>Ga0209398_1000262_pt1 | contig 35556 bp, 28 predicted proteins | sample AshMeaBigSpring_FD_184125 | JGI IMG/M metagenome (GOLD analysis project Ga0209398, IMG submission 184125) | Groundwater microbial communities from Big Spring, Nevada to study Microbial Dark Matter (Phase II) - Ash Meadows Big Spring (SPAdes)... | ecosystem: Environmental > Aquatic > Deep...
AACGACCAGGCCAACAAGCACTTCACGCTCCGCGGGCTCTTGGAGTTCCGCAACGGATCGCCGGTGCCGATCGAGGAGGTCGAACCGGTCGAGGCGATCATGAAGCGCTTCAAGACCGGCGCGATGAGCTACGGATCGATTTCCGAAGAGGCCCACGAGGCCCTCGCGATCGCGATGAACCGCGTGGGCGGCAAGTCGAATACCGGCGAGGGCGGAGAGGATCCCGAGCGGTTCACCTGGACGAACGCGGCCGGCGACTCGAAAAACTCGGCCATCAAGCAGGTCGCATCCGGGCGGTTCGGCGTGACCAGCCACTACCTGAGCAACGCACGGGAGATCCAGATCAAGATGGCGCAGGGCGCGAAGCCCGGCGAGGGCGGAGAGCTGCCCGGCAAGAAGGTCTACCCGTGGGTTGCGAAAACCCGGGGGACCACACCCGGCGTCGGCCTCATCTCGCCGCCACCACACCACGACATCTACTCGATCGAGGACCTCGCGGAACTCATCCACGACCTGAAAAATGCCAACCGCCGGGCTCGCGTCTCGGTGAAGCTGGTCTCGGAGGTCGGCGTCGGCACGATTGCGGCCGGCGTGGCCAAGGCTCACGCTGACGTCGTGCTCATCAGCGGCTTCGACGGAGGGACCGGCGCCTCGCCGCTCTCCAGCATCAAGCACGCGGGCATGCCGTGGGAACTCGGGCTTGCCGAGACCCACCAGACGCTCGTCCTCAACAACCTCCGCAGCCGGATCACGGTCGAGACCGACGGACAGCTCAAAACCGGACGCGACGTCGCCATTGCCGCCCTCCTGGGTGCCGAGGAATTCGGATTTGCCACCGCTCCGCTCGTCACCCTCGGATGTATTATGATGCGCGTCTGCCATCAGAATACCTGTCCGGTCGGGGTCGCGACACAGAATCCCGAACTGCGCAAAAATTTCTCCGGGGATCCCGCGCACACCGTGAACTTCATGCGGTTCGTGGCCGAGGAACTCCGCGAGATTATGGCCGCGCTCGGCTTCCGCACCGTCGAGGAAATGGTCGGCCGCACGGACAAGCTCGAGGCCCGCAAGGCGGTCACCCACTGGAAGGCCGCCGGACTCGATCTCTCGCCGATCCTTTACCAGCCGCCGGTCGGACCGGAGGTCGGACGCTATTGCCAGATGGAGCAGGACCACGGGCTCGAGAAATCCCTCGACCTCAGCGTCCTGCTGGATCTCTGCACGCCGGCGATCGAACGCGGCGAAAAGGTGAAGGCCACCGTTCCGGTCTGCAACATCAACCGTGTGGTCGGCACGATTGTCGGCAACGAGGTCAGCCGGAAATACGGTGCGGCCGGACTCCCGGACGAAACAATCCACATCCACCTGCAGGGCAGTGCCGGGCAGAGCTTCGGCGCGTTCATGCCCCCGGGCATGACCCTCGAACTTGAAGGGGATGCCAACGACTACCTCGGGAAGGGCCTCAGCGGCGGACGCATCGTCGTCTACCCGCCAGCCGGCTCGACGTTCGTCGCGGAGGACAACATCATCATCGGCAACGTCGCCCTCTACGGTGCCACGCGCGGGGAGGTCTTCATCCGCGGCATGGCCGGCGAGCGCTTCGGCGTCCGCAATTCCGGCGTTCATGCAATTGTCGAAGCGATCGGCGACCACGGGTGCGAATACATGACCGGCGGACGCGTTGTCGTCCTCGGCGCAACCGGCCGCAACTTTGCGGCGGGCATGTCGGGCGGTGTCGCCTACATCCTCGACGAGGATGGCGACTTTGCCGCCCGCCGCTGCAACAAGGCGATGGTCGGCATCGAGAAGGTCGAGGACCCGGCCGAGGCTGAGGAACTCCACGCATTTATCGAACGCCACGCTGCCCTCACCGGCAGCGCCCGCGCGAAAGCTGTCCTCTCAGACTGGGATGCCAACCTCCCGAAATTTGTGAAGGTCATGCCGAAGGATTACAAACGCGTGCTCGAGTCGATCGCGCGCGCGCAGGCCGACGGATTGAGCGGCGACGAGGCGGTCAACGCCGCGTTCGAGGAAAACTCCCGCGACGTCTCGCGGGTCGGAGGAAACTAACACTTCAAATCATATGGGCAAACCAACCGGATTCATTGAATACCTCCGCGAAGTGCCGGCCGACGTGCCGCCGCGCGACCGCCTCGCCAACTGGGACGAGTTCCACATCCACATGCCAGAGGACAAGCTCCGCACGCAGGGCGCCCGCTGCATGGACTGCGGAATCCCGTTCTGCCACACCGGCACGCTCATCAGCGGCATGGCCAGTGGGTGTCCGATCAACAACCTTATCCCCGAGTGGAACGACCTCGTCTACCGTGGCCTCTGGCACGAGGCGCTCGACCGCCTCCACAAGACGAACAACTTCCCGGAGTTCACCGGACGCGTCTGCCCTGCCCCTTGCGAGGGATCCTGCACGCTTGGCATTATCGAGCCGCCGGTTGCCATCAAGACGATCGAGTGCGCGATTGTTGACAAGGGTTGGGAAGAGGGCTGGATCAAGCCGAACCCGCCTGAAATCCGCACAGGCAAAAAAGTCGCCGTCGTCGGCTCGGGTCCCGCCGGACTCGCCGCAGCCGACCAGCTCAACAAGGCCGGCCACACGGTGACCGTCTTCGAGCGCGCCGACCGCATTGGCGGTCTCCTCCTCTACGGCATCCCGAACATGAAGCTCGACAAGACCGAAGTCGTCGCCCGCCGGGTTGGCCTCATGGAAAAGGAAGGCGTCACTTTCAAAACCGGCGTCGCCGTCGGCAAGGATTTACCTGCCGAAAAGCTCGTCTCCGATTTTGATGCAGTCGTCCTCTGCACCGGCGCGACCAAGCCGCGCGACCTCCCGATCGCCGGACGCGAACTTCCGGGCGTCCACTTCGCGATGGAATTTCTCACCGAGAATACCCGGTCGCTCCTCGACCACGGCGCCCCGAACGGCCACCGTCCGCCGATCGATGCCAAGGGCAAAAATGTCGTCGTCATCGGCGGCGGCGACACCGGCACCGATTGCGTCGGAACCTCGCTCCGCCACGGCTGCGTTTCGGTGACCCAGCTCGAAATCCTTCCGAAGCCGCCGCTCGAGCGCGCCAAGGACAACCCTTGGCCGGAATGGCCGAAGGTTTACAAGATGGACTACGGCCAGGAGGAAGCCGCCGCCGTCCAGGGCGAAGACCCGCGCCAATACGAGGTCACCGCCAAGCGTTTCATCACTGGTGCCGATGGAAAGCTCTCAGGAGTCGAAGTCGTCAACATCCAGTGGGAGCGCGACGCCCAGGGCCGCTTTGCCCCGAAGGATGTCGAGGGCACAACCCGCGTCATTCCTGCCGAGCTCGTCCTCCTCGCGATGGGTTTCCTCGGCCCCGAAGACCAGCTCCTCGAAGCCCTCAAAATCGAGCGCGACCCGCGTAGCAACGCCAAAGCCGCGCACGAGAAATACACGACAAACATCCCGAACGTCTTCGCCGCCGGCGACTGCCGCCGCGGACAGTCGCTCGTCGTCTGGGCGATCAACGAAGGCCGCGGCGCCGCCCGCGAGGTGGACCGCCATCTCATGGGCTCGACCCAGCTGCCGTGATCAGCAGGCAATCTCCCGAAGACCAACGAGAATCCTCCCGGCTTCCTCGGATGTGAAGCGCGTCCCCCGCCGCAGCTTGCTCGCAAGCGTGTGGGGGTTGATTCCCGTCAGTCTTGCCAATTTCGCGATGCTCAGCAAAGGTGCCAACCGGTTGATCTCCTCTCTTGCAAGATCCTCCTCCGGCACCGTATCTCCATGGCGCTTAGCGCTATCGACCCAAAGCTCCATGGCTTTCTCGACCGCTGCCGCCGCCTTGGCATATGTCCCCCCGTGCGCCACGCATCCGCGCAGCGCCGGCACCTCCGCCACATAGGCATCGTCTTCGTCGCTCCAATAGATTTTCGTCAGGTATTTCATGGTTTGATCATTTCTCTGATTTGCCTCACATACACCGGCTTGACCCCGTTAAACGTCATCATGCCGGTCAGCAGGATCCATGGTTGACGTTCGAAGTTTATGATAGATATTTCTATCATGCCAACCGCCACTGTCGCTGATCTTCGCAATAACTTCCGTCGGGTCTCCGCATGGATCGAGGACGGCCAGTCGGTCGAGATCACACGGCACGGACGCCCGTTTGCCCGTCTGATGCCCGCCGTCGAACCCGTGAAAAAGAAGGTTGTCTGGCCCGACTTCGAAGCGAGGCGCAGGGAGATCTGGGGAGACCGGGTTTTCAGCGCGAAGGAAGTTGCCGAGATGGAAGCCTTTGAGCGCGAGGGCGAGGAGGGATGATTCCCTTTGCCGACACATCCCTGCTCTGCGCGCTTTACCGTCGGCAAGATAATACAGATAAGGCCGATGCTTTGGTGGCAGATTTTGATGAACCGCTGGGCATCTCCTCATTGGTGGCCTTCGAATTCCGGCAGTCCACCCGGCTGCAGGTTTTCCGGTTTTCCAACAACCGCACACAGGGGTTTTCCAAAGCCGAGGCGGAAAAAATGTTTTCTGACTTCGAGGAGGATCTCACCTCGGGGGCACTCGAGGTCCTTCCGGTCGATTGGGGGGATGTGCACAGCCTCGCTGAGCGGCTCAGTGCACGCCACACGATGGCGAAAGGCCACCGCACATTGGATGTGCTCCACGTGGCAACCGCGCTGCACGCCGGGCGGAAAACATTTCTCACCTTCGACACGAACCAGGCCGCCCTGGCGAAGGCGGAGGGCCTGGTCGCAAAGCCGTAAGGCCGCCCCGGGTTACCCGGAGCAAATCCTCCCTTGCTGCCCGTTGGATCGTGATCTACCGTCACCTATCATGATCCGCCCGACCCCCTGCGCGAAGTCGTGGCTGCCGGCGCTCGCTGCGCTGGTGCTGCCTATCCTTTCCACATTGGCGGCACCGATTCCCCCGCAGCCGCCGCCGCTCGAGCAGCCGAAGCCGAAGCCGGCCCAGGTGTCATCGTCCGAGGGCATGCCGCCGCTTCCGTATCCGGTCGTTCCGCAGAAGCGTCAGGAAAAAAAGAACCCGCCGCAGCCGCCGGTCCTGCTCACCAAGATTCGTTCGGCCGACGCGGGGGATTGGACGCGCACGCCCAACGACGTGAAGACGCTGCTCGAGTGGATCAGCCAGCAGATGAACGTCCACTTCAGCTCGAACATCAAGCCGTTCATCGGCATCTCGACCGACGCCGCGCAAAATCCAATCCTCTACCGGTCCGGATACAAGCCGTTCGAGCTCTCGAACAAGGAGATCGGTCTGCTGCGCGAATATGTCGCAAACGGCGGTACGATCGTCTTCAACCCGCTCGTCGGGCACCCGGACGCCTACCAGTCGGCGCTCAAGGCGGCGCGTGCGATCCTGCCCGAGCAGGCGCTCTACCGCCTGCGCATGGACCACCCGGTTTTCCATTCATTCTACGAGATCGACAAGGTCGGGTTCCGCGAGCGGATGGTGAAGGACGGCTTGGCGGGCGACCAGCTGCCGTGGATCGACGGGATCGACATCGACAACCGCACCGCGATCTTCATTTCCCGGTGGGATTTTTCCCTCGGCTGGGAGGCGAACAAGCATGAGAGCTGGGGGTATGCCGACGCCGATGCCAGAAAGCTCGGAGCCAATATCGTCAGCTATGTGACCGCGATGCGGGATGCCGGCCGAAGCATCGGCAAGAGCGTCGAACTGGTCAACGCAGACAAGAAGACCGCGGGAAAATTCCGTGTCGGCCAGGTCAAGCATGACGGCCCCTGGAAGACGCGCACGGCGGCGTTTCCGATGCTGCTCAACCAGTTCCACGCCGCAACAGGAACCCCGGTGTCTTTCGAACTGCGCGACGTGAGCCTTGATGATCCCGCGATTTTTGAGATGCCGTTTCTATTCCTCACAGGGACAACCGATTTCACTCTTACCGACAAGCAGCGTGCGGGCCTCCGGCAGTTCCTCACGAACGGCGGCGTCCTCTTCGCAGAGGCCGCCGAGGGCCGCGGGTCGTTCGACGAGGCATTCCGCGCGGAGATGGCCAAAGTCCTCCCGGACCGCCCGCTGGCCGCGCTTCCGGCAAACCATCCGATCTTCCAGCAGCCCGGCAAACTTGCCTCGGTGAAGGCGCGCACCGCGCTTGCCGCACGGTCGAACAACCGGATCGAGATGGCACCCGAACTGTTCGGCATCGACGTCGACGGCTCAATGGCGGTGATCTACAGCCCGCATGATTTGAGCGCGGGATGGGAGCGCGCGATTGCGCCGTATGCCCAGGGCTACGAATCGGCGGATGCCACGTCGCTTGGCTTGAACGTGCTGTATTATGCCGTCACCCATTAGCGCGCAGGCGCTGACCGTTCTCGCCCTTCCAGCAATCGTCCGGCCCGGCGGCTGGATGCGGCTTCTCTCACTCGCCTTCTAGCCATGGCGGGCATCACCGATCTCCTCACCCCCGAGGCCATGCGGAAGCTGGAGACGCTTGTCCTGCGCTCACGCTATGTCGTTGAGGGGTTTCGCGCCGGCATGCACGCGAGCCCGCTCAAGGGGGCCAGCGTGGAGTTCGCCGACCACCGGCAATACGTCAAGGGCGACAACCTCCGGAATCTCGACTGGAAGGTCTTCGGGCGCACCGAGCGGTATTACGTCAAGCGCTTCGAGGAGGAGACCAGCCTCCGCACGCACGTGATCATCGATGGCTCCGGTTCGATGGGATTCGGCGCGGACGGGCGGGGATCGAAATACCTCTACGCCTGCCGGCTCGCGGCCGCCCTCGGCTACATCGTGAGCCGCCAGCAGGATGCGCTCGGCCTCACGATCTTCGACGACGGGGTCCGTGCGCACGTCCCCGCGCGCAGCGGTTCGCGCCACCTCCGCCACTTCATCGAGACGCTGACCGCCCACGAACCGACACGATCCACCGACACCGGCGGTTCGCTGCACGCGCTCGCGGAGATGATCTCGCGACGCGGCCTGATCGTTCTCCTCTCCGATCTCTTCGACAACCCGGACGCGATTTTCGGTGCGGTTGCGCATTTCAGGAAAAAGATGCACGACGTTATCCTCCTGCAGGTCCTCGATCCCTGTGAGCTCGAGCTCTCGATCGACCGGCTGGCCGAGTTCGTCGATATGGAGACCGGCGAAAAGCTCGAGCTCGACCCCGTGCTTGCGCGCCTCGCCTACAAGCGGGAGCTTCAGAGCGCCATCGACGCATGCCGGGAAAAGTGCGCCGTGCTCAACGTCGATTACCGCCTGGTCTCGACCGGCGAGAGCTTCGAGGACTTCATCGCTCAATACCTCACTGAACGCCGGAGGATGTCGGTCTGATGTCCTTCCTTTCATCCGCAATGCTCTACGGCCTGGGCGCGCTTGCGATCCCCGTCCTCATCCACCTCTGGCGCCAGCGCCGCGTCGTGCAGGTCCGTTTCAGCACGCTGCGGTTCTTAAAGGCGGCTGCGGCCCGCACAAGCCGCAGCTCGCGGATAGAAAACGTTCTGCTCCTCCTCCTGCGTTGCCTGCTCGTCGCCCTTCTGGTGCTGGCGGCAGCGCGTCCGGTCCTCTCTAGCCTGTCGGTCCGCCTGCTCGGCGGCGATGTCCCACGCACGGTCGTCCTCGCCATCGACAACTCGATGAGCATGTCCTGCCGGGTCAACGGCACGTCGCGCCTCGACACGGCAAAGGCGCAGGCGCTCGCAGTCATCGACGGCCTCAAGCCTGGCGATGACGTGGCGGTGATGGCGATCGGGAACACCCCGCAGATCCTCGTCGCGGAGCCCACCCTCGACCACCGCGTCGCCCGACAGATGGTCGGGAGCATCCAGCCAGGCGAGGCCCTCTCGGATTTTTCCCGGGTCTTCCAAGAGGCAAAAAAGATGGTCGCGGGCGGAACGCGGGGCCTGCGGGAACTTTATTTCTTCACCGACAGCCAGGAAGCGGCCTGGCACTTCGATACGAAGCCGGTCTTTGACGGAGAGTGGAGGAAGTCCGGCCTTCGGCCGGTGGTCGTGCGGCCCGACGCGGTCGACGCGCCGAACGGTGCTGTCGGCACGGTCCGGATCACCTCGCCGTTCGCCACCCCCGGCTCGGCGGTTGCCGGCACGGCCGTCGTCGAGAACCATTCGAACCGACCGCTTCAGGACGTGCTGGAAATCCGCTTCGGCAGCGAGCGGGTTGCGCAGAAGCCGCTCGAAGTTGCGCCAGGCGGTTCGGTCGAAATCCCGTTCGAGGCGCCGGTGCCCGCTGGTGCCGGGAGCTGGGCCGAGGGCACCGCGAGCATCGAGGGCGACAACCTTTCCCCGGATGACCGGTTCTTTTTTGCCCTGCCGGTTGCCCAGGTCCCGCGGGTCCTCATTGTCGAGGGCCAGCAGGCGGCGGACGAACGACTCCGCTCCGGGTTCTTCCTGAAGATGGCGCTCGTTGCGGGTTCCGGCAGCGCCGACCCGCCGAAAACAATCCCCCCGGCGGGCCTGGACGACCTGCCGCTCGAGGGCTACTCGGCCGTCTTCCTCGCAGACGTGGGCACCCTCAGCGACCGGGCGCTAGTGCGCCTGGACCGCTACCTGCAAGCCGGCGGGACGGTCGCCTTTTTTCCCGGCGACCTCACCCTTCCGGGGGGGCTGGCGCGCATGGACTTCCTCCCGGCCAAGCCGCTGGACCTGCAGGATCTGCCGCCCGGGCGTCTCGGGACACTCATCGCCGAGCCTGGCCACCCGCTCTTTGCAAATATCTGGGACAAGGGGGCGGCATTCCCTGCCCTGCCCCAGAAGAAACTCCTTCGCTGGAAGCTCAACGGTGATACCAAGGCGCTCCTGACGTTTTCCGACGGGACCCCATTTTTGATTTTTTCGCAACGCGGACCCGGCCGGGTCTTCATCGTCAATGCGTCGGCCGATCGCTCGTGGGGCGATTTCCCGTTGTCCCCGGCCTTCCTTCCGCTGGTCCAGCAAATCGCGAAAATCTCGGCCGAGCAATCCGGAGGCAACTCTGGCCGCACCATCGGGGAATCCCTCCCGTTCACGCCCAACCTTCCGACCGACCAGCCGCTCACGGTTAAGCACCCCGACGGCGAATCGACAACCCTTCCGGTAAATGCCAACCGGCCGGTGGCCGACCATGCCGACCTCTCCGGCTTCTACGCAGTGAGCCCTCCTCAGGAACCCGTCCGGCAGGTTTTTGCTGTGAATGCCGATCGCAGGGAATCGAACCTCCGCGCGATCGACCCCGCTGCACTCAAGAAAATCGCGCCGGTCGAAATGGTATCCGGCCCCGACGAGCTCAGGCTCTGGCTGGCGCAAAGCCGCGGTGTCGTCCCGCAGTGGCCGCTGCTCCTGCTGCTGGCGCTGGCGGTCTTCACCGTGGAAGCCGTTCTTGCCAACCATCTCGCCGGCCGGCGATCGCAAGGCGACGAGCAGCACATCAAAACCGGCCGGCTCAACAAGCGCCGGATCGGCGTTTCCTTCCGCCCATCGGAATCGGAGGTCTCCTCGTGAACGACCTACTTTGGCAGCCGGTTTGTCCGTGGCCATGGCTGGCTGGCGCGGTTCTGCTGGCCTGTGCCGCCGTGCTCTGGAGCCTCCTGCGCGGCGTCCGGTCGCGCCGGAGGATCCTTGTCTTGGGATTGCTACGCGCACTCATGCTGGCCGTCCTGGCACTGATGCTCCTGCAGCCGCAGCGCCGCCATGATGAAGTCACGACCCTGCGCCCGCAGCTGGCCGTCCTGGTCGACAGCTCGGAGAGCATGGTCGATCCGGTGGATGGCAACCAACCAACCCGCGCCCGGAAGGCCATGGTTTTTTTTGATTCGAAGTCCCTCGCCAAAGCGGCGCAGGACTTCGATCTGCGCATCTTCCGGTTCGACAGCGCGCTGGCCGAGCAAAACGAACCGCTCAAGAACTGGCAGTTTAACGGAGCCTCCACGCATCTGCAGGATGCCCTGGTGCAGCTGGAGGAGAGGTTCCGCGGCCAGCCGCTGGCTGGCATCCTGCTTCTGAGCGACGGCTTGGATACCGGCGGCGCGGCGGATCGGCAGCCGGCGGCGGCCGGCGTTCCGGTGTTTTCATTTGAGCTCGAAAAGCCGTTCGTCCGCGCGCAGCGGGCCAAGAAGATCTCGCTCGCAGGCGTCGACTATCCGCCGCGCGTCGCGGTCGGCTGGGACTCGGAGATCCGGGTCTCGCTCGCCGGATCCGGCATGAGCGGCCAGACCGCCACGGTCGAGCTCTGGCGGGACGGAAAGCGTGTTGCAGAAAAGCCGGTCGCCTTCAACGAGGATGAGCAGACCCGGCCGGTCGCGTTTGCAGCTGCGCACGACAAGCCTGGGACCGTGCAATACGAGGTGCGCGTCGGCGATGCCGCCGCAGACAAGGGGGCGAAATCCTATCCATTCCTCATGGAGGTCATGGAGCCCGGCAATCGCGTCCTCTACGTGCAGAACGCCCTCGGCTTCGATTTCAAGTTTCTCCGCAAAGCGATTGCCGGCGACCGCAACCTCAAGCTCTCGGCGTTTGTCCGCTGGCCGGACGGACGCCTCGCTATGCTTGATGCGAACGGCGCGCAGGCAGAGGGCGCCGCCGACTTTTCGCCGAAGGCGCTTGCAAACTGTGCCGTCGTCATCCTCGGGGACCTCGCGCCAGAGGCGCTGACCGTCGAGAACGCGGCGGCGCTCCGCAATTTTGTCGACCGCGGGGGCGGGCTTGTGCTTCTCGGTGGCCCCAACCTCTTCACATCTCCGGATCTCGCATCGGGACCTCTCGCGCCGGCCGTTCCCGTGGCTCTCCCCGCTCCCTACCGCGAGGGAAAATTTCCGGTTAAGATCACCGAGGGCGGCCTGCACCACCCGGTTTTCGGACCGCTCTTCGCGCAGGTGAAGGATTTCCCTCCGCTTCTCACGTGCAACGTTGCGGGTTCCGTCGCACCGTCGGCCGAGGTTCTTCTTCAGGTGGATGCCGGCGGCGCATGGGTCCCGCTCGTCGTCTCAACCCGGTTCGGCCAGGGGCGCGTCGTGGCCGTGCTCAGCGATACACTGTGGCGCTGGCGGCTCGCCGCCAAAGGCTGGTCGTCCGCCCGCTCCCCCTACGACACGTTCTGGACACAGCTCATGGATTGGCTCATCCCGAAGGAGCAGGATAAGCAGAACGGGGGCCGCATGGAACTCTTCACCGAACGCACAAGCTATGTCCTCGGCGAGCACCCCGAGGTCCGGGCGATCGTCCGCTCGCCGGTCTCCGGCGCGCCGCTGCCGGCCTCGCTGCCTCTCCGCGTCCTCACGCCGGATGGAAAATCCTTCGATTACGTGCTGAAAGCGGCCACGCTTCAAGCACCCGGCGGCAAGACGGTCAACGGTTACAGAGCAGCCATCGAGCCGAATATGCCGGGCGTCTTTACGGCGTCCTCATCGGTCCTGCTGGACGGCACCGAGGCGGCCGGCGAGACACGCTTTGTGGTCAACCGCCCGGTCACTGAGATCACCGGCAAACCAGCCGATCGCGGGCTCCTGCAACGTATCTCCTCGGCATCCGGCGGACGCTTCTACGACATGGAGTCGTGGGACGCCTGGAGGGGAGATTTGCATTTCAAACAGCAGCAGTTCTCGCGCGTGCAACTGCAGGATTTGTGGAACAATCCCTTCCTCCTGGGGTTTCTTCTCCTCCTGCTTGCTGTCGAGTGGGTCACACGTAAGTTTTGGAACATGCCATGAAATCCCTCCTCCTCGCCGGTCTCTCCCTCCTCGTTTGCCTCCACGCAGGAGCCCAGACCAACCTCATCCCCAACCCGGCATTCTCCGACCCGAAAAACCCGCTCGCCGGCTGGCGGACCGCCTTCCCCTACGAACCCTGGTATGTGAACAATGCCGACTGGGTCAAGCCCGCCACCGAGCAGGGGAAAACCTGCGCCGCCGTCGAGCTCCCGCCGGGGATCGCCGGCAACCAGGGCGGAAAAATCGAGAGCGCGTTCGTCAAGGCCGAACCGGGCGCAACCTACCGGGTCGATGTCGATTGCATGACATGGGACTTCTCCGCCAAGCTCCATGCCGAAGCCTGGACGCACGATCCGAAGCCGATCGACAAGCCGGACAAATTCCGCGTTCCCGCCAGCCCCGACCACCCCGCCCTCGTCATGTGCTACCGCGCCCAAATCCCCGATGCACCGGGAAAGTCGAAGACATGGACGACCACCGGACGGGAATTCACCCTTCCCAAATCGGTCGTCGTCGCCGGCGAAGACCAGCAACCCGAGTGGCTTTCGGTCAAGGCGGTCGTCTACGCCGGGACTCCAAACGGCGGCAAATCGTTCTTCACCAACTTCCGGCTCGTCAAAGTCAAATGACCGAACAAAAAAGCGGATAGCATTTTTCCCATGGCCCTTGATTCCAGCCTTGTCCATGAGCGCCTCCGAGGGGAGATGGGACGCCTGCGCCTGTCGCGGGGTGGCCGCTGGCTGATCTCCGGAGCCGTGGCCTCGCTCCTGCTTTTTGTTTTGTTTCTTTTCGGCGATGCAGTCTTCCATTTCGGCAGAATCGGGCGCTGGGTGGCGCTGATTCTTACGCTGGCGCCGGCTGCTGCCGGCCTAGTGCTCTCGCTGCCGGCCTGGTTCCTGAAAATCTCGGAGGCCGGGATGGCGCGGCGGATCGAGCGCGCGAGCGACGGGGCGGGCAACGTGCTGATCAGCGCGGTGCAGTTCGACCGGGAGCTGCCGCCGGATTCGCCGCTGCGCGCAGCGCTGTTCCGGGAAATGAGGGACCCGTTCCCGAAAGTCCGCTGGGGCGACGTTTTCGATTTGCCCCTGCTGAAGAAGCTCGGGACTGCTCTCGCCGCCGTGCTCCTGCTCCTCGGCGGGTGGGCGATCATCCAGCCGGCTTACTTCTCCAATTCGGCAGCAAGAATTTTTCTGCCGGCCGGAGATATTGCGCCCCTCACCCGCACGCGGATCCTCGAAATCCAGCCGGGCAGCCTCGAAATCCCCCACGGCCGCAACGTCACGCTGACCACCTCGCTCGGCGGAGAAATCCCGCGCTCGGCATGGGTCTATTTCCGCACGCCTGGCGGAGCCTGGCAAAAGTCGCTCATGGTCGGCGAGACCGGACGTCCGGAATTCAGCCATGCATGGAACCAGGTCAAGGAACCCGTCGAATACTATATCGAAGCCGGCGATGCCCGCTCGGAGATCAACCGGATACGGGTCCGGCCCCGAACGGTTGTTTCTAGCAGCTCGGCGGAGGTTGCCCCCCCCGCCTACACCCGCGTCGCTCCCTGGAAGGCGGACTCCCTCGCCGGGTTGAAGGGCATCATCCCGGGATCAACCGTCACCTTGCATCTGGATTTCAACAACCCGGTCGACAGCCTCACTGCTTCCACCGAAAAAGAAGGTGAATTTCCTGCAACGAAGGCTGGCCCCGTCCGCTGGCGGTTCACCGAAAAAGTCCTCTCCAGCCAGTCGCTCAAGCTCGACTACTCGGACGCTGCAGGCATCGCGGACTCGGAAACCGTATCGATCCAGACCAGGCCCGACGATCCCCCAAAACTCCGCGTCACCGCACCAGCCGAAGGCCGTGAAGTCGACGCGACGCGCGAGGGAACACTCACCGTCCAGGCCACCGCCACCGACGACTTCGGGCTCGGCAGCGTCGCGCTCTACAAAAGCTCCAACGAGAAAACCGACGCGCAGCTCGTGCATGAATGGAAGGATGCCGCAGACAGCAAATCGTTCCTCGCCGAAACCCGGATCCCGCTCGGCCGGTTCTGCGGACCGGATGAGGAGAAGGCGGCTTTTTGCATTGTTGCAAAGGACCGGAATAATGTGAACGGCCCAGGGGTCGCCGCCTCCCGTCCGCTCGTTGTCAACTTCCGCGCTGCGGAAACCCTCCGCCAGCAGTCGGATGACGCGCAATCCCGCCTCAAGGAAGGCCTCGAAGACCTGATCAAACTCCAGCAGGCCAACCTCGAAGAAACCCGCGCGGCCTTGATCCAAAAACCCACCGATGCCTCTGTCTATGCGCGTCTTCTCGACCGCCAGTCGCACATTGCCGGAACGGCCAAAGGCATCGCCGAATCTGCCGACGCGATCTCCCCCGAGCTCCGCGAGGACCTGCGGGCCATGGGACGGAAAGAACTTCAGGACGCCGTGCTCGCCTTGCGCAATGCGGGAAATTCGGCAGGCGATTTGCGGGCCAAGTCGCTCGGCCTTGCCGCCACCCTGGAGGCGGCGATCCTGGTCCGGCTGAAGGGTTCCCCGGCGGCGGCCGAAAACAACGCGCAGAAGGAGAAAATCCAGGAGCTGATCGCCGGAGTCGAGGAGTTGCTCCGCCAGGAGCGGGACATTTTCCGCGAGACAAACCAGGCCGCCAAGCCTGCCGCCAAGCTCCTCGCCGAACGACAGGACTCGCTCGCGGAACAATCGTCGCGCGTCCGCAAGGACGTTGAGCGCAACGCGAAGGATGCCTCGATGGGCGACCAGACGTTCCGCGAACGGCTGGCCAAAGTTGCCGCGATGCTCGGCGAGCTCCGTGTCTACGAGGACATGCTCGCCGCCGCGGAAAAGCTCGAGGCGGCCGATTTTCCAAAGGCGGCAGCGGTCGAGAAGACGGTGGTCGTCAACCTCGCAAAAATCGTGGAGTTCCTGAACCAATGGCAGCTCGCCGATGCCATGAAAAATGCCGATGCGCTGAAAAAGGACGCCGCCGCTATGAAGGACAAGCTCGCCCAGCTGGCGGAGGTCCAGCGGGATATCGTCGAAAAAAGCAAAGACCTCGCGAAGAAAAACGACTTCCGCCCGGAGGACGTGGCCACGGCCAAGGAAATCCTCAAGTCCAAGGACCTCATGGCTGAAGCCATTGAGCAGATGCTTACCGACGCCCATGCGTTTCCGGACCTTAAACCATCGAACGAGCTCCGCTCGGAGCTCACACAGATCTACGAGGACGTCATCCAGTCGGACAAGCAGGAGGCCGCCGAGGGCAGCCTCAAACCGACCGAAATCGCGGTGCAGAAGGAGGAAGGGCTGCTCAAAGCGATCGAGGAGGCACAAAAGATTGCGGCGGACATGGAGATGTGGCTGCCCAATAAAAACGAGACCCAAAAGTGGCTACTGGAAAACTTCGACAAGACCGAGATCCCGGAAATCCCGAACCTCCCGCTTCCGGAGGCCTTCGAGGATATCGTCGGCGACCTCCTTGAGGAGCAGAAGGACCTCGCGCAGGAAGTCCAGGATGCCGCTTCCAATCAGGCATTCGCCCAGAACCCTGCCAATGGCTGGGAGATCGCCGACGGACCAATGCCCGGCTTTGGCGCCCAAGGGAAATCCGGAAACCAACGGCCGAACAAAAATGAGCAAACCGGCCGGTCGAGCGGCGGCCGAGAGGGCATGAGCGATGGCGAAATGGTCGGCGACCGTGCCAGCAACCTCGAGGGAACCACGCCGGACGTGCGCCGCACCATGGACCCGATGCAGCAGGGCCAGGTCAAGGACGACGGCGGCATCAATTCCACCCGCGCCACCGGCGGCGGAAAGGCGGGAGGGTTCAGCGACCGCGCCGGGATGGATGGCAACGCCCCGCTCCGCAGCACCAAGGCCCCCTCGATGCCCGCGGCCGACGCCCTGGCGGTCAAGCAGGCCCTGCTCGCAGAAAAAACCTCCAAGCAATACGCGCAGGCCTCGCTCCTCTATCTTCGCGCCAACGGCCTCGCCGAGGTCCCGAAGCTGATGGACGAGTCGCGCGATGCGATCAAGGCCGGACGCCTGGACGAGTTTAAAAGCCTCCATAAGAAGATCGTCGGTCAGCTCAACGCCACGCGCGGGGAAATCCGCTCGGGAGGAACGCTTGTTCTCGGCGCACGCGATGCCAGCCAGGGCCGCGACAAGCAGATCCTCGGCGGCGATGAGGGACAGGCCCCCGAAGCCTACAAAAAGCAGGTCGCGGATTACTACCGCTCTCTCACCGACGGCAAGTAGCCGGCATTTGGGCCGCTCCGGACATCTCAGATCCGGTAGATGCGTTCCGCGTTTGACCGGAACAGCTTATCACGTTCGTCCGGGCTGGCCTCATCCACAAAGCCGGCGACCGTTTCGATCCAGCGTTGGTAGTCGGTCGCCAGCGTGCAGACCGGCCAGTCGCCGCCGAAGAGGATGCGGTCGAACCCGAACGCCTCCAGGACGGTGTCGAAATACGGCCGCAACTCCGCCGGACTCCAGATCGCCCAATCCGCCTCGGTCGTGAGCCCGGAAATCTTGCAGCTGACATTCGACAGCTTCCCAAGCGCCTTCAGATCTGCCGCCCACGGCTCGACTGTCGCTTCACGGACCGGGGGTTTGCCAAAGTGGTCCAGGACGAAATTCACCTCCGGCACGCGCCTCACAAGTTCCGTCACGGCTCGCAGCTGGTCGTGGCGGATGCAGACGTCAAAGGTGAAGGCGTATTCCGCCAGCAATTCCACCCCTGCCACGAACCCATCCCTAAGGCAAAAGCCTGCTTCCGGCTCGCCCTGCAGCAAGCGCCTCACGCCTTTGACCAGCGGCCGGCCGGCGAGCGAATCAAGCTCCGCGCGGGCCGCAGATCCGTTTTCCAGCGAAGCGTGCGCAACGATGGCGCACAGCCGAGGGTCGGCTTTGGCCAGACCGGAAACCCAATCCACTTCCTGCAGCGACTCGGATACCTCGCGACCGCACTCGACAAAAACCATCTTAGCCACGCCTGCACCGGCGCTGGCCTGCGAAAAAGTTTCCGGCAGAAAGGCCCGGTTCAAAACCGGCAGATCGTCCAGCCATGGGTAGCGGAAAGCCTGCGGGTTCCAGAAATGAACGTGGGAGTCAACGATGCCTGTGAGCTTCATGGAATGATTTAAGATGTCCGGCGGTAGCCCAGTTCGGCCCCGCCGCTGACATGCATGATGTGGCCGGTCACAAACCGCGCCTTGTCGGACAGCAGGAAAACGCACGCATCAGCAATGACATCACCTTCCGGGCAACGACCGAGCGGGTGAATCTCGTCCAGGTAGCGCTCGATAGACCCCGGGTTCGGCTGGCCGGCACACCAGCTGCGGAGCATGGGTGTCCAGGTGCCGGCGGGACAAACGGCGTTGACCCGGATCCCGAATTTCGCGTAATCGAGCGCCATGGATTTTGTGAGGGCGTTCATGGCTCCCTTCGTCGCCGTGTAGGCAGCGTGGATCTCCTGTCCGATCACGCCCACAAGCGAAGAGGTGTTCAGGATGCATCCCCTGGCGGCCTTGATCGCTGCGAACGCGTGACGCGTGGTGTGAAGGACACTTTTCAGATTGATGTTGAACAAGGCGTCCCACTCGGCATCGGAGGTTTCGTGCACTGCCTTTTCGGGCGCTCCGATTCCGGCGTTGTTGTGGACGGCATCGAGCCTGCCGTAGCGGGCGAGCGTTTTTTTGATCGCCGCCTCCACATCCGCATCATTGGAAACATCGCAGCAGAAGCCCATGTGCCCGCCTCCCAATTCCGCCGCCGCGTGATCGACCGCCTCCCTGCCACGCGCGACGAGAATAACTTTCGCCCCCTCGGCCGCATAGGCTTTGGCGCAATCCCAGCCGATGCCAGTAGAACCGCCGGTCAGAAAAATGACTTTGTCCTTCAGTAACATGGTTGAATAGGAGGTTGGGGTTTTCGACCTCAAAAGCCGACCAGCGCTCCGCCGTCGACCGGCAGCGTGACGCCGGTGACATAGTTCGCCGCGGGCGAGCAGAGATAGACCGCGGCCCAACCGATATCCTCCGGTTGTCCCATGCGACCCATCTGGATTCGGGAAAGCACTTTCGCCCTGCGCTCAGGATCGCTATCCAGCGCCTTCCGAGTCATCGCGCTGAAGATCCACCCGGGGGCGATGGCGTTCACCCGCACCCCCTTATCGGCCAATTCGGCCGAGAGCGTTGCGACCATCCCGAGATAGGCGCTCTTCGCCGCCGCATAGGCCAGAACCTGCCGCACCCCCATGAACGCCGCCATCGAGGAGGTGAACAGAACCGCGCCGCGCCCGCGCTCGGCCATCCCGGGAGTAAGAGCGCGCGTCAGCGCATGCGCGGCGAGCACGTGCGTGTTGAAAACGGCTTGGAATTCCTCCGGAGTGGTATCGGCGGCGAGCTTCTTCAAATGGACGCCCGCATTGTTCACGAGAATGGAAACCGGGCTGCCCGATGCGCTTTCCGCGCGTTCGACGAGGCTCTCAATCTCGTCAAAGCGCGTGATGTCCTGCGCCACGAAAGCGGCAGCAGGGCCGAGTTCCGCGCACCCCTCCTTCAGTTCGGCCTCGCGGCGGCCCACCAGCACGACCCGCGCTCCGGCCAGTGCCATGCACCGCGCGATGCCCAGGCCGATGCCGGTTCCGCCCCCTGTGATGAGAGCGGTTTCGCCCGCAAGTGAAAACGGATGATCTGGATTCATTGCCTGCTTAGACTTTGTTAATGGTGCTCAGCGCCTTTTTGCTCGGCGTCATGCCGGCCCCGGGTGCTTCGGGCGCGATGTAATGGCCGTCCACGATTTTGGCGGGCGTCTCCATCCAATCGCGCAGCCAGGGAATATATTCGAGCAAGGCACACGACGGATGCGCGAAGCAAAGATGCTGATGCACCTGGCACATGTCCCCGACGTGCGGCACCACCGGCAGGCTGTAGCAATGTGCCATGTCAGCCACCTGCCAGAATTCCGTGATTCCGGCCACCCGGACGACGTCCGGCTGCACGTAATGCACCGCGCCCGCGTGGATGAAATCGCGGAAGTGGTGCGCGGTGTAAAGCTGCTCGCCGAGCGCGATCGGGGTCTCGATCATCGCCGCAAGGCGGCGATGGCCTTCCACGTCGTCGAAGTAGATCGGCTCCTCGATCCATGCAATGTCGAAGTCCTTGAGGCGGCCGGCGGTCTGGATCGCCTGCGGCAGCGACCAGCGCCCGTTCGCATCGGTCATGATGCGGACATCCGGGCCGAGCGCCTTGCGTACGGCCTCGACCCGGCGCAGATCCTCGCGCGGGTTCGGTCCGCCGACCTTCAGCTTCACGGCGCGATAGCCCTCCTGTTCGACAAGCCGCTTGCAGTCGGACACGACCGTTTCCAGCGGCCAGTTCAGCCATCCTCCGTCGGTGTTGTAAGCCTCCACCTTTTTTGCCGCCGAGCCGCCGAGCAGCTTCCAGAGCGGCACGCCAGCGTCCTTCGCCTTCAAATCCCACAGCGCAATGTCGATCGCGCCGAGGGCCAGATGCGTGATGCCCGCCCGGCCCACCCAATAAATCTCGGCCTGCTTGTGCAGCTTCTCCCAGAGCGCGAGCACTTCGCGCGGATCCTCGCCGATCAGCAGCGGTCCGTAGCTTTCAACGATACATTCGACGATGAGCCGATCGGTCGGCAGATGCGCGTGGGTTCCCGAAAACCCGTAACCGACGTGGTCGGCATCGGTGTGGATGGCCAAGCCGGGTGCGCCCCAGTGGGTCAGCTTGTGAGTGCTGTCGGCGATGCCACCGCGCGTGACCGGTGCGTGGAGAATGATGGGCTCGAGCTTTGTGATTTTCATGGGGCCAAAGGGATCTGTCAAAAGTTGTCGAAGTTGATCATGGCCTTCACGAGGCCGGGTTCGCGGTGGATCTGTGGAAGCCGTTCCGCCGTCTCGGCAAACTCAAACCGGTGGGTGATGAGCGGCAGCACGTCCACTTCCCGGCATTCCATGAGGCGGATAACTTCGCGAAATGTGCCGGTCAACCCGGCCCGGCTCGCCAGCAACGTCAGCTCGCGCCGGTGAAAATTCGGATCGTCAAACGCGACTTCGCCGATAAAAAGCCCGAGGAAGACGATCCGCCCGCCATGCTCGGCCAGCTGGAAAGCGCCCCGCATCGAAGCGGAGTTACCCGTCGCGTCGATCACCACAGACGGCAGCTGCCCGAAATGCTTTTGCAGGTCGTCCGCCAAGCTGTCACCGGCTTGGAATCCGCTGCCGAGGCCCATCGTGTCGCAGCCAAAAGCCAGGCGGTCCGCCTGGGTGTCCACACAGGCGAGTTCGGCCCCCACGGCTTTTGCAAAGATCGCAGCCGCCAAGCCGATCGGACCCAATCCGAGAACAACCGCAGGCTCGCCCGCCTTGATGAGCGCGCGCTCTACGCCGTGGGCCCCGATGACGAGCGGTTCGACCAGCGCGAGTTGCTCCGGCGCGAGCAGGCTGCTGCCGTGAAGCTTGTCCGCCGGCACGGCCATCAGCGGCGCGTGGCCGCCATCGATGTGGACGCCAAGCACCTTGAGTTCCTTGCAGCAGTTCGTTTTTCCCGCGCGGCAGGCCGGACAGCCGCCGCAAAAATAATAAGCCTCAACGGCGCAGAGATCGCCCGCCGAATGCCGGCTGCCGGGGGGCGCGGCGATCACCTCAACGCACAGCTCGTGCCCGAGCCGTCTCGGATAGCTGAAAAACGGCTGCTTGCCGGCGAAGGCATGAATGTCCGTGCCGCACACACCGCAGCGGCGGACCCGGACAAGGGCTTCGCCCGGAGCTGCCACCGGGTCGTCCATAGACATCCAAGAAAGCTGCCCGGGCCGTTCGAGTCGAATCGCCTTCATAGTGGATGCCGGCAACCGGCACCGACCCGGCAATGGTTCCCGGAAGCCCCGGACGCAGGGCTGCAAGTTCGGGACGGATGGAAACCGGGAAAGACAGATGCGCTCACGGTCCCCGTCTATCCGATCAATGGTTTTCCATCTTCCAATTTTATCCGGTAGAGAATATTGAACATCCATGCCTGCCGCCCGGCCCTGTTATCTCACCCCCTCCGGCAGATATGAGATCGACAATTGCGAGCCCCAGCAGCGGGCGGTCCTCGAGGGTGAGCTCGAGCTTCATGCGCTCTCAAAAGGACACTACCTCGGAAGGGTTCTCCCGGGCCACATCCTTCCCGGATTGAGTTCGATCGGCCACTGGAACGCGCGCGCGCGGCAGGACTGGGGCCTCCACATGCACCGGAACGAAGGCGTGGAATTTATGTTTCTGGAAACGGGAAGCATGCCGTTCGTCGTCGACAAGCGAACATTCAGCCTGCAATCCGGCAGCTTCACCGTGACCCGGCCGTGGCAGCTTCACAAGCTGGGAGATCCCAACATCGGTCCCGGGAGGCTCCATTGGTTGATTCTCGATGTCGGAGTCCGGCGGCCCCACCAGCACTGGCGCTGGCCGGAATGGCTGGTGCTCACCGCGCAGGACCTCCGGGAATTGACGCGGCGTCTCCGCAACAACGAAATGCCGGTCTGGGAGGCAACCCCTGCCATCACAAATTCTTTCTGCGACCTTGCCGGAACCGTGCGCAACTGGGGGCGGGCGCATTCTGTCTCGGAGCTGGCAGCCTCTATCAACCTCCTGCTTGTCCGCATATTGGAAGCGCTCAGCCGTCACCCAGCCAGTGACAACAAGGATCTGGTTTCACCGAGGCGCACCGTTGAGATATTTCTCGGCGAACTCGAAGCCGGGCGCATGGACCTCGCAGAGGACTGGTCCGTCGAGAGGATGGCTGAATGCTGCAAGCTCGGGAAAAGCACGCTCTTCAAATACTGCATCGCGATTGCCAACGCCGGACCGATGGAGTTCCTGAACATGTGCCGCCTGAGCCTCGCAGCGAAGGATTTGCTCTCCAATCCCCGGAAGTCCGTCACGCAAATCGCCATGGAGAGCGGCTTCAACTCAAGCCAGTATTTTGCCTCCTGCTTTTTGAAACGCTATGGCGTTCCCCCGACACAATACCGGAGGAGGATCCAGCCCGCGCCTCAAGGATCGGTGCTTTGACCCCGACGGAAACCGCCCGTTTCTTTCTCAGCCCGCCGGACCGCTGACAGTTCCCGGCTTCCGGATAGGTGGGGCCGCATTTCCGAGCGCCATTCCGGGGCGCGGAAGGTTGCTGTTGAAACAAGGAACCAGCGGATTATCTTTCGGACGTCGTGCGAACCCCGCCCCAGACCTCTCTGCACCCGCCAAACCTGTGTTTCGTCCGCCGCATCTCCCTGCCTGCTTGTATCTGGATGATCGCCTGCATCCTCTGCCTGACGTGTTCCGGAGCGTTTGGCCAGGCCGCAGCATGGGAGGTCAAGGGCTCGCCGTTCCGGGCGACGGTCCGGCTCGTGGAGACACCAAAATTTCCCGAGGCGGGGATCGCGATCGAGCTGCCCGACTTCGGGGGGAACCGGCCGGACATGAGCGACATCGTACTGCTGGATGCCCAGGGCGCCGGACTTCCCCTCCGCCCGGTCTGGCGTGGGGGCGGCCAGCGCGCGATCCTGCTGGCCAGCGGACTAACCGCCGGGAATGATTACTTTGTCTACTTCGGCGGCCAGACCTCACGGCCACCCCGCCCCTGGGAGCCAAAAACCAGCCTCCTTCTTGAAACACGCCGGCTTCCCGCATCCCCGAAGATCGACAGCTGGCCGGAAATGGAAAAAACCTGGCAGTCCGCGCCGGCGGTCGACGGGGCCGGCTTCGTTTCAAGTATCTACCGGGCGGGCAATGCCTTTGGAGAAAACGCGAATTTTTCCTCCCGCTTCACCGGATGGCTGGCCACGCCGGACGGCGGGAGCCTCGTCCTCTACACGCTTTCGTCCGACGCGTCGTTCGTCCTGGTCAATGACAAGCTGGCCCTCGAGTGGCCGGGGGTTCACGGACCGGGCGCGAACCTCAAGTCCGTGAAAAGCGCGAACGTCGCGGTCCAGCCGGGCTTCACAAAAATCGACTACCACCAGGCCAAGATCGGCGGCGGCGACTCTGCCGCGGTCCTTGGCTGGCAGAAGAACGGGAAGTTTGAGACCGTTCCGCCGGAGGCCTGGCTCCACCCGGGCACAACCCGGATCCTGAAGCTTGAAGATGCGCGCGGCTGGCCGGTCCCGCTCATCAGTGCCCGGTTCAACTCGTATGCCGGCTACGGCGGCCACTGGCTCTTTGATGTCGAATGCTCGACCGACCTGCCTCCGGATTGGACGGCTGAATGGCGGTTCGAAGATGGCGCGGTCACTTCCGGCCAGAAGTGCGGACGTATCCTCGTCGGCACCAAACCGCAATTCATCACGCTGACGCTCCGGCGCGGAAGGGACGAGACCACGGCTGTTAAGCGCCTTGATCCTCCGGACAACCCGCGCGAGGCCTCGGTCAAAAATCCGGCCGATCTGGAAAACTACCTTCGCCTGATCGACGGGGAGGACCCCCAGCGGCTTTCCACCTCAACGTTGGATGCCTTCATGCCGCTGCTGGTTGATTTTGCCGGGATCCGCCGGATTGCGCGCGTTGCCGCGCCCTGGATCGACAAAAAGCGGCCGCCCGCCGACGACCAGTGGTTCCGCGCTCAGATGGCCGTCCTGCAGTCGATTGCGCAGACCGATCCGCGCAAAGCCCTGGAAAAACTGAAACTCGTCGACCCGGCCGCACGAAAAAAATTCGCGCAGCTGTTTTCCCTGTACGAGCTTGAGCTGTTGGTGTTCTCGCTCCAAGACCCCTCGGCGGAGGATCTTGCGCGACGGATCGCCTTCGATTTTCCTGGAACGGAGACGGCTACCCTCGCAAAAATCCGGACCGGCGATCTCTTCCGTCTCACCGCCCGCATCCAGCCGGCAATCGAGCAATACCGGAGCGTCCAGAAAGATATCGTCGATGAGACCGGCGGACGCAAGCTGCCGGCCCAGGACCGGGCGCTCTCAATCACGGTGGAATCGCTGATGGAAAGCGGGCTCCGCCGCGAGGCCGCGGATAAACTGCGCGAGTGGGAGCTGAAGCATCCGATGTCAAAATTCGAAAGCGACTTCCTCCTCCTGCGCGCCCGCATGCTGAACGCCTTCGGCCGCTTTTCCGAAGCGCTCGTCGAACTCGACTCGTTCATGAAAATCCAGCCCGACAGTCCCTTCGAGATCGACGCCAGCTTCCACCGGGCTGAGGCGCTGAGCGGACTCGGGAAAACCGACGAAGCAAAAAAAATCTGGAACGATATCTCCGCCAGGTATCCCAACCACCAGCTAGCCGCCCCCAGCAAGGAACGCCTCGCCAAGCCATGAACGCGGAGACGCTGACCCCCAAGCACGGCGGTTACAGAAAGCTCAAAAAGTTTCCAGGTCGCACAGCTCGCTTACGATGTCACCGTCCGGTTCTGCGACCGCTACATCGACGAACATTTATGAAAACGTTCCTCATTTCCCTCCTTTTCGCAGCCGCGCTCCGGGCCGATCCCGGCAGGATTTACACCGCGCCGGATCCGGCTTCACCTGGCGGCATCGAGGGATCGTCTCCGCTGCCGCTCACGCATGCCCTAGCCGTCGAACGTGGCCGGCTCAAGGTCTACCGCGCCAATCTGGATTCCGGCGGGAAAGCCTTCCGGTTCCCGAACCTTCCGGTGGGAAAATATGACCTTGTCCTCATTTCGAGCGGCGGGATTGTGTTCGAGGGACTCGATCTGGGGGCACCCGCCGGCGGGCTCGACCCTATCTCCCGGGAGAACCTCGAGAAGCGCATTTCGGCCGCAGACTCGTTCTTCAACCGCCACGCCGCCCACCGCATCGGGACAACCGGCGATCAGTCCCTGATCTTTGTCGAGCGGATCCGCGACCGGACGATCCTGAAGCAATCGGGTGCAACGCTCGATGCCAACCTCAGGCGGTTTGAGATCATCGAGCTCGCCCGCGCGGCAGACGACTGGCAGATGACAACCACCCGCCACATCTACCGCGAAGAGGATCCGGTCCGCACCAGCCCGGCGTTCATGAAACATTTTTTCGTTTCCACGATTGGAAATCTCCGCGTTGTCGATACTGTGAAACAGCTTGGCGCACTGGCGCTACCCACCCCCTGACCCACCAGCCGCATGCCACAAATCCGACCAAAAAAAGGTTTCCCTCCAGGCAGGCTCTTTCCGCTTGAGGACCGCGTACTCACCATCGGACGAGATCCCGAAAGCGACATCCGCCTTGAGGTCGATTCCCCGGCCTCCCGGCACCACGCCACGGTCTACAAGTCGGGGAGCGACTGGCACGTCAAGGACCTCGGCAGCCTCAATGGCACCGAGCTCAATGGCAAGCGGATTGAGGATCAGGTTCTCTTGCCCGGCGACACGATCACCATCGGAACAGCCGTGTTTGTTTTTGAGGAATCCGGGGAGCCCGCCCCGGCAGAAGCCGGAAAATCTCCATCCGGCCCCGCAATCGAAGATCCCGGCATCCTTGCAACCGTGCGCGAAATGAGCGTGAAAACCCGCTTGATCGAGGCCGAAATCTCGAAGGCGATCATCGGGCAAAAGGAAATTGTCGCCGAACTCCTCACCGCGATCATCTCAAACGGCCACGTCCTCATGATCGGCATGCCTGGTCTCGCCAAGACGATGATGATCCGCACGGTCTCCGAGGTCCTGGACCTGCAGTTCCGCCGGATCCAGTTCACCCCGGACCTGATGCCCTCGGACATCACCGGCACCGACATCCTCGAGGTCGACGAGGCGACCGGACACAAGGAATACCGGTTCATCAAGGGCCCGATCTTCACGAACATCCTCCTCGCCGACGAGATCAACCGCACGCCCCCGAAGACGCAGGCTGCCCTCCTCGAAGCGATGCAGGAACACCGTGTCACCGCCGCCGGTGAGACGTATCCGCTCGACCTCCCGTTCTTCGTCCTCGCCACCCAGAACCCTCTGGAGCAGGAGGGCACATATCCGCTGCCCGAGGCGCAGCTCGACCGCTTCATGTTCAGCATCCATGTCGACTACCCGAGCGAGGCCGATGAGGAAACGATCGCAAAGGTCACCACCCGCCCGGAAAAGGTGACCCTCAAAAAGCTTCTCACCGGAGCCGAGATCCTCGAACTCCAGCGGGTCGTCCGCGAGCTCCCGATCGCCGATCATGTCGTGAAATACGCCACCCGGCTCGCGCGCGCCACCCGTCCGTCCGACAAGCGGGCCCCGGACTTTATTAAAAAGTGGATCCACTGTGGCGCCGGCCCCCGCGCGACCCAGTATCTCGTCATCGCGGCCAAGGCCCGCGCGGTCATCGAAGGCCGGCTCCTCGTCACAACCGATGACGTGCGCGCCGCTGCCAGCCCGGTCCTCCGTCACCGGATGTTCACTAACTTCACCGCCGACTCGGAGGGTATGGATACCGACAAAATCGTCAAAAAACTGCTCGAGGCGGTTGCCGAACCCGACGAGCGCGATTACTGATTGCCGCTCCTGGCCGGAGGCAGCTATAAAGCCCACCTTTCAATCCCATGAAAATTATTCCCCTCCTCGCGGCAGTCCTCTTCCTCCCGATGCTGACACCAGCCGGACGCGCCGCCGCCCCGGCTCCCGCAGCGGAGACCCCGGCCCAGCGCGACGCGCGCATGGCCTGGTGGCGCGACGCGCGCTTCGGCATGTTTGTCCACTGGGGGCTCTACTCCGGGCTCGCCGGCAACTGGGACGGGAAATCGCTCGGCTCGAAGCGCGGGATGGAATGGATCCAGAACTTCGTCAAGGCCGACACCGACACATACGCCAAGGCCGCCCTGCCGAAATTCAAGCCGGTGCCGGGGTTCGCCAAAGAATGGGCAAAGCTCGCCAGGGAGGCCGGTTGCAAATACATCGTCTTCACCACAAAACACCACGAGGGCTTCTCACTGCATGACTCGAAGTTCGGCGACTTCAACGCCGGCAAGCTCCTCAACCGCGACCTCGTCAAGGAGATCGTCGAAGCCGCGCGCACGGAGGGGCTCAAGGTCGGGTTTTACCACTCGCTCATCGACTGGCACTTCGACCAATACGACTACACAAAGGCAAAGGGCCTCCCCTACCCGCTGGCCGGCCAACCCTCGCCCAACGGCCCGCGCGACCATTCGAAGTATGTCGACTACCTCCATGCCCAGGTCGGCGAACTCGTCACCAACTATGGCCCGGTCGACATTCTCTGGTGGGACTTCAGCTCGAAAAATTTCCAGGGCGACGAGGCCTGGGGGGCGACCGATCTCCTGAAGCTCGTCCGCGCGAAGCAGCCCGGCATCATCGTCAACAACCGCCTCTACTCGGCCGCCACCGTCAAGCCGTCGGATGCCGAGCACAAGCAATTCAGAACCGACCGCGGCGATTTCTCCACCCCCGAGCAGCACATCCCGGCAACCGGAATGCCCGGCATCGATTGGGAGACCTGCATGACGCTCAACAACACCTGGGGCTACAGCGACAACGATCCCAATTGGAAATCCGACAAAACCCTCATCCGCAACCTCGTCGACATCGCCAGCAAGGGGGGAAATTATCTTCTCAACATCGGCCCGAAAGGCGACGGGAGCATCCCCGCCGAGACCGTCAAGTCCATGCGCGCGATCGGCGACTGGATGAAGGTGAACAGCGCGGCCATCTACGGCACGACCGCCAGCCCGCTCTCCGGCCTTCCCTGGGGCCGCTGCACCCGGAAGGGACAGACCCTCTACCTCACCGTCTTCGACTGGCCGAAAGATGGACAGCTCCTCGTCCCTCTGAAAAACGCCGTGAAGGATCTCCGCCTCATCGCCAAGCCATCAGCCACCCTCACCTCAAAGGCCACTCCAGAAGGCCTTCTGATTAGTCTTCCGCCGGATGCTCCTGATGCCATCGCCTCGGTGATCAGCCTCACCATTGAGGGCGAACCGGATGTCCTCGCTCTGCCTCAAGCCCCCGCAGAAAAAAAATGAGGTGGCTGCTTGCGATCGCGCTGCTGCTTGCGGCACCGCTTATGGCGCTGTGCGACGCCGCCCCGCTCCGCGTGGGTCTTGCGGGCGAACCACCATTCCTGATTAACAAGGGCCAGGGCGACTGGGATGGCGCCTGCGTGGATATCTGGGAAAAGATCGCCGCCGCCAGATCGTGGCAGTATTCGTATTCCTTCTTTCCAAATGTCAGCGATGCGATCCAAGCGGTGAAGTCCGGGCAGATCGACGTCCTCATCGCCGATGCGGGCATCACCAAGGCGCGCCTGGCTGCAGTCGAGTTCACCCAGCCGTTCCTCCGCTCGGGCCTGCAAATCATGATTGCCGAACCGCGCCCCCACTCGATCAAGCGGCTCGCGCTCGACCTCTTCAGCCTGGCCGCGCTGCCGGTCTTCTGGAGCGTCGTCGCGGCCGTCGCCGTCCTGACGGTTGTCGTGTATTTCTTCGAGAAGAGGCACAACCCCGACTTCCCCAAGACGCGCGGCGAAGGCGCCGTCGAGGCGTTCTACTACGTTATCTCGCTCGCCCTCACCGGCAAGAGCACCTACAAAGGCTTCCCCGGCATTCTCGGCCGCCTCGTCATGGTCTTCTGGATGATCCTTGGCGTCATCACTGTCGCCTATGTCACCTCGACCATCACCTCGGCCATGACCGTCGAAAAGCTGAAGGCCCGGATCTCAGGACCTCAGGACCTCCCCGGCAAGACGGTCGGAGCCCTCGCCGGCGGGTCCGCGGAGGAGTACCTCACAAAAAACGGTATCACTACAATCGGCTTTCCGGACCTGCCATCAGCCGTCGACGCCATGCTCGCCCACCGCGTCGACGCGGTCGTCGCCGCCTTCCCGCTCCTCCAGAGTTTCGATTTCAGTCACCCCCGGCTTCCCATCACCGAGATCGGCCCGGTCTTCGATCCCCAAAACTTCGGCTTCGCCCTCTCCCCCGGCAGTCCGCTCCGCATCGCGATCAACGAAAGCCTCCTTGACCTCTCGGAGTCCGGCGACCTCGCCGCAATCTTCCGCCGCTACCTCGGACCGGTCTACCAACCGTAGGGCGGAGGACAAAAAGCACCATGTCCGGCAAGCAACTCGGTCGAGCAAGATTGATGGCCTCAGCGCAGTGACGATGTTTTTTTCACCGGGCAAAACGGGAGGCCGCGCCAAAAAGCGCAAGGCCGGGAAAGAAAAGACGCACGTCCGCACGTATCCCCAAACGGCAGCCGATCGAATCAGGTCAGAACCTGCCCGCTTGGAGGCAGATTCACAGGCTCCGGCTATCTGACTTTTTCAGGGATTGAGCCCATGCTCATGCGAAGGTCGACGAGTGGCTGGTCGAAGGAGTCGATCTTCACAAGGCCCAAGCGCGGGTATTCGATGTCGAGGATCAGGTAGATTGAAAGGGCCATAATGGCGGCAAAACCAAAGAGGTGGACCGTGCTCTGACTTCCGGCTTTTGCCATCCCGAAGCCAGCCAGAAGGCTGCTGACGAGAACAAGGACCCCCAGTAGAAGAAAAACGGCAACGGGCGGGTGCTGGCGGGCAGCCATGAGCCTTGTGGTCGTAAGGTCGAACATCTCGTTCGCGGGAGGGAGCACCACCACCTGTGGCGGAGGAGATGGTTTGTCTCCCCGCACGCCATCGATCAGTGTCGCCCAGATTTCCCCCTGGATCACTGCCAACCGGTCAGCTGTGGCTTTAATCGCTGTTTCGTTGTCGGCGTGTCGCGTGAGTTCGATCAGACCGTCCACGTAGCGTCGGAACCCCTCCCTGGCCCGGTCGCGGCTGGAAGAGTCGAGGAGGTCCAGGCGCAGCCAGGCGGTTCCAATGGCATTCACGTGCTGGGTGACGAGGTCGCGGCGCTCATGGAAGCGCGTCGCAGCTCCGGTGAACGTGAAGGCGATCAGCAGGCCCATGAGGCCGAAGACGGCTCCCTCGAGCGCACCAAGACCGGCCTGCCCGTCCTCGCCGGCGAATCGAAGGCGCCGTTGCCCGATCTTCCACCCGATGCGGAGGCAGACGAGGACCCCTCCGAAGAGGGCAAGAGAAAACAGGACGGCGAGAAGAATGGTCGACATCGGAGACCCCAAGTCCTATTTGACGGCGTCAACCGTGGCAACCACATTGTCCCTGCTGAGGAGTTCGAGGCCGCTTCCGTGGGTGCAAAGGCCGCCGGTGCCGCGTTCGGATGCCAGGTCGCCCATCTCCGGGAACACCACGCATCGCGCCGGGCCATTCAACATCTGTGAGTTTGGTATGACGGGGTTTCACACTAACGAAAAGTCATCCAGCAAGAAGCCCGACGAGAAACGTGTCCGCCGCTTTCCGGTGGGCGGCTTGTTTTTCCGGCGGCTGTTTCTCCCAGCTTCTGGCCATCATGGAGAGCCGCGGGTTCTTGAGAAAGAATGGCTGGTGGTCGCCGATGAATGTCCAGAAAAGTCCGTCCCAAATCTCGCACCACGGGCCTTTGCGTTCGTCGGACATCTTGAGGATGTAGTTCGAACCGGAAAGGTAGGGCTTCGTGGTAAACGTGCCTCCGTCCGCAAACTGGGACATGCCATAGACATTCGGCACCATGACCCAGTCGTAGGAATCGATAAACATTTCCATGAACCATCGGTAAACGTCATCCGGCTTGATCCGGCAGAGGAGCAGGAAATTCCCGAGGACCATGAGGCGCTCGATGTGGTGGCAGTAGCCGTCCCTGAGGATCTGCCGGATCACGCGATCCACCGGCGGGATGCCCGTCGTGCCATCGTAAAACGGGCGGGGCATCGGACGGGTGAAGTTCCAGAAATTTCCTTTGCGGATCTCCGTGCCCCGATACCGGTAGATTCCGTGCATGAACTCGCGCCAGCCGATGATTTGGCGGATAAACCCCTCCAGCGAGTTCATCGGGAGGCTTTCAGCCTTTGCCATCACGCGCCCGATCACGTCCCGCGGGTCAAGCAGACCGATGTTGAGCATCGGGGTGATGGCGGAATGATAAAGATAAGCGTGTTGAGTGGAAATCGCGTCTTCGTAGAGGCCAAAGTGCTCGAGGCGTTCATCGAGGAAGCGGTCGAGCCAATCCTCCGCATCCTTGCGGGTAACCGGCCAGCGGAAATGTTGCAGCGAGCCGGGGCGGTCGGGAAAGTTTTTGGCAACATAGGCGGCCGCTTCCCGAGTGAATGCGTTGCCGGAAGCGCGCGGCTCCACTGGCGGGACGTGGTTTCCCGGAAGCCTAGCGCGGTTCTCGGCATCGAACGACCACTTGCCTCCGGCGGGCGTTCCGTCATCTTCGACAAGCAGGTTCATGCGCCGGCGCTGGGCTTCGTAGAACTTCGCCATGAATGGTTTCTTCTTCGAGGCGATGTGGGTCTCCAAAAACGGAGCAGGGCTGAGAAAGTTGGGTGAATCGCAAATCACAAGCTCCGCGCCGCGCCTCTCCGCAAGTCGCCGCACACGCCGCATCAGCACATCATCGCAGGGATCGGCGAGGTGGATTACCCTGACCTGCCGGGGCAGTTCCAGCATTTCGAAGGCCCCGATGTATTGAACCGCGTGCCCGTCGGCTTCAAGTTCCGCAGCGTAGGCCTTCATCGACGCACGGTGGAGCATCAGCTTCTGCTGGTGCATCGCAGCAGGCCAGCGCGCGTCGTTTCCGAAAAACAGCGGATCCTCGATCAGCCGGACAGCACGGCCCTTCGCGATGGCCGGATGGTTTGCGAACAGCTGGTGAGGATAGACTAAAGTGATTTCCATGCGTCCTCGTTCATCTTCCGAAGGGATTCCAGATAGGCGTTTCCAGGCGCAGGTTTCGCCGGACGCTCCCCGGTTTCCAGCATGGTTTTCACCCGGCTGCGACTGCTGGCGATGAGCCCGGCAATCAGCGGGGCTTCAGGCAGGTTTTTCCAATACTTCTTCGGCATTTCGGATTGCATGGCGTTCACCTTGAGCCGTGCGGGATTGAAGATGCTGCGGTAGTAGGTGCGCCAGAGATCATCGAGCGCATCCTCATCCGGCGCCTCGCAGCGGGGGACTCCGGGAGTGAAGACGAGCGAGCGCCCATCCCAGTGCGCGCATTCGCAGGGCGTGAGGATCGACCAATCCATCCCGGCGAAACGCTTCTGGAAAAACGGCGCGGCCAGCCGAACGATCCGGTGGTCCGGTTCGAACCACGCGACGAACTGCTCGCGTCCGGTCGCTTCATCCGTGCCGATGAGCCGGAATCTCACAAACGCATGCATTTTGTGGATGTCCCGGCCGACCGCCTTGCACCATTGCTGGACCAGACGGACATCGGGATCGGTCGAAAGCCTGAGCAGATGCCGTTCCCCTCCATGGGTAAGCCGCCAGAGGGTGCGGTAGAGCAGGCCCCAGCGGCGGGGATCGGTATGGGCGGCGGCGGTGCGCGCGATGTCGACAAATGCGGAGGGCACCTTCAGGGCGGGTCCGGCCGGTGGTTCAGCCCCTTCTGCAACAAAGAGCGACGCCTCCCGCACATCATCCGACCAAAGGGTTTCCGCAGGAGGAACACGGCGGGAAAGCAGGTCCCGCGCAGCATCCCGCCAGGATTCGAAGAGCGGTTGGATGACGATGGTGCGCATGTTTCTCTGGACTGGCACCCCGGTCATAAGCCACGAACCGCCGGGATGCAAATGCGTGATTGCGACGGGCGGCTCAAAGAATGCATTGTCCGCACAGCCAGCCGACTCTAAGGTTGCCTTGTTGCCAGTCACAGCGGCACATTAATCGATATGGATACTATTCGAATCGTCCTGCAAATCATCGTGGGCCTAGGACTCTTGAATGTGTGGCTTTTGCGCTTCGGCAAGAAGACGCCGTATCGCGGAAAAGGCGCGGAGAATCTGCGCGCCGAATTCGAGGCCTACGGCCTGCCGGTTTGGTTCATGTGGGCGGTCGGCGTCCTCAAGATCGGGGTGGCGCTCTCGCTGCTGGCGGGCATCTGGCTGCCAGCATTGGTCCAGCCTGCCGCGCTCGTTCTGGTCGTGCTGATGCTTGGTGCCGTCTGCATGCACCTGAAAGTCAAGGATCCGTTCATGGCCGGGGCCCCCGCGCTGGGCATGCTCGTCATGGCCGTGGCGATTGCCGTGCTTTGATCTCTCAATGACCGTTTGCTGATCCGCATCTCGCAGATACAAATTATGAAAATCGGAATTGTTGGATGCGGCATGGTCGGCTCGACCTCCGCCTATGCGTTGGTCATGAGTGGCGTGGGCCGGGAAATTGTCCTTGTGGACTTGAATCGCAGGCGCGCCGAGGCCGAGGCCAACGACATTTATCATGCGGTTCCCTTTGCGAATCCCCTCACCGTGCGGGCGGGCGACTACGAGGACCTTGCCGGAGCACGCGTGGTGGTCATCGCTGGCGGGGTGGCTCAGAAGGAGGGGGAGACACGGCTTCAACTCCTGCAGCGCAACGCCGGTGTCTTCCGCCAGATTGTCCCGGCCGTGCTCCTTCACGCGCCCGAGGCGGTGTTGCTCGTCGTGACCAATCCCGTCGACATCATGACACATCTGGCCGCGGACTTCGCTGCCGAATTTGGCGTCCCGTCTGCACGGGTCATTGGCTCGGGAACCACGCTCGATACCGCGCGCTTCCGCACGCTGCTGGGCCGGCACTTTGGCGTGGACCCGCATCATGTTCATGCCTACGTGCTCGGAGAGCACGGCGATTCGGAGGTGCTCGCATGGTCGCAGGTGACGATTGCCGGACTGAGTCTCGAGGAGTTCTCGAAGGTCGCCGGCAAGTCCTTGTCCGATGTGGATCGCGCGGCGATTGACGACCAGGTCCGGAGGGCGGCCTATCACATCATTTCCGGCAAGGGAGCCACCTACTACGGCATTGGCAGTGCGGTGGCCCGGATTGTGGACGTCTTGCTGCATGATCAGCGGGCCATCTTGACGATCTGCACGCGCATCCACGGAGTTCCGGATTGCGAAGGTGTCACCCTGGCGCTGCCGCATCTGGTCGGCGGTGGCGGCGCCCTGGCGACCATCCCGTTGCCACTGAACGAAACGGAGCACAAAGAGCTCCGCCGCAGCGCCGGTATTCTCTGCGAGGCCATCCATTCCATCAAGGAGACTCCCCACGGAAGCAAGGCCGGCTGATGTTCACGTGGAATTGCGTGTGGAATAGCGCCTGATTGCGCTTAGCATTGTACCCGTGCATGTTCTCGTCACAGGAGCCAATGGCTATATCGGCATAAGGCTCATTCAGGCGCTGCTGGAGGCCAATCATGAAATCACGGCGGTCGTCCGTGACCGGCGGCGATTTCCCGCAGACAATTTCGGCGGGCACGAAACCCGGCTGAATGTCATCGAGGCGGATTTTCTGGATGCGGCGACCCTGCAGGCTCTTCCGCGGAAGATGGATGCCGCCTACTACCTGATCCACTCGATGGGCTCCGGCGGCACCTTCGCCCTCAAGGAGGAGCTTTGCGCCAGGAATTTCTCCGATACAGCGAAGGCCCACGAATGGCAGCGAGTCATCTATCTGGGCGGGCTTGCTGCAGATGAAGGCCGGCTCTCGGAACATCTTTCATCGCGCCGCAGGGTGGAGGAAATCCTCCGCGGGTCCGGGGTGCCCCTCACGGCGCTGAGGGCGTCGATCATCGTGGGCTCGGGCTCGGCCTCGTTTGAAATCATCCGCGACCTCGCGGAAAAACTCCCGGTGCTCGTCACCCCACGCTGGGTGCACACGCACTGCCAGCCGATCGCCATCCGCAATGTGCTCGACTATCTCACAGCGATTTTGGAACACCCCGAAACCGCGCAGGCTTCCTACGATATCGGCGGGCCGGAGGTTATGAGTTACCTTGATTTGATCAAGGGTTACTGTGCCGTACGCGGATTGAAGCGCCTCTTCCTCCCGACCCGCCTGCTGAGCCCACGCCTGTCATCCGGATGGTTGTGCCTGCTCACATCCACCTCGTTTCCGCTGGCACGCAGCCTGGTGGACTCCCTGACCCACGAAACGGTTTGCCACGATTCGAAAATCCGCGAACTCGTTCCGCTGGATCTGCTCACTTATCGCGAGGCGGTCGAACGAGCCCTGGCGCGAATCGCGCAGAATCACGTGCCCTCGAGCTGGATCGATTCGCTGGCGGCGGGCACGCTTTCGCCGCGGATGTTCGATGCGATCAAGGTTCCCGAGCACGGGGTTCTCAGGGACTCCCGGGTTGTGCCGCTCACGGCGCCACGCGACGAGGTCATCGCCCGCATCTGGGGGATCGGTGGCGCCGCCGGCTGGCCATCGATGAACTGGGCCTGGAAGCTGCGCGGACTCGCGGACAAAATCGTTGGCGGCATCGGCCTCCGCCGCGGCCGCCGCCACCCGGAGGAACTCCATGCCGGCGACGCGCTGGATTTCTGGCGCGTCCTGCTGGCAGACCGGCCGAAGGGACGCCTCATCCTTTATGCCGAAATGAAACTTCCAGGAGAGGCCTGGCTTGAGTTCGCCATCCAGACCCTGCCGGACGGCAGCCAGACGCTGCGGCAGACCGCCACCTTCCGGCCCCAGGGTTTGCTCGGCCGTCTGTATTGGCTGGCGGTTCTCCCGTTTCATGGCCTTCTCTTCCCCAAAATGATCCGCAGCCTTGCTGCGGGAAACAGACAAGCCGGATGAAGTCCCGGAATCCGTCCAGTGATTTTCGTTGGATCGGATGCCCTCAGATCTCGCCGGAGCGCACCGATTGAAAATCCTCGGGCGCTGGCCGGGGGGCATCGAAGTCGAGATCGAGCTGCTTCGGCGGGGGCAGGAAACGCGACCGGAGGGCGTCGCTGTCGAGGCCCAGCAGCGCCGGCGTGTGGTCGGCCGCAATGATGAACGGCAGGATTGTTTTCATGGAGAGACGCAGCAGGACGAGATCGGCAAGGCGGAGGCGGGTAAATCGGCGGGCGCTGAGGATGCGGTCCACG
>Ga0209398_1000264_pt1 | contig 35174 bp, 32 predicted proteins | sample AshMeaBigSpring_FD_184125 | JGI IMG/M metagenome (GOLD analysis project Ga0209398, IMG submission 184125) | Groundwater microbial communities from Big Spring, Nevada to study Microbial Dark Matter (Phase II) - Ash Meadows Big Spring (SPAdes)... | ecosystem: Environmental > Aquatic > Deep...
AAACGTTTAAATGTCTTTAAATCAATAAATTAAATTGATGTTTATGAAACTAATTTTGTTTTGTGTATCAATAGGATTGTCTCTACTTCTACAACCTATTTCCGTTCATGCAGCATGTAATGAGGTAACAGCAGTTAGAAACGCCAATCAAGGTTTTGATGCAAATGCTGTTTGTAATGGAATAGTTACCCAACTTACGCCTGCTTTAGGGTTAACAAAAGATCAGGTTTCTAAAATGACGAGTGTTGTTTTATCTTTTTTACAATCAAAATCACAAATTTTACCTTTATTGCAAAAAGATAAATCTGCTTATGATAAAAAGTTCGACGTGATTAGTGGAAATCTAAAAACCAAACTAAATGGTATTTTATTGCAAAGTCAAATGAATACATTCCTTTCTTTAAAACCTTCTACCAATACACCAAATAATATACTTAGTCATTTATTTTATTAGTTGATTGATATCATTTTATAAAACAAAAAGGATGCATACACAACGGTAGCATCCTTTTGTTTTTTCTAGGGGGTTGAAAGTTAAAGATTTATAAAACGATTACACTTGAAGTTTTATTGAATGTTGAAGTATTTACTTGTACAAAGTATCTGCCCTTTGTAATATTACTAGGTAAAGTAAATGAAAAATTGTTTAAACCTTCAACTGTTGTTATTTGTTGTGTTGAAATTCTTTTTCCAAATGCATCTACAACACTAATTGGTATTTTCTCAGCCTTTTTCTGCGTTACTACTACTTGAATATTTTTATCTACAACAACAGTAGGAAATAATTTAAAGTTGCTATTGGTAATAATGTCTGCATTTATCGATAAAGTATTGCTATAGCTGATTGATCCTGATTTGTCAATTATTTTCAAGCGATACGTATTTTTCGATTGAATGTTTGCATCTTTAAATGTGTAAGCACTGCCATTGTTTGTATTGGCAGCTTGTACACTGCCAATATTTGTCCATTTGTTGTTTAGCTTTTCAATTTCAAATTTTTCAACCTCTTTTTCTGAACTCGTTTTCCAATTTAATTGCACTGCATTATTTTGAATATTACCAGAGAATGCACTTAACTGAACAGGTAAAGTAATGGCAGTTGTATAATTGGCACCACTGTTATCATCGTATCTTAATGTTGCTAGCGATTTGTTTATTTCAGCCTCCCGTTTCAACTTCTATTTTACATATGGTTTTATCTTCAAAAGTTATTTCATCATTTTTACTTTTTTGTACTGCTTTGATTGCAAAAATACACATGCTTTAAGGATGTTTAATAGGATTAAAAGTCTAGTTAGATCTATCGCAACACATGGTTTGTATCTCTTGATTTTTGCTAAAGTTGCTTAATTTTAAAATGAAGAAAAATAGTGTTCAAAAATAAAAAATGTTTGGTTGTACTTAAAATTTAGTTATCGTTAATGAGAGGAAAGATTAAATTAAACGATTACGTAATATGTTTATAATTCTTACTCATTGAATTTGATAAATAAATTAAAGCACATTTTTATTTTCAAAGCTTTGATAATATTTTCATTCAAAATTTTATATTTGATCATAGAAATTTTTTCTAAATTACTAGCATTTTTAACATTTAAATAAATAAAATGAGGTTAAATATTTACTCAAAAACTTGTCTGTTTGTTGTTTTACTCGGCATCACACTATCAATTCAAGCTCAAAAAAATTTTTTTACAAAAAAAGTACCCAAAGGCAAGTATGCTATTGAACGTGGCTTAAAAAGCTATAACATGTATAGCTTAGATGAAGCAGGACTAAGAAATTACATCTCAAAAGCACCAGTTGAATTTAAAAATTCAGGGTTAGAACATGTACCAGAAATTACTGTACCATTACCTGATGGAACATCTGATATATTTAGAATCTATGAATCAAGTATTCTTTCACCTGAAATAACAGCTCAATTTCCAAACTTTAAAACTTATTCAGGTAAAAGTAAAATTAGTGGTGCTACAATACGCATCAGTTTCACATCAAGCGGTTTCGATGCAATTATAACTGCAGCCGGTAAGGATGCAATTTACTTCCAAAAAGGTAGCCATAAAAGCGGTGATAATAACATTATCAGTTATTTTGGTACGAAAGCGATTAAGCAAGGCAGACCAAATACGAGTAATAAATGTGGTGTAAAAACGCCTGAGATGTCTAATATTAGCACGTTTGGTGATACTATAACAACTTTTGGGACTCAAAACTTAACTACTACTGGTAGTACTCTAATAACATTTAGATTAGCTGTTTCTGCAACAGCAGAATTTAATACACTTAAGGGGGCTGGAAATACAACCACCACTTTTGCATCTATAGTTGCGTTCGTAAATAGATTAGTCGCTGTTTATCGATCAGAATTGTCTGTTTCATTTACTTTGGTGAGTGGTACTAATCTAATTTTTACAACTCCTGGAACACCTTTCTTAAATAATGGAGATTCTTTAAATCCGCAAAACCAAAGAGTTGTCGATAACATTATTGGTGATGCTAACTATGATTTAGCTTTTGTCCTTGGCACTTCTACACCCGGTAGTTCATCTGGCGGTGCAGCACAGGCATCTAGTGTAGGATTATCAGGTTCGAAAGCCCAAAACTATACTCAAGTAGCAGTGGATAATACATTTGCACCAGTTTTTGACGATCAGACCATTGCTCATGAAGTGGGTCATCAATTTTCTATGAGTCACTCTTACAATAGCTCGATACCCGTGTGTACAACTCGTGAACCATCTACATCTGTTGAGGTTGGCTCAGGAACAACTATAATGAGCTATGGCTACACTTGTAGTAATAATACAGGAAATGATGATTATGAAAACACATATTTGCCATTCTTGAATTTTCATGCTGTTAACTATAGCCAAGCTGTAACATTTTTAGCTACTATACCAAATGTTGGTACTTTTACAGCATCTGGCAACACACCACCCGTAATCACATCAATTACACAAGATAAAACGATACCTAAATCAACTCCTTTCTTTTTAACTGGTGCTGCATCTGATGCTAATCAGAACGACGTTCTAACTTACTCATGGGAGGGAACAAATATTGGTACAATCACACCAGTACCTTCAACATTTTCAAGTACTGAACAGCCACCATTTTTTAGAAGTTACCAACCTATGAGTTCAGGTACAAGATATTTTCCAAGATTATCAGCAATTTTAGATGGTACCAACTATGCAAAAGGTGATAAACTGCCGTCAGTAGGTATAGTTACCACACACCGTTTTACGGTAAGAGATAATGTAACTGGTGTTAATACTGGTACTGTAACTGTAACTGTAGATGGTAATTCTGGTCCCTTTTTAGAAACTACTAATCTTTCGGGCAACTACACATCAGGTTCTACACAAACCATAACATGGAGCGTAAATAATACAACAGCACCACCTGTTAGCTGCGCTAACGTGAGTATTTTATTGTCAGTAGATGGTGGTCAAACTTTCCCTTACACTTTGGCAGCTTCTACACCTAACGATGGTACAGAAGAAATTACTTTTCCTGCATTAACATCTTCTACAACAACTGCACGTATCAAGGTACAAGCTGTAGATAATATTTTCTTCGATATTTCAAACAGTAATTTTTCTATCACTGCTACTTTGCCAGTTGCTATTGCAAGTATTCGAGCTAATAAAAATAATAGCGGTGTATCTGTTTATTGGTCTGTATTTAACGAGATTAATGTGAAGCAATATGAAGTTGAAAGATCTACTGATGGTATGAGTTATGTAAAGGTTGGTACAGTTGCTGCTATAAATGCAAGTAATTACACTTGGTTTGATGTATCGCCATTAAATGGTAATAATTATTATCGTTTAAAATCAGTAGATAACGATGGCAGTCTACAGTTTAGCCAAAGCGTATTTGTGAAATTTGGCACCGATAATAGTCAAAATATTACTCTCATTAGTAATCCTGTTGTAAACAATAAAGTACAGTTGCTTGTAGAAAATATTGATAATGGTACTTACTATATTACTTTATATAACCAGCTTGGTCAGCTAATTACTAAAAAACAAATTGTATTTACGGGTAGTTCAGCAACATATACCTTGTCTACCAGTAGTAGTTTAGCAAAAGGTGTTTACCAAGTTGTTTTTAACAATATGAATGATTTTAAGGTAGTTAAAACAGTGGTGTTAAAGTAAAATTTTAATTGATTTTTATCTATATAATAAAGAAGCCGTCTTATGTTAAGTAGGACGGCTTTTTTGATATTTTCTTCGAAGTTTAGATTGTATTACCTTGATACAAAATGCTGTTTAATTGTCTAACCAATTGGTTAATTTAATCGCTATTCTTTGGTTTTAATCGGACAAAAAAGGTAGATAAGCTATGTAAAATAGTTCAGTACTCTTAGCTTTTTAAATCTTACTACATTCAGTCGATTGCAAATTTTAGGAAAAATAGCCGATTCATTCATCAGTTACATGTACATAAATTTTTTGTGTACAAAGCATTGTTTTGCTTTTTTACGTGGCGTTATACATTTACATAGCAGAAAGATCATACTTCAGACCTGTGATGATTTGGATGTTAATGAATTAAATGGTGTGGAAAGTTAAAAACAAGTTCATTTGAATATTAGCTATCCATAGAGGGAATCAATAATTCATTTAGTAAAGCAAGTAAAGGTACTTGGTGTAAGAAAGTTATCATAAGAGTTAAAAAAGCTTTATTTAGATTAGTGTTTTTGCTGCATTTGTTATTGTGCGTGGCGTTCAGTAAATATAACAATTTAGATGATACAGGAGTATTTAGATCAACATTGAGATTGTTTAAATTGTGATTAGAATTTCATTCTTGAGGAGCTTCAATAAACTTTGATTTTAAGGTTTTCAATCCTGTTTTATGCAAACTCAAAATTATTTTAAGTAATGGTTTTTAAATATAAGTAATTCAAATACTTATATTTAAAGGACTATTACTAAATAATTTATCGGCATAAACTCTTCTAAAATTGGAGTTAGCAAATTACTATTGCAATTGTGAATAGCTTTTAAATATTATTTGTAGCATGTTGTTGACTCTTACCATAATATTAAAACTATAAAACTGCATTTTCAATCCACTAATACACCGCTATTTTATCCATAATATTGTTAACAAAACATTATTTGACGCCTTTGTCTACTACTTTTTTTTATAACACAATCGTTTCCGCTGAAATTATTTCAACCTTAAAGCTTTTCTTTTGTTGTTAAAAGCAAGTTTGTTTTACCTTTATCGCATTCAAAGGTTTTTAGAAATTTTTTAAGTATATATTATCTTACAAATTTGTGTAGAGCATAGCTTAGAAATTTGTGATGTAATAAAGCAAATATTAAACAGGTAAAACAAATACGTTACTAAATATTATCTATATCTTGTTAATAAACACCGATAAACATGGACATACTTAAGGAGAGGTTTAAGGCCAAAGCTGATTTGGCGAACGTTGAAATTAAAAGTTTGCTAAAAGAGCATGGGAACAAAAAAATAGGAGAGGTAACACTTGCTCAAGTGTATCAGGGAATGAGAGGTATAACTGGTCTAGTTACAGAAACGAGTTTATTGGATGCACAAGAAGGTATTCGATTTAGAGGTTTTACGATTCCTGAGTTACAAGAAAAACTTCCAAAAGCTGAGGCTGGTAATGAGCCCCTTCCAGAAGGGTTATTGTATTTAATGTTAATTGGAGAATTACCTACACAGTCAGATGTCGACCACTTAACAAGCGTATTGCAACGCAGAAGCCATGTGCCTACACATGTTTTTGACACGATTGATGCTTTGCCCTTATCTGCCCATCCAATGACTATGTTTGTAACTGGGGTTATGGCTTTACAAACACAAAGTATTTTTGCAAAAGAATATGCAAAAGGGTTAAATAAAAAAGATTATTGGAGTGTTATTTATGATGACGCTCTTGATTTAATTGCTCGTTTACCACGTATCGCTGCTTATGTATATAGAAGAAAATATAAAAATAACGATCATATTCAGCCTAATGGAATGTTAGATTGGTCTGGTAATTTAGCACATATGATGGGTTATGATAATCATAGTTTTAATGAATTAATGCGTTTGTACATGACCATTCATGCCGATCATGAAGGTGGAAATGTATCTGCACACACTACACATTTAGTGGGGAGTGCGTTAAGTGATCCTTATTTAAGTTATGCAGCTGGCATGAACGGTTTAGCAGGTCCATTACATGGGTTGGCAAATCAAGAAGTAATTAAATGGATTTTTGAAATGCAAGCTCAGTTAGAAACAGATTTACCAGCAAGAGAGCAAATAGAAAAGTATGTAAAAGAAACGATTGAAGCAGGTAAAGTAGTGCCAGGTTATGGACATGCTGTATTGAGAAAAACAGACCCAAGATTTACTGCACAAATGGAATTTGGTAAAAAACATATGCCAGAAGATAAATTGTGCCGTACGGTTTGGAATATTTATGAAGTGGTACCACCAATTTTACAATCGTTAGGGAAAATTAAAAATCCTTGGCCGAATGTAGATGCACATAGTGGTGCATTGCTGGTTCATTACGGAATGGTTGAGTATGAATTCTATACCGTTTTATTTGCAGTAAGTAGAGCTTTAGGCGTAATGAGTAGTTTAATTTGGGATAGAGCTTTAGGTTTCCCACTAGAGCGTCCGAAAAGTGTTACTACTGAAGCTGTTAAACTTTGGTTGGAAGGAAAAGAAGAAATTTGGGACTAACGTAACTCATAGTTGCATCTTTTTAAAGGCTTTCTCTTTTTTGAGAAAGCCTTTTTTATGAAGCATGTTTTTTCAGTGTAAGAACACTTTTTTGTGAATGATCGATATTTCTATTCATCGTGTAGGTTTTTGTATAACTAGTTTGAATAAGAGTGTTATTGTACGTTGTTTATATTACTTTTAGCAGCCACAAATTTTACACAATGCTGAATAGAATTTCTATAGTACAAGAGTGCGACGCCACTGCAGTTGAAAGGGGTACAAATGCCGACTACATGAATAAAAAACTGTTGCTTTTAGTGGGTTTTATGTTTGTATATCTAGTTGCATTTACTCAAAATTATCCCAAACAAATTGTTGTAGCAAAAGATGGATCTGGTAATTATACAACAATTCAGGCTGCTGTTGATGCGTTAAGAGCTTATTCGCCTCAACACAATGTTGTGATGATTAAAAATGGTGTTTACCACGAAAAAGTTACCATTCCTGCTTGGGTTACCAATGTTACATTTAAAGGTGAAAATAAAGATAGTACGGTGGTAGTTTGGGAAGATTTTTCAGGTAAGTTTTTGAATGCCGATACAATCATGAGCAAAAGAAAAATGACCACTTTTAATAGCTATACCTTGAATGTGCAAGGAAATGATGTAACGATTGAAAACTTAACAATTAAAAATGCAGCAGGTAGAGTAGGGCAAGCAGTTGCATTGCATGTAGATGGTGATAGATTTTGCATGTACAACTGCAATATTTTAGGTAATCAAGATACATTACTGGTTGCAAATGATGGAAGTAGACAATATTATATTCGCTGCTTTATTGAAGGAACTACCGATTTTATTTTTGGTGGTGCTACTGCCATCTTTGATGCTTGTACTATTCATTGTTTAAGTAATTCTTACATTACAGCGGCATCAACATCTGCATGGCAAAAGTTTGGATTTGTGTTCTTAAACTGTAAAATCACAGCAAACAATGAATGTAAAAAAGAGTTTTTAGGACGACCTTGGAGGGCTTTTGCTAAGGTAGTATTTATGAATTGTGATCTTGGAAATCATATTTTACCAGAAGGCTGGCACAATTGGAATAATGCTGAAAATGAATCAACAGCTTTTTTTGCAGAATATAACAACACAGGTGAAGGAGCAAAGACCAATAAACGGGTGAAATGGAGTTATCAACTTTCAGATAAACAAGCTCGGAAATACACCATTCAGCAAATTTTTAAATCTTGGATTCCTGTTTATAACCAGTTTATTTAATACAAAAGACCGTATTTGATTTTGAAAATACGGTCTTTTGTAATCAACTAATTATAGAATAATAAAAGGGTTATCATCCCAATTATCTTTTTGTTTATAACCCATTATTTTTTTCAGATAACAATACCAATGTTTAAGTGTTTGTAACATACTTGCTGCATTTTAATTGTTAGTGAATTGCTGTATTTAAAAATGCCGCTTCAAAAAAATTGAAACGGCATTTTTTTATATGTAAAATGTAAATAGCTAAAGATTAGTAGCCACCCATGCCACCCATATCAGGTGCACCATGAGCATGAGCTTCTTCTTTCTTAGGTTTGTCTGCAATTACACACTCTGTTGTTAACAACATACCTGCAATTGAAGATGCATTTTCTAAAGCTACACGGCTTACTTTAGTTGGGTCAATAACACCAGCTTTAAATAAGTTTTCGTAAACCTCAGTTCTTGCATTAAAGCCAAAGTCAGCTTTACCTTCTCTAATTTTTTGTACAACGATAGAACCATCGATACCAGCATTTTCAGTTAATGTTCTAATAGGTGCTTCCAAAGCTCTACGAACAATAGCCATACCAGTTTGCTCATCAGCAATTTGACCTTTTACTTTTGGCTCTAAAGCTTCAATAGCTCTAATGTAAGCAACACCACCACCTGGTACAATACCTTCTTCGACAGCAGCTCTTGTAGCATGTAATGCATCGTCAACTCTGTCTTTCTTCTCTTTCATTTCTACTTCAGTAGCAGCACCAACATACAATACAGCAACGCCACCAGCTAATTTTGCTAAACGCTCTTGTAATTTTTCTTTATCGTAGTCAGAAGTAGTGTTTTCTACTTGAGCTTTAATTTGGTTTACACGTTCTGTAATTGCTTTTTTAGTGCCTTTTCCGCCAACAATCGTAGTATTGTCTTTGTCGATAGTTACAGAAGCAGCTTGACCTAAATAAGTTAAATCAGCATTTTCTAATTTAAATCCTTGTTCTTCACTTACTACAGTACCAGCAGTTAAGATAGCAATATCAGTTAGCATTTCTTTTCTTCTATCACCAAATCCAGGAGCTTTAACAGCAGCTACTTTAATAGTACCACGTAATTTGTTTACTACCAATGTTGCCAATGCTTCACCTTCTAAATCTTCAGCAATAATTAACAACGGACGACCACTTTGTGCAACTTTTTCTAAAATGTGTAAGATATCTTTCATTGCAGAAATCTTCTTATCATAAATTAATATATAAGGATTTTGCAATTCAGTTTGCATTTTTTCGCTGTTAGTTACAAAGTAAGGAGATACATAACCTCTATCAAATTGCATACCTTCAACAATATCTACAGTTGTATCAGTACCTTTTGCTTCTTCAACAGTTATTACACCTTCTTTACCCACTTTTGCAAACGCTTCAGCAATTAATTTACCAATTGTTTCGTCGTTATTAGCAGAAATAGTTGCAACTTGTTGAATTTTTTTGCTATCGTTTCCTACAGTTTGAGATTGAGATTTTAAATTTTCAACCACTAAAGAAACCGCTTTGTCAATACCACGTTTTAAATCCATTGGATTTGCACCCGCAGCAACCATTTTCAAACCTTCACTAATAATAGATTGAGCTAAAACAGTAGCAGTAGTAGTACCATCACCAGCAATATCAGCGGTTTTGCTTGCTACTTCTTTTACCATTTGAGCACCCATATTTTCAATTGGGTCTTCTAGTTCAATTTCTTTTGCTACAGAAACACCATCTTTAGTTACTTGTGGTGCACCAAATTTTTTCTCAATAACCACATTACGTCCTTTAGGACCAAGTGTTACTTTCACAGCGTTAGCTAAAGTGTCAACGCCTTTTTTCATTTTATTTCTTGCTTCGATGTCGAAGAAAATTTGTTTTGCCATTTTTATTCAATTAAGAATTAATAATTAGTAATTAAGTTTTTTGTAACCAACTTTTGTACTGCTATTGAGCATCTTTTGCGTCGCACTCTTGTACGTTTTGTCCTTTATTCAACATTTAGGAGAACAAAGAATCAAAATGTTCTACTTGTCTTTCTTAGGAACGAAGAATATCATACAACTAATAATCAGTTGCTTTCTTCGTAAGCAAGACAATATGCAGACTAAACAATTGCCAAAATATCACTTTCTCTCATGATTAATAAATCCTGACCATCAACAGCTATTTCTGTTCCAGCATATTTGCCATACAATACAGTGTCGCCAACTTTTACAGTCATTGGTTCATCTTTTTTACCAACACCAGCAGCAACAACAACACCACGTTGTGGTTTTTCTTTTGCTGTATCAGGTATAATAATACCACCAGCAGTTTTTTCTTCAGCAGCGGCTGCTTTTACAATCACTCTGTCATGCAAAGGAGTGATTTGAAGTTTTTTTGATGCCATAATTATTAAATTTTAGATTTAATGGTTATTAATTTTCTTCCTACTTAGCCATAATTATGCCAGTGAAAATTATAAGTCAAATTTTCAGTGTTGCTTTTTTTCGCCTTGTTAATTGTCAGTATTTACTGTATTCATTGGTTTTTATAAACTGACAAAATGTGTATTTATTATTTCTGATCAATAATTCTAATTCAGTTGAAAGCATTTAAACATCGATAATTTTTCTGCTTTTCATCCATCACAATAATTATTTATAAAAAATATTGTTTTCATAAATCCAACTAAATATGCTTTTCGTAAATGTCATAGAACCGTAAAAAAACATTTTATTTCTTCTATCAAAAATCACATTTATGAAAAACAAAAAATGGCAACTCGGATTAAAAATTGTAGGATTTACATTTTTATTATTTGTGGTAACAGTTGCAGTACATGTATATATGGTAATGCAACCTAAAAAAGTAGACAATGCCACATTAGCAATGGCTCGTTTAGATTTTATGCAGCCTATTACAAAATCAGATTCTGCCAAAGTAACCCAATGGTTATATCAACAAAAAGGTGTGCAATATGTGTTGTGCAATCCTTCATCAAACATTACCGTAATTGGTTTTTATCCAGCACAAATTAATGCATCTACAATAGCTGTTAATTTAACCAAAAACCTGTCTTACAAAGTAGCTCGTTACATTCCTACAACTGCAGATTTAAATAGTGGTTGTCCCATTATTGTAGAATCTATTGGCAACAAATTATATCGATACATACAATCACATCTTTAATTTTAAAAACCACAATTATGAAAAAAGCAAGTTTTATTGCCATTCTTTGCTGCTTTACAACAGTAGCTATTTTAAACACATCTTGCAAAAAAGATGATGCACCTACAACGGTTACAAAAACCTTGTACGATTCTTTAGGAGGAACAGAAATGGTTGTTGACCCTAGAGCTACCAACACTATGATTGAAAAAGGACGATTAGGTATTCGTTCTGTAGTAGATAGTACAGTGTTTGTAATTGCTGCTGATAGCAGAATTAACAGTTATTTTCAACCTTTGCTAGCAGAAGTTGGTGCAGGAAATTTAACTGGATTTGCTGCATTAAGCAAAACATTAACCGACTTTTTATGTGTTGGTACAGGAGCTAAAAACTTTACTTACAGTGGTAAAAACATGATTGCAGCTCATGATCCTGCACAAAATGCAAGAATGAATGGTAAGGCCAACAATGCAGCTATGGACGCATTTATTGCAGATGTGGTGGTTGGTGCACAAAAAAATGGTTTGCCTGCAAATTTAATTGGTAGAGTAGGTGCCGTTTTAGAATCGCTACGATCACAAGTAGTACAACGTTAATTTTAACTAATTTCTCTATTAAAAAAGTTATACTAGCTAACCATCTAGTATGACTTTTTTATTTTTAGTAGATAATTTGTTGAACTGTAAACTTAAATTTGTAATTACTGACCCCTATCTTCGCAGCCGAAATTCACAAAAAGTTCTTTCTTGAATGATTAATAGAAGAAATATTAGAGTTAAGGTAATGCAACTATTATATATGATGGATGCAGCCGTAGAAGATAATGCAATAAAAAATCCCGTAAACGAACTGCAAAAAAGTTTTGATAAAACCAAAGAACTATTAGTTTACATTATTTACTTTTTAACCGAGGTTGCAAGATACGCTGAAACCGATGCTAGGGTCAAAGCTAACAAGCATTTGCCATCGGCAAATGATTTAAATGTTAATACTAAATTGTCTGGAAACAGTTTATTGTGGCAAATTGTAGAGTTACCTACGTTCATAAAAGCCTTAGAAGAAGTAAATCCTAAACATTTATTAGAAGAAAATGTGTTGAAGAGAATTTACAATCAATTAGTAGAAAGTGATACTTACAAAGCATATATTTTAGCACAGCATAGAGATAAGCAAAACGAAAAAGATATTTTACGGTTTATTTTTTCAGATTTAATGCTTCCTGATGATGTATTTACCTCTCATATTGAAGAGCTATTTAATAATTGGGATGATGACTGTGAAATGATTGAACAGCTCGTAAATGGCTTTTTATCAAAGCCTGCTTCTGCAAATTTTCAACAAATGCTTAGCGACGATAAATGGCAGTTTGCTAAAACACTCTTAATTAGCACTTTTAATAAAAGGCAACATTTATTAGATATCATTAAACCAAAATTAAATAATTGGGATGCCGAGAGGATAGCTACCTTAGATATGGTATTAATGCAAATGGGTTTATGCGAATTTTTGTATTTTGAAACTATACCTACAAAAGTTACCATTAATGAGTATATCGATTTAGCGAAAGCGTATAGTACAGCTCAAAGTGGACAATTTATAAATGGTATTTTAGATAATATTCATAAAGAATTGGTTGCAGATGATAAATTGAATAAAATAGATTACAAACAAAAAAATAATAAACTTTAAACTTATTTCGTATGAAGTTGCTTTCTTTTTTGTGTTTTGCAAGTATTACATTTTTCTCTGTTTCTTGTGAAAACGAGACAAAAGTTCAATTAAATGCTGCTGAAGCAGCAGCAGATTCTACCAACTACACAACCGTTCAATGGTTAGATAGTATTGTATCTTTTGGCAGTATTAACATGGGAGAAACAATTCAAGTAAAGTTTCGTTGCAAAAATACTGGTGATAAACCTTTGGTAATTACCAATGCAAAACCAGGTTGTGGATGCACCGTTGCAGATTATACAAAAGAGCCTATTGCACCGGGTAAAGAAGGTGTGGTAACAGCAGCTTTTGATAGTAAAAAAGCACATGGTGGAACGGTAGAAAAATCAATAATTGTTACTACCAATACATCAAATGGTACAGAACATTATTTAAAATTTATGGGTGAAGTAAAAGGTGCACCAAGCAACGATAAAATTGTGGTGCCACATGCAATGCCTGCAGAGAAAAAGTCTTAATTAATTTTTTTAATAACAATTCATCATTTTAAACACAAAGTATATGTTTTATTTAAACACAATTTTATTAGCTGGAAATCCACAACAGGGTGGAGGAGGAATGGTACAATTTGTATTAATGGGTGGTATTATTCTTGTTTTTTGGTTGTTTATGATTCGTCCACAAAAGCAAAAAAGGCAAAAGAACAAAAGAAGTTTATTGATAACTTAGAGAAGGGTGCTAAAGTTGTTACCATTGCTGGTATTCATGCAACAGTAAATAAAGTAAATGAAGATGGAACTTTGCAAATTGAAGTGAATCCTGGTAGCTATCTTAAAATTGAGAAAAGTGCAATTAGTATGGAGTGGTCTGCTGCTTTGAATAAGCCAGCAGCTACTAAATAACTTTTTCTAATTATTGGCAATCCCTAACACATTTTAACTATATGTGTTAGGGATTTTTTTGTAATAAGTGAATGAGATTTATATTTTATAAATCGGTACATTAAAATGTGAAAATGTTGTAACAAAAAACAAACATTAACGTATTGTTTGCTGTTGATTATTTTATCTTCAAAACTTTGTTTGTAACCATCTTTATTTCTTAAACCAGAAAATCCATGAAATTTATTATTGCATCATTATTGCTTTTTCCTGTTCTTGGTTTTGCCGGAACTATTGTAGGAACTGTAAAAGATGCTCAAGGAAATGTATTGGCCTATACTTCTATTTTAATAAAAGGAACAGCTAAAGGCACTACTTCTAATTCTAAGGGAATATATAGTATTTCTGTAGAAAAAGGAAAATACATATTGGTTTGTCAGCATGTTGGTTATCAAACGGTTGAAAAAAATGTAGTGGTAAATAATGATAAAGAAACGGTGGTAGATTTTGTGTTGCAAGACCAACAATATACCATGAATGCAGTAGAAGTGAAAAGTGGTGGTGAAGATCCTGCCTATGCTATTATTAGAAAAGCAATAGAAAAAAGAAAAGACTATGAAAATGAAATTAAGAAGTTTGAATGCCAAGTGTATATAAAAGGACAAATGCAATTACGCAATTACCCAAAAAAGTTTTTTGGTCAAACTGTAGATTTTGAAGATGGAGATACTAGTAAAAGAAAAATCATTTTTTTATCAGAATCTATTGCAAAATATTCTGTTGATGGAGAAAATAGAAAAACAGAAGTAATTTCTACTAAAGTAAGTGGCAGTAGCAATGGTTTTGGGTTTAGCAGTCCACAAATTATATCTTTCTACAACAATATTGTTTCTATTGGTAGCGGTTTAAATCCGAGAGGTTTTGTTTCACCAATTGCCAATAATGCCCTCAATTTTTACAAGTATAAGTTTATGGGAACATTTTTTGAAAATGGAAAAGAAATTAGTCGTATAAAAGTTATTCCTAAACGTACTTATGAACCGTTGTTTACAGGCTACATTAATATCATAGAAAATGAATGGCGATTGCAAAGTGTGAAACTTACTTTATTAAAAGAACAACAAATGCAATTGTTAGATACATTGAATATTGAACAATTGTATGTGCCTCTTAAAAACACTTGGGTAATTAAACAGCAAGTAATTTATCCGGCAGGAAAGTTTTTTGGCTTCGACTTTTTTGGAAATTTTTTGCAAGTGTATGATGATATGCAACTCGAACCTGTGTTTAAGAAAAAGTTTTTTGATAATACGGTTTTAAAATTTTACGATAGTTCTAATAAAAAAACAAATGCTTATTGGGATAGCATTCGTCCAATTCCATTGCTAGAATCTGAGGCAAGAGATTATAAACGAAAAGATAGTTTAGAACAGGTAAGGAAATCGCCTCAATATTTAGATAGCTTAGATAAACGTAGAAATAAAATTACGCTTGGTAAATTGTTTTTAACGGGTCAAAGTTTTGGTCATTCGTATAATAAAACAGATTTGTCTTTTGAGCCTTTGGTAAAGTCGTTTAATAGTTACAATACCGTTGAAGGTTATGTTTTAAGTTTATCTGCCACTTTTGCAAAAGAATATGAAGGAAGAAAAAGGCTCTATATTTTTCCAACAATTAGGTATGGATTAAGCAATAAACATTTAAATGGTTACACATCTATTCAATATAATTTTGGAAAAAAATACTTTAATAGTATTAGTTTTTCAGGTGGGTCTAATGTTTATCAGCTAAATAATGCTGCTCCAATAACCGCTTCAAGCAATACCGTTTCAACGTTGTTTTGGAGAAGTAACTATATGAAAATTTACCAAGCAGGATTTGCAAGAATAAATTATTCAAGAGCGTTTAGTGATGGGTTTACAGTAGTTTCTAGTTTAAAATTTCAAAACCGTCAACCACTAGAAAATACAACCAATTATAGTTTTAGCAATTATAAGAACAGGGCGTTTACCCCTAATTTTCCTGCAGAAATTGCAGGTGGTAATTTTCAACGTCACCAAGCTGTTATTGCTAGTGTATCAGTTTATTGGCGACCAGGTGCAAAATATTTAGAATTGCCAGATCGTAAAATAATGTTGGGTTCAAAATATCCTACATTTAGAATTTCTTTAACTCAAGGTATCAACGGCATTTTAGGTAGTGATGTAGATTATACCAAATGGAAAGTTTCTGTTAATGATAACTTGAACCTTAAATTGGGTGGAAGATTTAGTTACAAATTTGAATGGGGTGGATTTTTAAACGATCGTAAAACATTTACACCTGATTTCACTCATTTTATGGGTAACCAAACTTATCAGGCAAGTAGGTATTTATCAAGTTTTCAATTAATGCCTTATTACCAATTTAGCAACACCAATTCTTTGTATTCAACAGGCCATGTAGAATATCATTTAAATGGATTGTTGACGAATAAAATTCCGGTAATTAAAAAATTAAACTGGTTTTTAGTAGTGGGAGCAAATGGTATGTACATGAATAAAAATGCCTATTTCTACGAAGGATTTATTGGCGTTGAAAATATTTTGAAGATTATGAGAGTAGATTATTTGCATGGCGTTTCGTCGAAAAGTAATTTAATGTCGGGCTTACGTTTTTCTATTCCTTTATTATTCAGTCAGCCAGCAGATAATGAATAATTGATTGTTGTTTATTGTTGAAAAATGATTTACAGCTGAAAGGCTGCCGGATAAAAGTGGTAGCTGCCTTTTGCAAAAAGGCACTACAAACGAATAGCCGGAACAAAAGCTTAACAAAGTGATGGTGTAGAAAGCCCATCACTTTTTTTATTGATACAAATTTATAATGTAAAAAATTGTAATTATTCGTATATTTTTACTCGAATTAATAGCATTAATAAAATGGAAGATTTGCGTTATCCTATTGGGAAATATATTCCACAGCCATTTAGTAACCAACAAAAAGAACAATGGCTTTTAGATATTCTCTTTTTGCCAAAAGCAGTAGAAATGGCTATTGAAAATTTAGACGAAGCACAATTACAAACGCCTTACAGACCTAATGGATGGACTTTGGTGCAGTTGGTGCATCATATTGCTGATAGCCATTTAAATGCATATACTCGTTTTAAATTGGGTTTAACAGAAGAAAATCCGACAATTAAACCCTACGATGAAAATGCTTGGTCTTTATTGAACGATGTACAAAATGTACCTATTAATGTATCTATTACACTTTTACATGCAGTTCATGAACGTTGGTATTATGCTATCAAAAATTTAACCGATGAACAATGGCAACGAACAGTAGTGCATCCTGAACATGGCAAAACAATGACATTGTATTTTTTATTAGGCATGTATGCTTGGCATGGAAAACATCATACTGCACACATTACTTCACTAAAAGAAAGAAATAATTGGTAAATGAGAGATTTAACTTGGAAATTAACCGAATCGAAATACTTGCATAAAGATACTTGGGCAACTATTAGAGTAGATACTTGTGTAAAACCTGATGGTGTGGTTATTACACCTTATTATGTCTACGAATTTCCAGATTGGGTAACTGCTATTGCATTTACAAAAGATGGAAAAATAATTTTAGAAAGGCAATACAGACACGCTTTACAAAAAACCATTTATGAAATACCAGGTGGTTGTGTAGATAAGTCTGATGCTAATTATGAAGCCGCTATTGCTAGAGAATTGTTAGAAGAAACAGGCTATCAATTTAGTAAGTTTACGTATTTAGGAACAACATCGGCCAATCCATCTACCAATACCAATACCATGCACATGTATTTAGCATTAGATGGTGAATTGGTACAAGACCAACAACTAGATGCAGGTGAAGATTTAGAAGTTTTATTGGTTAGCATTGAAGAATTTTTAAAACTTTTTGAATCTGGAGCTTTTGTACAAGCCATGCACATGACTGCAATACATTTGGCTTTAAAAGAATTGGGATGGCTACATATTCATTTGCCAAAAGTGGGGTTGTAAAACCATTATTCGTTTATTGAAAAGATGGTTTCATACATTGAATACTATAGTGAATGAAATTATTTTGTATAATATGTTTTGATGCTCGTACTTTTAATTTGTTAAAACTACTATTTATGAAAAAAACAATCTTAGCGGCTTCGGTGCTGTTATCTTCTTCACTTGTAAAAGCACAAGATATTAATCAAATTTTATCTTCCTCAAAGCAAGATATTAATCGATTTACAAATGAATATTTTAGACCATTTGGTGAAGGCCAAATTTATAACCTATCAAGAGGTTGGTTTAATACTGCAAAAGCCCATAAAAAGCTGGGATTCGATATTTCTGTTCGTGTACAAACGGCTTCTATTCCTTCTGGAAAAGAGAGCTTTGCATTTAGAAATGCTGATTATCAAACATTAAGATTGTCTGGAACAACAGCAACTAGTGCAAGTTTGCCCACTTTTTTCGGAGGGAATACAGCTCAAAATTTACAAGTTGTAACCACGAATAACAATTTACCTGCTACTGCTACTTTCAAAGCACCTGATGGTGTTGGTGGTGATTTTAAAAAACTAACTGGTAGTGCGTTATTGGTGCCTTTACCAATTGTACAAGTTGGGTTAGGATTAATTAAAAGTACCGATGTAAAGGTTCGTTACCTACCTAAAACAAATATTGGTGATCGCTCAGATATTGGAATCATGGGAGTAGCTGTACAACATGAGTTTTCAAATTATTTGCCTTTTATTAAAAAAGTGCCATTCTTACATTTTTCAGCATTAGCAGGATATTCTAAAATAGATGTGAATTATCGTCCAGAAGTTAAAGGTTCTACCGTTACAAGTAATAATGCATTAACTAAATACAGTATTTCTGCATTTACGGTTCAAGCCATTGCATCGGCAAAATTGGCTATTTTAGAAGTGTATACATCTGTAGGCTATAGCAGTGGAAAATCGAATTTAGATATTTTGGGCAATTACAATGTTCAATACACTGTTGGTGGTTCTACAACAATTACCGATCCTGCAACTTTAAGTTTTTCAGGAAGTGGGGTAAATAATACAACAGGTGTTCGCCTTAATTTGGCTTTCTTTAAAATTTATGGCGATTATACTTTTGGTAATTATAAAGGTGCAAGTGCAGGTGTAGCATTTAGTTTTAGATAGCAGATGGGTATATAATTTTAAAGGCTGTTTCAATTTTGAGGCAGCCTTTTTTGTTGCAAAAAAAGCCCTGTGCTTGCACACAAGGCTTAGCTGAAATACCCCAAGAAAACCTAGTTTGAAATATGTTACAAACAATAAAAGGTTTAAAAACGATTTTAAAAGGATAAGAAAATTAAAACGAGCTATTTATTGTTGAAACCATTGTTTTTTTAATGCAATTTTTATAGCAGCAGTTTTATTGCTTACATGCAATTTTTCATAAATATTAGATATGTGTTTACGAACTGTATGTGGACTTAAAAACAATTTTTCTGCTATTTGATGGTAGTTTAAACCATCTACAATACCATTTAAAATTTCCATTTCTCTAGCTGAAAGAAAATGTTGTTCAGCTGTTGTTTCTAGATGGTTTGTTGATGCAGGTGTGTGTGTGCCAGATTTTAGCATCAACAAGGTTTTTCGAGCAACTATTGGCGACATTGGTACAGAACCGTCTTCTACTACTTCATAAATAGCATTAATAATTTTAGGAATCTTTTCGTCTTTTAATAAATAGCCACTAGCACCTGCTTTTATTGCATCGAATATTTTTTCTTCTTCACTAAAAACAGTAAGCATTAAAAATTGAATATCTGGATACAGTTCTTTTGCAATTAACACCGTTTCTAAACCATCCATTTGAGGCATCTCAATATCCATTAACACAATTATCGGTCTTTCTGAAATGGCAGTACTTTCCATTTTTTGGAGAAAATCAATACCGTTTTCAGCCGTTAACATCACTTTTACTTTACCCGAATAGTTCAATTGTTCTGCTAAAGAGTTTCTTAGTAATCTCTTATCATCGACAATTGCAATGGGTATGCATGACATGGATAATTTTTTAAAAGGTTAATGGTGAAAATATTAATCTCCTATTTTACACTTAATATTTTAAATGTAAATCAATTTCATTTATTTTCAACACAAAATAACCAATAGTAAATACGGTATACAATAACGCATTTGTAGTATTTACCCTTCAAAAACGATAAATAATTATTTCACTTGTATTTCTTGAGGCGTATAAGCAATAATAACTTTTGCATTTTGACTGTTGTCAGATGTAATTACAATCTCATATCTTTTTTTGCCAGCAGTAATAACCATTAATGCCGTATTTGGTGGAACAACGCCCAAATTTTCAGCAACAGTAATCAATTCGTATAAAGGATTTTGTTCGCTCAATTTAATTTCTAAAGTTATAGGGGTGTTGCTTAGCTTGCCTCTATTAATTACAGCAACATTATTATGATATACAGATATGGTATCGTTATCAATTTCTCCATTATCGTAAAAATCTATTCTCACATCTTTATTATCTACAACCAATGTTTTTGCGAGTTGATTGATTCTTGTTTTTAAAATAAGTGGTGTATCTACCGTTTTTATTTCTTTCGGTAATTCCTTTTCTATATTAATCTCGGCAATTTTTTCTGTTGGTTTATTCTTTTGAACCGTATCAATTATTGTAATTTCCTGCTTTTGTTGAGTTGAGTTCTTTTTTTCGTTGTTGCTAACTATAAAGCCTTCTGCACCTGGTTTTAGCAATGGTTTTTTGGTTTGACCTCTTACTATTTCAGGCTTTTTTGTTTCTGGTTTTGTAATTGTTTTCGGTAGAGGCTTTTTAGCAATAGGTTCTTTGACTTTTGGTGTAGTTGTATTAGGAGAGGTTTTGGCAGTTTTAGGTGCTTCTTTTTTTAATAAAAAAGGTTCTTTAACAAAATCGGTTGTTGTAACTTTTTCTAAATAAACAGTTCCACTACCACAATCTGAGTTTTCTGTGTTATTAAAACTTGTATAAGTACCAGTTAAGATTTCAGTCTTCCCACTTTTTTTATAATCTAAATAACAAGTCATTAAGCAGGCCTGAGATTGACTACTCATTTTTAGTTCAATCATCTTGTTTTCACTCAAAACCAAACTTTTAGTTTGTTTTTTATAAACACCTTGCATTCCTGCTTTACCGTAAAATATGGTTGTTTTGTACGAAAATGTTACGCCTTCAACACCGTTGTTTTTAAGGTTGTTTATTTGCACTTCGTATTTGTATCTGTCTTCTCTGAATTTTCCAGAATAGATGTCAAAATCTTTCTGTAAAAAATAGCCACGCCAAATTCCTGTTAAGTTCTGGGAATAACAGAATGATAGAGAAAATAAAATAATTATAGGGGTAAAAATCCATTTCATAATCTAAACTAACGACGCAAATTAATGTTTGTGTTTTAAATAAACCGTTAAAAGATTTGTGCGTTCCAATTTTTTTGGAATAAAAGAAGTCTTTGCAATCGTTACATTTGCAATCCCTAAAATACGTAGAGGGTAAAAATGTTATGATGAATATACGTTTTCCAGATGGAGCAGTAAGACAATATGAAAGCAATGTTTCTGCTTTAGATATTGCAAAATCAATTAGTGAAGGCTTAGCAAGAAAAGTGCTTGTAGCCAAAGTAAATAATGAGGTTTGGGATGTTACAAGACCAATAACCGAAGACGCTTCTCTACAATTAATAACGTGGGACGATCAAGAAGGGAAAAATACATTTTGGCATTCTTCTGCACATTTAATGGCAGAAGCTGTAGAATCTATGTTTCCTGGTGTAAAATTTTGGGTTGGGCCTGCATTGGAAAAAGGATTTTATTATGATATGGATTTAGGAGATAGAAAATTGTCGGAAGACGATTTGGCTATTTTAGAAAAGAAAATGAATGAGTTGGCGAAAAAGAACAATCCATTCATTAGAAAAGAAATATCAAAAGCTGATGCTACTGCTTATTTTGAAAATAAAGCAGATGAATATAAACTTGATTTATTATCGAATTTGAACAATGGAAGCATTACCTTTTATACGCAAGGCGATTTTACCGATTTGTGTAGAGGTCCACATATTCCACATACTGGCTTTATTAAAGCAATTAAGTTAACAAGTGTAGCTGGTGCTTATTGGAAAGGCGATGAAAAAAACAAGCAATTAACTCGTTTATATGGTATTACTTTCCCAAACCAAAAAGAGTTAGATGAGTATTTATTCATGCTTGAAGAAGCCAAAAAACGCGATCATAGAAAATTAGGAAAAGAATTAGGCATTTATACCATGAACGATGATATTGGATCTGGATTGGTTTTATGGATGCCAAATGGTACCGTTATTATTGAAGAGTTAGAAAAATTAGCCAAAGAAACAGAAGAAGAGGCAGGTTACAAAAGAGTAGTTACACCTCATATTGCAAAAGAAAACCTGTACTTAGCTAGTGGACATTTACCTTATTATGCAGATAGTATGTTTCCACCAATGGAATTAGATGGAGAAAAATATTATTTAAAAGCAATGAATTGTCCGCATCACCATAAAATTTTTGATGCAGAGTTAAAAAGCTATAGAGATTTACCGTATCGCTTAGCTGAGTATGGCACTTGTTACAGATACGAGCAAAGTGGAGAATTATTTGGGTTAATGCGTGTACGTTGTTTACACATGAACGATGCACATATTTATTGCAGTAAAGAGCAATTTGCAAAAGAGTTTAAGGCTGTAAACGAAATGTATTTGAAATACTTTAAAATATTTGGTATTGAAAAATATGTGATGCGTTTAAGCTTACATGATCCAGAAAAATTGGGTCAGAAATATGTGAACGAACCTGAATTATGGTTAGAAACAGAGGCTTTGGTAAGAAATGTATTGATAGAAACAGGTGTTCCTTTTGTAGAAGTAAAAGGTGAAGGTGCTTTTTATGGACCAAAAATTGATGTGCAAATTTGGAGTGCAATCGGTAGAGAATTTACGTTAGCTACTAATCAGGTAGATTTTGCTCAATCACGTAGTTTTAAATTATCATTTACTAACCAAAATAATGAGCCAGAAATTCCACTAATTATTCATAGAGCACCTTTAGGTACACATGAACGTTTTATTGGATTTTTGTTAGAACACTATGCAGGTAAATTTCCTGTTTGGTTAGCACCATTGCAGGTGAAAATTTTACCAATTAGCGATAAATATTTAGAATACGCACAAGCAGTTAAAGCTGCACTACGTAAACATAAGGTTCGTGTAGAAATAGACGAACGTCAAGAAAAGATTGGTAAAAAAATTAGAGAGGCAGAGTTGAATAGAGTGCCATATATGTTGGTAATTGGAGAAAAAGAAGTGGCTGAGAACAAACTTTCTATCAGAAGACAAGGAAAAGGAGATGCAGGTCAGCAAACCGTTGATGAATTTGTGAAAAACATTGTCGAAGAAATTTTTGAGAGAAGAAGTGCAGAATAATATATTTTTACACTACAACTGATTTTTGCAACATTCAATGTAGCTTTATAAAACAGTTGTAGCGTAAAGCTTGTTAAGTATGATGTTTGTTTGGATAGTATGTCTAAATCACCATTTCATATATCAAGTTTTGCAATTAAAAACAATAACTAGAAAAACGATATGTGCCAAATGGCTCGTTTTTCGATAACTAATTTTTTAACCAAACAAGTTTAATGGCATTACCATTTAAATCAAACAGCGGTGGAGGAGGAGGAAGATTCAATCCCCGTTTTAACAGACAACCAGAACCAGAACATCGTATTAACGAAAGAATTAGATCCTTACAAGTTCGTTTAGTTGGTGAAAATGTTACTGTAGGAATTTATCCTATTCAAGAAGCATTGAAAATTGCTCAGTCTCTTGAATTGGATTTAGTAGAAATTTCACCTAATGCAGATCCTCCCGTTTGTAAGGCAATTGATTACAAAAAATTTCTTTACGAGAAAAAGCGTAAAGAAAAAGAAATGAAAGCCAATGCTAAACAAAGTGAAGTAAAGGAAGTACGTTTTACACCAGGAACAGATGATCATGATTTTGATTTTAAAGCAAAACATGCAGAAAAGTTTTTGAAAGAAGGAAACAAGGTGAAAGCTTATGTTCAATTTAAGGGAAGGGCAATCATGTTTAAAGAACGTGGAGAATTAGTACTTCTTAAGTTTGCAGAAAGATTAGCCGATAGCGGTCAACCAGAAAGTTTACCAAAATTAGAAGGAAAAAGAATGTTCTTGATGCTTACGCCAAAAACAGCAAAAAAGAAAAAAGATTCTGAATAGTAAAATGCCTCGTAATGAGGCATTTTTTATTTCACAATTTCATGAAATCCCATTACTTTTGCAGCCCATTTCCCAAAAGGCTCAACAAGTGCTCGTCTGTTCGAGACGCCTGCAGGGTATAATCTTAACAGATTATTTTATGCCAAAAGTAAAAACAAACTCAAGTGCCAAAAAGCGTTTTAAAGTAACAGGCACTGGCGAAATCACTTTCCAAAAAGCTTTTAAGCGTCACATTTTAACCAAAAAATCTACAAAGCGTAAACGTGCCTTACGTCAAAAAGGTATGGTAGGGCCAGCAAACAAAGATTTTGTGATGCGTTTATTACGTTTAAAATAAACTAATCGTAATCATCAATATTACTAAGTTCATTTTATTAAACACATCATCCCATTTTTAAAAATCAGTTTGCGTTTTTAAGTTAAAATGTGAACTACAAAATTATAAATTATGCCACGTTCAGTAAATGCAGTAGCATCAAGGGCAAGAAGAAAAAGAATTCTTGAACAAGCCAAAGGTTATTATGGTAAACGTAAAAACGTTTATACCGTTGCCAAAAATATAGTTGAAAAAGGTTTAACATACAGTTATGTTGGACGTAAATTAAAAAAACGTGAATACCGTCAACTATGGATTGCACGGATTAATGCAGGTGTAAGAGCTGAAGGATTAACTTATAGCCAATTTATTCATAAGTTAAGCGAAAAGGGTATCGAATTAAATCGTAAAGTACTTGCAGATTTAGCGATGAATAACCCAGAAAGCTTCAAGGCACTTGTAGATTCTGTGAAATAATTTCATACATTTCAAGTAATAAATCATAAAAAAAGCTGAAGTAATAATGCTTCAGCTTTTTTTATGCATTTACATTTATCAAACTACTATTTTTGCGTTCGTTTTTATGAATAACAAATCTTAATTGAGTTTTTATTTAATAAAAAGGGTTTTAAATTTTTGATTTACACTTTTAAACCAAGTTCTTAGATGAACAATACCTACACCTCTTTGGTTGACCAAACCTTTCACTTTCCACAAGAAGGATTTAAAAGAAATGAAGATGGTTATCTTACTTTTAATGATGTAGATGTAAAAGCGTTGATAGATAAATATGGTACGCCTTTAAAGCTTACCTATTTACCTAAAATAGGAATGCAAATAAATAAAGCAAAACAAATGTTTGCCAATGCTTTTAAAAAGCATAAATACGAAGGATCGTATAATTATTGTTACTGTACCAAAAGTTCTCATTTTTCTTTTATTGTAGAAGAAACTTTAAAGCATCAAATACATTTAGAAACCTCATTTGCATACGATATAGAAATTGTAAACCAACTATACAAGCGTAGAAAAATTAACAAAGAAACCTTTGTTATTTGCAATGGTTACAAGCAAAAATCTTACACTTCTCGTATTGCTAGATTAATTAATACTGGCTTTAAAAATGTAATTCCTGTATTAGATAATAAAGAAGAATTACAAGCTTATCGTAAATCGGTAAAGCAACCATTTAAATTAGGTATACGAGTTGCAGCAGAAGAAGAACCAAGTTTTCCTTTTTACACTTCTCGTTTAGGAATTCGTCCAAAAGATATTCTTGAATTTTATGTAGATGAAATTGAAGGATTTGAAGATAAGTTTCAATTAAAAATGCTTCATATTTTTTTAAATAAAGGCATTAAAGATGATATTTATTATTGGAGTGAACTGAATAAAGTCATTAACCTATATTGTCAATTAAAGAAAATTTGTCCTGAGTTAGATTCAATTAATATTGGTGGTGGATTTCCGATTAAGCATTCACTAGGTTTTGAATATGACTATCAATTCATGATTAATGAAATTGTTGGTAACATTAAAAATGCTTGTAAAAAAGCAAAAGTGCCAATGCCACATATTTTTACCGAATTTGGAAGTTTTACAGTAGGTGAAAGCATGGCTCATATTTACAGCGTAATTGGTCAAAAAGCTCAAAACGATAGAGAGTGTTGGTATATGATAGATTCTTCTTTTATCACCACTTTACCTGATACTTGGGGAATTGGAGAAAAGTTTTTGATGTTGCCTATTAATAAATGGGATAATGAATACCAACGGGTTGTTTTAGGTGGTATTACTTGTGATAGCCACGATTATTACGATAGCGAAGAACATATAAATGAAGTGTTTTTACCCAAAGTAACCAATAACTACAAGGGGGAAGAAGAAAGTAATAAAGAACCTTTATACGTTGGCTTTTTTCATACAGGTGCATATCAAGATCAAATAAGTGGTTATGGTGGCATTAAACACTGCTTAATTCCATCTCCTAAACATGTAATTATTGAAAGAGATAAAAATGGTAATTTGGTAGATTGGGTATATGCAAAAGAACAAACGGCACAAAGTATGCTTAAAATACTTGGTTATATAAAATAAGTTTTAACATTAATTAACGTTTTCAATTAGAATCCTCTGAATTTTCAGGGGATTTTTGTTTACACAAATATTTCATCCTTGCAAGTTATTTCTCGTTTTATAAAATTAGTATTGGCAACTTTTTGTTCCATTCATGTACAAGCACAAACATTTAAATCAACCGTAGTAAATGCCCAAAATAAACAGCCTATAGCAGATGTAAGTGTATTTATCAGTAATACTTCTGTAGGAACTACAACAGCCATAAATGGACAATTTGAACTCACTCGTTTCCCAACAGGTAGGTTTGATTTAGTAATTTCTTGTGTTGGCTACGAAACCAAAGTAATAAATACTACAAGCATAGAAATTTTATCTATAAAAATAATAGAACTGCAACCTAAAATAAACCAATTAGATGAAGTAGTTCTAGAGCCTTATGAAAAAAATGGATGGGATAAATGGGGTTCTTTTTTTATAGAACAATTTATTGGTACATCAGATTTTAGTAAACAATGTAAACTTCTCAATTCATCTATTGTAAAGTTTAGGTTTAATAAAAAACGTAATATTTTAAATGCTTATGCAGATGAAGCTATATTAATTGAAAATAAAGCACTCGGTTATTTAATTAACTATAAACTCACCAATTTTGAGTTTAATTTTTCTACTCGTATTTTTTATTACCAAGGTTATCCATTATTTCAAGAAATGAAATCTACAAGAGCAGGACGTTTAAAAAATTGGCAAGAAAATAGGGTAGATGCTTACAACGGTTCTTTAATGCACTTTATGCGTTCGCTTTACCGAAACAAACTTGTAGAACAAGGTTTTGAGGTTAGAAAGATTATAAGAAAAGAGAACTTAGAAAAGAAACGGGTACAAACAGTAATGAAGGAATTGATTTTAAATGGTCAACAAATAAGTATTGGTACAGATGATTCTTCTATGTATTATAAAAATGTAATGAAGCAGCCAAATACGCAAAGTTTTTTGATAAATACCATTATTCCAAGCGATAGTATTGCATTTGCCATAGATTCTGTAACCGTAGGTTTAGAGTTTAGAGATTACTTACAAGTAGTTTATACAAAGAAAAAAGAACCGATGGCTTATGCAGAATATAAAATGCGTAAACAAGTTGATGGATGTGTTTCTGAGATTTATTTACCGAATGCATTAGGCGTAATGGTTTTTGCAAATGGTAGTTATTTTAATGGAATCAATTTAATTACAAGTGAATATTGGGCTTGGTCAGAAAAAATGGGCAATATGCTTCCGCTAGATTATTGGCCAAATAAATAGTTAAATTGAAAAATACATAGCTACACATGCTAAAAGTGTAACAATTATTACAACCATAAACTTGTACTTCTCCCAATAAAATTGTCGTTTTAATTGTTGTTGCTGTAATTCAATATCTGTAGAACTTTCTGGGGAAATTTGCAAAAGAATTGAATGTATAGTAGTTGCTTGTTTATAGGGTAAATATTGAGAACAAAACAATAGGAGTGAAGTAATATTTTGCTTTTGCAAAACTGTGGCATCTGATACTAAAAGTGTAATATTTTGTTTCGATAAAATTTGTAATAAATGGTATTCTATTTTATCAAAATCTAACCGATAAGGGTCTGAAATAGATACCCAATTTTTAAATGATGTTGCTTGTTGAATAATACCACTAATGGTTATAATTTCTTGTTTAGGAATTTGGGTATAAAAGCGTTTAAAATGATATTCCTGTCTTTTGTGTGGATTCGATAAAATAGAATAAGCTTCTTGTATATTTCTAAATGTATCTTCTGAAATATTTTTATTGCTGTTTACATCAGGATGATATTGTAAAGCAAGTTTTCTATAGGCTTTTTTAATTTCTTCATTTGTAGCCGTTGGGCTTACACCTAAAACTTGATAATAATCTACAGAATGCAAATGAGTGGTTTTAAGGCTTTAAAAGTAAAGTAGCAATCGAATGGTTCAAAATAATATTTACCGTATCTACATTTTAGTTTAAAAATATTAAATCCAAACATCATTTTATTTCGTTCATATAGGTGTTTTTAACCAACAAAAAAATATCAGTTTATATGAAACAAAAAATGCTAAAATGGTGTGTAGCTTTTGCTGTGGTAGTAAGTTTTACAACTAGCTGTAAAAAAAATGAAACAATGGCAGAAATGCCGATTGCAAAACCAGATGTTGTATTTTATGCAATTACCGATGCAAACCAATTATTAAAGTACAATGCACAAACTACGAATGCTGCATCTGCAACGGTTAGTATTACAGGCTTGCCTGTTGGTGAAAAGATAATTAGCATTGATTTTAGACCATCAACGGGTGAATTATATGGGTTAGGTAGCACAAGCAGATTGTATACGTTAAATTATGAAACAGGTGCTGCTTTGCCTGTTGGTACAACTACTTTTAGTCCGGCTTTAAATAGTACTGTTGCTAACATAGATTTTAACCCAACTGTTGATAGAATACGTTTGGTTACCAATACAGGACAAAACCTGAGGTTACATCCTGAATTAGGAACTGTTGTTGCTACAGATGGAGGAATTAATGGTGCTGCTAACCCTTCTATTACTTCAATTGCATATACCAATAATTTTGCTGGAACATCTACTACCGATTTATATGATATTGATGTAAACTCAAAAAAATTATATAAGCAAACGCCCCCAAACGATGGTACTTTGTCAGAAGTAGGAACCATTAACGTAAACTTTTCTGGAAAAGGTGGTTTTGATATTAATGCAGATAATTCTCTTATGCTTGCTACTTTAACCGTTGATGGCATTTCTAAATTATACATGATTAATACCACCGATGCCAAAGCAACCTTTTTGGCAAATATGAGTGTAAATAATATCATCGATATTGCCATTCCTACAAATGCGGTTGCTTATGCAGTTGATGAAAACAATGGTTTTCAAATATTCAATCCAATGTCATCTACTTCAATGCCCATTAATAAAACAATTACAGGTTTAGGTGTTGGAGAAAATATAGTAGGAATTGATTTTAGACCAGCTACGCATCAATTATATGGATTGTCAACTACAGCTTTGGGCTCGGCTCGTTTGTATTCTTTTAATTTAAGTACAGGTGCTGCAACGGCTGTTGGTGGTGGATTTACCATTAATACAAATAGTACTCATTTTGGATTTGATTTTAACCCAACTGTTGATAGAATAAGGGTTGTAACTAATAGTGGTCAAAACTTACGATTAAATCCAAATGATGGAACAATTGCAGCAACAGATGGTAATTTAAATCCTGGAAGTCCAATGGTTTCAAGTGCTGCATATACCAACAATTTTGCAGGTACAACTACAACCGTTATGTATGTTACAGATATGGGTAAGTTGTATAGACAAGATCCACCAAACAATGGTACACTTACAGAAATTGGAAGTTTAGGAATAAATGTAGAAGCGGTAAATGGTTTTGATATTGGTGGGAAAACGAATGCAGCTTACGCTATGTTTACTGTTGCAGGAGTTACAAAAGTATACACCATTAATTTGAATACAGGTATGGCAACTGCAGGAATTACGTTTCCAAATAAAGTACGTGCAATCAGTGTTGGATTAGGATTCTAATACTTATTTTCTTTTGAATAAGCTCAACAGGTTTAACAGCTTGTTGGGCTTTTTTATTAAACCATTTATCCATTTACCTGTCTTAGTTCTTTATTACTAACTCCTATATTTGCACCCTCAAATTAATTAAATGAAAAAAATATACACAGTTTTATCGTTATTTTTAATAACAGCTTCTTCAATAAATGCTCAGAATGATGCTGCTGCTAAGAAGATTTTAGATGGTGTAAGTAGCACTATAAAAAATTATAAAGCCATTACGGCAAATTTTTCTTTAACATCAATTTCTAGTAAAGGAAAAAATAATGGTGTTAAAAGTGGTTTGGTTTCTTTAAAAGGTCAGAAATACATCATGAAGTTGAATAAAGTAGAAATAGTGTGTGATGGAAGTAAAATTTACAACTACGATGGAAATAAAACTGTTACCATTTCTAGTGTAGATGATGCAAGTGCTACTTTAAGTCCACAAATACTGTTGTCTAATTTTTACGATAAAGATTATACGTACAAATTAATTTCTTCTGTTGGTGCTTTTCACGAAATTCAATTATTGCCAAACGATAAACGTAAAAATGTACAGAAGATAAATATTTTTGTAGACAAGTCTAAAAACATGATTACCAAAGCAAAGGTTTTAGATAAAAGCAACAATACCACAGAATTGTCTATCAGTAATATGAATACAAAAGCGGTTTTAAACGATAATTTATTTTTATTTAATAAAGCAAAATATCCTGCTGATGTAGAAATATTAGATTAAGCATCTACTATCTTCACAAAAAAATCTTCCTGAAATGATATTTTTGGAAGATTTTTTTTATCAAAAATTCCAAAAACGGTGCTGCCGCTTCCTGTCATGCTACTGTATAAAGCACCATGTTGATACATGGTTTCTTTTATTTTTCCAATTACTGGAAAAGCTTCAATAGCAGGAGTTTCAAAATCGTTTATCAATACATTTTTCCAAGTTTCAATGGGTTTTTGAACAATAGATTGAATACTAACTCTTGGTTGTTTCGGTACAATGCTACTAAAAGCCCAAGCAGTACTGATATGAATTTTTGGGTTTACAATTAAAAAAGAATACGCTGATAAATCTAATTCAATTGGAGTTAAAATTTCACCCCTACTTGTAGCAAAACAAGGTTTGTTTATAACGAAAAATGGACAATCACTCCCTAGCTGAAGAGCATAGTCTATCATTTTTTGTTTACTAATTTCTAATTGAAATTTTTGTTGAATCAGTTGTAAAGCAAATGCACCATCTGCACTTCCTCCACCTAATCCTGCACCCATTGGAATAATTTTGTGTAAATGCATTTGAATGGGTGGCAATTGGGGAAAATCTTTTTTTAATAACTTATATGCTTTTACAGAAAGGTTATTGTTTGCATCACCAGCAATACTAAGTCCACTTGAACTGAATTGAATATCAGTTGATTCAGTTGCATGATAAGCAGAAAGTTGTATAACTTCTAAAATATCAGTTAAAGCAACAGGAACAAAAACTGTTTCTAAATTATGATAGCCATCGGTTCTTTTAGCCGTAATGTGTAAACCTAAATTTATTTTACAATTCGGAAAAACAACCATGTTAGAGAATGATTAAATGAGGCGTTAAGCAATAAGTTTATGTATATAATATTAGTCTTCTTTGCGTTTATTAATTTCGTCTCTAATTGCAATAGCTCGTATATAATCTTCATTTTCTAAAACCTCATTCAATAAACTTTGTAATTCTTCAATAGAAAGTGTAGAAAGGTTGTCTCTGTTTTCACCTGTTTCTTCAACACCAACTGCTTCGCCTTTTTTCTTTTTTCCACCAGTATCATCCATTAAAATACCTGCATTCTCTAAAATATGTTCGTAGGTATAAATTGGACAAGAAAAACGTACTGCTAAAGCTAAAGCGTCACTAGTTCTACTATCTATTTCTACAGTATCGTGTTCTGTAAAACAAACTAATTTCGAATAAAAAATACCTTCTTGCAAATCGCTAATTATAATTTCTTGTAGCTCTACATTAAAAGCATTCATGAAATTTTTCATTAAATCATGGGTTAATGGCCTACTTGGTTGCATATGTTCTAAAGCAACGGCAATTGCTTGGGCTTCAAATCCACCAATAACAATGGGTAAACGACGTAGTCCATTTACTTCTCCCAAAACCACAGCATAAGAATGTGTTTGTGTAATGCTGTGTGATAATGCCACAATTTCCAATTCAATCTTCTTCATATCAAAGCCAAAATTTCGATGTATGTAAATTAGAACAACAAAAATAAGGTGTTATTACATTGATATTGCAACCATTAAAACATATTGATAGAATTAAACAAGAACTGTAGAAATAACAAGATTGTTGAAGTTATTTCTTGGTAGCAATTTTTTTGTTTGACACAGACAAATATTTATTAGATATACATTTTTTATGACAATACTGTGTCAATTCTTTTTGCTTGAAGACGCACATTTGCACCGTGAAAAAAGGTATCTATATTCTATTGATTCATGTTGGTTGTGCAATTAATTCTTTTGCCCAACAAAAAGATACTTTACAAGGTGTTTTAGAAGAAACTGTTGTTACAGCCACAAGAAGTGAACGTAAATTGAGTAATGTTGCTGTTCCTGTTACCATTATTCCTCAAAAAATTATTCAACAATCGGCTTCATTGAGGTTAAATGATATTTTACAAGAACAAACAGGTTTGTTTTTAACAGCAGGTAGTGGAAGTAATGCTGTAGGTGGTGGAATTTTTGGAAATGGAGTTCAGCTACAAGGCTTAGCACCTGATTATACCATGATTTTGTTAGATGGAGAACCTTTAATTGGTAGACAAGGTGGAGTGATGGATGTTTCGAGATTTGCTGTTGGTAATATTAAAAAAATTGAAATAGTAAAAGGTCCATCGTCTAGTTTGTATGGAAGTGAAGCAATGGGTGGTGTAATTAATTTAATAACCGATCCATTACAAGGTAAACAAGCAAATATTGGTGTAAGATATGGTTCTTTTGCTACATCTGATATTTTTACAAGTGGCAACTATAGCAATCAAAAACAAAGCTTGTATTATTTTGCCAATAGAAATGCAAGTAATGGATATGAATTAGATAAAAAATCTCCTGAAAAAACAGCCGATGCTTACCATAATTATACGGCTCAGATAAAATACACGTATCGCTTAACCGCTAATACTCAGTTCATTTTTAATAATCGATATTATAATAGTTGGCAAAAAAGTGAGTATGCTGTAAATAGTAATGCAATTAATGTAAGTGGTGGTGCAAAAAATATCGATTATACCCTTAATCCAGTTGTATTACATCAATTTAGTAAAAATATAAAAGGCAGGTTGAGTGTTTTGTATAGCAAATATGCTTACAAGCAAGATTTAAACAATATTGTAAACAACAGTAAATACTACTTCGACAATTTTGTTCAAGAATTTTTAAGAGTTGAAAATCTAACAGATTTTACTATTAAAAATCACCAGCTTACAGTTGGTGGTGGTTACACATTGCAAGAGGTAAATACCACTAGATACAAAGAAATTAAGCAACAACATATTTATCATGCATTTGTACAAAACGAATGGAAAGCATTAGAGAAATTACGAGTTATTGCAGGTGTTAGATACGATCATAATACTGATTTTAAAAGCAGGTTCAGTCCAAAAATTGCAATGAAATATACCATCAACCAAAACTTTAGTGTTTCAAGTTCATTTGGTTATGGATTTAAAGCTCCAGATTTTAGACAACTGTACTTAAATTTTGTAAATGCAGCAGGTGATGGTTACAGTTTATACGGAGCATCAGAATTTTCGATTGCAGAAATGATTCGTCAGCAAAATATTGGCTTAGTAGCCCAAATTTTACCAGCAGCATATCAAATAACCACATTAAAACCTGAAATATCTCAAGGCTTGCACATTGGATTACAATTCAAGAATCAAAAAAATCTGCAAGCAGACATAAACCTGTTTAGAAACGATATTGATAATTTAATCAATTATATTCCTGTGGCAACAAATGCAAATGGAACTTCTGTATTTAGTTATGTAAACATTAATAGAGCCTATACACAAGGAATTGAGGGAAATGTTCAATACAAATTATCGTCTAATATTGGCTTAGCCGTTGGATACCAATATTTAGAAACAGCCGATAAACAGTTGTTGAGCAATGTTAACAATAGAACTGTTTTTGGCAGAAATGAACAAACAGGTATTGCTTATTTGTTAACTAGAAAAGAATATAGTGGCTTATTAAATAGAAGTAAACACATGGCTAATATTCGATTGTTTTATGAAAATAAAAAAGGTTGGATGGCTTCTATTAGAGGTATGTATAGGAGTAAATGGGGTGTTGTAGACAAAGATGGTAATGGTTTTGCCAACAGAGATGATGAGTTTGCCAATGCAGTAGTTCACGTAAATGCTACTGTATCTAAGAAAATAAAAGATACTTGGTTGTTTCAAGTAGGGGCAAACAATATTTTAAATACGGTAAATGCACAGTATTTACCCAATATACAGGGTGTAAACTTTTTTACATCCATTACACATACGTTTAAATATAACAAAAAATAAAACCATGAAAAAACTATTTATTTGTGCAAGTTTGTTAGTGATTACTTTGTTAAGTTGTAAAAAAGATGATAAACCAACTCCTGCAACCATTGCTACAACAGATTTTTTAGTGTCTGGTGTTAGTGTAGGATCACATGATTTATTTAGTTTCGAAACCAATGCAAGAGTAGCTACCGCTGATAGTGCCACTACAAAATGGGATTTTGGAATGCGTTTCGAAAAGTTTATTTTTAATAGTGGTGCTAGTGGGCCAGGCAATGCAGGTGTAATTATTGTAAACAATACTTTTGAAAGTGTTACTACTGCTCCTGAAACAGGTTATTCTTTAGATACAACAAGAACGAATCTAGCGATTAGGGGAGATCAATGGTATACCTATAATTCTGCTAATAGAACGTTTTCACCTACTGCTGGTAGAACTTTTGTGATTAGAACAGCAACTAACAAATATGCAAAAATGGAAGTAATTAGTGCAGATCCTGCAAATGATAATGGTGATTTAGTAGTGTTTCCAACTCGTCCTACTAAAATCAAATACAAAATAAGATTTGCTTTACAAAGCAATGGTAGA
>Ga0209398_1000265_pt1 | contig 35122 bp, 21 predicted proteins | sample AshMeaBigSpring_FD_184125 | JGI IMG/M metagenome (GOLD analysis project Ga0209398, IMG submission 184125) | Groundwater microbial communities from Big Spring, Nevada to study Microbial Dark Matter (Phase II) - Ash Meadows Big Spring (SPAdes)... | ecosystem: Environmental > Aquatic > Deep...
CGGAGTGATGCACGAGACTCTTCGCGCGACCCTTTCGTGGGCCATCGATCAAGTCACCGAAAAACTTCAAGACAAGGAACACGTAATGACTCAATTAGGATTGACCTGAAAGATTGCAAAACCTCAGTAATGACTCAATTAGGATTGACCTGAAAGATTGCAAAACCTCAGAGCTATCAGCATCAGCCTATGGCGGCTTGCGGCGTGGCATTTTTTCGCTGGCGGGACGGCGGCGTTCGCGCCACAGTAGTAGAATCTGTCCCGATCCGCGCCTTTGGCATCCATCCATTCGTCAGGTCATACTAGACGACCAGTCTCCCGACCGCGTCGATCGCCCTTCGGAGAAGCACGAAATGCTGACTGACCCTTGCGGCACCAATGACATCTGCGGCACCGTGACACGCCTCGCCTTTCTGTGTGTACGGGGAACGTGCCTTCTGGGGCTTTTGCTCGCGCACGCTGGAATTTCCGCCGCCGCGCCGCTCGTCTTCGAAGGTGGCGCTGGTCCGGGGAAGGGCAAGCACATCGTGTTTCTGGCCGGCGATCACGAGTATCGCTCCGAAGAGTCCCTGCCGGCACTCGCCCGCATCCTGGCGAAGCACCACGGCTTCAAATGCACCGTCTTGTTCAATATCGATCCGGCGACGGGGGTGATCGTCGCGGGCAACTCGAACATGCCGGGACTCGAGGCGCTCGGTTCGGCAGACCTGGCGGTTGTGTTCCTGCGTTTTCAGAGTTTGCCTGCCGAGCAGATGAAGCACTTGGACGACTACCTCCATCGAGGCGGGCCGGTGGTCGGGCTGCGGACGGCGACGCACGCGTTCAAAATCAACGCCAACGAGCCGTTCGCGAAGTACTCCTACAATCACAAGAGCCCTGATTTCGAACTCGGCTTTGGGCATCAAGTGCTCGGACAGACGTGGGTCGGACACTACGGCCGCAATCATCAACAAAGCACGCGGATCACGATCAACGACAACCAGAAGATGCACCCGATTCTGCGCGGCGTGAAGGACATTTGGGTGCAGGCGGGCGGCTATGTCGGCAAGCCCACCGATGGAGAGATTCTCACGATGGCCCAGCCGCTCAACGGCATGAAGCCCGATTCGCCGGTCGATGCGACCAAGCCGCGCATGCCCTCGGAGTGGACGCGCACGTACACCTCAGCATCCGGAATAAGGGCGCGGGTCTTCACGACGCTCTACGGCACGTCGGAGGACATTCTGAACGACGGATACCGGCGGATGATCGTCAACGGCTGCTATTGGGCCCTAAGGCTGGAGGGCGCCATTCGGCCCGATGCGAGCGTCGCGTTCGTCGGTCCGTTCCAGCCGAACACGTTCGGCGGCGACGCGTATGCGCGGGGCATCAGGCCGGAAATGTATGCGGGGTTTGATAGCCCGATCCCCGCCAACAACAACACGGGAGAGTCCAAGGCCAGGGCCCAGCCCAAGTCCGAGACGAAGAAAGCGGCTCCTGGCAAAGACTCCAAGAACGACGCGACAACGGTGAGAGTGAAAAGGAAGCAAAAAGAGAAAGAGAAGGGCAAGAAGCCGGCCCCGACGAAGGTGCCGGCTCTGGCAGCCGTCCCGGACGGTTATCGCGATCCGAGTCCCTTTGCCTTTCAAACTGGGGACGTCGTCGCCATCCTGGGCAATGGCCTGGCGGATCGCATGCAGCACGACGGTTGGCTGGAGACGTTGTTGCAAAGCGAATTGCTAAAGCAGCGGGTCCGTTTCTGCAACATGAGCGCCAGCGGCGACCGACCGAACTCGAATCCGCGCAGCGGCGGTGCGACGTCCATGACTGACTATCTGCGGCACGTGCAGGCCAGCGTGGTGTTCGCGTTCTTCGGCTACAACGAATCGTTCGCTGGCAAGCCCGAGGATTACCAGGCGCAGTTGCTGGAATTCGTGAAGCGGACGCGCGGCGCGCAGCCGGATGGCAAGGGCTTCCCGCGGATTGTGCTCTTCAGCCCGATCGCGCACGAAGACACTCGCAATCCGAATGTGCCGCATGGCAAAGCGCATCAGGCGCAACTGGAAGCCTACACGAAGGCAACCGAAGCGGCCGCCCGAGACGCCGGCGTGGGCTACGTCGATTTGTTTCATCCTTCGCTGAAGCTGTTTCAGAGCGCCAGCGCGCCGCTGACGATCAACGGCGTGCATCTGTCCGACGAAGGCAATCGGCAATTGGCGGAAGTGATCGCGCAGGCGCTGCTGGGCAAACCGGTTCGCGCCACCGCAGCGCTCGAGTCCTTGCGCACGACCGTGCGCGATAAGGACCTGCACTGGAACAACCGCTACCGCGCCCGCGACGGCAACGACATCTGGGGCGGGCGTTCCAAATTGACCTTCACCAACAACCAAACCAATGCCGTCGTCTTGCAGCACGAGCTCTCGATGCTCGACGTGATGACCGCGAATCGCGACGTTCGCGTATGGGCTGTCGCCAACCGCCGGGACGCGACGTTCGACGACGGCAATGTGCCGCCTCCCGTGAGAGTCGCATCCAACGTCGGCGGCAAGAGCACGAGCTCGAGTTCGGTCAAGGAGGGGACGCTGGGTTACATCAGCGGCGAAGAGGCGATCAAGTCCATGGCCGTGGCCAAGGGTTTTGAGGTCAGCCTGTTCGCCGACGAAGCCAGGTTTTCCCAACTGGCACACCCGGTGCAGATGCAGTTCGACGGCCGGGGCCGGTTGTGGGTCGCCGTTTGGCCAACCTATCCGAACTGGGAGCCGCTCCTGCCGATGAACGATGCGTTGCTGATCCTGCACGACGACAACCAGGACGGCAAAGCGGATCGAGCGACCGAATTCGCGAAAGTGCAAAATCCGCTCGGCTTCGAATTCTGGAACGGCGGCGTGATCGTCACGTCGGCGCCGGAAATCTTGTTCTTGAAGGACACCAATGGCGACGACGTGGCCGACGTCCGCATCGTCATGCTCCAGGGGGTCGATTCCTCCGACACGCATCACGGCGCGAACAATTTGATTCTCGGCCCCGACGGCGGCATCTATTGGCAGAGCGGCGTGTTCATGGTGCACACCCACGAACATCCGTGGGGCCCGTCGCTGCAGTCGTCCGCCAGCGCGATGTATCGCTTCGACCCGCGCCGTTTCACGATCTCCATGCACGCCCTCAACTCGCCGAATCCGCACGGCATTGCCTTCGACTACTGGGGCTATCACTACGCCACCGACGGCACGGGCGGCCGGGCCTTTCAGGTCCGTCCGGACACGGCCGGCTTCAAGATGCAGGAACTGTTGAAGAAGGAGGTTCGCCCCGTGACGGCCTGCGACGTCGTCAGCAGCGCGCACTTCCCCGAGTCGATGCAGGGCGACTTTCTGATCTGCAACGTCATCGGCTTCCTCGGCATCAAGCACTATCACCTCGAACGCAACCCCGAAACGGGCGCGGTCTGGGGCGAACCGGCCGGCAACGAACTCGTCGCCCGCCGGACCAATCCGGACGGGAGCGTGGCGGAGGAAAGGTCGCGGGGATTCTTGATGAGTGCCGATAAGAACTTCCGCCCCTCGGACGCCATCTTCGCCCCCGACGGTTCGTTGTACGTCAGCGATTGGCACAACGTCATCATCGGCCACATGCAGCACAATATCCGCGATCCGAACCGCGATCACATTCACGGTCGCGTGTATCGGATCACTGCCACCGGCCGGCCGTTGCAGAAGCCCGTCGCCGTGGACGGTCAGTCCATTCCGGCGCTGCTCGACAACTTGAAGTCGCCCGTCGACGGCATTCGACATCGCACCCGCGTGGAACTGAGCGCCCGGAACACCAAGGACGTGATGGCCGCGACCAAGAAGTGGATTCAGCAGTTCGATCCGACCAAGAAGGAAGACTCCCATCACCTGCTGGAAGCGCTCTGGCTGCATCAGCAGCACAACGTCAAGAACATGGGGCTGCTCAATCAACTGCTGTTGCAGTCGCCGGAGCCGCATGCCCGCATCGCGGCCGCGACCGTGAAGCACTATTGGACGAATCTCGACAAGAGCATTCGCGGCGGCGTCATCGACGCCGCCTCCGAACTGGCCGCGAAGAAGTCCGGGATTCTCAGCGACACGCCGGAACTCACGACCATTCGCATCGGCACGCTGCCCGAACGGATGATGTACGATGTCAAAGAACTGACCGTGAAGCCGGGCAAGAGAGTGAAGCTCACGTTCGCCAACGTAGACTTCATGCCGCACAACATCCTGCTGGTAAGGCCGGGCCAGGCGGACGAGATCGGCCTGCGCGCGATCGCACTGGGCGCCGGCGGCTTCGAAGTCGGTTTCGTGCCCAAGAGCGACGACATTCTGTGGTCCATCAAGTTGGTGGATTACGGCCAGGAAGAGACCATCGAATTCACCGCCCCGAAGACGGAAGGCGCCTATCCGTATTTGTGCTCGTTCCCCGGCCACCATCTGCTGATGCGCGGCACGCTGTTTGTCACCCACGATCTCCGGGCGTTTCTGGCGAAGAACCCGCAACCGGTGACCAAAGTCACCGAGTGGAAAGTCGCCGACTTCAAGGACGATTTGCAGCGCGTCGGGAAGGGCCGGAATTACGCGCAAGGGAAGATGTTGTTCACGACGCTGGCTTGTGCGCAATGCCACAAGCTGGGAACCGAAGATTTCACGCTTTCCGCCGCCCATCACGGCGGCGGACATGCACACCATGCGACCGGTCCCGTCGCGCCGATCGGACCCAACCTCGCCGACGCGATCACAAAATACAAGGGCGAGGCGCAAACCGTGCTGCAGGAAATCCTTGAGCCGTCGCGCAACATCGAAGAGAAGTACCGCACCGTCACGCTGCAACTCGAAGACGGTACGCTGGTCACCGGCACCGTTCTCGCCGAGAATTCAAAGACCGTGTCGGTCTATTCGGCGACGCCACAACCGAAAGAGCAAACAATCTCCAAGGACTCGATCGAAGCCCGCCACCCGTCAGCGCTCTCGATTATGCCCAGCGGACAACTGAGCCTCCTCAACAAGGAACAGATTTTCGACCTGCTGGCGTTCCTGCTCGCGACCGGCGACCCGAAGCACGCCGCGTTCCAACAGTCGCCCTGACCGCTGCGCGAGAGCTTTTGTTCGCGCGGAGTTGATTCTCCGCGCGCGACGGCGTCCGTGCGGCGCGGGTCAACGCGGGCGGATTTAGGCGAGCGGCAGTTGAGTTCGTACCCTGCATCAGGCGGCACGCGTTGGCGTCCGGTTCGCGAACGCGGTCTAGCGGACTAGCGGGCTAACGCCCAGCGGCTGTTATTTTGTCATCGGCCGCTCGCCTAAGCGAGTTCGTCCAGAATGCGCTGGACGGTCAGTTCCAGCCGCGCGTCGATATCGTACGTGCCGTTGGCCAGCGCCGCGCGCAGTTCTTGCACGCGGTCCATGCGCATTTCGGGCAACGCCCGGGGCTGGGTCGACGAATCGGCCGGCGTCGGAAATTTGCACTTCGTCGCGCGGCGCGGCGATGTTCGCCGGTTCCGGAGCGCGCCGCGGACGCGGCATGGGGCCCGGTGACGCCGTGAACGCCGTGAAGATGTGCGGGGTCGCAGATGTGCATGGCGGCGCGAAACAAGCGGACAGGCGCATATATTGCGTATTCAGATGATTCTAGCGAGCTTTTATTGGCTCGGCGGTCTTTTTCTGTCCGGTCGCGGGGACGAAGCGTCGACTCCAATCCCAACCGTCGCGCCGTGGATCCCGCCCATGCCGGGCTTCCCAGCGGTGGGCCGCGGTGTAGTGCCTGCCGGATGGCTGCGGTCTCGGCCTCCGTTCGCGGCCGGTTCACGTGTTCGGTCCAGCCAGGGCTGCACGGCAACGGACAGGCGAGGGGCCATGTTTCGTCCGGCTCAGACGATTGCCAGGGCGACAGACGGCACCACTTTCCATCTTCGGCTCGCTCGAAAAGCCCCGCCCGCAGCGCGTTCCGCTCGATGTATCGGAGCACCTGGTCGTAGTCATCGTCTTGCTCGACGGGAAACGACTCGTATCGGCCCTGGTGCACGTGCCTCTGGCCGACCCGGCCGCGATGGCGTAGCCACCGTTGGAAATGCGTGTTGGTCATCCGCTGCATGAAGGCGGAAAGGTCGTCATCGCCGTCGGGCCCGAGCGGAAAGTGCCAATGGTTGGGCATGATGCAAAAGGCGAAGATTCGCATCGGCGCCAGCCGCAGTGTTTCGCCCAGCACACGCAAAAGCGCACGATAGTCGCCCTCGTCCTCGAACAAGGTCATTTTGCCCACGCCCCGATTGAGCACGTGACAGATCAAGCCGCCCGGCGAGTTCCGCTTGGTTCTGGGCATGCCACACAAATACCTACGTCACCCAGTCGTGCCACTATATGTGCCTGTCGCCGTTGCCCCTTCTTGATGTTCCACGCCTGAGTCGGCGGCCCGAACCGGTTTTGAGTCGAAGCGATGAGCGGTCTGAGCTTCGCCGCGATCAACTCGGCGAGCGACCCGAAGATCCAAGCGCGCGTGAAGCAGCTCGTCGAAGGCAAGCCGCTGATGCTCTTCGACACCGTCGCTGATCCGTCCGAGCGAACGAACCTCATCAACGACCCTCAGCATGCGGCTGAGATCGCGGCCCTGAGTCAGAGGCTGCTCGCGCACACGCAACGCACGACCCGCAAACGGCAGCGTTTGAAACAGCTCTCGCGAAGCAAGCCCAGACCGCCGCCAGGACTGCCGCGTTCACAGACCACGATTCACCATGAAAAGCCTGTTCTGCGCTGCAACTCTCATCACGCTCCTCTGCGGCCAGCTATGTGCCGCCCCGCCCGTGCCTTGGACCCTTGGCGAGCGCAACGGTCGAAGCTGTCTCCTCACCCCAGAGGGCAGGCCGTTCATGATGATCGGCATTTCGCATGGAGTCATGGCTATGACCGAGGGCGGCTTGCGTCCGCTGCCCGCTCCCGAGCGCGAGCGGCGGGCGAAGAAGATCGTGAGTGATCTGCACGCCTTCGGGTTCAACACGGTGGCCGTTGGATTTGGCAACGGGGTGCAAGGAGGAGCGGGCGCGGCGGCATGGCGGGGAATGGAAACAGATTTCCTCGACCGGATGAAAGGCGAGTTCCCGTTTGTGGCGGGCGACGTTCGCTATGCGGGCGCAGAAACGCTCCCGGCCTTTGGTAGCAAAGACGCCGCCTCGCGCTATGACGATGTGTTTGATCCCGCCTTCAAGAAGCGGCTGCACGAGACAATGCAGGCGCAATGCGAACTGTTCGGCGCACAACCCAACTGCATCGGCTACTGGTGGAGCGACATTCCGCCGTGGTCGCTGGAATCGTCGAAGAAGCAGTTTGGCGTTCATTGGGTGGACTTCATCCGCGCACTGCCTGCCGCCGCGCCTGGACGGCAACGCTATGAGGCCTTTCTCAAAGCCGGAGAGCCCAACGACGATGCCGCCTTTCTACGACTGATCGCCCGCGAACTCTACACCGCAACCGCGGCAGCCTTTCGCCAACACGACTCCAAGCGCCTGATCTTCGGCGAGCGCTACAATGGATTTGACACGCTTGTCGAAGTCCTGGAAGAGGCGGCGAAGGTTGTGGACGTCATTTCCATCCAACCCTCCGCCGACAAGATCTTCCGGGCGGAGAAATACGACGCGGTTCATCGGATCACCGGGAAGCCCATTCTCATCAGCGATTGGAGCCTGAGCTATCCCACGCCGGAGCATCCCGCGACGATGTGGCAGCAGCTTCCGACCGCCGCCGAGGCCGCCACCGCTTATGACGCCTACCTGCATGGTGCCTTCTCCCTGCCTAATCTGGTCGGCTATTTCAGATGTCAGTATATGGACCAGTCCTTGCCCACCGGCCAGTTGAAGCAAGGCCTCGTCAAAGCCGACGGCACGCCCTACCCCGAGTTCCCCCGCCTGCTTACGAACATTCATCGGCGGCTGATGGAGCAATGGCGCTCGGAGGGAAGACTGCCGCGCCAGGCGAAGTAGAGCGTTGAGAGCCGACTTCACTCCGCCACCACAAATAGGTAATCCATCATGACAACACACAACCTGATCACAATCTGTGTCTGGCTTCTGGTCGGCACCACCCACCTGCTCGGCGGCACACTCAACGTCCGCGATTATGGAGCAGTCGGAGACGACAAGACGGACAACACCGTTGCATTTTCAAAATGCCTCAACGCAGTCGGCGCAGCAGGAGGTGGCAGAATGTTTCTCCCGGACGGCGTCTATCACGGAAGGCTCGTGATTCCCACGGTTGCAAAGCCCATTCCGAGCTGGGTCACAGTGGAAAATGTCGGCGAGTCCGAACCTGCGCCTGTCTTCGGCACTATCGGGACTTTTCCGCTGCACAACAAAGGCACCATCGTCAAAGGCTTGGCCGCAAAAAGGCACGGCGGTCATCTCCGTTGCCACAACACCAAACGTTCTCTATGGTGGCTTCTCTGCCTTTTACGTGGTCATCCGCAACCTCGATGTGCGGACCTATGACAATCCGGGCATCAGCGGCATCGACCGCTACTACGCCATGCAATGCCGGCTGGAGAACGTCTTTATCAACACCGGTGTTTACAACGTGCAGGCCTCCAAACCGACGCACGCCACCAAGAGGCTGGTCACGCCGCTCAGCAACAACGCGGCCCTGACCATTCCGCGAGACGTGACAGTGACCGGCTATGACACGGGAATTGTGGTTTACGAACATACGGATGCGGACAATATCGTCGTTGCGGGCAACATTCACGGTCTTGATTTTGCCGCCGCTCACCATGCCTCCCGCTTCGGACGGGTCGGCGCCGCCCGCAACACCCATCACATCACCGTCTCGGGCAAGCATGGCTTCTCGATCGCGCAGCTAGACACGGAACAACCGGGGCCGGGACAGACGAATGCCCAGAACGAATGGCAGACACTCGTCGGTGATACTTATGATCCCAAGAACCTCGGCATCGCAGACATCAATGGCTGGGTCGTCGTGGGGAATGTGGGTGCGGTCGATCAATTCACACGCAACGGCGGCGCAGGCATCCGCGCCTGGCAGATCAGCTCTGGCCCTGACGGGAAGCCGTCACGCGTCGCCGCAGAACTCCGATCGCGCTGAACTCCTACTTGTTGACCACACTATGAGAACTTTTTACCCATCTCATCCTGACGCTTCTGTTGGCTCCTTTCGCCGTGCTTGATGCGGCGGAAGAACGACCCAACCACTCCTACGATCAACTCGTGCAGCAGAGGCTTCGTGAGGGCCTCGATTCGATCTCCCGCAGTCCCGTCATGTCCTCCAAGAAGCCGAACATCGGCCAGGATATCCGGAGGGCGTTTCTGCTGCTCACTGAGAACAAGGACATCGAGTAAGCGGAAAAGTATATCTCGGACTTCCGCGGGAAGCCTCTCAGCACGTATGTTGGCAAGCCTGTGCCGCAATCGCGCAACGAGGCGTTGTTCCGCATCTATTTGACGGAGAAGATGCATCACCTGCTGAGTCCGAAGACCAAGACTGCGATCGAGGACTATGCCTGGGAACTGCTCACCAAATGCAGCCGTGACATCATCCCGGCGGATGCGGACAAGCCGTTCTGGGCATTCAGCAGCTCCGAGAATCATTACGTCAGCAACCGTCGTGATACACGCAGGCGCTTCAGATCGTGAGGATGTACGAGCGCTACGGGCCGGATGCGAGGTTGGAAGGCGCAAGCATTGAATCCCACCATCAGGCATGGAATGCGTTCTGGATTCGCTACTTTCAGGTCCGCGCTGGCGAGGGAACGGACATGGGGATCGCCCACCCCAGCTCGTATGGCATCTGCACCATGGGCGTGCATTGCGATTTGTATGATTTCACCGATTCGCCGCGCCTGCGCGAACTGTCCGGCAGGTTCGTGACTCTCTATGGGGCGGAAGTAGCAGCGGAGTTTGAGCCGCGCACCGGCCAGAGGGCACTCGCGGCCACGCGCAACCCCGATTTCACCCGCACCCGCACCGGCTGGGCCAGGGGCCTGCTCCACGCCTACGGCTGGCATGACGGCGGCTTTCAGGACGATTCGCGCGGCCAGTTGCCTTTCCTCATCAGCAGCTACCGCCCGCCGGAGATCCTCCGCGCCATTGGCCATAACCCGAACCGCGGGAGTTATCAGACCACGTCACGCCGGGCGTTGATGATCGAGAGTGAGGAAAGGGACAAATCGGGCGTGATCGTCGTAGACGACAATCGGCGACGAGCACTCCCGCCGCGATGCCTTTTTTTTTGCACGCCCGATTACGCACTCAGCACCATGACGCTCGATCCCTTGCGCAAATACGAACATGGCGGCAATTTGGCGCAGTCGATGGGCGTGACCTTCGCCGCCGATTTGCCATCGAGGATCGTCGTCACCTCCACCGGCTTTTATGCGAAGAGCGCGATCAACGGCATTACAGGCAAGACCGTCTCGATCATCACGCGCGACCCGAACGCGACGGTTGGCAAGGGCCGCTTCATGAGCGAGGGCACCCGCGTGTTCATCCGAACCGGGCCGCTCTGGGACAACCGCACCGAGGGACCTCCGGCTGGTTCTTCACCCGCCTCGGCGAAGCCTATGCCGCCATCCAGGCACCGGGCGGCTACACTGTAACCACCCGCACCTACATCTGGCCCGACCGCAACCTCAAGGAAATCGAGGAGAAACATGGACGCTATCACGAACTCCAGGACATGTGGGCACCCGTCATCATCCAGATGGGCCGCGCCGCCGACTACAAGAGCTTCGAAGCGTTCCAGTCCTCGGTGAAGGCGAAGAAGTTTGAGTCTGAAAGCGGCAAGCTGACTTACGAGTCTGAGGCAAAGGACAGCTATGAATGCTGGGCGAAGGGCACGCAGCTTCCGAAGATCAATGGCACCCCGGTCAACCTGAACCCGGCCAAGACCTACGACAGCCCGTATCTCTCCATGGAGCATGGGCAGAGCAAGGCGGTCATCCATCACTCAGGCTACCACGATGTGGCGCTGAATTTCGGCAGTCCGATCAGTCCCGGAACTGCGAAGGCACAAGATGCGAAATAGTCAAACTCTCAAGCCCGCTTCACACCAATCGAGGAACACGACACAATCCATGAAACAACACCTTGCCACCCTGACGGCCAGCCTGGCCCTCGCAACCAGCCTGGCCTCTGCCGCGGACGCTCAAAAGGCGGCCACAGCCAACATCCTCTTCATCATCGCCGACGATGCCTCCATGCATTTCGGCCAGGCCTATGGTTGCGCGTGGGTGAAAACGCCGCACATTGACCGGCTCGCCCGCGGCGGGTTGGTGTTCGACAACGTTTACACGCCAACAGGAAAGTGTGCGTCATCGCGCTCCGCCATCCTGACGGGGCGCAATCCGTGGCAGCTCGAAGAGTCGGCGAATCACCTGTCGCAGTTCCCTTTGAAGTTCATGGCGTTCAGCGAGGCGTTGCGCGCGGCCGGCATCGCGGTCGGCGGCGAGGGCAAAATCTGGGGGCCGGGTTCCGCGCTGACGGCCGACGGCAAATTGCGCACCTTTGGATTCCACGAAGATGCGTATGGAAAAGACTTCGAGGCGTTTCTGAAGAACCGCCCTGCTGGCAAGCCGTTCTTCTACTGGTTCGGCAGCCACTATCCACATCGCCCCTACATCAAGGATTCCGGTATCGCCGCCGGCAAGAAGGTTGCCGACATTGACCGGGTGCCGGGCATCTGGCCCGACAGCGCAATTGTCCGCAAAGACATGCTGAATTACGCGATGGAGGTCGAGGCGTTCGACGGGCAGGTGGGCAAATTGTTGTGGGCACTCATCGCAAGCGGCGAGGCGTCGAACACACTGGTGATCGTCACCTCGGATAACGGAATGCCCTTTCCGCGTTCGAAGGGACACAACTACGACATCTCAAACCGCGAGCCGATGGTCGCGTGCTGGCCTGCCGGTATCGCCAGACCCGTCCGTCGCGTCGCCGAGTTCGTCAGCTTCATTGATTTTGCGCCGACGTTTCTCGACTTGCTCGGCGTGGACGGCGCGAAGGCCGGCATGGCGCCGATCACCGGCCGCAGTTTCGCCAACTTATTGCGGGGGAAATCCGATCTGTTGCGCAGCTTCGTGATTCTCGGTCGCGAGCGGAATGACCGCCGGGCCCGGCCCGGAACAGCGTCGGGCCTCGGCTATCCCGTGCGCGCGATCCGCGAGGGCAACCTGTTCTACATCCACAACTTTGCCCCGGATCGCTGGCCGTGCGGCAATCCCGAACTCGGCTTAAAGGACACCGACCCCGGCCCGACAAAGTCGTTCATCAGCGACCTTGGCGAGACGAATCGTTTCTGGCAGTTGTCATTCGGCAAACGCCCGGAGGCCGAACTGTTCGACTTGACGAAGGACCCCGACTGCGTCAACAACGTCGCGAACGATGGGTCTTACGCCGCGAAGGCCACCGCGCTGCGCGAGAAACTTTTCGCTGAACTGAGGAAACAGGACGACCCTCGCGTGCTCGGCAAAGGCGACGTCTTCGACAACTAGAATGCGCCCCGAACACGCAATTCGCCACCGCCAAACCCCCACAAGCAGAAACAAGGGGCGAAGTAGCCACAGCCGCGCACCGATGTTCCGGTGATTATAGGTGACCAAACAATGAAAGGCACACCGTGAAACACACCATGCTCGTCCTCGCCACCCTGTTGCTGGCGCCGCTGGCAACTTTGAACGCCGCCGCCGAACCGAAGCAGAAGCCCAACATCCTTGTTGTCCTCGCCGATGATCTTGGATCTGGCGACGTGCAATGCTACAACCCGCAACGCGGAAAGATTCCCACGCCCAACATCGACCGGCTGGCCGCGCAGGGGATCCGCTTCACCGACGGGCATTCCTCCTCGGGTGTCTGCACGCCGTCACGTTACACCCTGCTCACCGGCCGTTACCACTGGCGTACGCGCCTCCAGCGGAGCGTGCTGGGAGGAATGAGTCCGCCGCTGATCGCGCCGGGTCGCCCGACCATTGCCGGTTTGCTCAAGCAGCACGGCTACGCCACGGCGTGCGTGGGCAAGTGGCACCTGGGCATGACCATGCCGCAGCCTTTGACGGATGGGACGATCCAGAACGGACCCACGACCCATGGCTTCGACTACTACTTCGGCATCAGTGCGTCGCTCGACATGCCGCCTTACGCATTGATCGAAAACGACCGTTTCACCGAGCCGCCCACGGCGGTGAAAAACTTCCTCATCCTCTCCGGCGATCGGAAAAACCCGCTGGTGATGTCCGGCAAGCAGCGCTTCAACCGAGAAGGCCCCGGCGCTCCGGGCTTCGAATCCGTTCAGGCGCTCCCCGCCTTCGCGGCGAAATCCGTCGAGTGGATCAAAGCTCATCAGAACCAGCCGTTCCTGCTCTACCTGGCATTGAACTCGCCGCACACCCCGCTTGCCCCGGCGAAGGAATGGAAAGGCAAGAGCGGCCTGGGCGACTACGCCGACTTTGTCATGCAGACCGACGCAGTCGTTGGCGAAGTCATGACAGCGCTCGAGGAGACCGGAGCCACGCCCAACACGATGGTCATTTTTAGCAGCGACAATGGCCCGGCCCCCTATGTCGGCACCGGGGTGAGCCAGAATCCGCGGGATTCACAGGAGGACGGCAAACCCATCAAGAAGCTGGAGGCGAAGGGCCATTTCCCCGCCGGGCCATTGCGCGGCTACAAGGCCAGCGTTCACGAGGGCGGTCACCGCGTGCCGTTCATCATCCGCTGGCCGGAGGTCGCAAAACCGGGCGGTGTCTGCGGGCAGCTCGTCCATCAGGCCGACCTGATCCGCACCTTCGCCGATGTCGTCGGAGCCAAGCTGCCGGACAACTCGGGTGAGGACAGCTTCAGCCTCCTGCCGCTTCTGAAAGGCGAAGACAAGCCCATCCGCGAACACGCCATCTGCGCCACTGGAACCCCCTCGCTGCGCCACGCGGCGTGGAAGCTCATCATGGGAGCCGACGCGGAATCGAAAGCCAAAGACCGCCCGCCCGTGCAGCTCTACAACCTCGCCGACGACCCCGGCGAAACGAAGAACCTCGCCGCCGCCATGCCGGAGAAAGTCGCCGAGATGAAGGCGCTGCTGGAGAAGCTCATCACCGATGGCCGCAGCACACCCGGTGCGGCGCAGAAGAACGATGTCGAAGTCGTTCGGTACCCGCGCGCAGATACGGCCAAGCCCAAAACCAAGTCCATCAACTAACCCCATTCATGAAACACCTCGTCCTCTTCCTCTCCGCCCTGTTGCTGGTCCTTTCACCGAACTTGATCCTCTCCGGGGAAAGGCCTGACGCGGAAGCGCCCGGCAAGGAGCGTCCAGGCAAACCATACGTTTATATGGAATCAGCCGGCAAGACTCGGGTGATGGAAATCTATTTCCCGCCCAACCACGATCCCGCGAAGTCGAAAGTGCCGGGCATGATCCTTTTTCACGGCGGCGGCGGGACTAAGGCGCTGCACGACAATTATTTACCGGTTTTGTGGATCAGCCGCGGGGCGCTAGCCCGCGGTCTTTCGCGGATGAACCGCGGGCTAGCGCCCCGCGGCTGATGAGTGATTTCGGTAACTTATTGTTGAACAGCGCCTAAAGGCACGCTCGGTGGGTTCCGTTACGCATGCGCCTACTTTTTCAGTCGCGGAATGGTTTGCGCAACAGCGGAGTATCGGATGATGGGCAAAGGTGAACCCAACTCGCCAATGGGCAAATCAATCAAGCGCGTCTGTGTGACCGACGCGAAGCAGCCTGTAAAGTGTTTTTTTGTCAGCCGCTGCTGGGGACTACACGGTACGTGATTTGCCGGGGGACTCCGTCATTCGGTTGGGGAACATGACAGCGAAGTGATTCAAGGCCTGCTTCCAGTAACGGATTGGCATCGTCCACCGCCTTGAGGCCTGGTGAATCGCCATGTACACGATCTTCCGGGCGGACTCCTCGTGCGGGTAGATCCTCCGGTTCCGCGTGAACTTGCGAATCACGCTGTTGACCGACTCGATGGCATTGGTCGTATAGATCGCCCGGCGAACCGGCGCAGGAAAATCGAAGATCGTGACGATGTCCGTCCACTTCGCACGCCACACCTTGGAAATTGTCGGGTACTTGGCATCCCAGGCTGGAGCGAACTGGTCCAAGGCTTGTTCGGCCTCGATGGGGGTCGCCGCCTGGTAGATCGCCTTGAGGTCGACGATCACGGCCCGGCTGTCCTGGGTGCTCACGCAGCGGAGGGCGGCACGGACCAGGTGCACGATGCACAGCTGGACGCGTGTCTCGGGATAGGCGACGTGGAAGGGAAAACTTTCCACCGGGTTGTGAACGGTTACCTGGTCCTGGACCCGGAGTTCATGGGCGACGTTGCGGGTGGCGAATCGGCATCCGTCGGTGGTCACCTCGTCCTGGATGCGGAATATCTGGCCCAGCAGCAGCGCGAGGCGGACGCCCAGCAGGCCGTGTTTCTGTACGAATGAAGGCTGCGGCCCGGCATTTCGAAAAGGCCTGCTGCGACTTCGACAGAGCCGCTGCGCGCTCGCTGGACCGCTTGGGCGCGCCGCTGTTGCGTCGCAAATCATTTGCTAGCAGTGAATCGGGGCAACCGGCCCGGTCCCCAAGGCGTCCGATGGCGACGGGTCCCGCCCGCCACACGGCCGGCCGCCCGGCCACTGCCCGCTCCGCACACAACTGCGCGGTCCAGAACGGGGTTCGCAGGCGATTTACAGCCGCGTAGCCTTCCACTGTGCTCATCCCTGCTCATCCCAATCGCCCGTGCGCGTCAAAATAGGCGAAGGCTGACTTCAAAACGCCTATCAGCTATCAGCTATCAGCAAAACGCCGATCAGCTACACGGACAACGATCTTGGCGCCGACAGCATTTGGGACAACTGGCGCCTGGAAGGCCCGTCGTTCGTTTGGTACTTCCGCGGCGCCCCGCACGTTCACGTCTGCGTGCGTGTGGCAGACAGCGTGGATGTGAAGTTGAACGCATAACGTCCGAGCGTTTCAGCATTTCCAACGCAACGGACTCCTGAAGCCGCGGCTGCCAACATGGCCATCGCGGCGTTCTTGCTTTCTTGCCTGGGTGTAAACCTGCCAATGGACCGGGTTGTTCCGATTGTGCGTCTTGGCAGGGACTTTCGTTTCGCAAAAGTTTGAACAACGTGCAACGAAAACTTAGCCATTGCGTGGCGAATCGACGATTCTGATTGTCATCCGTGATTCATGCGGGAACGGCTTTCCCGACTCAGTCGCCTTTCCCATTTCAGAAAAAACCACGACACGGAGGTTCTGATTTCATGCACGTCAAATATTTCCTAGCCGCACTGGCCGTCACCATCACTGGCGGCCTGCGAACTTTTGCCGATGATGGCAAGCATGCAGATAGCTGCGATTCGCTTTGCGATGGAGAGTCGGTCAACGTGTGCGATACTTGCTGCGACACGGACGACTACTGCCATTATCTCCCCGACGTCGGCCGGTTGCAGTTTTATGGCTGGTTGGACGGTGGCATCGTGGGCAATACTTCCAGCCCGAATAGCCGCTTCAACGGGCCGTACAATGCCGTCGATCGCAGCAACGAAGCGATGTTCAACCAGGGCTACCTGGTTTCCGAGATGAACCTGCCCTGCGATGGCTCGCTGGGGCTGGGAGGGCGCGTCGATCTGCTGTATGGCGAGGATTTCCTGCTGGCTCAGAGCCTCGGCTGGGAACTCGATCCGGATGCCTCGCGGCGCTGGAACAGCGGCGAGTACTACGGCCTGGCTATGCCGCAAATGTATGTCGAAGCCGGCCGGAACGACTTGTCCCTCAAGGTCGGTCACTTCTATTCAATCGTGGGCTATGAAGGCGTGATGTCGCCCTCGAATGTCTTCTACAGCAAGGCTTACAGCTATCAATTCGCCGGCCCGTTCACGCATTGGGGTGGCCAATTGACATGGAACCCCAACGACTGTTGGCAAGCGCAAGTTGGTTTGGTCAACGGGTGGAACGCTTTGGATCGCGAGGAAGACAGTGTGAACTTGATCGCGGGCGTGAAATACACCGATCCTAATCGCAATTGGTGGAGTTCGTTTGCGATCATCACCGGCGATGAAAACAACAACGTCTCTGGCCAACGGGCCGTCTCGCAACAGACCAATCGCACTCGCTATAGTTGGATCGTCGATCTGCCGCTGACCTGCCGGCTCGACTACGTGTTTCATCAATGGCTCGGTTTTCAAAATGAGGGCGCGGCGAACGGCGGAGACGCCTACTGGTATGGCGTTGATCAGTACGTTTACTACACGATCAACGACTGCTGGAAAGCGGGCGGCCGATTCGAGTGGTTCCGCGACGAAGAAGGGACGCGTGTCGGCTTGAATCGCGCCAGCAACCCGAACAAGCCGCCGTTCGTTGGCAACTTCTATTCGCTCGCGGCGGGCTTGAACTGGACGCCGACAACGAATTTGATCATTCGCCCCGAAGTGCGCTGGGATTCGTTCGACGGAACCGGATTGCCCTTTGACGACGGGACCAACGACGATCAACTGATGTTCGCCGCCGATGCGATCTGGCGGTTTTAGTCACTGTTATGGCGGAGAGAGTGCATTGCAGCAATATCGCCCAGACTCAAAAGGTCTGGGCGATCTTGCTTCTTGTCGCAGCGTTTGGCTCGACGTGTTCAGCGACTCCACCGGCTCGCCCAGCCAGCGTAGGCCGGAACAAGCTCCGCGCCGTTCCGGCATGAATCACGAACACGCCGGAACTGACTGCGTTCGTTCCGGCCTACCCAATCCACACCGGTTCGCCCAGCACGTCGAGCTTCGGCGTGATGCCCAGGCCGGGACGCAGGGGTGCAGACAGCCACCCGTTTGTCTGTTGCGGAGCGCCATCGGCGATGGATCGCGTGACGTACCTGTTAAAGTTCGTGCCGGTGAACAGCAACTCCGTCGGGAGGAATTGGGGTCAGCCCCTGTTTTCGGTTTTCAGAGGGTGTCAGAATTGCGATTCCAGTTGCTTGGCCAAGTATCGCTCGCTCGGAGACTCTGGGACACGGGAGCGTCGTATGCGGAGTGGTCGCGCCGTTGTTCAGTCGACCACATCGCTCGAAAACCGAAAACAGGGTCTGACTCCGTTAACGCCCCGTTAACGCCCTGACCCCGCGAAGCCCCCGCCCCGCGAAAGCTCCCGGGACTCTTCTCTTTTTTTGGGTCTACCCACTCGCTTGCACGTCGTGCTCGTATTTCAACGGACTGTTAGGTGGCGCCATGCTGGGCGAACACTGGAAGGGACGCAGCTTGGACGCGGGCTGGCAGGTGGGCCAGGCAGCCTTCTGGGGACGGCTGTGGGGAACCGCCGGCAAGCTGACCGTCGGTGCCGCGATCATCGCGCTTGTCCTGGTCGGATTGGCGGTGCGGTGACCGACCGGAGCAAGAAGGCCATCCACCACGCATCAGCACCCGGGGATGTGCGGAGCCCGGGTTGCCGATCAGGACGCACTTTCCGTTGGCGCTACGGCCAATTGGTCCAGGTAGTGCGACACCTCGTCCACCGCCTGCTCCACGGTCTGCACGAGCGCGGCCACGAGCGTGTCGCGGCCTGCCACGCGACGCTGGGCGGCCAGTTGCTCCAGCTCCAGGGCCTGTTCGACACCGACCTGGACGCCAAAGTAGCCGAGCGAGGACTTCACGGTGTGGGCCAGGAACTTCAGCCGCTCCTCCTCCGCGGCCGCGCACGCCGCGCGCAACTGTTCGGCCAGCTTCGGCCCTTCCTGCGTGAACGCGGTTGCCACCTCGCGCAAGAGCTCCTGGCGCCCGCCGACCGTCGCCAGGGTCGCCGACCAGTCGACGACGCCGGGGGCGTCGTTCCGCGCCGGCGCGGGGGCCGCGGTGGGCGGGCCTGGATCGTTGGGTTCCGGTTGCCCTTCGGCGGGTGGCGGTGCCAGGGCCGCGGGGCCTAGCACCTCGGCCATCGCCTCCCAGAGCTGTGCACAGCGAATCGGCTTGGGCAGGTAGCCATCCATGCCGGCCTCCAGGCAGCGAGCGCGGTCGCCTGCCATCGCATGGGCCGTGAGGGCGATGATCGGCAGGTGGCGGCCGGTCCGGCGCTCGTCGGCGCGGATCAGCGCCGCAGCCTCCCACCCGTCCATCTCGGGCATCTGGATATCCATCAGCATCACATCGAAGCTGCCCCTGGCGGCGGCGACCGCCTCGCGGCCCGTGCCAGCGGTGCAGACGGTGTGTCCCTCGCGCTCCAGCAGCCGGGTAACGAGCTTCTGATTCACGAGGCTGTCTTCGACCAGCAGGACGCGCAGCGGCCGGAGTCGTCGCGCGTCCCGCGCGGGCTCGGCGGCCGCCTCCTCGCTCTCTCCGCTCAACCCCGCCGCGGCCAGCACGGCGTCGAACAGTTCCAGCTGCTTGACCGGCTTCGTGAGGTAGTTGGCCACGCCCAGCTTCTCGCACTGCGCGATGTCGCCCGGGCGGTCGCTGGACGAAAGCATCATCACGACAGCGCCGTGCAGGTGCACATCAGACTTGATCCGCCGGACCAGCTCGAACCCGTCGGTCCGGGGCATGTTGGCATCGGTGACCACCAGCTGGAACGGCCGTCCCTCCGCGTGCGCCTGCTGCATGCTGGCCAGGGCCTCGTCCGCGGAGCTGACCACTTCCACCACCAGTTCCCACCGCTGCAGCATCTCGCGCAGGATCAGGCGGTTGGTGGCGTTGTCGTCCACCACCAGCACGCGCCAGCCGCGCAAGCGGGCCGGGTCGACGGAGGGCGGCGCCGTGAGTGTCTCGTCCACCCGCCCGAACCGCGCCGTGAAGTGAAAGGTGCTCCCCGCATCCACCTCGCTTTCGACCCAGATGCGGCCCCCCATCAAGTCGACCAGGCGCGACGCGATGGCCAGGCCCAGCCCGGTGCCGCCGAAGCGGCGGGTCGAGGAGTTGTCGACCTGTTCGAACGCCTCGAAGATGGCGGCATGTTTCTCGGCCGGGATGCCCACACCCGTGTCCCTCACGGCGAAGTGCAGCAGCGCCTCGCGGTCCGTGCCCTCCTGGCGGTCGACGTGCACCACGACCTCGCCGTGGTCCGTGAACTTGATCGCATTCCCCACGAGGTTGACCAGCACCTGCCGCAACCGCAAGCGGTCGCCGACCACCAGGGGCGGCACGTCGGGGTGGATGTAGTACGCCAGCTCCAGCCCTTTCCCATGGGCCCGCACGGCCAGGGACTTGAGCGTGTCACCCAGGTTCTCGCGCAGGTCGAACGGCGCGTCGCTCCGCTCCAGCTTGCCGGCCTCGATCTTGGAGAAGTCGAGTATGTCTTCGATGATCGCCAGCAGCGACTCGCCCGACTCCAGCACCACCTCCAGGTACTCGCGTTGTTCGGGCGCCAGGCGGGAATCGAGCACCAGCTCCGTCATGCCGAGGATGGCATTCAGCGGTGTGCGGATCTCGTGGCTCATGTTCGCCAGGAAGAGGCTTTTGGCGCGGCTGGCCGCTTCGGCGGCCTCCTTGGCCTCCTCCAGATCGGCCTGGACGCGCTTGGATTCGGTCATGTCGAGTACGAAACAAAGACTGTCCTCCAGCGTCTCGTCCAGCAACGTGACCCCGTAGAGGACCGGCACGCGGCGGCCGTCGCGGCAGACAAACTGCTTCTCGTAGGGGGTGCACTTGCCGGTCGCCTGCAGTTGGTGGAAGGCCGCGCGGTCGGCGGCGGCGAACTCGGGCGGCGTCAGCTGGTCCCAGCGCAGCTGGCCGGCCCGCAATTCGTCGCGCGAGTAGCCCACCAGCTGCAGGAAGGCGTCGTTGGCCTCCACCACCCGCCCATCGAAGGCGGCGATAATGATCCCGATGATGTTGGCCTCGACCAGCCGGCGGAAGCGGGCATCGCTGCGGCGGAGGGCGTCCTCGGCCGCCCTCCGCTGGGTCACATCGTGCAGGAACGCGCCGAAAATGAAGCCTCCCCGCCAGCGGATCGGCGTGATGACCACCTCGACCGGAAACTGCCGCCCATCGCGATGCACGGCCGCCAGCTCCAACCGCCGGTTGAGCACCCGCGCCTCGCCCGTGGCGAGGAACCGCGCCAACCCCAGCGCGTGGGCTTCCCGCTGGGACGGCGGAATGATCAGCTCCGCCACCAGTCTCCCCGCCGCCTCCTCGCGGGACCAACCGAACGTCAGCTCCGCCTGCCGGTTCCAGTCGATGATGCGGCCCTGGGAGTCCATCGCCACGAACGCGTCGTGGGCCGATTCCACGATCGAGCGGGTCCGATCCTCGCTTTCCCGCAACGCCTCCTCGGCCCGCCGCCGCGCGGAAATGTCCCAGAACATCCCCTGCACGCCGCACACCCGCCCGACACTGTCGCGATCCGGGGCCTTGAACACCTGCACATACAACTTCTCGCCGTCGGTTCGATGGTGCTCCTCGATCTGCTCCAGCGCCCGACCCGTCTGGATCACCTCCTGGTCGTCCCGGTAGTACTTGTCGGCCATTTCCCGGGGAAACAGGTCGTGATCCGTCATGCCCGCGATCTCCTGGAACGGGCGGCCGACCGTGTCGCAGAACCGCTGGTTGGCGAAAACGATGCGCCCCTGGAGATCCTTGCGGAACAGGTTCAGCGGCAGGGCCTCGGCCAGGGAGCCGAACTGGGCCTCCGATTCGCGCAGCGCCCGCTCGGCCCGTTCCCGCTGGCCGATCTGCCGCTGCAACTCCTGGTTCGCCTCCCGCAGGTCGGCCGTCCCCTGGCGCACCAGGCGGTCGACCCGCACCGCCTGGCCCGACAGCGTACGCAGATAGCCCGCCAGGCACAGCGTCAAAACCAGCCCGGCACCGAGCACGGCCCCCGGGTAGACGGTTCGCTGCTCGGCAAAATACCCCTGCCCGGGCAGGCACAGCACCGACCAGTTCCGGTCGCCCACTTCCAGCGGTTCCAGGTGCGACATCCCCCCGGCCACCGTCGGCCATCCCTCTGCGAAGGGAACCGACTGACCCGAGTTGCCCGCCGCCCGGGCAAACACCAGTCGCTCGCCCGCCGGTGACGCGTCGTCGAAGATGAAAACATCCATCGCCCGGGAACTCATGTGCCCCAGCGACGCGTCCACCAGTTTTCGCAGGCAATACACGGCCAGCACGTACCCGGAGAGCGCCTCCCGGCGGGCGGCGGGGCTGTTCGACGGATCGTCGCCCTCGTACATCGCCAGCAGCGCAAGGAAATCGGCCACCTGACCACCCCCCTGCCGGGGCGGCAGCCGCGGCAAGACGGCCAGTTCCGCACTCGCTGCCGCCCGCCGCAACGCCTCCGCCCGCTCAGGCTCGCCGGCCATGTCGATGCCAAACACCTCCGCGTTGGCCTCGCGCGGTTCGACAAAGCACACCGGAAAGTACTCCCCGCGCTCACCCGCCGGGGATCGCTTTCCCGAGGCATCGAACTCGTCAATCCCGAACTCCGGAAACCCCTCGGCCCGCACGCGATCGACGAACTCCTGGCGGCTCGCCGCGGGCACGCGCGGCACCCACGCCAGGGCGAGAATGGCCGGCCGCCGCGCCAGGATCGAGGCCGTGAATGTCTGGAATTCGCCGCGCTCGACCTCCTGCGAACCGGCGAAGAACGCGGCCAGCATGTGGACCGCCTCCAGTTCACGCTCCAGTTCTTGCTGGAACAACAAGGCCCGCTCGTTGGCCTCGACCCGGAACCGGGCCTCGATCACCTGGTCCTCGCGCAGCCGCAGCTGGTAGGCGATCAGCAGCGACAGGAGGCTGCCCATCACCAGCGCGGACACCCCCCCCCACTGCGCCCCGCGCAGCCAGGGGCCCCCCGCGGCGTCCTGGCCACCGCCGCCCACGGCCGATTGCTGCATCATGTCCGCCCCGCCATCAAGAACAGTCTGCGGCGCTCCGCGCGGCGCCCGAACAAGGCATGCTGGATAAGCCCCTCGATTTTATCACCCGCTGCGGCGCGGAGAAAGCAATGAGAATTCTCCACCGCCGGACCCCTTCACACCCGTGGCGCCAGGTAGAACGCCAGGTCACTCTCGCGACATGACGGGCACGTGCAGTGCAGGGGCGTACGACCTTGGTCGGTCTCGAGCGCCGCCCTGTCCTCGACACCAGGGCCTGTCGCGGAGGAGTCCAGCGCCGCGCCGCGGGGGCGGGGCACGCGGCACCCGCGACGACTTGACGTGCGCCCAGGCAATCCCTAGATTACCCGCGGCTCGCCCTGCGGGAAGCAGTCGTCCTGCTGGGCCCGTCCGGTCGGCCAGATCGCGGAGAGCATTCGGGACCGCGGCCAGTGCTCAGCGTGGCCTCTGTTCGGCTGCGATCCGAACCCGCCCGCAGGTCCGCGACCAACAACATGAGTGGCCAGCCGTGACGCGCTGTGTCAGCTTGATCTAAATCGCCTTGCGTGATCCTGGGAGACACGGGACGCGGCAATCAGAGTTGCAGATTCTTGGGCGGGCGAGGCTCCTGCCGTGCCGGCGTGCTCAGCCGGTTCTCGGCTCGGCGGGAGCCTCGCCCTCCCAGAATCACGAAAACCCAATTAGGTCGGGAGGCGCGATGCCGCGGGTGGGCGCGGCTCCCGCCGAGCCGGCGCTTCCGGGCGCAGCCCGAGCTTCGCCGTCCCAAGATCGTGCAAGGCGAAATAGCTCAAGGGACGCTGGTGCCGACCTTGCCGAGTCCCTGGCGTCCGCGAAAGGCAGGAACCGTCGACAGTCACGCGCTGGCCGAGATCGACTTGTGTGATCCCGGGAGGTGCAGGGCCCTGGGGCCTTTTCCGGCGCTGACAGCCTGCGCACCCGTCTGGCCCGACCGCGGGAAGAGACGTCTGCCCAGCCTTCCGACCGCGCGTGATCGCAGGGGCCGCGTCATATGATGTCCGTTGATGTGCGCTGGGATGGTAGAGTTGATCGGCCGCCAAATCGATCCGACCCCAGATCGTGGCTGCCGCGGCGGACCGGCCCGCGATAACGGATGCGCCGGAAGCTGCCTCGTCGCCCCTTGCTGGCCGCACATCGCGGTGGTCTGACATGGCCAGGTACACGGGTTCGCTGGCGGCCTATCCCGCGCGGGCGGTTTTCGCCTGGTTCGCGCTGTTGATCCTGGCGGGCGCGTCGCTGCTCTCGCTGCCGATCTGCCAGGCCGCGGATCGGCCGCCGTTGTCGCTGCTGGACGCCTTGTTCACGGCCGCCAGCGCCGCCTGCGTGACGGGGCTGACGGTCCGCTCGACCGTCCACGATTTCTCGTTTCTGGGCCAGCTCGTCATCCTGACCCTGATCCAGCTGGGCGGGATCGGCATCATCACCGTCACGACGTTTCTCACGCTCCGCTTCGGCGGCCGCGAGCACCTGCGCCAGAAGGCGGTGATCGCGTCCACCCTGGGGGCCATCGACCTTGACCTGCGCTGGGTCTTGCGCAACGCGCTGCAGTTCGTGCTGGTCGTCGAGGGGATCGGTTTCACCGTCTTGGCCGGGCGGAACTTGATCTTCGACACCGGCCGCGGTGGCTGGCAGGCTGTCTGGGATGGCCTGTTCCACTCCGTCTCGGCCTTCTGCAACGCCGGCTTTGCCCTGCATGACGACAGTCTCGTGCGGCACCAGGGGGACGTGCTGGTCAACCTGACCATCGTCTCGTTGCTGGTCGTGGGCGGCATCGGGTTTCCGGTGATCCTCGATCTGCGACGGCAGGGGAACGGCAGCTGGCGCCAGCGCTGGGAGCGGCTGGCCCTCCACACCAAGATGATGCTGATCGGCACCGGCGGGCTGTTGACGCTGGGGACGGTGCTGATCCTGCTGCTGGAACGGAACCACGCCCTGGCGGAGATGACCCTGGGGCGGAAGCTGCTGGTGGCCGCCTTCCAGTCGGCTACGCCGCGCACCGCAGGTTTCAACACGATCGACCTGGGCCGGTTCTCGGATGCCACCTTGTTCATCATCATCCTGCTGATGCTGATCGGCGGCGGCCCCTGTTCGACAGCCGGCGGGTTCAAGGTGTCCACAGTCATGGTGCTGCTGGCCAACACGTGGTCCAAGTTCACGGGTCACCACCGCATCCGTCTGTTTCGGCGCTCCATCTCCGCGGAGGCGGTCGAGCGGGCCCTGGCGACCGCGCTGATCTTCGCCGTGGTGGCGGTGAGTGCCGTAACCGCTTTGCTGATGTTCGAGTCGGCCACCCGGAACCGCTTCCTGCCGGCGGTGTTTGAGGTGGCCTCGGCCCTGGGCACCGTCGGTCTGAGCGTCGACTTCACCACCACCTTGCACGGCACGGGCAAGACGATCATCATCATCCTGATGTTCGTCGGCCGCCTGGGGCCGATCACGGTGTTCGTCGCCCTGGCCAGCAAGGCCCACCAGGACCGGCTGGAGTATCCCAACGAGGACGTTCTGATCGGTTAGCAGATGGCCAAAGAACAGAAGCGGTTTGTCGTACTCGGACTCGGCTCGTTCGGTTCGGCACTGGCTCGCAAGCTGGCCCGGAACGGTTGCCGCGTGACCGGTGTAGACGCCAGCGAGCCCTGCGTGGAGGCGGTCAAGGACCACCTCTACGAGGCGGTGGTCGGTGACGCGACCGATCGCGAGACGCTCAAGCAACTCCTGGTGAACCGCGCCGATGCCACCTTCATCAGCCTGGGCGAGACGATCGAACGTTCGCTCCTGGCGACCCTGCACGCCCGGGAACTCGGCGCCCGACGCGTGCTGGTCAAGGGGGTGACCGAGGAGCACGGCAAGATCCTCCAACACCTGGGTGTCGAACGGGTCATCTTTCCCGAGGCCGAGATGGCGGAACAGCTGGCCGACACCATGACCTGGCCCAACGTCCTGGACGCGTTGACCATCGACACCGATGTCAGCCTGGCCGACGTCGCCGTGCCGGCAGCCATGTCCGGCCGCACGCTCCGCGATGCCGATCTGCGACGGACCTACGGCATGTCGGTGCTGGGGGTCAAGGATCACCTGACCGGCAAGCTGACCTTGAACCCGCCCGGTGAATTCGTGTTGACCGACGATCAACTCCTGCTCGTGATCGGCCGGCGCGCGGAACTGCAGCGGTTCCAGGACGTGCACTGAGGTGCTGCCCCGGGGAGGCGTCCGGCGGCGCGCCCGCGGGATCAGCGGACGCTCGTCGCTGCGGGGCAGCGCGAGTCGGCGACTGGTTGGAGGCCCGTTCGAGCGACCGTCTTTTCCAGACCGTCGGTTAATCGCTGGTAGTCGTCATCCCCGTGAACCGACGGCTGACGACCATTGCCACGCGCCATGGCATGGTAGATCGCGCCGGCGTCTTGAATGCGAAGCGGACGCGCCATGCGGCGAGTGTCACGCACCCCGCGTCCGTTGTAAACCGGAAACAGGGTCTGACCCCTGGGTCGCAGGGTCATCACGGCGGCGCTTGCTGGGAGTAGCGCCGTTCCGTTTGCTATTTGCAGACTGGTCGTGGATGCCCGCGCCACGCGATTGGGCGGAAGCGTGGATCGCCGCGCGGAGGCATCAGGCTGCATCGGATCGATCTGGGGTTTAGGCGCTGCACGACAATTACCTACCGGCTTTGTGGATCAGCCGCGGGGCGCTAGCCCGCGGTCTTTCGCGGATGAACCGCGGGCTAGCGCCCGGCGGCTGATGAGTGATTTCGGTAACTTATTGTTGAACAGCGTCTTAGCGCGAGACGGCCATCCGTATGGTTGCAAGGCCGTCGCTCCGGTATACTGAAGGCCGGCGGGGACGCTGGCGCGATGGCTCTCCGCCCGCCCGCCCTCTCACCCGCCAGCAGTGCGCATCATGACCGTTCGCAGGTCAATCGTCGCCGGGGTCCTCTTCACCCTGTTTGCAATTCCCGTCGCGGCCGACGCCCCCGTTCAGTTCAATCGCGATATCCGCCCGATCCTGGCGGAGAAGTGCTTCTATTGTCACGGGCAGGACGCCAATCACCGCCAGGCCGACATGCGGCTGGACGTGCGCGACGCGGCGATCGAGTTGGGTGCGATCGAGCCGGGCGCCCCGGAAGGCAGCCTGCTGGTCGAGCGGATCAACGAGACCGACCCCGACCTGCAGATGCCCCCGCCGGACTCGAACCGCCACCTGTCGCCCGAAGAGAAGAAGCTGCTGGAACGCTGGATCGCGGAAGGGGCGGAATACCAGACGCACTGGGCGTTCGTGGCGCCGGTCCGGCCGAACCTGCAGGACGTGCGGAATCTCGCCTGGTGCCGCAGCCCGCTCGATCACTTTGTCCTGGCCCGGCTCGAGGCGGCCGGACTGGCGCCCGCCCCCGAGGCGGACCGGGCCACGTTGATCAAGCGGTTGTCGATCGACCTGATCGGACTGCCCCCGACGCCGGAGGAGGTCGACGCCTTCGTGTCCGACGCCGACGAGCAGGCGTACGAAAGGCTGGTCGATCGGCTGCTGGCCAGCCCCCACTACGGCGAGCGGATGGCCCTGCCGTGGCTGGACGCCGCCCGCTATGCCGACAGCAACGGGTTCCAGCAAGATGGCGACACCTGGCAGTGGATTTGGCGGGACTGGGTTGTGCGGGCCCTGAACGACGACCTGCCGTTCGACCAGTTCACGGTCTGGCAACTGGCCGGTGATCTGCTCCCCCATGCCACGATCGATCAGAAGATTGCCAGCGGTTTCAATCGCAACCACCTGCTGAACGGTGAGGGGGGTGCGATTCTGGAGGAGCAGCGGTTTGTCAACCTGTTTGACCGCGTCGACACGACCGCTACGAACTGGCTGGGACTGACCATGGCCTGCGCCCAATGCCACGATCACAAGTACGACCCGATCACCAAGCGCGACTACTACGGGTTGCTGGACGCGTTCAATCGCCTGCCCGAGACGGGCGGTCCCCACAAGTTTTCCACCCGCATTCGGGTCGCCCCGCCGCTTCTGGAACTGTCGCAACCCGAGTATGTGGCCCACATCGCGGAGCTGGAAAAGCAGATCGCTGAGATCGAGCGGGCGGCCAGCGCGGCGGGCGACGCGGCGCTGGCCGAGTGGCAGGCGCGGCTGCTGGACACCGGTTCAGCGGGACCCGAAGACCAGCTGCCCGCGCCGCTCGCGGCACTGCTGGCCGTGCCCGCTGCCGAGCGAACAGGCGACCAGCAGCAACAGCTTGCGGCCGGCCTGCAGAAACACTTCAACGAGCGACTTCGAGCCGGCATCGCCAGCAAGGTGCCGGGGTTCCAAGCGCTGCCAGGTCTGAAGCAACAGTTGGCAGACTCCCGGTCCGACGGCGTCCCCCGCGTGATGATCATGAGCGATGCCCAGCCGCGGCCCACGCACATCCTCGACCGGGGAGACTACTTGAGCGGGCGGGAACAGGTCCGTTTCGCCACCCCCGCTTTTCTGCCGCCGATGCCGGCGGGCGCCCCGGCCAATCGCCTCGGTCTTGCCCGCTGGTTGATGGCCCCCGACCATCCGCTGACCGCCCGCGTGCAGGTGAACCGGATGTGGCAGCACTTTTTCGGTGCGGGCCTCGTCAAGACGGCGGAGGATTTCGGCGTCCAGAGCGAGTTTCCGGTGCATGGCGACCTGCTCGACTGGTTGGCGGTCGAATTCCGCGAGGGGGGCTGGGGCATGAAGCGGATGCACCGGCTGATCGTCACCAGCGCTACGTACCGGCAGTCCAGCCACGTCACGCCGCAGCTGCTCGAGGCGGACCGCGAAAATCACCTGTACGCCCGGGCCAGCCGCTTTCGCATGCCCGCGCTGCTCCTGCGCGACTGGGCCCTGGCCACCGCGGGACTGCTGGATCGGCGGATCGGCGGGCGACCGGTCTACCCCTATCAACCGGAGGGCGTGTGGGAGGCCCTGGCGATTACCAAGGAACGGGATTTCACCTATCCCGCGTCGGCGGGCCGCGATCTTTACCGCCGCAGCCTCTATACCTTCTGGCGGCGGACCGTCAGCCCCGCCAACATGTTCGATACCTCGAACCGCCAGACCTGCCGCGTGCGGGCGGTGCCGACCAGTACACCACTGCATGCCCTGACCACGCTGAACGATCCCACCTGGGTGGAGGCGGCCCGGGTGATGGCGGAGCGCGCGATCCAGGCGCACCCGTCCCTCGACGAACGGCTGCAGGCGGCCTTCCGCCGCGTCACCTGCCGCCCGGCCAGCGGAACGGAAGCAGCCGCCCTGCGGGAAGCGTATGAAAAACAGTTGGCGATCTTTCAGGACGCGCCGGACAGCGCGCGGCAACTGCTGACGGTCGGCCAGGCACCGCGTGATGAGTCGCTGGACGCCGCCGAACACGCGGCCCTGGCGTCCGTCTGCCTGGCGATTCTCAACCTGGACGAATCCCTGACGCGCGAGTAGGCCGCGAGGAGCTGCAGAAAATGGCCCACCCCCTCCACGAGAACATCGCCCGCGTGACGCGGCGTCAGCTGTTCGGATCGCTGGCCAGCGGCGTGGGCGTCGCCGCCCTGGCCTCGCTGCTCGAGAAGGATGGGGCGTGGGGCGCGGCGGCGTCTCCCTCCAGGCCGCCCGGCATCCCGGGCCTGCCGGGGTTGCCCCACCATGCCCCCCGCGCCAAGCGCGTGATCGTGATGTGGCAGGGCGGCGGACCGTCGCACATCGACCTGTTCGATGAAAAACCGATCCTGCAGCAGCTGGCCGGCAAGGATATCCCCGACTCGGTCCGCGGATCGACCCGGTTGTCGACCATGTCGTCCGGCTACAAGCGGTGGCCGTGCGTGCCGGCGATCAAGCCGTTCCAGTCGTATGGCCGGTGCGGGACGCGCTTGAGCACGCTGCTGCCCCACATCGGCGCCCTGGCCGACGACCTGTGCGTCGTCCGCAGCCTGCACACCGAGGCGGTGAACCACGCCCCGGGCGTCACGTTGTTCATGACCGGCGGCCAGGTCCCGGGCCGGCCCAGCATGGGTGCCTGGCTGGCCTACGGTTTGGGAAACGAGACCGACAACCTGCCCACCTTCGTCGTGATGACCTCCAGCGACAAGGGAAAGACCTGCGGCCAGCTGTTCTTCGATTACTACTGGGGCAGCGGCTTTCTGCCCAGCCGCTACCAGGGCGTACGCTTCCGCAACACGGGCGACCCCGTGCCGTACCTCAACAACCCGCCCGGCGTCAGCCCGGCCGCCCGCCGCGCGCTGCTGGACGATATCGCCCGGCTCAACGCGGAACACCTGGCCGACTATGGCGACCCCGAGATCGATACCCGCATCGCCCAGTACGAGATGGCGTTCCGGATGCAGGCCAGCGTGCCGCGGCTGGTCGATTTCTCCGACGAATCGCCGGCCACGCTCGACCGCTACGGCCCCGATGCCCTGGTCAAGGGCAGTTATGCCAACAACTGCCTGATCGCCCGCCGCCTGCTGGAACGCGGCGTGCGGTTCGTCCAGCTGATGCACTCGGGCTGGGATCAGCACAGAAACCTCTATTCGCAACTGGAGGTCCAGTGCCGGGACACCGATGCCCCGTCCGCCGCGCTCGTGCGCGACCTGCAGGAGCGCGGGATGCTCGATGACACCCTGGTCCTCTGGGCGGGTGAGTTCGGCCGCACGCCGTTCGGCCAGGGTGACGCGAACAAGCCGAACGGGCGCGACCATTTCGGCCGCGCCTACAGCGCCTGGCTCGCCGGCGCGGGAGTGCGGCCCGGCGTCACGCTGGGCGCCAGCGACGAATTCGGCTGGAACATCACCGAGCACCCGATCCACGTGCACGACATGCAGGCGACGATGCTGCACCTTTGCGGCGTCGACCACACCCGGCTCACCTTCCGCTACCAGGGCCGGCAATACCGGCTGACCGACGTGCACGGACACGTGGTGCGGGAGATGCTGATGTAGGGCCGGGGCTCCTGAAGGAGTCAAGAGGGGACAGACAAAGGGGGACGGGGGTCGTTTCAGAAGTCGACCCCCGTCCCCCTTCGTTGCCCCTCCATTGCTGCATTGCATGTCGTGTTGTCCCGCGGAGCGGCTCACGCCGCGAGAGAATCACGGGACCCCCACAAAAGTCCCGCTACTCTGGCCCTGCGTGGGTCGAATTTGGATTGTTCAGACCGGAGGTACAGCCTAGAATCCGCCCCTTTCTGAGTCGGATTCCCTGCACGGGAGATTGCCACGGATGGCTCGCTTCGTAATCGTCGATCCATCGCTCGAGCGGCCCGGCGGACACCACTTTGAATACGCGGTGCACATGGCCCGCGAGGCGGCCGCGGCTGGGCTGGACGTGCTTGTCGCCGCACACCGTCGGTTCCCTGTTAGCCTGTGGCCGGGCGATGCGGGAACGATCGTGCCCGTGTTTCCGCACACCACCTACTCCGCGCACACTTTCGACCGCGTGGCGGCTCGCGAGGCGGCTTCCGCTCGGCCTTCCGCGGCGCACCCCCTGCGGCGCGTGGTTCATGCGCTGCGCGACCGCTGGCTGGCCGTCGATCGACGACGGCGCACACGCGGCGATGAGATCGCCTGGCACCGATTACTCGACGTTTGCCCGCTGCAAGCAGGCGATTGCGCCTTCTGCCCGACCTTGTCGGATGTCGATTTCGAGGTACTGTCCCGAGTGCTCGCGGCACGTCCCGAGACGGAAGCGGTAGGCTGGCATCTGCAGTTTCACTTCGACATCCTCGACGGGCGCGCGTCCGACTATTCCCAGCAAACGGCCCGGATCGACCGGGTGCGCGCGCGGTTTGCTGACTGCCTGGGCCGACTGCACCGGCATGACGTGGCATTTTACGCGACCACGCGCGAGATGGCCGAACAGTACAACGCGATGCAGGTCGCGGAATTCCAGGAACTGCCCTACTCGGTTAATCCACAGCTGGCGCCCCCGCCATTCCCTTATCATGACGGGCCGCTCCGCATGACTTGCGCCGGCTATAGCCGCCGGGAGAAGGGCAAATGGCAACTCCAACGGCTCGTCCAGGAGCTCGCGCCGACTTGCCTTGCAAACCACAAGGCCCGGCTCCGGGTGCATGGCGCCAGTTACAGGCTGCGCCGACACCTCGCGCGCACCCTGCGTGACACGCAGGCGGCCGTTGATTATGTCGCTCATCCCTTGAGCGAAAAGAGTTACGTGGAACTGATCCGGTCGTCCGATATCGGCGTGTTCCTGTATGACAGCGAAAGTTATCGGCACCGCTGCAGCGGCGTTCTCGTCGAGATGCTCATGGCGGGAGTTCCCGTCGTCGTGCCGGCCGGTTGCTGGCTTGGCGAGCAGATCGCGGAGCCCACGCAGGAGCATCTCGCCCAGTTGGTTTCGCCGGGCGTGACGGCGCCGCGACCCGTCGTCAGCGATCCGGTTCCGCTGATCTGGCGACCCGAAGGTGCCCTGGCCCGCTTCGAGTCGGACGGGCGACTGGTCGTACACGGCGGGTCCCACGCGGCCGTGGCGGACGGCCTTTCGGTCGAGAGGCAGACGACGGAACTGATCACGGAGTGCGCGTGGCTTGCCCCGACGCCGCCCGGAAGTTTTCTGCGGCTGGACTTGGAGCAATACGCGGCGGACGGACGCCGGCTGGATTGCTCCTCGCGCATCGTGGGATCGCGGGGCGAGCGGGGGGGACCGGTTCGCGCCCATTTCCCGATGCACGGGCAAGCCTGCCGGCTCCTGGTCCGCGCCCGGAACGCTTTTTGCGACCTGCCGCTGTCCACGTGCGGTTGGCAATGGCGCATGCTTGATGCGTCACACCTGCCGACCGGGTCCAGTCCGGGCAGCCAGGTGGGCATCGCGGTGGCCGACCCGGACCATTTTGCCAGCGCCGTCGAGGAGATGGTCCGGCACTATGAGCACTATCGGCAGACCGCAATCGCGTTTTCGCATGCGTGGCGCCAGCAGCATCATCCGAGCCATGCGCTGCAGCAAGTCCTGGGCCGCAGGCACCGGCCCGCAGAGCATGCGGCGTGAGCCGGCTTGACGCTCCCATGGCCGCCAGACTGGGTACTCGTCGGCGGCCGGGCAACACAGGCGCGCCGGCCCTGCGAGCCGAAGCCATTTTCCGCCGATCGGAATGTGTGACCCTGGTGGCTGTCACCTCTTTCCGTCCCTGTTTCCGTCCCGACAAAGCTGAAAACGCGATGAACGGAGTTTGCTCCCACTGGCGCGCCACCCGGTGGCGCCGTGGGCGAAGCGACCCCGTTCCTTCCAATCGACAACAACGGCGTGCCGGCCCGCGAACGTTGCTGTGCCACGATTGCTGCAAAGTGGAAACTTGTTCAGCCGCATGGCCATTTCGCCTCGACGCCCCGCACGACCAAACGCTACGCTGAACGCTCCGCCGACCAAGGCCTGGGCAATCGCGGCATTACCGGCAAGAAGCCGCATGGGGAGTTGTACGACATCGCCAAGCATCCCGGCGAGACGAAGACCGTGGCCGCCGAACATCCCGACATCGTGGAAAGTAACCGTTCACGGGCCGGGGTCTGGTCCATTTTTCGGCCGATCAACTCGACCTCGCGGATACGCGCTGGCCGAAAACATGGACCTGACCCATGGAATCAGGGAAAATCTTCCACGGGGTTGTGAACGGTTACCGTGGAAACATTGGGCAAACAATGCAACGCCTGTTTCGACGACATCCGTGCCAACGCCCGCCGGGTAACCGTTCACGGGGTGGACGCCAGATCTGCTGCACCCCAAGGGGTCAGGCACATTTTTCGGCGGCAGCGTCGCACGACGATGGCCCGTCTTTCCGCCGAAACATGAGCCAGACCCCGGCCTGTGAACAGTTACCCCGCTGGAAACAACCGTGACAACACCGCGATCACTTCGCACCATGTCCGGACTGGCGCTTGTTTGGAATTTGATGTTTGGCGCGTGGTGCTTTGCTGCCAGGCCACCCAATATCCTCCTCATCCTCTCCGACGACCAGGGCTACGCCGACCTCGGCTGCCAGGGCAGCAAAGACATCCTCACCCCGCACATTGATTCGCTCGCCAAACACGGCGTCCGCTTCACCAACGGCTACATCAGCTCGCCCGTGTGCAGCCCCTCGCGCGCGGGACTGCTCGCGGGCCGCGGCGGCACCCGTTTTGGCATCGAACTCAATCCCGGGTTTTCCCACACCGTCGGCCTGCCGCCCTCCGAAAGGACCATGGCTGAATATCTCCAAGCCGCCGGCTACAAGACCGGCATCTTCGGCAAGTGGCATCTCGGTTTCCCCGCAAAGATGCGCCCCACCGCGCGCGGCTTCGACGAGTTCTTCGGTTTCCTCGCCGGTGCGCATTCCTACACGCAGGCCGCCGGCGACCATGACCCAGCGAACGTCATCCTGCGCGGCACCGAAAAGGTGAGGTCGATCACCTATCTCACCGACGACCTCGGCCGCGAGGCGGTGGCGTTCATTGACAAGAACCGGGACGAACCGTGGTTTGTCTATCTGGCGTTCAACGCCCCGCACGGCCCGTTTGAAGCGACCGAAAAATACAAAGCCCGCTTCCCCGACCTGCCGGATGGCCGCCGCACAATCGCCGCCATGATCGCCGCGATGGACGACAACGTCGGCGCGGTACTGGCCAAACTCCGGGAACACAAACGCGAAGACAACACCCTCATCTTCTTCCTCAGCGACAACGGCGCACCCCGTCAGGGCGGCAGCAACCAGCCCTTCCGCGGCCTCAAGGCGCAACTCCTCGAAGGCGGCATCCGCATCCCCTTCATCGCCCAATGGAAAGGCAAACTCCCTGCCGGCAAGGTGGACGACCGGCCGGTTATCTCGCTCGACATTTTGCCCACCGTGCTGGCCGCCGCCAACCTTCCCATTCCCGAACATCTCGACGGCGTGAACCTGTTGCCCTATCTGACCGGCGAGAAGGCCAATGCGCCGGCGCGCGCTCTTTGCTGGCGTTACAGCCCGCAACGCGCCATCCGCGTGGGCGACTGGAAACTGTTGCAGACCGGCAAGAAGACCGAACTGTTCCACCTCGCCACGGACATCGGCGAGAAAACCAATCTGGCCGGCAAGGAACCCGCCAAGGTAAAGGAGCTTGAAGCCGCCTATCAACAATGGAACGCCAGGAATCGTGGTGGCCGAGCAGGCCAACGCAAAGAGGATGCCGCACCCGTAACCGTTCACGGGGTGGACGCCCGTTCTGCCGAACCCCCAAGGGGGTCAGGCGTAACCGTTCACAGCCCGGTGGAAGATTTTCCCTGATTGCAGGGGGTCAGGTCCATGTTTTCGGCCAGCGCGTATCCGCGAGGTCGAGTTTGTCGGCCGAAAAATGGACCAGACCCC
>Ga0209398_1000266_pt1 | contig 35097 bp, 21 predicted proteins | sample AshMeaBigSpring_FD_184125 | JGI IMG/M metagenome (GOLD analysis project Ga0209398, IMG submission 184125) | Groundwater microbial communities from Big Spring, Nevada to study Microbial Dark Matter (Phase II) - Ash Meadows Big Spring (SPAdes)... | ecosystem: Environmental > Aquatic > Deep...
TGACGTGCAGCTCGCCACACCGCGCGCCGACCTGCGCTGGCAGACGAATCCCATCGTACACGGCCCCAAGCGGCTGCCGCTGCGGTGGCCGGTGCGATAAGGTCAGCATTGCCCTCGATTTTCCACCCTTTCCCCTGGTCTGTGATATACTTACGGGTCGGAACAGGAAAGGATCGACAGCGTTTCGCCCATGCAGGAATTGCTCGCCCCACCACCAGCACAGACAGATGACCGGCTTGGCCGCTTTCTCTGGCGCCTGATCGAAGCGTCGCCGGTGGCGGTGGTGGCGGTGGATCAGGCCGGCGCCATCCTTTACGCCAACCAAAAAGTGGCGGAGATGTTTCACTACACCATCAGCGAGTTGATGGGCAGCCCCATCGAACTCCTGCTCCCCGAACGGTATCGCAGCGACCATCGCATCTACCGCAGCCTCTTTGTCGAAAACCCGCACACGCGCCCGATGGGATCGGGGCTGGAGCTGTCGGGCCGGCGCAGCGACGGCAGCGAGTTCCCCATCGAGGTGGGGCTGAGCTACTTCCGCGCCGGCGATGTGCTGATCGTGCTCGGCTCGATCACCGACATCACGCGCCGCAAACAGACCGAGGAAATCCTGGAGCGCCGCGTCGAGGAGCGCACGCGCGAGATCGAACGCCGGCGCCGGGTGGCCGACAGCCTGCGCGACATCCTGCAAGTGCTCAACTCCAACCGCTCACTCCAAGAGATTTTAGAGATCATCGTGGCGCAGGCGCGCGAGTTGCTGCGCGCTGACGCCAGTGCGATCTATCAACTGCACGAGGGGGACAAACCGCTCGTCTTTCAGGCCGGCGTCGGCGTCTCCCCGGCACAACTCACGGCGCTCTATGCCGCCGCGCCACATACAGAAACGACTGACTGCGACCTGTCCTCGCCGTTGTACAATGGCACGGGCGACGCCCAGCGATTACATGTCGATGGCCGTGATTACTGTGCGCAATTGGCGGTGCCGCTCAAACTCAAGGATGAACTCTACGGCGGGCTGATGCTCTACTATCAGGAGCCGCGCAAGTTCTCAGCGGAGGAGATCGAGCTGGCGGTGATGTTTGGCGACCAGGCGGCACTCGCCATCGAGAACGCGCGCCTGCGCGCACAGGCGGAGCGCGCCGCCGTGGCCGCCGAGCGCAACCGCATTGCGCGCGACCTGCATGATTCCGTGACGCAGACCCTCTTTTCCGCCAGCCTGATCGCCGAGGTTTTACCGCGCCTGGTGCAGCGCCAGCCTGACGAGAGTGTGCGGCGTCTTGAGGAGCTGCGCCAACTGACGCGCGGCGCCCTGGCCGAAATGCGCACCTTGCTGCTTGAACTGCGTCCGGCGACGTTGATGGAGGTCAGCATCGAGGAGTTGCTCCGCCAGTTGACCGAAGCCGCGCGCGGGCGGGCGCGCATCCCAATCGAGACATCGATCAACGGCGTGGCCCAGCTCCCCCCCGCCGTGAAGGTCGCCTTCTATTATGTCGCCCAGGAAGCCTTGAACAATGTTACCAAACATGCGCGCGCCAGCCGCGTGGTGGTAGTGCTAGACGTCGGTCAGGCGCGCGCCGCTCTCACCATTCACGACAACGGGCAAGGCTTCGACCTGGTCGGCGTGACGCCCGAACATCTGGGACTGGCGATCATGCGCGAACGCGCCGAGTCGATCGGCGCTAGTTTGACGATCGACAGTGCATCGGGCGCCGGAACGGCCGTAACGCTACACTGGCAACCGGGCGACGCCCAGTCAGGATGAGAGGCGAGTCAACAATGTCAGAGTTCACAACCTCGGTTCAATCCCCAATTCGCGTGATGGTCGTCGATGATCACGCTGTCGTGCGCGGCGGCTTGACGACCTTTCTGCTGGCGTACGACGACCTGGAACTGGTCGGCGAGGCGGCCAACGGGGTGGAAGCGCTCACCGCCGCCGACCGCTGCCAGCCTGATGTGGTGCTGATGGATTTGATGATGCCAGAGATGGACGGCGCGACTGCGACCCGCCTGCTGCGCGAAAAATACCCGCATCTCCAGGTGATCGCACTGACAAGCTTCAAGGAAGATGACCTGGTGCAGGGCGTACTCGCCGCCGGCGCCATCGGCTACCTGCTCAAAAATGTCTCCGCCGACGAGTTGGTGAACGCCATCCGCTCGGCACGCGCCGGACGCCCCACGTTGGCGCCCGAAGCGACGCGCGCGCTCATCCACAGCGCCACCCACACGCGCCAGCAGCCGCTGGGCTTCGACCTCACCGAGCGTGAACGCGACGTGCTGTCCCTGATGGTGACAGGCATGAACAACAGCGAGATCGCCGACAAGCTGGTGGTGAGCCGCTCCACGATCAAGTATCATGTCAGCAACATCCTCTCCAAGTTGCAGGCGACCACGCGCACTGAGGCAGTTGCCTATGCACTGCAACAAAATCTGGTACACTTCCCGCGCAGTCACATCTAAAGTCATGTTCGATAGAGAAACCGAGTTTCTTCGTAGGCGATCCAGTCCGGAGCGTGTTCATCAGAAACTTAGTTTCTCGAAGTCGCATTACTTTAGTGCAGAATCAGGTAACGCCGCTGGCACGCCGCAAGCCAGTACGCTGGACCGATTCGTCGTGCAGCGTGCCGGGGACGTTGTCTGCAGAAACACTAATGCGCCTGGTCAGTTGACCGGGTGACGGACTGCACACGCGGCAAATGTAAGTCTCGCCCGCTGTATAGCCATTCCCATTCCAAACAAGTGTACACTCGTTCCGTGTGAGTGGTTCACCCCCATGACAGGTGGAGGATGCTTGATGCGCGTATTGCTGGCCGATGACCAGCCTACGCTCCGTTCGGCAGTACGGCTGCTGCTGGAACAGGAGCCGGATGTTGTGATTGTGGCGGAAGCAGCCGACGTTGCCAGCCTGCTGGCGCACACAGCCGCACAATACCCCGACTTGCTGCTGCTGGATTGGGAACTGCCCGGTTTGCACACTACAGGAAGTGCGCGTCCTGTGATAAACTCTCTCTACGCCAGTTGCCCAAGCCTGCACATCATCGTGCTCAGCGGGCGCCCGGAGGCCAGTCGTCACGCGCTGGCTGCCGGCGCCAACGCCTTCGTCAGCAAAGCCGACCCGCCAGAACGTCTGCTGGCTGCGCTCCGCCGGGTCAAGACCAAGAGTGAGTGAACGCCATGACCGAACGTTACGACGCCGTCGTTCTGGGGGGAGGGCCAGCTGGACTGGCCGCCGCCGCTTATCTGCTCTACGCCCAGTTGAACGTCGCCCTGGTCAGCCCGGATCTGGGCGGCAAGGTCACCTATCCCTTCGCCCTGCGCGACGTGCCCAACCAGGACACGGTCTGGGGCGCGGCGCTCGTGCATGAGCTGGCGCAGCGCGTCGCCGCCGGGTTGCAGCACCATGTGCGCGACACGGTCGACACTGTCCAGCGGCTGGACGACGGCGCCTTTCGGTTGATGCTGGCGGGGGGCGACGCGATTGAAGGCACAACGGTCGTGGTATGTACAGGTGTACGCGCCCAACGGCTCTTTGTGTCTGGCGAGGCGGAATACTGGGGCAAGGGCTTGAGCTACTCAGCGATCTCGCACGCGCCGCTCTTTGCCGGGCGCGACGTGGCGGTGCTTGGCGGCGGCGAACGCTCGATTGCCGCGCTGCAAATTCTCATCCCGCTGGCCAACCACATCGACTACATCGAGGCGCGACCGCAGCCGGTGGCCGACCGCGCACAAGCCGACGCGATTTTGAGCCACCCGCGCGTGAGCGTCTTTCGCGGGTGGGAGGTGCAGCAGGTGGTCGGTGATGACTTTGTGACCGGCATTGACCTGGTGGGCATCAACGGCGAGGTGCGCACGCTGCCAGTGCAGGGCATCTTCGTGCAGTTTGGGCTGCTGCCCAACAACGCAGCGGTGCGCGCGCTGGTGGGGATTGATCAGAACGGGCACATCCTCATCGACGAGAACTGCGCCACAAGCCAGCCTGGCATCTTTGCTGCCGGTGACGTGACCACGGTCTATGCGGAGCAGGTGCCGGTCTCGATTGGTGAAGGCGCCAAGGCGGGGCTGTCGGCCTGGCAGTTTGTGGCGATGCAAGCGCTTCAGGCAGGGTAGGCGGGCATCGCGGGCGTGCGGTAACGATCTGTTCGGGAAGTATGGGCACTTCCCGAACAGATGGCGGACTCCACTTTACAGGGTGAGCAGGCAATTCTCCGAGCCGTGCTCGCTGACTTCGTAGCCGTCTGCTTCACTGTCGTTGCTCCAGACGCCGTCGGCGCTGTAGTAGCGGAAGCGGTAGGTCTTGCCCGCATCGAGCGTCACGGAGACGCTGCACGTGCCGTTGCTGCGCTTCACCAGCTTGTTAGCGGCGGCGTCCCAGTTGTTGAAATCGCCCACCACAGAGACTGCAGGCTGGCCCTGTTCGTAGGGCAACACAAAGGTCACTTTGACTTTGCTGTCGCTTTCATTTGTTCGCTTAATCATCACTTTTTCTCGCTTTCATAACTCGCCTTGCTCACCCCTATCGGCGCAAGCAGCACAAACAACGCTCACTGTTCCGTAACCTGCCCCTGACAACGACTCGGAGCTGCGCCAGGCGCAGACACAATCAATGAGTTTAGCAAAGGCTGCACGAATCGCCAAAAAACGGCGACGCGTGAAGTTTATGTAATGACGCAATGTGTCATGGCTGTTCAGTTGGGCTCGTTCGCGCTTTTGGCATTCAACGGCACGGCCTTGCTGGAAGATGTTTCCGGCGCCAGCACAACCTGAAGTTCCTGACGCGGCAGTGGAATGACGATCTTGTGGAGGGCGAAGGCATCGCGTACCATTTGGTACAACTCGCTCTTGACGCGGAACGAATCGCCGAATTCATGCACGTAGCCGAACGCGAGAAAGTGAATGCTGTAGGGGTCCATCGCCGTAATGAGCACGCCGGTGGCCGGATCGGCGACGATGAGCGGGTGGCGCTGCACGGTCTCCAGCAGCACACGCTCGACCAGCGCCAGATCGCTATCATAGGTGACGCCGATGTTCAGCGCCACCCGCGCCGTGCGGTCGGAGTAGGTCATTGCCTGCACGGGCTTGGTCATCAATTCCTTGTTCGGCACAAAAATCTCGCTATTGTCGGCGGTCTGCAATACAGTAGCACGCATCGCCACTTTAGTCACGGCGCCGCGCAAACCCTGCACCTCGATGATGTCGCCGGGGCGCACGATGCGCTCAAAGACGAGCACGATGCCGCTGACAAAGTTGCCGAAGAGTTCTTGCAGCCCAAAGCCCAGCCCGACCGAGAGACCGCCGCCGATCCAGGCCAGCGCGCCCAGATCGACGCCGAGGATGCCGAGCGCGATGAGGGCGCCCAGGCTGACGACAGCGTAGCGCGTGACGTTGCTCACCGTGTTGGCGACGTCGAGTTCGGCGCCGCTACGCACCATCAACCGGCTCGTTACGTTGCGCGCCGCCCAGCCCGCCAGGATCGCCAGTAGTAAAGCGATCGCAGCGTTGAGCAAATCGCCCAGGTTGATAATGATGCCGGCAACCGTCAGCAGTGTGATCTCACCAATGCCCAGTGTGGAGAAAAGAATGCTGCGCGCAATCAGGAGAATCAGAATCCACACGACCGGGCGCAAGACCTCACTGGCAAACCGTTGAGACTTTTGCTCAGGCAGCGCCGCCAGCACCAGGCCGGCGACAAAGCGATAGCCAAGCAGCAGCCAGAAGATGGGCTGAAGCGCATCGATCAGGCCGTAGGGCCAGCCACTCTCGGCAAAGCGATAGATGGCGCGCTGAGTCAGCAGCAGGTACAGCACTGGGAAGAGCACGAAATCGACGGCGCGCAGCCAGCGGATGATATGCGTGTGCAGCGTCGCCGACGCGCGCTCCGCCCCAGCTGGGCTCTGCGTGCGCTGCTCCAGCCGCTTGAGGATGACATCGACCAATTTGGGCGCCAGCCACGCAACCAGCAAGATCAGCAGGATCACGCTGATCTGCCGCTGCACGGCGGCGCGCTCCAGCATGACCAGCGCCAGCCGCAGTTGTTCGCTGAGGCGTTGAATGAAAATCGAGAAATCGACGAACATGCTGCGCTCCTCTCCCGGTCTGCTACTTGGCGGCGGCTGGCGTCGCCGTCTCGTCGGTAGCTGGCGCCCACGTATCAGTGGGGCTGGCGGCGGGGGGCGTCGGGACGGTGATGCCGTAGCGGTCGGCGTCCGCCGCCAACGCCGTGTACATCTCCGCCACCGCATCTATCGGCGCAGCACCGTCGGCCAGCACGCGCTGATACGCTGTGTCACCCAGCGCGATCACTGTCGGCAGCCAGGGCTGATTGAGCAGCAGTTGCGCGGACTGAAGCTGTTCCGCCATCCGCATCACACTCGGGTAGCGATCGACCAGCACAGCGCTGTTGGCAGGCAGCAGCAGGTGCTGCGCCAGAATCTCGGTTTGTCCATCGACGCTGCCGGCAAAATTAAGGAAGCGCGCGGCCAGTTCCGCCCGCTCCGGCGGGAGGTCAGCGTTGACCATCAGCCCGTCGATCCACACGAAGGGGCGCCCTGGGCCGGCTGTGCCTTCAGGCAGGAGTGCAACGGTCAAGTCGTTCTGTGAAATGGCGAGCAGCAGTTCGTTCGCCTGCTCGGCTGAGGCCACGTGATAGGCGCTTTTGCCGCTTAGAAACTCGCCCAGTAGATCGGTGCGCGCAGTGGCGATGCGAATGCCAAAGTTTTGCTGCGATTCCCCCAGCCAGGTGAGCCAATCTGTCAGCGCCTGGGGATCGAGGGCGAATTGACCGCTGTCGTCGTACAGTCGCCCGCCAAATGCCCCCAGCCCCCAAAAGGCCCACTCGAAGTCGCCATCCAGCATGATCGGGACGCCGGCTTGCGCCTGGGCGCGCAAGTCAGCCAGCGTGCCGGCGCCGTCGGGCACTAGCGCGCGATTGTGAAAAAGGGTCTGCAGATCGACAAAGATCGGCACACCGTAGAGTTTGCCCGTCACACGCAACGCATCGACGGCGAGCGGGCGGAACTGCTGCACCAGTGACGGCTCAAGAAGTGCGGAAATCTCCTGGATTGCACCGGCGTTCACCAGCGCGCCAACCCGTTTGTGCGGCAGAAAAAAGAGGTCAGCGCTCAACACATCCGCAGCGATGCGCGCATCGAGGGCGTCCTGCGCCATGCGCGTCACGCTGATGTTGATGTGGGGACAGACCTCGGTGAACGCGTCGACCAGCGTGCCCAAAATTGCGGCGTAGTTGCCGCTGTCAACGGTGAGGATCGTCAGGTCGCCGTAGTCGACGCACAACGCTACCATCGGCGCACCAGGAAAGTCAAAATCGGCAATGAGCGCTGACTGCGCCGCAGCGGCGGCCTCGGTCGCACTCACCAGTCCAGCCATCGTCTGGTTGTAGGCATCGGCCAGCACGGCGTAGACGGATTGGATCGTGTCGTCGTTATACCAGGGGATGGCGGTGCGCGCCTGCGCCTCGACCGTCGCCACCTCGGGGTAAAGCCCTTCAGAGATGCGCGTGCGCAGATTGGCGGGCACGATGTTCGCCTCACGCATCATGGCGGCCTGTTGATCACTGCTCGTGATGAAGCGCCCCAGGTCCATCGCCAGGGCGAGCTGGTTGGGGGACGACATGGCGTTGAACAGCAGGGCGGTCGTGGTTAGCAGAGGCCCCGCACTGCCCACGGGACCCGCGGGCAACTGCGCCACGCCGAGGTCGGCGCCCACCCCGGCGATCAGACGATTGAGTTGGTGAGCATGACCGATGTAGAAGGGAATATCGCCTTCCAAAAAACGCGTAAGCAGCGCCTCGGTGTTGTCGTCGGTAATGAAGCCGGGCGTGTCGCGCACTTGCTCCATCCAGGTCAGCCAGTTGGCGATACCAGCCGTAGCGTCCTGCGGGGCGCCCTCGGCATCAAAGAGATCGACGCCAAAGGCGCGGGCGCTCCACAGCGCGTCGCTGAATTGGCTGTTCATCAGCACGCGCTGTCCGCTGCTGGCGCCCTGGAGCAGTTGGTCAACGGTGGCCGGCGGTTTCTCCACCAGCGCACGGTTATAGTAGAGGATGAGGGTATCAATTGCGGCCGGCAACCCGTAGAGGCTGTCGTCATAAAGGAGGGTTTGCAGCGCAACGGTAAGATAGCGGTCGCGCTGTTCCTCATTCACCTGGTCGTCGATGGCGCGCAGAGCGCCTGCCTTGGCAAGCCCCGCTACGTTGGCGCTGTTTGTAATCAGCAAATTTGGGCCAAGCCCAGAGCGCGTGGCGCGCACAAATTCTTCTTCCATCAGGTCGCCGGGCGTTTGCACAAGAATATCAACGCCCGGATTGGCGCGACGATAGCGGTCGAGCACATTGTTGAGCGCCGTCAACTCCGGCTCTGCCAGGTTGTGCCAGAGTAGAATGGCGTCCCGAAGCTGAATTTGCGCCTCCGGGGTCGCTGAACAGCCAGTCGCCAGAAGCACGGCGAGCAGCAGCGCATAGCGCCACACATGCGCCACACGTCGCCACGCTGCGCGGCAATTCTTACAAGTTAGACGAGTTGATGACATGGTTATACAGTCTATTGCGGCGGCGCGGGTTGCGGTGATCTTTCACGCAGCGGTTGCAAGTTTACCCGGCGTTTCAGGCTTTTCCAGTGGCGGCCAGTTGCTGCGCCTCTGCGGCGCATTGGGGACAGAAACGTGGGTCGGTCAACTCCTCCATGTGTTTTGTGCAGACGGCAAAGGTCACTTCCACCTGGCCGCGCAGAAAACGCCGCACCACGGTTGCCTCCAACGCCAGTTCACGGGAATTGCTGGCGATCAGGATTTCCGGCACCGGGCAGGCGTCACAGTAACTGCGTTTCCAAGGGTGCGGGTTGTTGGGATTGGCCGCCAACAGACGACATTCTTCCTTATGTTTGCCCCGGAAGTAGTCGCCGTAGAAGTAACGACAGTTGACAGGTTTGTTCATAGCGTTGGTGTTATCAAAACAAAGGAGACTGCAACGGGGGAAGCAGTCTCAACGCGCTTACAGATACTCAGACGGCGCCGTGTTCAATTCTTCCAAAACAGTGATGGATCGTCGTCAGAGTCGTCGAAGTCGTCGGGAGACACGTCGTCATCTTCTGCGCGCAGAGATTCCGGGTCGATGAACAGACGCTCCGCCAGCTCATCGACGCGCTTGTTTTGTTCGGGCAGCAGATACCCAAATTCCTGTTCCAGCCCCAGCAACGACTCAAGTTCAGCTTCGAGCAGGTGATAGTCTCCGTGCGACAGCGGCGTCCCCGGCACGCCGGCCATGCGGTGGCCTTCCAGGTAGGATTCGTAATCTGGGCAGGAGTCTTCACCCGGCTCCATATCGAACAACGCATCCTCGTCATCGATCCAGGCGGTCGGCTCTGAGCGCTCACGCTCTGACGCCGCCCGCAGTTCGCCGCGTCGCTGATCGCTTGTCTTTGCCCGACCCGTTGCCTGATTTCCCACTGCGGTGGACGTGGTGGGGCGCTCGACCGCGTAACCGGCGCCGTCTTGCTGAATGCGCAGCATGCTGAACTTGTGCAGCACCATGTGCATATCATCCGGCGGCACCGTGCCGCGGAAAAGGTTGCGCCCGATCAGCAGCGCGGCCAATTCCCAGGTAGGGATCACCTTGTCGGTGCGGCGCAGCGACGTGACGATCTCTTCGGCGGCCAGGGCGATCTGCATATTCTGCTGCTGAATCGCCTCTTCGTCGCGGCTTTCGCGCGGTTGCAAGCGCACCAGGTAATTGCCCGTGACAGCATCCGTCACTGCAATCATAATATCGTCGCGACTCTGACCACCCTGTGCGTCGATCCATTCGCTAAAGGCGCTGCCCAGCCGCAGCGACCACATCTTACGTTCGATAGCGGCCTCGGCCTTGAGCGTTGGTCCCCCCATCAACTCAATGGTCAGGTGACGTAGGTCGGTGCGGTGATTTTGAAAAAACTGCGGAAAAAAAACGGCGTGTTCCAACTCGTCAAGCAGCAAATAGCCGCGGCGCGCTTCTTCGGCAGTCAACGGGTGGCGAAAGGTGTTGCCCTTCAGCAGGTGCGACAGCCACCCTACCTGGCTCGGCGCCACCGGCACCGCCTGATACAGTTCCTGGACGGCGCGATAGATGGCGCGCCGCGCACCGGCGCCGAGTGGCCGTTGACGCCCAATCGTGGCAAGCAGCCCGTCGATGGTGAGCGGCTGCGGCGACGCGCTCAACGCGCGGGCGACGCAGGTCGCGTAACTCGGATACCGTTCTGACTTTCCCATACTTACCTTCTCTCCTATCTCGGCATGAACCTGGGCAAATTATCCCATAGGATCGGCGAAATGTCTATTGCCTGCCTGACTTACAAGGGCATGTGGTTTTGCAACCTGCCATAGATGCGCTACCCTACCAGCCATTATCACTGACACGGAGGCGCCACACGTCACCGGTCACGCGTCTTACGTCAGGCCGCCGGGTGATGCATCGGTGATGTGTGACGTCCGGCACAGACCATGCCTCAGTGTAAAGCTACGTCTCGCAATTTATCATTGCAATTACCTTTCAGAACGTCAAAAATTATTGTATATATTTGGAGGACGCCCATGCATACAGCCCCAAACCCAATCGTCAACCTGGTCGAATCCCCGTTCGTGACGGGGCTACGCTGTCTGCGCTGTGGTGCGGAATACGCCCCCGGCGCCGTGGAGTATGTATGCGACTGCCGCCCCAATCGCGGCAGCGATCTCGGTACGCTTGATGTCCAATACGACTATGCCACCATTGCGCACACGGTGACGCCCGCAACGCTGCACGCCGACCCAGAGCGAAGCATCGGGCGCTTCTGGCCGCTGCTGCCGATCCCTGGGCGCGCCAGTTTGCCACCGCTGCCGGTGGGCGGCACACCGCTGCTGGCAGCGCCACGCCTGCGCGCCCAGACTGGGCTACCCAACCTGTGGATCAAGGATGACGGACGCAACCCCAGCGCCTCCTTCAAGGATCGCGCCTCGGCGATTGCGGTAGCGCGCGCACAGGCAGCCGGGCGCGACATCGTGGCCACGGCGAGCACGGGCAACGCCGCCGCCGCGCTGGCCGGGCAGGCGGCGGCCGCCGGCCAGGCGACCGTCATCTTTGTCCCCAAGAGCGCGCCTCCCGCCAAGATCGCACAATTGCTTGTCTATGGCAGCAGGGTGCTGGCAGTCGATGGCAGCTACGATGACGCCTTTGATCTATGCACCGACGCGTGTCTGGAATTTGGCTGGTACAACCGCAGCACCGGCTACAACCCATACATGACCGAGGGCAAGAAGACAGTCGCCTTTGAAATTGCGCTGCAATTGGCGGAGCAGCACGACGCCGCCCCTGCGCAGCTGGTCGCGCCGGATGCTGTCTTCGTTTCGGTGGGTGATGGCTGCATCATCGGCGGGGTGTATAAAGGTTTCAAGGACTTGCTGACGTTGGGCTGGATCGACCGGATGCCACGTATTTACGGCGTGCAGTCGGCGCTCAGCCCGGCGCTCTACAATGCCTGGCGCATTGACGCCGAACTGCCCGCGCCGGTGCATGCCACGACGCGCGCCGACAGCATCAGCGTGGACGCCCCGCGCGACGCGGTCAAGGCGCTGACGGCCGTGCGCGCCACCGGCGGCGCGTATGTACTGGTCGAAGATACAGCGATCGTGCAGGCGATCCTGCCGCTGGCACGGTTGGGCGGCGTCTTTGCCGAGCCAGCAGGCGCCACCGCCTACGCCGGGTTGTTGCATGCGCAGCAGACAGGGCTGATTGCCGCCCACGAAACGGTCGTGGTGATCAACACCGGCAGCGGGCTGAAGGATGTGCGCGCGGCGATGGAAGTGACCGGCGAAGTGCGAGTAATTGCGCCAACGCTGGCAGCGGTGCGGTCAACGCTGGCCGGTTGAGGTCAGGGGATCAGCCGGCGTCGTCGGCGGCAACGGGCGCAAGGCGCGGTATAGTGACGGTGACGGTTGTACCAACGCCCAGAAAACTGTCGACAGTGATCTCGCCGCCGTGCAGTTCGACAGCCTGCCGGGTGATACTCAACCCCAGGCCAGTGCCGGAGATCGCGCCAACGTTGGCAGCGCGGTGGAATGGCTCAAAGAGGTGCCTGAACTCCTCCGCCGGGATGCCGATGCCGGTGTCAATCACCTGAATAACGATTTGACCCGGCGTAACGCCAAGACGAATTTCCACCGGTTGATCGGCTGCCGAATATTTTAGTGCATTCGAGAGCAGGTTGGTGAGCACCTGACGCATCAGGCGCAGGTCAAAGCACACGGGCGGCAGTGCGGCGGGTGCGACGAAGTGGATGCGCCCCGGATGCGCGGCAAAGCTCCCAAGCTCCTCAATGACCGCCTGGCATAATGCCGCCAGGTCGCCGTCGATCGGGTTGAACTCCATACGACCGGCTTGAATCCGCGCCAGTTGCAGCACATCTTCCAGGATGCCACTCATGTGGTCGATCTGTTGGCGGATACGTGCGAGGCGCTGGTCGATCTGGGCGGCGTTCATGCGGTCGCGATAGAGGGTCAGCATCTCGGTAAGCGCCAGCATAGTAGCCAGCGGGGTGCGGAATTCGTGTGAAGCCATCGAGACGAAGCGTGACTTCAACTCGCCCAATTCCTTTTCCTGCGCCAACGCCTGCCGCAGCGCCGCCTCGGCGGTGTGGCGCGCAGTGACATCGATCACCTGGCACATCACCAGCGGGGCCGGCGTAGCACCGACGTAGCTCAGTTGAATCTCAACGGGGAAGGTGTGACCGTCCTGATGCTGCGCCTCCAGTTCCAAAGCACCGACGCGACGGCGGGATGGCTGCTCCAGATAGTTGGTGCGGAGTCCAACATGGGCGAGGCGAAGCGATTCAGGTACAAACATCTCGATTGGACCTCCCAGCAATGCCTCCCGACTATAGCCAAAAAGTTTCTCTGTCTCCTGATTAACCAGGACAATCGCACCGTTCGCATCGCATATGATGGTGGCGATCGGGGCGGACTCTACGAACTGGCGAAAGAGTTTGCGCTCCGCTTCCAGCGCAAGCGTGCGCTCTTGCACGCGGCGTTCAAGTTGGTCGTGGGCGGCTTGCAGCGCCTGCTCCGCCTCTTTGCGTTCCGTGACATCGCGCACCATGACCAACACTTCGCTAGCACCCGCTGGTGTGAAGCGCGCCTCAAACGCGTGCAACTGTCCATGGAGTAGTAGGGAGTATTCCTGCTGTACAAGTGGTTGCCCGGCATGGACTTTGGCGACGGCATCCATCAACTGCGGCGCCAGGTCGGGCGGCATGACGTCGACAAGCGTTTTGCCTAGAAACACTGCTGGCGGAACGAGCAAGATATCGTCAGCGGAGGCGTAATAGTCGAGAAACCTCCCTGCTTCGTCGAGGCGAAACATCAGATCCGGGATGGCGCGCAGAATGGCGCGTTGGCGGGCTTCGCTGGTGCGCAGGTGCAATTCCGCCAGCTTCTGCCGGGTGATGTCAAAACCCACGCACTGGATTTCGGTGACTTTGCCCGATTCATCCTGTACGGCGATAAATTCCCAGAGCGTCCACATCCTGCCGCCGTCTTGGGTATGCTTGCGCAGTTCGACCTGCACCGGCGCGCCTACTTGCGCCAGACACTGTTCCACCGCAGCACGCACCTGGTTATGATCCTCCGGCGCCACCATGTCCAGCGACGACAGCCCAATCAACGAAGGCGCCATCCAGCCGAACTGTTGGGCGTACCGTTCGTTGCAGAAAGTGATGTTACCCTGCGTATCGACGCGCACATTGAACGTTGTTTGCGAGTCGAGCAGCGAACGCAGATGCGCCTCGCTTTGCCGTAGCGCCGTCTCGGCGCGCTTCTCTTTGGTGATATCAAGGCTGATCGCGCCCAGCAGCGGCGGCTGTCCCTGGCGTGGGATAGGGAACTTGACGGTCAGCCAGTGAGAGAGACCGCCTGCGCTCGGAAAGGTATGATTGAACTCCTGGGCGGAATCACCTGCCAACACCGCAGCATTTTCCTGGATAAATGGCGCGGCAATAGCGGGCGGCAGATATTCATCGGTGCATTTGCCGATGATCTCGCCCGGCGTATATCCACTCAGGCGGGCGTACAGGTCGTTGCAATAGACAGTCCGCCCTTCGGCATCCTTGATGAAGACTGCGCCCGGCAGGTGGCGCATGAATTGCTGGAACTGCGCTTCGCTGCGCAGCAACGCGGCTTCCGCCTGCTTCTGCGCCGTGATGTCGCGCGCGGTGTCGATCACGCGCACCGGGCGTCCCTCTGCATCAAAGTTCACCCACGCCCGACGCTGCACCCAACGCACCTGGCCGTCGGGCAAGATGATCCGGTGAGCGAGTTCGACAAAGCCGTCGCGCCTGCACTGCTGCATGGCGTCAAGGATGAGCGGCAGATCATCCGGATGTACAACCCGCCTAAAGAATTGTGCGTCATTCCGAAAGGCTTCGATGGGGTAGCCGAGCACCACTTCGACGGACGCGCTGGCGAAGAGTAGCTGGCGATCCGGCAAGGAAAACGCCATGATTGCGTCCTGCATCGTATTTAGGATTTCGGTGAGATGCTCAGTCTGCGTTGGTGTGGACATAGTCAGGCGCTTCTCCCGGGGCTGCTATTGACGGCAAGGTATTTCTTGTGCAATTCCGCCAGCGCCGAGGGCTGCACCGGTTTGGTCAGAAAATCATCCATACCGCTGGCAAGACAGCGCTCGCGTTCTTCCTGCAGCGCGCCCGCAGTGAGGGCGATGATGGGGAGGTGCTGCGCCGTGTTGCGCTCCGCCTCACGAATCATCACCGTAGCCGCCAAGCCATCCAGTTCCGGCATTTGGACATCCATCAAGATCAGGTCGATGCGATGGGTTTGCGTTGCCTGCACTGCCTCAAGGCCATTGTGCGCCTCAATGATTTCGACGCCGGGGATCACCTTGTTGAGCAGAATTTTAATCAACATCATGTTGGTGGTCACATCCTCGGCGACCAGGACGGTGGTGAAGGCGACGTGGTCGCCGCTGCGCATAGCCTCCGGCATGGCGGGCGGCGGCGCGTTCTCGCGCCCATCACCCGCATAGAGATTGCACAGGAAGTTATGCAGTTCCCTGGCCTTCACTGGCTTGGTCAGGTTGAAGCGCACGCCCAACCGCTTGCACTCGTCGCGCAGACTCGGATCATCGGAGGAACTGTGGAGAAGGATGATCGGCATCCGCTCCGGCGTTAGGCGCAACTGCTCGCGGATCAACCGGATTGTCTCCAGACCGTCCATATCCGGCATGTGATAGTCGACGATTAGCACGTCGAAGGGCGGGGCGTTGGTTAGGATCGCCAACGCTGTAGCACCACTCTCGCAGCCGACATATTCGATTCCCCAGTGTGCAAAATTATGTTCGAGGATCAGACGGTTATTGTCGTTGTCATCGACGACGAGCGCACGCTTGATCGGGGGCGTAGCGGGCCGCTCATCAGCGGCGTGAGCGTAGGTGGTCTCGATGGCAAAATAGAAGATCGAGCCTTTACCTGGCTCGCTATGCACCTCGATCTTGCCCCCCATTTTTTCCGCCAGCAGGTTGGAGATGGTCAGCCCCAACCCGGTGCCGCCAAAGCGGCGCGTGGTAGAGGTGTCGGCCTGCGAAAACGCCTGGAACAACCGCTGCCGTTGCTCGCGTGCGATGCCTATACCGGTGTCGCGCACCGTGAAGGTGTAGCGTCCGCGCGCGGCGTCGAGCGGCGTGAACTCGACCTTGACCTCCACCTCGCCTTTTTCGGTGAATTTCACAGCATTGCTGAGCAGGTTGATCAGAATCTGCTTCAGCCGCACTGGGTCGATCTCGGCCAGTCGCGGCATGGAGGGGGCAACGCTGAGCAGCAGCTCGAGCTGTTTCTGGCCGGCGTGATACTTGATGATGTCCGCCGTCTGTTCCATCAACTCGACAATGTCGGCGCGGATGATCTCCAGTTCTAGCTTGCCAGCCTCGATCTTCGAGAAGTCGAGAATGTCGTTGATGATGCCGAGCAACGCCTGCCCAGAGGTGTTGGCATGTTGCGCATACTGCTGTTGCACCGACGTCAGGGGCGTCTTGAGCAACAGCTCGGTAAAGCCGATGACGCCGTTGAGCGGGGTGCGGATTTCATGGCTCATGTTTGCCAGAAATTCCGACTTGGCGCGGCTGGCAGCTTGCGCCTGGTCGGTGGCGGCCTGCAGCGCCTGCTCGATCTCACGGCGTTTGCGAATGTTCACCAGCATCTGCGCAAAGACCGTCAGCAGCCGCTGTTCGGCGTCGGAATAACGATAGTGGTGACGCACCGAATCAAAGCCAACAAAACCCAGACAATGCTCTCCGTCCATCATGGGCACAGCGATCAGGCTCTTGATCTCCTGCGGCTCCAGAATCTGACGCACCCCACTGTCGAGTGACAGGGCGAAGACATCCGGCACATACATCGTGGCGCCGCGCAGATGCGTCGCCACCCAATCCGGCACTAGTTCGATCGGGACATCCTGCAGATCGTTGATTTGCGGTGAAATGCCCTCTGCGCACCACTCATGGGTGTTGCTGCAGACTTGCCGGTCAAAGTCATAATCGAACAGGTAAACGCGATCGGCCGCCACGAAGTTGCCCAACTCTCCCAACGAGGTCTCGATGGCGGCGTCAACACCGTCGAGCGGCAGGCTGATATATTTGGCGGAAATCTGCATCAACATCTCTTGCAACCGCGTTTGCAGCAGCAACTGCTCCTCGATCTGCTTGCGGTCGGTGATATCCATCGCCACGCCGGTGTGGCGGATGATCGTCCCCGCTTCGTTGCGCACGGGGAATGACTTGGCATGAAGCCAACGAAGGCTACCATCGGGGCGAACGATGCGGTACTCCAGATCAAAAGTGTGCGTAGCGACGTAATCCGTGAAAGCAGCAAAGACAGCCGGCTTGTCGTCGTCGTAGATCGTGTCCATGAACGACTGGGGATCGGCGTAGAGGCTGGCGCAGCTTCGCCCCCAGACCTGCTCGTAAGCCGGGCTGACGTATAGAATTCTGTCGTTTTCGGCGTTGCGCAGCCAGAAGACCTCACCGACATTTTCGGCGATCTGGCGAAATTGCTCCTCGCTCTCCCGACGTGCATCATCTTCTTTCAGTGCATGAAGTTGTGCGCGCTGCTCAGAAAGCTGAATCTGTTCATCTCTGCTATCGTCCATGAAAACCCTTCCACCTGTCGTATGACCAGGAAGTGCTAGGAATAAGGTTGTCGGTTTCGCGGCTTACGACAATGAAGGCGACAGTTCGCATTAGGCAGGATACTTGACGGATCGCACGCCACAAAGCTCGTATCATTACGCAAAAGCCGCGTTCAGCGCTATTCTCCCGGCGTTTCACAACGTGAAACGGATCACAACCACGCACCGGATGATGCGTTTGCCTGGCACTGCCAGCATGATCGGGTGGATGGAGACCGAGTTCGTACATCCGGATTATAGCCGGGAATTGCGGATTTGGGCAAAGCTGAGCCGCAATGGGTCTGCTTCGCGATGAGGTCAAGGTCGTTTTCGCAGGTCATCGCCGCTGGCATGACATGGCGCCCTTCACGATGAGGGCAAGGTCGGTTTCGTAGATCATCGCCGTAAGCAACAGCGCTGCGTTCAGTTCCCTAGCACCAGCGTGCCCCACTCCGTCGGATTGTCATGCGTTGTGCGGGCGGGCGACGCAGAGAGGACGCTCTGCTGGGCAGGCGTATCGCTGTCGTTGTCGTTGATGCTCAGGTTGAAGCCAAAGCGCAATTCCGGCTGCAACTCGGCGGCGCTCACGTCGAAGTAGAGCCAGGGAACGAGCACTTCCAATGCGTACTGACCAGGCGCCGATGTCACCACGCCCGGCGGATCGAAGCGGCTTTCCGCCGCCAACGGCAGCCAGCGATAACCGCGCACATACTGGAACGCGCTATCTGGCGCCAGCCCGATCTGTGTGTCGTCATCGTTGGCGCGTATGTCGGTGAAGTCATCGGCGAGGCGGCGGTCAAACTGGAGCTCGATGCCGTCACCCTGCCATTGATCGCTGCCATCCGGCCCGGCGCGCAGCACGTCGTCTGTCACTTGCACAGCCAGATACAGCCCCTCGGGCGCCCACAACACCTGAAAGACGCCGCCGAGATCGCCAGCCCCGCCCCACTGTTCGCGCCCTTGGATCAAGGCGCCGACCGGCTGCCACGCGCCCGGCCAATCCTCGAAGCGTCCGTCGAGCGCAATTGGCTGGCCGCGCCGGGCGGCGAAGAGGCCATGTTGCGGCGGGCGCGTGCCAGTGCTGGCGGCGGGGGAGGGCGGCGGTGCGGCGACAGGCGTGTTGGTAACGGCAGGCGGCGGCAGGGTGGCGATGGGCGCACTGCCCATCGCGCCACTGCGCCAGCGCCCATCATCGGCGAAGGTCAGCAGCAGCGGTCGCCAACCGGCGTCAGCCGCCTGGTTGTAGAGATTCTCCGCTGTGCAGCTGGGCACGGGCGCGCTGGCAAGCGCAAAGCCGTGCTCAAAACTCTGGACAGCGGCGCAGAAGCCTTTTTCCGGCGCCGTCGCCCAGCCTAACCGCGTAAAAACATCGTCGCGCACGCCCCAGATGTAACCAAAGCCGCGCTCCGGGCGATAGAAGCCGGCAGGCGGTTCCCCGCGTGAGGGCGGCTCCTGCCCATTCCAGGTCTCGTTGGAGGGCGTCCACGTCCCATCACTGTAGAGGATGTACGAAAGGTTAGTGTCGCTGCGCCACAACATCGCGCCCCGCTCAAAGCCTTCGTAGGCCGCCCAAATCACGCTTGTCGGCGCCACCGGACACCCCAGCGCGCCGGGGTCAAAAACAGCGGCGAACTGCGGATCGAGCGGCACGGCACAGACGCGGGTCGGCGGGGGGGCGATGGGCGTCGGCAGTGGTGTTGCCGTCGCTGTGGCGCCAGGCGCAGTAGTGGTGCCCGCAGCAGGCGTCGCGCTTGCGGCCACTTCTGGCGAGGTTGCGCTAGTCGCTGTAAACGTGGCGGCGGGCTGCGACGTAATCGCCGCGATGGGCGCCTCAGTGGTGCTTCCACCAAGCCGGTCGGTCAGCGTCGTCCAGCCAACGCCCACGGCAAAGGCAAAGATGAAGAGCAGGGTTGCGCCAGCCGCCCATAGCCACCAGCGCGAACGCGCGGGCGGCGCACTCTGACCGCCAGCATCGGGAATAATCTCGAAGTCTTCAGGATTTGCCACAGCGTGCGACCTTTTCTATTGTGCCGCGTCTACGATTCAACTGCCAGCGGTCACGGCGGCGCCGGCGTCATCACGGTTTGCTCGATCAACGTCCAGAGCAATGTGCGCTGTTCCACAGCATAAATCAGCCACACGCTCAACGCAACCAGCGCCAGCAAGAACACCAGCACTGACCAGGTGTGCTTGCGCCGTCGCGGGCGCGGTGGCGCAAGTACATCCACGGGTGGGGCGGCGGCGCCCGGTGCGTAGAGGCGCAGCACACGCTCCCCATCACACCGCACAGCGCGCACCACCACCTTGCAACCGATCCAGTCACCGGCAAAGGGGCTGTCGGTCAGGCGCACCAGCGTCTGGACATCGTCGTCGTGCAGCGCCAGCGGCTTTGCCAACCCCTCGACAAACGCTAGCGTGGTAAGCGCCTCGACGCCCTGCGTGGTGATGCTGTGAACGCGACCTTCCCACAGCCCGCTCGGCAGGTCGGCTGGCTGCAAACGGTACCGCTCAACCACACCCACAGCGCGCCCGCTAACTGCGCTGTACGGGGGCGTGTTCGCAGCTTCGGCGGCGATGCGGACAGATTGAGACGCCTTCTCAGCCATGACGGAGGCTGCCGCCGCTATTTCTGCAAAATTGCGTCGATGACGGCGCGATTGATGGCGCCAGGGCGCACGTCAATGATCGTACCGTCGGGGTGGATGAAGATGCTGGTCGGCAGCCCGCTCACGTTGTAGCGCGTGTTGACTACGCCCTGCTGGTCGAGCACCACCGGCACATCCATGTGAAATTGCTCGGCGAACTGACTGACCAACTCTGCTGATTCGCCAGAGTTAACCGCCAGCATCACCAGTTCAGGATAGTCGCGCGCGGCCTGGAGCAACTCCGGCATCTCGGCGCGACAAGGTGGGCACCACGTCGCCCAGAAGTTGATCAACACCGGGCGCCCCTTAAAATCGGAAAGTGAGGCGTGACGACCGTCGGGCAGCAGCAGCGTGAAATCCGGCGGCGTCTGGCCGAGCTTCAGCAATTCTGGCGGACCGGATTCATCCAGCACTGCCTGCGGGAAGCCGCGACCAATGGTGGTGGGGAAGGCGTCCAACCCGACGCGTTCGGCGCCTGTGGGCATCGCGCCACTCGCTTCACCGCTGCACGCCGCCAGCGTCACTACCAGCAACGCCAGCCAACCGATCAATCCAAGTCGTGTCATCTGGTTCCTCCCGATCTTGTCGCTTGCCTGGCAACCAGTCAGCAACCCTGATTATACCCTACGCCTGCAAGTCGCCAACCCTCAAGTCCGTGGCGTTGGGGCTATTTATTTGATGCAAAGAAGCGCCTCAAGGTTACTGACGGCGGCTTCCGTGCTAGAATCTGGACAACTACTTCATCCAGATTCTGTGCAAGGAGAGAACGTTATGACCGAGTTCACCCCGCACCCAACGCCTGCCAGCTATGCCGATGCACTGGCGGATTTCGTGCAGCGCTATCCCGATTATGTGGCCCACGCCCACCTGGACGCGCTGCGCGCCACCGACTACGCGCGCCTTGACCGCAGCGGGCATATCTATCTCGACTACACTGGCGGCGGGCTGTATGCGGCGTCACAACTGCGCAAACATCATGAACTACTCGCCGATAACGTCTTCGGCAATCCGCACTCGCAAAATCCAACTTCGCTGGCGATGACGCACCTGGTGGAGCAAGCGCGTGACTACGTACTGCACTTCTTCCACGCCGACCCCGCCGAGTACACCGTGATCTTCACATCCAACGCCAGCGGCGCGCTCAAACTCGTGGGCGAGTCCTACCCCTTTACGCCCGGTGGACAGTACGCGCTACTCTACGATAACCACAACTCGGTCAACGGCATCCGTGAGTTTGCCCGCGCCCACGGCGCCGCCGTCCGCTACATCCCAGTCAGCCTGCCCGAACTGCGCGTCCCGACCGCTCATGTCCGCGATGTGTTGGCAACTGCCAACCCGGCGCACGCCAACCTATTCTCTTTTCCCGCGCAGTCCAACTTCAGCGGCGTGCAGCATCCGCTCGATTGGGTGGAGATGGCGCACGCACGCGGATGGGATGTGCTCCTCGACAGCGCCGCCTTTACCCCCACAAATCGACTCGACCTCAGCCAGGTCAAGCCGGATTTCGTGCCGCTTTCTTTCTACAAAATTTTCGGCTACCCAACCGGCGTCGGTGCGTTGATTGCGCGTCACGGAGCGCTGGCTAAATTGCGCCGCCCCTGGTTTGCCGGTGGTACGATCACGATCACCTCGGTGCAGGGCGAAGGCTGGCATTCACTGATCCCCGGCGCCGCCGGCTTCGAGGATGGCACGGTGAACTATCTCAACCTGCCCGCCGTGGAGATCGGGTTGCGCCACATCGAGCACATCGGCATCGACGCCATCCATGCGCGCGTCATGGCGCTGACCGGCTGGCTGCTGGAACAAATGACCGGGCTGATGCATAGCAACGGCGCACCGCTTATGCACATCTACGGCCCGTCACAGCCGGGCGCGCGCGGCGGGACGATCGCCTTCACGCTCTGTGACCCGGCGGGGGAGGAGTTCGACTTTCGCCGCGTTGAGGCGGCGGCGGCCGAACGCCTGATTTCGCTGCGCACGGGCTGCTTCTGCAACCCCGGCGATGGCGAGGTGGCGCATCACCTGGGACGCGAGGAGATGGCTTGCTACTTCACCGGCGCGGCGCCGTCATCCTTTTACGAATTCTATGACCTGCTGCACGTCGCCACTGGCAAGACGCCAAGCACGATTCGCGTCTCGCTGGGGCTGGCCTCCAACTTTGCCGACGTCTACACCTTTGTGCGCTTCCTGGAAGAGTTCCGCGACCGCCGCGCCGCCGAGCTGCCCTGGGCGCCGGAGCCGACGCTACCCGCCATCCGCCAGCGCGACGCTGCGTAGATTTTAGAAGACCGCATCTTCGCGGAAGCTGCGGAGCTTCCGCGAAGATTGCGCAGCCACAGCCACACCTAGCCGATGACAGTGGCGGTTGTCTGCAACTCACCCCGACGACGCGAGAGGAAGCGCGTGTCCACCGTGCGCCCGATGCGCGGCAGTTCAAGTTGCAGCGGCGCTGCGTCGGTGTCGTGCCCATGCTCACACGCCTCGATGATCTGCGCAGTCAACATGCCAAGCACCGGCGCCGTTTTGAAGGAGGAGCCGCTGGTGCCGATGCAGACGTAGTAGCCGGGCAGATCGGTGCGATCCACGATCGGGTACCAATCCTGCACTGTCACGTCGTACAGGTCGGCCACGCCACGCAGACGCCCCATCGTCACGCTGGGCATACGCTTCATCAGCCGCAGCGACTGACGTTCGCGATACAACTGCGTCACGCCGCGATCCACCGCGTCGGGATCATCCACAAATTCCAGCAGATCGCACTGCGGGTCAGTGGAGCCGACAATGATGTCGCGCCCGCGCGATTCGGGGCGGAAATAGATGCCGCCGTCCAGGTCGCCCACAATGGGCAGCGCCTCGCCGCGTTCGAAGAGTGGGTTGGCCTGGGCGTGAACCTCGCGGCGTAATGGGCGCGTCTCCAGCGGCAAGGTCACGCCAGCCATGCGGTTGACGATGCTTGAGTGTGGGCCGGCGACGTTGACGACGACATCCATCGCCAGCGTGGCGCCGCTCGCCAGCCGCACGGCAAAGCGCCGCGAGGCGCCCGGCGTGATCGCCGCGACTTCCTGATGAAAGCGGAAACTGACACCTGCCCGCTCCGCTGCCTGGCGTACATTTTGCGCTGCCAGCGCGGGGAAGACCACGTAGCCGGCGTCCTCCTCCCAGACGACGCCCTCTAACGGCTGTGTACTTGGCTCAAAGAAGCGCGGGTCGTCCACCGGCGTCGCGGGGTGGAAGGAATTCAGATCAAGGAAGGGAAAGCGCGCCGTTGCTTCTGCTCGCGTCAGGACGTGCGCCTTGATGCCCACACGCTGCATCTCGGCGGCGGTGGCGCGCACGCTGTCATCCAGTCGCGGCGGGATGAAGACCATACCTGGGCGCGGAAACTCGATCAGGTCGCCGGCGATGTCGCTCACGAATGACCGCCAGTCCGCCCAGATGTGCCACCCCTCATGCGCCAGAGCGATCATGCCCGGCTGGCTGTAGAAGCGCCGCACGATGCCGCACGATGCTGAGGTCGAACCGTGACCGGCGTCGCCATTTTTGTCGATCACGGTGACATCCATCCCACGCCGCCGCAGTTCCAGCGCCACCGCACAGCCAATGACGCCGGCCCCGATCACACACGCTTGCATCCCTAGACTCCTCTCGCTAGTGAAATGAACATAAAATTGCCGCCATGACGCGACGGACATCACGGTTGTGGTAGCATACCACAGCGCCGCGCCGACGTCAGGGAATCGGCAGAGCGGGTGCATTCCGCATTTTTTGGCGGGAACGTCACCGGCACTTGGCACACGTTTCATGGTTTACCTACGCTGGCTGTCCCTGGCTTGACTTGCATGCGATCGGAAAGGCAACCGGCTGGCAGGACGATTTGCGCACCGCCCGCCCACGCGTGCGACAATGCAGCAACGTATCCAATCTTTGATGACAACGGTAAAGGAGGCAGCCCGTGATGCTGTGGATGGATGGCCGTTGGCAACGCGCTGAAGAGGTCGCCGCGTCGGCATTGGATGCCGCCGCCAGCGAACAGGTCAACGCGGTGCGGGAATTCGCCCAGGCCTGGCGACGCGGGGACGACGACTTCGTGGTGCAGACCTCCGGCTCGACCGGCGCGCCGAAAGCGATCACGTTGCGCCGCCGCCAGCTGATCGCCAGCGCCCATGCCACCGGCGCCGCCCTAGGCTTGACTGCCGGCATGACGGCGTTGGTCTGTCTGCCTGTGCGCTACATCGCCGGACGGATGATGCTAGTGCGCGGCCTTGAACTTGACCTGGACCTGGTCGTTGTGGAGCCGGTCGCCGATCCGCTGGCCGCGCTGCCGACCGATCTCACCATCGACTTTGCGTCCTTTGTGCCGCTGCAGATGCAGACGCTGCTCGACCAGGCGCTGGTGGCGCACAACGATTCCTGTTTCCCGGACGACACAACGCACGCCTTCCATTACCGCCGCTGGCTCGACGCGCTGCACGCCATCCTGGTTGGCGGTGGGCCGGTTGCACCGGGGCTGGAGACACAGATTCGCCAACTCGCCGCGCCGGTCTATCACACCTACGGCATGACGGAGACGGCGACGCATGTGGCGCTGCGCCGGCTCAACGGGGCGGACGCCGCGCCAGCGTTCGTGCCGCTGCCGGGCATAGCGACGGGCGTCGATGCGCGGGGTTGTCTGCACTTACGCGGGCCGATGACCAATGACGTCGTGATCCAGACCAACGACCTTGTCGAGCTACAACCGGATGGCGCCTTTGTCTGGATCGGACGGTGGGACAACGTGATTAACAGCGGCGGGGTGAAGGTGCATGTTGAAAGCGTCGAGGCGGCGATCACAACGTTGGCCGCCGACCAGCCGGAGCTGGGGCTGGCGCGGCGGCGTTGCTTTGTCGCCGGCCTGCCCGACGCGCGGCTGGGGCAGGCCGTCACGCTGGTGGTCGAGGGCGCCCCGCTCAGCGATGACCAGGAAATGCAGTTGCGCTGGGCATTGAGCCAGTCACTGCCCCGTCATCACGCCCCACGCCAGATTATCTACAAATCACACTTCGTGACAACCCCAACCGGCAAGATCGACCGGACGGCGTCGCTGGCGGGATAAGGGGCAAAAACAGACCAAGTTTCTCATGGAAACCTGGTCTGTTGTGTTCAGAATCGCACGTCAGGCGTCACTCGTCAGGCGTCACCGGCGATCATAGCGCATGGCGGGCGACGCCTGACGCACAATCCATCACTTCCGCCGGATGATCGGCATGTAGAGTGGGATCGGGCCGCCAAGAATCTTGAGTGTGCCCTCGTAGGTAGTGGCAACAACCTCGATATCGGCGTCGATGTCCGCGTTTAGCAGCGCCGGCGCGCTCTTGATTGGGTAGCCAGCTTCCTTCGGCCAACCTTCAGCGAGCGTGCCATCAGCATTCCACGCATAGACGAAGCCGTCATCCGAACCGACGATGAGCTCGAGCTGACCGTCGTTATCCACGTCGCCGGCAATGGGCGAGGAGGAGACGGCGGCGCCGGTGAGCTGCGGCCAGCCGGTGACGCGGTCACCGTTGTTGCGCCACGCCCACACCTTCTTGTCATCGCTGCCGATGAAGATTTCGAGCGCGCCGTCGCCATCGATATCGACCAGCAGCGGCGAAGAACGCACGATCCAGCCGGTGGCGCGTTTCCACAGCAACTGCCCATCGCTGCTCAGCAGGTAGACAAAGCGGTCGCCAGAGCCGATCACGATCTCCAGACCGGGTGAGCCGGACGCCACATCGCCAACGGCGGCGGCGCCCATGATCACGTCGCGCGTCTCGTATTTCCAGGCCAGCGACCCATCGGCGTTGTAGACGTAGAGGTTATGATCGTAGGAGCCGACCACGATCTCCAGTTGCCCGTCGCCGTCGATGTCGGCCACGACCGGCGCACTGTCCACGACGTGGCTGCCGTAGATGTCCGGCGCATTACCCAGCGAAACTGGCCAGCCGGCGCGCAGCGCCCCATTTGCTTCGTAAACGTAGAGCTTGGAATCAGAGAGCGTCAGCAAAATTTCGCGCGTCCCGTTCTGATCCAGGTCAACCACTAGCGGCTGTGCCAGGATACGGTACTCAGCATCGGGGTTGTCACCCGTTTTGAGACCCTGGCTGCTCCAGCCGGCCAGGCGTGTGCCATCGCCGTTGAAGGCGTGCAGGTAGCCGCGCAGGTCGCCGACGACAACTTCGAGTGTGCCATCGCCGTTGAGGTCGCCCACCGCCGCCGCGGATTTCACGCCGCTGCGCAAGATCTGCGGCCAGCCGCTGCGCATCCGGCCGTTGCTGTTGTAGACCTCGACCTGCCACTTCACCAGATTGCCAACGATGATCTCAGGCGCGCCGTCGCCGTCCAGATCGGCCACGACCGGCGCCGCGTAGTAGCGCGACGGGTTAGCCTGCGCCTGCGCTGCCAGCACGTTGGCAATGGCGCCACCCAGCCATGCATACTCCATGTGCGTCGTGGCGACGGTTGGATCCCACCAGCTGTGGTTGACAAAACCATCCGAGAGTTCATACTGCACGTAATCCGGGTAGACATTCCAGATGCCCAGGAACTCCTGCGGCCACTTCCAGCGTGCGTCGAAGACATAGGCCAGCGGCAGGTCGAAGCCGATCAGCGGGCTGTTCGGGTCCCAGTTGCTGTTGACGACCTGGGTATTGCCCGTGTAGCCGGGCTGCACCAGATGGATCGCCTGGTTGGTGTTGATCACTTCCAGGTACGGGTCCCACGGCAGCGGCGGCAGTGCATCGACCAGATTCTGCGTTGGATCGGTCAGCACAATCTGAAGCTGCGCCGTGTAGCCCTTCTGCACCCACGTCTGCACCGGCGCCGTGTTCGTGAAGAGCTTGTAGCGGTTGTCAGTGATCGCGCTCTGGAAGGGCAGCGCCTGCTGCGTCCGCTCGAAGACGGCGAAGGCCGGCTCGTCGGTGGCGAAGTCGCCGCTCGTCGTCGAAAGCACCTGCGCATCAGCGTTGCGCACGACCAGGGCGTAGCTGCCGCCGCCGTAAATCGGCAGGCCATGCAGGAAGCGGTGGTTGTACGACGCACCGCGCGCCATCGCCTCGTAATCCAGACGCAGGGCGGCCAGGCTGCCGTCGCTGGTCTTGCCGCGCGCGACGCCGATCTTCACGATGAAGTCGTTGTAGTCCCAGTCCGACCAGCCAACGTTCTTGAGGTCTTCGTAGGCGACATAGGTGCTGGCGCTGTCCCACTCCAGCGGGCCAAAGATGAGTGTTGTCGCCGTGTCGTCAGGGTCGATGTCTTCCGGGATGCGCGCGCTGTTGTCCACCGGGATCGCCTGACCACGGCTGTCTGCACCGACTGCGTGCGCCGTGCTCTGATAGCCGACGCCTGCCTCGATGGTGAGCACGCGCGCCTGGAAAGTCAGCGTATGCGAGCTTTCGCCGGGTAGGCTGGGCAGCGCCACGCCAGTTAGCCCGCCGATAGCGAAGGGGGCGCCATCCAGCAGTGCAGTGCCGGCCTCGAATTGTAGGTTCGCAGGCAGCGTTACGTCAAGCAGAAGATTCTCGGCGTAACCGTTGCCAACGTTATGCACCTTGACGGTGTAGTCGACCAGCGTGCCCGCCGCCGCCTCGATCTGCGCTGCCTGGTGTTCGACGACCAGCGCCGGCGTGACGATGCGGTTGGAGACGGTGTTGCTGCCCTTCAGACCGCCCTTTTCGTAGTGTACATAGCCACGATTGTAGAGCAGCGTGCCCGGCGCCACCGGATCGACAACCGTGGCGGCGCCGACCCCGGCGGTTTGCATGAGCAACAAATCGCGGAATTCGACCGGCGTTGTGTCCACAAAGTTGGCGGCGACCACGCTGCTTTCAGGCAGGCGCACGGTGATCGCGATCTGCTGCTGCGTGTTGGGCGGGATGCTGGCAAAGGCGGCGGTGACCACGTTGTCGGCGACTGCGCCGTTGACGACGCCCAGAATCTCGAAGCGGCTGTCCACGGTGTCGGTCACAAGGACGTTGAACATGGTGGCGTTGATCGGCTCGCCCGGCACCGTCAGCGTGTAGACGAGTGTGCCGCCGTAGGTGAGTTCGTTCGCCGTCACACTCTTGCGAATACTGCCCTGCGGCGTGTGGACGCTGGCGGTCGTGCGCGGGCCGGTGTAGCTGCGCTCGACAGTGGCGCTGCCCGGCTGCGTTGAGAAGCTCTCGATCGAGGCCGTGTTGGTCAGCGACGAATCCGATGGCACGTTGGCGTTCACCTGCGCACGGTAGACGATTGTCACTGAGGCGCCCGCGTCCAGCCGGTCGATCCAGAAGGTGTAGCTAAGGCTGGTCTGCCCCATCGGGGTGACGTTCGTGTTGTCGGGCTTCTGGATTGAGTCGATCCCTAACAGCGTGAGGTCGGCGGGCAGCGAGTCGCGCAGTTTCATGTCGTAGGCGGTGGCGTAGCTTGTGTTGCGCACCACCACCGTGTAATTGATGATGTCGCCAGCGCCGATGCGATTGTTCGACGCCACCTTCTGGATGGTCAGATAAGGCTGGCGCACTTTGGCAGTGAAGCGTCCACGCGGGCTGCGGCGATCGATACGGTTGGTCTCGAAGCCACCGTCATAGGCGTAGCCACTGCCGTTGTAGCCAGTGGCGTCATCGTACCAGCCGATGTAGGTGGTGTTGATGGCGTCATTGAGCACCGTGTTGTTGGTGTAGTAGACGGTCGTCGGCTGGTCGGCGCGCACACCCGTCACGATGGTATCGAAGCCCAGCGTGAAGACGTAGGGCGTGAGGCCAGCGGTGTTGTCGACCGTGTTCAGGTAGAAGCGCAGGTCGGTAGGGTTGGTGCTGATCTTTGGGTTCGCGGCGTGATTTGCGTCGTCGAAGGTGGCGCCCGCAATCGTGCGTGTACCCGCCAAATAATTGAAGCCCGACGGCAGATCGTTCTCCTCGACCACCGGCCAATAGGCGATGACGCCAGTGGGCACGGTGACGGTCAGCGTCCAGCGCATCGTATCGCCGATGGTGACCTGCTCGGTCGCACCCTCGCCGCCAACGCGAACGCCCGTCTTGATGATCGTCAGGTTCTTGATATAGACGGTGATGTCGTCGGTCTGGTCGTCGTCGATATTGGCGCTGTGCGCGACGGCGTGACCCTGGTTGTCGCTGCGACTGTTGTAGGCCACACTCGCCAGGTTGTTGAGTGCCGCACCGGGCGTCAAGGGCGGATTGTTCCCCACCGTCGCTTGATAAGTGAAAGTCTGCGTCTGTCCCGGCGCCAATGACGCCACGGTCGACCAGGTCAGCACGCCGCCCGCACCCGAAGCCGGATCACCCGAAGTCGCCGTGTAGGTGGCCGCGCTTGGTGCGCCGGAGCCGCCACTGTTGGAAATGAGCAGCGAAGCCGGCACGGTGTCGATCACGCTCAGGTTGTAGGCGGTGGCCTCGCCGGCGTTGAGCACGGAGATGCGATAGGTGACAACACTGCCCGCCTGCAAGTTGCTGCTCGGCGTGGCGGTCTTGGTCAGCACCAGGCGCGGCGCCTTGTAGTTGGTGATCGCCATTGCGCGCAAGCTGTAGTTCTGCCCAAAGCTGTTGGCGCCGCTCAGCTTGCCAAAGTTGGCGACGATCCAGCCCGGCTGCACATTTGGCTCCGGCCCGACGCGCGCCTGAATCTGCGCCTCCCACGTGGCGCCAGCGGCGGCGTTGCACAGCCGCCATTCTAGATATTGCAGCCCGCCCAGCGTGCCTAGCGTCGGCGCCTGCGGTGCGGCGGTGCAACTTGCGCCGTTACTGAAGGTTCCGTTCGTGGTGTGCGTGGCGCTGCCGTCGATATAGGTCATGCCGCGCGGCAGGAAGTCGCGGATGATGATGTTCTTGGCGTCGATGTCGGCGGCGCTGGCGTAGGTCAGGCGGAAAGTGACAGTGTCGCCGGTGTAGGCGTCAGTGCTGGCGCCCCACTGCTGCGTCACCGGGTTGAAGACCACTTTGTTGAAGCTCGGCATGCGCGTGCTGACGGTGGCCGACGAGGTGTCGGGCGTCAAGGCGCTAAGCCGATCCGCCGTCACGGCGTCCGCCCAGTCGCCGCTAAGGGTGACGCGGTTAGTCAGACTGTCGCCGGAGACGATGGGCTGGCCGGTGAGCGGCGCCGCTTCGTAGGTGGCGTCGACCAATGCGCGGAAGGTGACGGTGGCGCTGGCGCCCGGCGTCGTCACCTCAGCGGGCAGCGCCCAGATGATGGTGCTCTGCCCGGCGCCCGGCGTGCCCGGCGTCACGCTGACCGGCGCCAGGTTGGCGCTGCCATCGACGTAGGTCATGCCGTCCGGCAGGACATCGACAAGCGAGGCGTTGGTGACGGTGTAATATTCGGAAACGTAGTAGGTGAGCGAGAAGGTCACTTCGGTCCCGATGCCGACGGTGGTGGGCGCGGCGTTCTTGTCGACCGTCATGATCTCCGCAGTGGTACGCGCCGGGGCGTCGTCGTCGGGCGTTGCTTCTGAGCCGTCCGCCGTCGGGGCATTGGCGTAGACGCCGGTTGCTTCGTACAGCACTTCCATCACTGTATCTTCGGCGATGATTTCACCGCCCATCGGCCCGGCAAAGGGGCTGGCGGCGGCGGTCGTGTCAGCCGCAGTGCGGAAGCGGTACGGAATCGCGGTCTGGAAAGTGATCACGATGGGCGTGGCGTATTGTGCAGTGGTCAGGTTGCCCAGCGCCCACGACAAGTCGAGCGCACCATTAGACTTGAGCGCCAGCACGGGCGTCGTCGCAACACTGTTCGGGTTGGTGCTGAAGCCGACGTTGCCAAGATAGGCCACACCGGGCGGCAGGGTGATACGCGCAACAACGTTATTCGTCGTCCCCACATTGTTGTTGCGCACGCTCACGCGCACCAGGAAGGGCCAGTCGGCGCCAGCCCCACGCCCTGGTGCGCTGGCGTACTCGCCGGCGCCCATCGCCTGCTCCTCGGCGGTGGACTGGATGATGCTCGTCTCAATGTCGATCGCCTGCGGGCGGGTTGACAGTTCGCTAAAAGCGGTCACCCAGGCGCCGCTGTTATCGGGCATGGTATTGACTTTGACGCCAGCACGGTTGACCAGATCGTCGGCCACCGTCACCGTGCTCGCCAGCGTCGCCACTATGCCGATGTCAAGGCTCTCGTTGGCTTCGAGGTCGGCGATGTTGTCCCAGGTCAACGTGGTGGCGCCGTCAGACTGGCGGGCAACATTGGTCGGCGCCGGGTCGGCGCTGACGTAGGTGAGACCGACGGGAAGCGTGTCGGTGATGGTCAGGTTGTAGCCACGATCGGTCACAGCAGTGGCGCCGTTGTTGCGCACATTCAGCGTGAAGGCAACCTGCCCGCTGAGCAGCGGCTCCTGGCTGACCGTGTGCGACAGCGCCAGTACGGGGCTGCCGCCCTGCGCCTGGGTTGTGGCCGGCATGATCGTCGCCGCCAGCATCACCAGCAGGGTCAGGATGCTCAGCCATGACAATCGGTTTTGCGACTTTACGTTCGATTGCATAGTGTTCTCCCATAGTCAATAGAACGAATCGGATAGTTACCCACTGACTTGAGTGTAAGCAGCCAGGGTTGAGTGCTCATCAAATCAAAATCAAAACCAGATCAAGATGTACACAGAACAGGGTATGCACAGCCGGTTCCGCTGCGTTCGGCTTCGTGTGCTGTGCCCCTAATCTGTCATCGTAGCCCACTAGAGCAGCAGTGTCTTCCAGAAAAGGTCAGATTAAATGCCGGAGAAAAGTCAGCATTTGCGTAAGGTCTTGGCTGCTTTTCCCAGGGATGTGCTTTGCCATCGCTATGCGCTTGCGCTAAGATGAAAGACACAAAGGCGCGACGCCAGACCACGTCACCCACACTCCACACACCGAGCGACAAAGAGGTGTTCACATGAAAACATTGCTGGAAAAGTTACATCTATCCACTGTGAATCAGGGAACCGGTAGCGGGGCAGATCGGTGGATTGCCAGCCGCGCCGCCGCCATCACCTCCTACAACCCGACCACTGGCGAGGCAATCGCCCAGGTGATCCCTGCCGACGCCGACGCCTATGACGCCGCCGTCGCCAACGCGCAGATGGCGTTTCAGCAATGGCGCACCGTGCCGGCGCCCAAGCGTGGCGAAGCGATCCGCGACCTCGGCGCGATCTTGCGCGAATACAAGGCGCCGTTGGGCGAGCTAGTGGCGCTGGAGATGGGCAAAATTCGCGCCGAGGGCGAGGGCGAAGTGCAGGAGATGATCGACATCTGCGACTTCGCCGTCGGGCTTTCACGCCAATTGTACGGGCTGACGATGCACTCCGAACGCCCGGCGCACCGCATGTACGAACAGTGGCACCCGCTCGGCCCGATCGGGATCATCACCGCCTTCAACTTTCCTGTGGCAGTCTGGTCATGGAACGCAACAATTGCGGCGGTCTGTGGCGACACGCTGGTCTGGAAGCCGAGCGAGCTGGCGCCGCTCTGCGGCGTCGCCGTGCAGCACCTTGCCAACCGCGTCATGGCCGACCATGGACTGACCGGCATCTTCAACCTGGCGGTGGGGGCGGGCGACATCGGCCAGCGCATGACTGAGGACAAGCGGCTGCCGCTGATCTCCTTTACCGGCTCGATCGCCACCGGACGCCGCGTGGCGCAAGCCGTGGCGGGTCGCCTCGGACGCCCGCTGCTGGAGCTAGGCGGCAACAACGCCATCATCGTCTCCGATCAAGCCGATCTCGACCTGGCGGTGCGCGCGATCCTCTTCGGCGCAGTAGGCACCGCAGGACAACGCTGCACCAGCACACGGCGCATCATCGCCCACGCCACCATCGTCGATGAGTTGGCGGCGCGTCTGGTCAAGTCCTATCAACAGGTGCCCATTGGCGACCCGCTGCAACCCGGCATCCTGATGGGGCCGCTTGTCACCGACCGCGCTGTAGCGACGATGCTGCGCGCCGTGGCGCGCGCAGTGGCCGATGGCGGCACGGTGCTCACCGGCGGCAAAGCGCGCCCCGACCTCGGCGCCCAGTTCGTCGAGCCGACGATCATTAGAATGCCGGCGCAGACCGAGATCGTGCGCGAGGAGACCTTTGCACCGATCCTCTATATCTTGACCTACCACTCGCTGGCGGAGGCCATCGAACTGCACAACGGCGTGACGCAGGGGCTTTCCTCCGCCATCTTCACCGACAGCCTGCGCGAGTCGGAACACTTCCTCGCCGTCACTGGGTCGGACTGTGGCATCGCCAACGTCAACATCGGCACCTCGGGCGCAGAGATCGGTGGCGCGTTTGGCGGCGAGAAGGACACGGGCGGCGGGCGCGAGTCCGGCTCCGATGCGTGGAAGGTGTACATGCGCCGCCAGACCAACACGATCAACTGGTCGGGCGCGCTGCCGCTGGCGCAAGGGATCAAGTTTGAATGAAAAAAAAACAGAACGCGCTCAGGTGACAGTCACTTTTTGAATTGACTGTCACCTGAGCGCCGATTTCGGTATTCTCTTGAAGAGGAGTATCAAGATGAGCAACAGCACCACTAGCAATATGATCTATCCGCTGACCTTCGATCCCGTCTTCAAGGATTACCCGTGGGGCGGGCGCAACCTGGAAACCAAGCTGGGGCGTACGATTCCCGACGGCATCGTGGCGGAAAGCTGGGAGATCGCGGCGCACCCGAATGGTTCCAGCATCGTCAATGCCGGCCCGCTGCAGGGCAAGACGCTGCCCGCCGTGCAGTCACTGCTCGGTGAGGCGCTGCTCGGCGACCGCAACGCTGCGGCGCTAGCAACGGGCAAGTTTCCGCTGCTGATCAAGATTCTCGACGCCAACCGCTGGCTCTCGATCCAGGTACACCCCGACGACGCCTATAGCATGGCGCACGAAGGCGAGCCGGGCAAGACCGAGATGTGGGTTGTGCTCCACGCCGCGCCGGGCGCCGAGTTGATCTACGGCTTTGCGCCGGGGATGACGCGAGCGCAGTACGCCGCCGCCATCGGCACCGACGCCAGCGTCGACGGGCTGCATCGCGTGACGGTCAAGCCGGGGGACGTGATCTTCGTGCCGTCCGGCACGATCCACGCGCTGGGGCCGGGCGTCATGGTCGCCGAGATTCAGCAAAACAGCGACACCACCTATCGCATCTGGGATTGGGGGCGTCCGCGCCCGCTGCACCTGGAGAAGTCGCTGGATGTGCTCAACTTCGCGCAAGTGGCGCCTGACCCAGCTAAACCGGCTATCTTGCTTGACGAGGAAGGGCTGCGCGTCGAGCGCCTTGTCGCCTGCCCGTACTTCGAGACTGAGCGCATCACCCTGCCCGCCGGTCACGAATTCTACGGGCTGTGTGATGGTTCATCATTCGAGATTTGGGCGGTGCTGCAAGGCCAGGTGACGCTCACCTCCGACGCGGCGCCGCTGACGCTGACCGCCGTGCAGTGGGTGCTGCTCCCCGCCGAACTGGGCGAGTTCCAGCTCAACGCCGAAGCGGACGCCGTGCTGTTGCGCGTGGTGACGCCGGAGCTTGACGAGGACTAAAGCGTGGAGAAAGTGTTAGTCGCATCAAAGCGTGCTTTACACTCCAGACTCAAGACTCAGGACGACGGACTTATGACGACCAGACGACTTCGACAAATTTTTCAGCATGACGGGCGGGCGTTGATTGTGGCGATGGATCACGGCTTGATCGATGGGCCGTGCGCCGGGCTGGAGCAGCCAGCGGCGACGATTGCCAAAATTGCGGCGGGCGGCGCCGATGCGGTGCTCACTTCCTACGGCGTGGCGACGCGCTTTGCCGCGGAGCTGGCCGGGCTGGGCTTGATCCTGCGCGTGGACGGCGGCGCCACCAGCCTGGGCGGGGGCGGCGGACAGGGTGCAGCGTTCTTCGGCGTGGAGGAGGCGCTGCGGCTTGGCGCCGATGCGGTAGCGGTCTCCGCCTTTCCCGGCTCCCCGGTCGAGGTGGAATCGCTGGAGCGGCTGGCGCACGTGATTACGGCAGCGCATCGCTGGGGGCTGCCCGTGATGGCGGAGATGGTGCCCGGCGGCTTCGACAGCCCGCCCGACAAACGCACGCCGCACGCCATCGCCCTGGCCGTACGCGTCGCCGCCGAGCTGGGCGCCGACTTCGTCAAGACGCCCTACTGCACCAACTTCGCGCAGGTGATCGCCGGCTGCTACGTGCCGGTCGTCGTGCTGGGCGGGGCAAAGCGGGGCAACGAAGCGTCGATGCTGAGCGATGTCGCCGCGGCCATGCAGGCGGGCGGCGCCGGCGTCGCCATCGGGCGCAACATCTTCCAGGCTGACGACCCG
>Ga0209398_1000268_pt1 | contig 34937 bp, 24 predicted proteins | sample AshMeaBigSpring_FD_184125 | JGI IMG/M metagenome (GOLD analysis project Ga0209398, IMG submission 184125) | Groundwater microbial communities from Big Spring, Nevada to study Microbial Dark Matter (Phase II) - Ash Meadows Big Spring (SPAdes)... | ecosystem: Environmental > Aquatic > Deep...
GTACTCCCTGAGGCGGTCGCCGGGGAGCTCGCGCTCGAGCAGCTGCGCAGCGCCGCGCAGGCCGCCGAGCGGGTTCTTGATCTCGTGCGCGAGCTGGCGTGCCATCAGTCGGCTGCCGCCCTGCTGGGCGAGCAGCGCCGAGTCGCGGTTCATGCGCGAGGGTTTCGTGGTGTCCGCGATCTCAATCAGCACCAGGCCCTGCGCGCCGGACAGCGGCGCGAGCGTGACGTCCACCTGGTAGCGCACGTCGCCGCGCGCCGCCGGCGCGAATTCGACCGCCCGCAGCGCAAGCGGCTCGGCGCTCTCGCGGCTCCGCGCGATGAGCGCCTCGATCGCCCGGCCGTCTTGCACGAGTGTCGCGAGCCCGCGGCTGCGCGCAGCGGCCTGCCCCGTCGCGAGCAGGTCCGCAGCCGCGACATTGAGCCAGTGGACGCGATCCTCCGCGTCCACGACGATCACGGCCGTCGATAGCTGGTCGAGGATTGCTGCGGGATCGAAGCCGCCGGCCTGCTCGCGCGTCATCGCGCGATCCCGGTCCGGTGGGCGAGACGGGTCAGTTCGAGGGCGTGGTGCCGGGCGTCGGCGGCCGCGGCCGTTGCGGGCTCTGCGGCGCGTTGAGCGAGGGCTGGCGCACGTGGAAGCTGATCTGCTGGCTCGTGATCATGGGATTGCCGGCCTGGTCGAGCACGCTCGCGCGCAGGAAGTAGGATCCGCGCTCGAGGCCGGAGAGCGTGAGGCCGGCGCCGCCATCCGCGGCGCGCCGGTTGCCATTCAGGAAGAACACGAGCGTGTGGTCCGGCCGCAGCGTCCCGCCCAGGTCCACCGCGACCGTCACCGTCGCATCCGCTCCGAAGAACACCTGGTCCGGCGTCGGCTGCACGATCGAGAGCGACGTATAGGGTGACTCCTCCGGCTCTTCCTCCCCGCCGGAACCGGCGTATGCGCCGAGGTCCGACGGCTCCTCCTCGTAGGTATTCGGGTTGACCAGGATCACGCGCTCCGCGCCCTGCGCGCCGGGCTGGTCCGAGTAATGGACGACGCCGTCCTTGTCCACCCACCGGTAAATCTCCTGGGGCAGGGCCGCCAGGGACAGGGTCAATCCGGCGAGAAGCAGGAGCATGCGCATGACCGACAGCATATCCCGCCGCCCGCCGGGCTGACAAAACCGGCGGTCCGAACTGTGACCGCCGTGCCTCCGGTGTCCCGCGCCTCAGAGGCTGTAGTACATGTCCATCTCGACCGGGTGCGTGGACATCCGGAACCGCGTCACCTCGGCCTCCTTGAGTGCGATGTAGGCGTCGATCAGGTCGTCGCTGAACACGCCGCCACGCTTCAGGAAATCGCGGTCACGGTCGAGATGCCCGAGCGCCATGTCGAGCGAATGGCAGACCTCCGGGATGTTCTTCGCTTCCTCCGGCGGCAGGTCGTACAGGTCCTTGTCGGAGGCCTCGCCCGGATGAATCTTGTTCTGGATCCCGTCGAGCCCGGCCATCAGCATGGACGCGAACGCGAAGTAGGGGTTCGCAAGCGAATCCGGGAAGCGCACCTCGATGCGCCGGCCCTTCGGGCTCGATACCCACGGGATGCGGATCGACGCGGAACGGTTACGGGCGGAATACGCGAGCATCACCGGCGCCTCGAAGCCGGGCACCAGCCGCTTGTAGCTGTTGGTGCCCGGGTTCGTGAATGCGTTCAGCGCCTTCGCATGCTTGATGATGCCGCCAATGTAGTAGAGCGCGATGTCGGAGAGCCCCGCGTAGCGGTCGCCCGCGAACAGGTTCTTGCCGTCCTTCTGCAGCGACTGGTGCACGTGCATGCCGTTGCCGTTGTCGCCCACGAGCGGCTTCGGCATGAAGGTCAGCGTCTTGCCGTGGCCGTGAGCGACGTTCCACAGCGCGTACTTGAGCAGCAGCACCTCGTCGCCTTTCTTCGTCAGCGTGTTCGCGGCGACGTTGATCTCGCCCTGGCCGCCGGTCGCGACCTCGTGGTGGTGCACCTCGACCTTGAGGCCGAGCTCCTCGCAGGCCTGGCACATCGCCGTGCGCAGGTCCTGGAAGCGGTCCACCGGCGGCACCGGGAAGTAGCCGCCCTTCACGCCCGGGCGATGGCCCAGGTTGCCGCCGTCGTAGTTCGTGCCGGAGTTCCACGCGCCCTGCACCGAATCGATGTGGTAGCTGCAGCCGTTGAGGTCGTTGGCCCAGCGCACGCTGTCGAAAATGAAGAACTCGTTCTCCGGGCCAAACAGGCAGGAATCTGCGATGCCGGTGGACTTGAGGTAGGCCTCAGCCCGCTTCGCGAGAGACCGCGGGTCGCGGCTATAGCCCTGCATCGTCGTCGGTTCCACGACGTCGCAGCGCAGCAGCAGCGTGGTTTCCTCGTAGAACGGATCGATCATCGCCGTCGATGCGTCCGGCATCAGGATCATGTCGGACTCGTTGATCCCCTTCCATCCGGCGATCGAGGAGCCGTCGAACATCTTGCCGTCGACGAAGAAATCCTCGTCCACCATTCGCGTGGGAATCGTCACGTGCTGCTCCTTGCCGCGGGTGTCCGTGAAGCGCAGGTCGCAGTAGGTGGCTTCCTTTTCCTTGATCAGCTTGACGACGTCGGCGGGGGTCATGGCGCGGCTCCGTTGTTCGTTGGCGATGTCTCGCGATCCCTTGTTTGGTGCAAAGGGTATGCCAGAGCAGGCTATGAAACTTATATTATATAAATCAATTTACTACAATAGATCCGAAAGATGGCAAATTCATCTCATGCGCCATTTTGGTGCTTTCTGGTCGGCCGATGCCCGTTCCCGGTGCGTGCCGCGAGCTTTGCGCCGCCGCAGGCCCCCGCCACAATCGCCGCCCGATGCGCCTGAACAAGTTCATCAGCGAGCACGGCGTCTGTTCGCGCCGCGAAGCCGACGCCTGGATTGCCGCGGGGCGCGTTACCGTCAACGGCAGGCCTGGCGCGCTTGGGACTCAAGTGGGCGGGGGCGACGACGTGCGGGTGGACGGCAAGCCGCTGCCGGAGCGGCGCATGGCCGTCTACCTCGCGCTCAACAAGCCGCGCGGCATCACCTGCACGACCGAGCACGACGTGCCGGGCAACATCGTGGACTTCATCGGGCACCGCGAGCGGATCTTTCCGATCGGCAGGCTCGACAAGGATTCCGAAGGGCTGATCCTGCTCACGAACGACGGCGACATCGTCAACGAGATCCTCCGCGTCGAGCATGGCCACGAAAAGGAATACGAGGTCACGGTGGACAGGCCCGTGACGCCGGCTTTCCTGTCGATGATGGCCGCGGGCGTGCGCATCGGCGGCGAGAAGACGAAACCCTGCGCGGTGACCCGCACTGGCCCCGCGTCGTTCCGCATCGTCCTGACCCAGGGTCTCAACCGGCAGATCCGCCGCATGTGCTCGGCGCTCGGCTGGCGCGTCCGGAGCCTGCGGCGCGTGCGCATCATGCACATCCGCCTGGGCGCGCTCGCATCCGGGCGCTGGCGCAACCTCACGGACGCCGAGATCCGCCCGCTGCTCGCGGCGGCGGCTGCGCGCGCGGGCTCGGCCTGAGCGCGCGGCCGTTATACTAGGCGGCCTTTCGCCGGACCCGCGACGAATGACGAAAACCCTGAAAATCCTGCGGCCGCCGCGCACCTTCCAGGACCTGGTCCTGGCGCTGCAGAACTACTGGGCGGGCCAGGGCTGCGTGCTGCTGCAGCCCTACGACATGGAAATGGGCGCCGGCACCTTCCACACGGCGACCTTCCTTCGCGCGCTCGGCCCGGAGCCGTGGAATGCGGCCTACGTGCAGCCGAGCCGCCGCCCCACCGACGGGCGCTACGGCGACAACCCGTTCCGCCTGCAGCACTATTACCAGTTCCAGGTCGTCATGAAGCCCTCGCCGAAGGACATCGTCGACCGCTATCTCGGATCGCTCGCCGTGCTTGGCATCGACGCGCTCACGCACGACATCCGCTTCGTCGAGGACAACTGGGAGTCGCCGACGCTCGGCGCCTGGGGCCTCGGCTGGGAAGTCTGGCTGAACGGCATGGAAGTCACGCAGTTCACCTATTTCCAGCAGGCGGGCGGGCTCGATTGCCGCCCCGTGATGGGCGAGATCACCTATGGGCTCGAGCGGCTCGCGATGTACCTGCAGGGCTGCGAAAGCGTCTATGACCTCACCTGGACCGAAGGCGATGCCGGTCGCGTCACCTATGGTGACGTCTTCCACCAGAACGAGGTCGAGCAGTCCGCGTACAACTTCGAGCAGGCGGACATCGCCGCGCTCTTCGCCGAATTCGAGCAACGCGAGGGCGCCTGCGAAAAGCTTCTGGGAACGAAACTGCCCCTGCCCGCCTACGAACAGGCGCTCAAGGCCTCGCATGCGTTCAACCTGCTGGATGCGCGCAAGGCGATCTCGGTCACCGAGCGGCAGCGGTACATCCTCCGGGTGCGGGCGCTGACGCGGGCGGTGGCCGAGGCGTACTACGCGAGGCGCGAGGCGCTCGGTTTCCCGCTCCTGAAGGCGGGCGGCGGATGAAGCGCCTCGACTTCCTGGTCGAGATCGGCACCGAAGAACTGCCGCCGAAGGGCCTGCTGCCGCTCGCCGAGGCCTTCCGCGACGGCATCGCGGCGGGCCTCGACAAGGCCGGGCTCACGCATGGCGCGGCGCTTGCCTATGCGACGCCACGACGGCTCGCGGTCCTCGTGCGACGCCTGCTCGACCAGCAGCCGGACCAGCGCATCGAGCGCCGCGGGCCGCCGGTTTCCGCGGCGTATGACGCGGCCGGCAAGCCGACCAGGGCCGCGCACGCCTTCGCGGCGTCCTGCGGCATCGACGTGAAGGAAATCCAGCGCCGCAGCGACGCCAAGGGCGAATTCCTGTTCTGCAAGCTGACACGGCCCGGCGCGAAGACGGCTTCGCTGCTGCCGGACATCGTGCAGGAAGCGCTCGCGGCCCTGCCAATCGCGCGGCGCATGCGCTGGGGCGCCGGCGACGTGGAGTTCGTGCGGCCCGCGCATTGGGTCGTGATGCTGCACGGCGACGAGGTAGTGCCCGGCGAGATCCTGGGCCTGCCGGCCGGGCGCATGACGCGCGGCCACCGCTTCCACGCCCCCAAGCCCGTCGCGCTCCGCTCTCCGGGTGTCTACCTCGCCTCGCTGGAGCGGCGCGGTTATGTGCTGGCCGATTTCGAGGCCCGACGCGAGCGCATCCGCGCCGGGGTGCTGGCAGTGGCCGCGGCCGAGGGTGGCGAGGCCGTCGTCGAACCGGCCGTGCTCGAGGAGGTCACGGCCCTCGTGGAGTGGCCGATCCCCATCGTGGGGCGCTTCGACCCGCGCTACCTGGAGCTGCCACCGGAAGTGCTGGTCGCGACCCTCCAGGAGCACCAGCGCTATTTCCCGGTGCGGGCCGGCGGCGGCCAGCTGCTGCCGCTCTTCGTCGCCGTGGCGAACATCGAGAGCCGGGACCCTGCCCAGGTGCGGGCCGGTAACGAGCGGGTGGTCCGGCCGCGCCTGGCGGATGCGGCCTTCTTCTACGAGACAGACCGCAAGACGCCGCTGGGCGCCCGCCAGGCCGCGCTCGGGGCTGTCACCTTCCAGGCCAAGCTGGGGTCGCTGGCGGACAAGACCGCCCGGGTCATGGAGCTCGCGGGACAGATCGCCCGCGCCACCGGCGAAGAGCCGGCCCATGCCCAGCGGGCGGCGCAGCTGGCCAAGTGCGACCTCCTGACCGCCATGGTCGGGGAATTCCCGGAACTGCAGGGTGTCATGGGCCGCTATTACGCCCTGCACGACGGCGAACCCGATCCGGTCGCCGCGGCGATCGCCGAGCAATACCTCCCGCGCTTCGCCGGGGATGCCCTGCCGGCGACCGGCGCCGGCCTCGCGCTCGCGATCGCCGACAAGCTCGACACCATCGTCGGCATCTTCGCGATCGGCCAGAAGCCGACCGGCACCAAGGATCCTTTCGGGCTGCGCCGCGCGGCGCTCGGCGTACTCAGGATCCTGATTGAGACCGGCATTGCGCTCGACCTGCGCGCGCTGATCGCGACGGCGCACGAACAGGTCGCTGCGGACATCGTGCGCCTCGGCGGCGACACCGCGATCCTCAAGGCGCTCTCGGAGACCGGCCCGCGGACACAGGTCGATGACGTCTACGACTACATGATGGAGCGCCTGCGCAGCTGGTACCTCGAGAGCAATGCGGGCGTGACGACGGAGATGTTCGACGCCGTGCTCGACACGCGCCCTGCCTCGCCGCTCGATTTCGACGACCGCCTGCGCGCGCTCGCCGGGTTCCTGCAGCTGCCGGAAGCGGCCAGCCTCACCGCGGCCAACAAGCGCATCTCGAACATCCTGCGCAAGGCGGGTGAACAACCAAATCCGCGCGTGGATCCCGGGCTCCTGACCGATCCCGAGGAGCGCCGGCTCGCGACCGAGGTCGAGGATCTGCGCCAGGAGGTCGAGCGATTCGTGACGTCGCGCCGCTATGCCGAGGCGCTCGCGCGGCTCGCGGCGCTGCGTCCCGCGGTCGACGCCTTCTTCGACAAGGTGCTCGTGATGGCCGACGACGTGCGCCTGCGCGCGAATCGCCTCGCGCTCCTCGCCGCGCTGCAGAGATTGTTCCTGCACACCGCCAACCTGGCCCGGTTGCCCGGCTGAAACGCCGGGTTTCCCGGATGTCCATAAACATCCAGAAAGAAGAAAACCCGTTGAGCGGACAGGGGCCGGCGCCCGCCCCGGTGCCATGGATCCCGGCGTGGCGCCGCTGGCCCCCCGTGCAATGGCTCGGATCGGTCATTTTCACGACGCTGCTGTTCGCGGATTCCTTCGCGTGGGGGCTCGCGATCGTGCTCTTCGGCTGGCTGCCATTCCGGCAGCTCTACCGCTTCGCGCGCGCCTGGGCGCGCTGGCACCTCTGGCTCGGCAAGGTGCTGTGCGGCCTCGAGTGGACGATCGAGGGGCGCGAACACATCCCGCGGGAGGGCGCCCACATCTCGATGTGGAAGCACACCTCCGCGTGGGAAACGATCGCGCAGATGGTCGTGTTCCCGCCACAGGCCTGGGTCTACAAGCGCGAGCTGCACTGGATTCCGCTGGTCGGCTGGGCGGCGTGGTGCCTGAAGGGCATCGCGATCAATCGTGGCGCGGGTCACCGCGCCGTGAACCAGGTGCTCGACCAGGGGCGCGAGCGGCTCGCCGCCGGGATCTGGATCCTCATCTTCCCGGAGGGCACGCGCGTCGAGCCGGGGCAGACGCGCAAGTACGGAATGTCGGGCGCGTTGCTCGCGTCGCAAACCGGCGCCCTCATCGTGCCCGTCGCGCACAACGCCGGCGACTTCTGGACGCGCCGCGCGCTCGTCAAGAAGCCCGGCCTGATCCGCGTCGTCATCGGGCCGCCGATCACATCGGCGGGACGCGATCCGCGCGAGCTCAACCGCGAGGTCGAGGCCTGGATCGAGGGGACGATGCGCGAGATCGCCGCGCCGCGCGCGCAGGCCCCCGCGGGCTGATGCCTATGGCCAACCGAAACGCCGCCAGGATCCGGGCGGCGCAGCGTATCCGCTAGAAGCCCAGCAGTCCGTGCACCTGGCCCGGCAGGCCAGCCTGGCCAGTGCCCGCATGAGCCTCGCCCGCGGGCCCGCCGTTGCCTCCCGCGCCGCCCGAGTACGCGACCGATTGAATGACCGGGGCGCTGGTCGCATGGCGCAGGATGCCGATGCTGTGGCCGCCGGGGCCGCCGGCTCCCGGTCCACTGTGCCCGCCGCGGCTGCCGGCACCACCAGCACCACCGGCCCCCCGCGTGCTCGTCCCGGTCAGGCCGGGCAATCCCGCGCCTCCCGCTCCCCCGGTCCCGCCCGGTTGGCCGCGACCGCCCGCCCCGCCGCCCCCGCCGGCGCCCCCGTGCCCGCGCACGATGGCGCAATTCCGGATCACCGGGTTCGAGTCCAGCACCAGGATGCCAATCGAATTCCCGCCAGCCAGGCCGGGCTGGCCGCCATACGGCGCGCGCGAACCTCCCGCGCCGCCACCCCCGCCGCCGGCGCCCGCCCCGGCGTTGGACGCGCCGTTCAACGCGCCGATGCCGCCACCGCCGCCGGCGCCTCCGACGCCATGTTGGCCCAATGCCCCCGCAGTGCCAATCGTGCGGGCGGGCGCGCCGTTCACGAGTACCAGCAACCCATTACCGTGCGCGCCATGCGCGCCGTCGACAGAAAATAGCACGTCGCCATCAGCCCCTTTGGGCGCGGGCGCAGTCGAATTCGCGGATCCTCCCGCGCCGCCCTGCGCGCTTCCCGTGGACGCGCCCGCAACGCCCGAGGTCGGCGTCAGGTCCGGAAGCACGCCGCCGCATCTGCTGCTCTGTGTGCCGCCCGCTCCGCCCGCACCGCCGGCGGCCGTCGGTCCGATGGGATTGTTCTGCCCGCCGGCTCCGCCCGCCCGCCGCGTCGAATCGTTGCAGAAACCCAGCTGCACGGCGGCCGCGCCCGCGGCGCCCGCCTGCGCCGGCAATTGGCTCGCGTCGCTGCCCGCGGCGCCCGCAAGCCCGGCGCCGGCCGTGGCGCCGATGATCTTCACGTTCTCGACCACGAGTCCGGAGCTTCCGTTGCGAATGACGATGCCGACCGTGTTGCGCCCGGCCGCCGATGCGGCGCTCTGCCGCAGCGTCAGACCGGCGAGGCGCGTCGCCTGCGTGATGCCATCCGCTAGCACGACGGCGTTCTGGCCAAGCTCCGCCATGAACGCGCCGACGGCTTCCGTCGGCGCGACGTCCATGCGACCGAAGTCCTGCGTGTATCCACCTGCGACCTCGATGCCGTTCGCCATCCGGAATGCGCCGTAGCTGCCGGCGGCCACCAGCACGCGGGATCGCCCGCTGCCCACCGCGCGTTGTATGCCGGTGGCGATGCTGCGAACTGCGGTCTTTGGCGAGAGCCCGTCCTGGAGATCGCTGGCCGCTGCAGCGTTGACGAACACGGCGTCATCCGCCGCCTGCGCCGCGCCAGCTGCGAGCAGGAAGGAAGCCGCCAGCAGTTTCCGGATCCCGAGCATGATCGTCTCCGGGCGGCGCCTGGCCGCCACTTCGCGCAAGACGAGCCGCCGCGCAAATCCGGCCTGTGCCGGCGCGAAGACGCCGCGAAGAATGACGGGATTAATGATGCTCATAAGCATCCATAATGTGCGCAAAGCGTTGTCAGCGGAAGTGCGCGCGCCTTGACGTGCTCCCGGGCAGGGTCAGACGTCGAGATTGGCGACCGCGAGCGCGTTCTTTTCGATGAATTCGCGTCGTGGCTCGACCGCGTCGCCCATCAGTGTCGTGAAGATATCGTCGGCCGCGACCGCGTCCTCGATGCGCACCTGCAGCAGGCGCCGCACTTCGGGATTGATGGTGGTCTCCCAGAGCTGCTCCGGGTTCATCTCGCCGAGGCCCTTGTAGCGCTGGATGCCCTGGCCCTTGCGCGCCTGCTCGAGCAGCCAGGCCATGGCTTCCGGAAACGCGGTGACTTCCTGCCGCTCGCCGCCGCGCGCGACATGGGCGCCAGCGCTGATGAAGTCCGACAGGGTGCCTCCCAGCTCGGCGATGCGCGCGTACTCCGCGGACTCGAAGAACTCGCGCTGCAGGTGCTTGTCGGTCGTGACGCCGTGCTCGGTGCGGGAGACGTCCACACGCACCGGCTCGCCCTCCTCGTTCCGGCGCACCGCGAGCTTGTAGCTATGCACCAGGCTGCCGTCGGCATTGAGCCGCGCCTCGAGCTCCTTCGCCCAGCCCTCGAGCCAGGCGGCGTCCTTGAACTGCTGCTCGCCGACCGGGCGCATGGTGAGCAGCTGCTCGAGCAGCCGGCGGTCGTAGCGGCGTGACCAGCGCGCAATGATGGCTTTCACCTCCATGTACTGGCGGGCCAGCATCTCGAGCCCCGACCCGGAGAGAGGCGGGGCTTCCGGATTCACGTGCAGCGCGGCGCCGTCGAGGGCGCTCGCGAGCAGCAGCTGGTCGAGCTCGGCCTCGTCCTTGACGTAGAGCTCCTGCTTGCCGCGCTTGATCTTGAACAGCGGCGGCTGGGCGATGTACACGTGCCCGCGCTCGATCAATTCCGGCATCTGCCGGTAGAAGAACGTCAGCAGCAGCGTGCGGATGTGGCTGCCGTCCACGTCTGCGTCGGTCATGATGATCACGCGGTGATACCGCAGCTTTGCCGCGTCGAAATCGTCGCGGCCGATGCCGGTCCCGAGGGCGCTGATGAGCGTTACCACCTCCTGGGACGACAGCATCTTGTCGAAACGGGCCTTTTCGACGTTCAGGATCTTGCCCTTGAGCGGCAGGACCGCCTGGGTGCGCCGGTCCCTGCCCTGCTTGGCCGAGCCGCCGGCGGATTCGCCCTCCACCAGGAAGATCTCGGACCGGGCGGGGTCCTTTTCCTGGCAGTCGGCCAGCTTTCCGGGCAGCCCGGAGGCATCCAGCGCCCCCTTGCGGCGGGTCATTTCCCGGGCCTTACGGGCCGCCTCGCGCGCGCGCGCGGCCTCGATGATCTTCTGGCAGATCGAGCGTGCGTCCCCGGGGTGTTCCAGCAGGAATTCGCCCAGTTTTTCGGCCACCGCCGATTCCACGGCCCCCTTCACTTCCGAGGAAACCAGCTTGTCCTTGGTCTGTGAGGAGAACTTGGGGTCCGGCATCTTGATCGAGAGGATGGCGGTCATCCCCTCGCGCGCGTCGTCGCCGGTCAACTGCACGTCCTCGCGTTTCGCGAGGCCTTCTTTTTCGATGAATTCGTTGATTTTCCGCGTCAAGGCCGCGCGGAAGCCCGCGAGATGCGTGCCGCCGTCCTTCTGCGGGATGTTGTTCGTGTAGCAGTACATGGACTCCTGGTAGGAGTCGTTCCACTGCGCCGCGACCTCGACGGCGATCGGCCCTTCCTGGCTCTGGAAGTAGAAAATCCCCGGGTGAGTCGCGGTCCGGCTGCGATTCAGGTACTGCACAAATGCGCTCACGCCGCCCTCATGCTGGAACACGTCGCGCCGGTCCTCGCGCTCGTCGATGAGCTCGATGCGCACGCCGGAGTTGAGGAACGACAGCTCGCGCAGCCGCTTTGCCAGCCAGTCGTACGAGAACGTCGTGTTCGTGAAGATCGTGCTGCTCGGCTTGAAGCGGATCGTCGTCCCGCGCTCATTCGTCGTGCCGACGACGGCGAGCGGGCCCTGGGGCTCGCCCATCCTGTACTGCTGGCGGTGCAATTTGCCGTCGCGCGCGATCGTGAGCGTCAGCGAACCAGACAGGGCGTTCACCACGGAAACGCCGACGCCATGCAGGCCACCCGCGACCTTGTAGGAGTTATCGTCGAATTTTCCGCCGGCATGCAGCACGGTCATGATGACCTCGGCCGCCGAGCGGTTTTCCTCCTTGTGGATGTCGGTCGGGATGCCGCGGCCGTTGTCGGTGACGGTGACCGACTCGTCCGCGTGGATGGTCACAACGATGCGGTCGCAGAAACCCGCCAACGCCTCGTCGATGGAGTTGTCGACGACCTCGAAGACCATGTGATGCAGGCCGGTGCCGTCATCGGTATCGCCGATGTACATGCCGGGCCGCTTGCGGACCGCTTCGAGACCCTTTAAGACCTTGATTTTACTGGAATCGTAGGCTTCTGGACGAGAGGATTCTGGGCCGTTCTGCATGATCCTGAAATCATAGCAGAGAATCTGCCGTTTTTACTTTGTTTTTCAGTCGCTTGGGAATAAGAATCCGGGGATTCCCGGCGCGAATTCTTGTGCGGCGCAAAATACGCTGTTCCACGTGGAAAATTGCGGCGCCCTACGCTCTCGCCACGGCCCCTTGTTCCACGTGGAACACGCGCGCGGCATCCGGCAGTCCCGGAATATCTGGCCTGAGCGACGTTACCCAAAGCTGTGCGGGCAGCGCCCGTACGAGCTCCATGAGGCGCCACAGGTTCTCCCGATCGAGTTCCGCCGCGGGATCGTCCAGCAGCAGCGCCGACCGGCCCGGGCGTTGCTGCTCCTGGATCTGCAGCTGGGCGAGCATCAGCGCCGATGCGACCAGCTTCTGCTGGCCGCGAGAAACCCGGTCCTTGGCCGGCCGGCCTCCGACCTGGATCGTCACGTCACCGCGGTGCGGCCCGGCCTGCGTGGCCCGATAGCGCCTGTCCCTCGCCCGCCCTTCGCGCAGCGTCTCGAGCAGGCCACGATCCCGGTCCCAACCGGCCAGGTGACTGAGCACGATCGGTTGGTCCAGGAGCGCAAGCCCGATCGTCTCCAGCGGCTCCCTGAGGCGCGCCAGGTAGCGATCTCGCTGCCGGACAAGCTCTTCCCCGGCTGCGGCCAATTCCTGTTCCCAGGCGGCGAGGTCCTGATCGCTGCGATCCTGCTTGAGCGCGGCATTCCGCTGGCGTAGGCCTTGGTGATATCCGCGCCAGTTTTCGAGGAAGGTCGGTTCCACGTGGAACACGCCCCAATCCAGGAATCGGCGCCGGCGCCCGGGGCCCTCTTCGAGGAGTTTGTGGACTTCGGGGTCAATCACCTGGGCCGGAAACTGCTCGGCCAGGTCCGCGATGCCAGCGGCTGGCTGCCCACCAAGCCGCCACTCCGTCGCTTCCTGGCTGGCGCGCGCTCCAAGCGTCACCGGGCCCGACGCAATCTCGCTTCGGCCTGCCAGCAGGAATTCGGCCTGCCCGTGACGGATCAGCGCATCCCTGCGGCGGCTGCGGAATGAACGGCCGCGGCCCAGGAAGAATGCGGCCTCAAGCAGGCTCGTCTTCCCGGAAGCGTTCGGCCCGACGAAGAGATTCGCGCGTACGTCGAGCTCGATCTCGACCGCGGCCAGGCAGCGGAAATTCTCCGCGCGGAACCAGCCGAGCGGCATTCGGCCTTTAGAGCCGCATCGGCATCACGACGTAGCGCGCACTGGTCGCGCCAGGCGCCCGCACCAGGCAGCTCGAGTTCCCGTCCGTCACACCGATCTCGACCTCGGCGCCGTCCACGGCACCGAGCGCATCGAGGAGATAGCCAACGTTGAACCCGACTTCCAGCTCGTCGCCCTTGTAGTTCACCTCGACCTGCTCCTCCGCCTCTTCCTGCTCCGGGTTGTGCGCCTGCAGCGTCAGCAGGTTCCTCTTCAGAGCGAGCCGGATCCCGCGGTACTTTTCGTTCGCCAGGATCGAGGTCCTCTGCAGGGCCGCCCGGAGGGACTCGCGGTCGGCGACGACCGCGCGTGGTGGCGCAGCCGGAATCACCCGGCTGTACTCCGGGAATCTGCCATCAATAAGCTTCGAAGTGAAGCGAACATCGCCTATCTGGGCGCGAACGTGATTACTGCCTATCGTGACCGAGACATCCCCTTCCGTGCCCAGAAGCCGCTGCAATTCAAGGACTCCCTTGCGCGGAATGATGACCTGCTGGCTACCGGATTTGCCTGGAAGATCCATCTCGCACAATGCCAGACGATGGCCGTCAGTCGCGACAGTTCGAAGCATTTTCCCGTCTGTTTCCAGCAACATCCCATTCAAGTAATAGCGTACGTCCTGCTGCGCCATGGAAAAGTGGGTCTTGTCCAGGAGGCGGCGCAGATCCGCTTGCGCGACCTTGATCGACTGCTGCTGGGCGAGCTCATCGATGACCGGGAAGTCGGAAGCGGGCAGCGTCGCCAGCACAAAGCGGCTGCGGCCGGCCTTGACCGTTGCCTTCTCCCCATCCTGGTTGAAGGAGATCGTGACGCCTTCGGGCAGTGAGCGGCAGATGTCGAGCAGCTTGCGGCCAGGGACGGTGATGCGGCCATCGACGCCTGACTTGATCTCCGCGCGGGCCACGAGCTCGACCTCGAGATCGGTAGCCGTGACGAGCAGCGTTCCCTGTTCCGCCGACAACAGGAGATTCGAGAGGATCGGCATCGTCTGGCGCCTTTCCACCACGCCAATGACCGATTGCAGCGCGGCGAGCAGGCTTTCGCGTTCGGCACTGAATTTCATCTGTGCACCCGGATGGCTTGAGCGTTGTTCAGTTCTTGCAGGAATCATCTTTTCTGATGACTGTAGTGACTAGGAGGCAGCGCATTTTCCGTGGATAAGCGGCCAAATGCGACCGCCATGAACGGCTTGCGCGAAGCATAACCCCGCGGACGGAAAGGCGGGAAACTCTGGCTCCCCTGTGGACCCGCTGTGGAGCAATGGACCCCACGGCGAACCGCACACATTATCCACATCAACCGGTCAGGATTCTCAACAGGTTGAGGTAATCCTCTCTGGCGCGGCGCTCGATTTCGCGCAACTCCTTCACGCGGTCGCAGGCATGGATCACGGTCGTGTGATCGCGCCCGCCAAAGGCATCGCCGATTTCCGGCAGGCTGTGGTTCGTGAGCTCGCGCGCGAGCGCCATCGCCACCTGGCGCGGCCGCGCGATCGAGCGGCTGCGCCGCTTGGAGAGCAAGTCGGCGACGCGGATCTTGTAGTACTCGGCGACCGTCTTCTGGATGTTGTCGATCGTGACCAGGCGCTCCTGCGCAGCCAGCAGGTCCTTGAGCGCCTCGCGGGCGAGCTCGAGCGTGACGGCGCGGCCGGTAAACCGGCTGGTCGCGAGCACGCGCCGGAGCGCGCCCTCGAGCTCGCGCACGTTCGAGCGGATGCGTTTCGCGACGAAAAAAGCCACTTCTTCCGGCAAATCCGCGCCCGTGGCCTGGGCCTTGGACATCAGGATGGCGACGCAGGTCTCGAGTTCCGGCGGTTCGATCGCGACCGTGAGGCCCCAGCCGAAGCGCGACTTCAGCCGTTCCTCGAGCCCCGCGACCTCCTTCGGGTAGCGGTCGCAGGACAGCACGATCTGCTGCTGGCCCTCGAGCAGCGCATTGAACGTGTGGAAGAACTCCTCCTGCGACTGGTTCTTGCCGGCGAAGAACTGGATGTCGTCGATCAGGAGCGCGTCGAGCGTGCGGTAGGTCTGCTTGAACTCGTTGATCGTGTTGTGCTGCAGCGCGCGCACCATGTCGCTGACGAAGCGCTCGCTGTGCACGTAGGCGATGCGCGCGCCCGGGCGGCGCTCGCGGATCAGGTTGCCGATCGCATGCATCAGGTGGGTCTTGCCGAGGCCGACACCCCCGTAGATGAAGAGGGGGTTGTAGGCGCGGCCGGGATTCTCGCCAACCTGCAGGGCCGCGGCCTTCGCCAGCTGGTTGCTCTTGCCCTCGACGAAGCTCGCGAAGGTGAAGTCGGGATTGATGCGGCTGCCGATGAGGCGCTGTTCCTGGGGTTTTTCCGCGGGAAAAACGCCATTTCCGGCGGCGGGGGCGGGGACCCCCCGGCTTCGGCTGCCGACCTCGAGAAGGACACGTGGGGCGCGGGCGCTGCCGGCAGCGCCCAGGAGCTGCTCGATGCGGCCGAAGAGGTTCTGCTCGATCCAGGACACGACGAAGCGGTTGGGCGCGAGCAGCAGGATCTCGTCGGCGCGCTCGATGGCCTGCAGCGGGCGCACCCAGGTGTTGAACTGCTGTTCCGGCACCTCGCTTTCGAGTTGGCGCAGGCAGTGATGCCAAAGCGAGCCCTGCACGAGTTACCCCTCTCTCGTTGTTGGGTCGGGCCGAGGAATGGCAGATGAGTCTACGGCGCGAGGTGTCGCCGCGCCAGAGTTATCCACAGCCCCGCGCGGTTGACAGGATTGGCCGCGCTCCGTAACCTTGCCGCCCTTTGCCAACTTCTGTTGGCCCTTGAATTTCAAAGGTTTGTGATCATGGCGACGAAGCGGACCTACCAGCCGAGCAAGATCAAGCGCAAGCGCACGCACGGCTTCCGCGCGCGGATGGCGACGAAGAAGGGCCGCCTGGTCCTGAAGCGCCGCCGCGCCAAGGGCCGCAAGCGCCTGGCTGTCACCGAAAAACGCTGACGAGTGGGTCTACGTCGCGGCGCCTCGGACTGCGGGCAGGGCAGAAACTCGCGACCGCCGCCGATTTCGAGCGGGCCCGGCGGAGCCGTGAACGTCACAGCGATGCATTCTTCCTCGTGCAATGCGCGGACAATGGCCTCGGACGGGCCAGGCTCGGCATGGCCGTCGGCGCCCGCACCATCGGCAACGCGGTGGAGCGCAACCGGCTGCGCCGCCTGATCCGCGAGTCCTTCCGCATGAACCGGCAGACGCTCCCCGCGCTCGATGTCTTCGTAACCGCGAAGGTCGCCGCGCGCGCGGCGGCCAATCGCGAGGTGGCCGGAAGCCTGGGGCGGCTGTGGCAGGAGATCCGGGCGGCACGATGAAGAAACTCCTGCAGTTCCCGATCCACCTGTACCGCTGGCTCGTGAGCCCCATGCTCGGCAGCAACTGCCGCTATCACCCGACGTGTTCGGCCTATGCGCTCGAGGCGATAGAGACGCACGGGGCGCTGCGCGGCTGCTGGCTCGCGGCGAGGCGCATCGGTCGCTGCCATCCCTGGGGTGGGGAGGGACACGACCCGGTGCCGGAGGCGCGCGGCACATGAGCGCCCAGCTTCGCATCTGGCTATGGGTCGGCCTCGGCGTCGTGCTGTGGCTCAACCTGAATGCCTGGATGAAGGACTATGGGCCGAAGCCCGCGCCAGCGCCGCCTGCGGCGAGCGCGCCCGCGGCGCCCGGCGCCGCGAACGGCCTCGCCGACGAACTGCCGACGATATCCAGGGAGACGCCGGCCGGCCCCACAGCGTCCGCTCCCACGCCGGAGATTCCGGAAGCGACGCCGGCCATGGGGGCGGCCGTGCGCGTCATCACGGACGTGCTCGACGTCACGATCGGACTCGAAGGTGGCGAAGTCATCCGCGCAGACCTGCCGCTCTACCCGCTGCACAAGGACGCGCCAGGCACGCCGGTGCGGCTCTTCAACACCGACTCGCCGCAGACACAGTTCCGCTTCCAGTCGGGGCTGACTCGGGGCGAGCAGGGCGGCAGCGAGCCGAACCACAAGGCGCCGTTCACGGCGCCGGCCGCCGAATACCGGCTCGCCGACGGGGCGGATTCCATCGAGGTGCCGCTCGCCTGGAGCGATGGTGCGGGACTCGCGGTGACCAAAGCCTTCGTGTTCCGCCGTGGCAGCTACGCCGTCGGGCTGCGCTACCGGGTGGAGAATGCGGGCGCGGAACCGGCGCGGCTCGCGTCTTACGCGCAGCTGCTGCGCCACTCGCCCGGCAACGAGCGCTCGATGTGGGACCCGGAGACCTACTCTTTCCGCGGGCCCGCGTACTACGACGGTGAGAGCTACCAGAAACTGGACATCGAGGACGAGGAGGACCGCTCGCTCTCCCGTTCGATCACGGGCGGCTGGGTCGCCTCGATGCAGCACCACTTCGTCGCGGCCATCGTGCCGCCGGCGGGGGAGGCCTGGCAGTACGAGCTGCGCGCGAAGCAGCTCGACTACCTGCTGCGAGTGGTTGGCCCGGCGAAGACCATCCCCGCGGGCAGCAGCCTCGAGCTCGAGGAAAGGCTGTTCGTTGGCCCGAAGCTGCAGGAGCAGCTCAAGGCGACCGGCCCGCGGCTCGAGCTGACGGCCGACTACGGCATGCTGACGATCCTCGCGCAACCGCTCTTCTGGCTGCTGTCGAAGATCTACGACTTCGTGGGCAACTGGGGCGTGACGATCATCATCGTCACGCTCCTGATCAAGCTCGTCTTCTACAAGCTCTCCGAGACCAGCGGCCGCTCGATGGCGAAGATGAAGACGATCGCGCCGCGCATGAAGGCGCTGCAGGAGCGGCACAAGGACGACCGCGAGGCGCAGGCGCGCGCCATGATGGAGCTCTACAAGCGCGAGAAGATCAACCCGGTGGCCGGCTGCCTGCCGGTGCTGGTGCAGATCCCGTTCTTCCTCGCGTTCTACTGGGTGCTGCTCGAGAGCGTCGAGATGCGCCAGGCGCCGTTCTTCGGCTGGATCCAGGACCTCTCGTCGCGCGACCCCTACTTCATCCTGCCGATCCTGATGGGCGCGGCGATGTTCGGGCAGTTCAAGCTGAATCCGGCGCCGCCGGACCCGGTGCAGGCGAAGGTCTTCGCCTTCATGCCCGTGGTCATGACCTTCATGTTCATGTGGTTCCCGTCGGGGCTCGTGCTCTACTGGCTCACCAACACCGTGCTCTCGATCGCGCAGCAGTGGAAGATCAATCGCGTGGTGGAGGCTGAGGCGAAGAAGCAGCGCGCGGGCTGAATCCGGCGCGGGGCGTGGCGAGGGCAAGACCATGATTCTGGTCGGCGACATCGGTGGAACGCGCTCGCGCTTCGCGCTCGCGCGCCAGGTCGGGGGCCGCTGGCGCTTCGAGCGCCTCGACGAGTGGCCGACCGCGCCGGGCGTGCCCGCGGCGATCGAGCGATTCCTTGCCGCCGGCGAAACGCCACAGCTGAAGGCAGCCGCGTTCTGCGGCGCCGGTCCGTTGCGGGCGGACGGCAGCATCCGCCTCACGAACAACGACGTACTGCTCGAGCCCGCGGTGCTTGCGCGCGCGGCGGGCCTGCGGCAGGCAATCCTCGTCAACGATTTCCAGGCGGTCGCCCGCGCGATCCCGGCGCTCGACTCGGGGTCGCTCGCTCCCGTGGGCGGGGGCGATCCGGTTGCGGACGCGCCGCGTGTCGTGGTCGGCCCCGGCACGGGCCTGGGCGTCGCGATTCTGGTGCGCTGCGACGACGGCTGGAAGGCGGTTGCGGGGGAGGGTGGGCACGTCGATCTCGCGCCGGTGGACGACGACGAACTTGGGGCCTGGCAGCATCTGCGCGGCCGCCACCCGCGCGTCTCAGCCGAAACAGTGCTGTGCGGTTCCGGGCTCGAGCGCCTGTATGCGGCGCTGGGCGGGGGCGGCGCGCGCAGTGCCGAGGAGATCGGCGCCGCGGCCTGGCGCGGCGAACCCGCGGCGGCGCGCACGATTGCGATCTTCACGCGCTGGCTTGGCCGCACGGCGGGCAACCTTGTGCTGACGGCGGGCGCACGCGGGGGCGTCTACCTCGCTGGCGGCATCCTGCCGCGCTGGGGCGCGCGCCTGGACCATACCGAATTCCGCCGCGGATTTGAGGACAAGGCGCCACTCAGCGGGTGGCTACGCGGGATCCCGGCCTACGTCGTGACGCACGCGCAGCCGGGACTGCTGGGACTCGCCGAACTCGCGTCGTCCCCGCCTACGGCGCGGTAAACCGGATGGCCAGGCCGCCGCCGGGCGCGAGCCGAAGAACCCACTCGTCCCCGCGCCGCGCGAGGCGCTCCTCGATCACGATCGATTCAGGCTGCGTGCGCCAGTCGGCGCCGTTGCCGTCGCGGTAGATCCGGGCGCGATAGCTGCTGCCCGCTTCGAGGAAATCGAGCGGCAGGCGCAGCGTGCGTTCGTTCTCGTCGGTCACGGCGCCGAGGTACCAATCCTCGCTGCCGCGGTCCTTGCGGGCGATCGCGACGATGTCTCCGATTTCTCCCGCGACCACGCGCGTCTCGGCCCAGTCCGTGGGCACCTCGCGGATGAAGCGGAACGGGCCCGGATGCTTCGCGTAGTTTTCGGGCAGGTCCGCGACCATCTGGATGGGGCTGTAGATCACGACGTAGAGCGCGAGCTGCTTCGCAAGTGTGGACTGGATCCGCTGTCCGCCGCGGCCGGTGAGAGAGAGGATTCCGGGCGTGAAATCCATGGGGCCCGCCAGCATGCGCGTGAATACCAGGTTCGCCTCGTGCTCCGGCGGGTTCGGCGGGTTGCCCCAGGCGTTGTACTCCATGCCGCGCGCGCCCTCGCGCGACACCCAGTTGGGATAGGTGCGGCGCAGACCCGTGTCCTTGATGGGCTCGTGCGGATTGACGGCGATGTGGCGCTTCGCGGCCTCGGCGACCACCCGCAGGTGGTGGCGCGACATGAACTGGCCGTCGTGCCATTCGTAGCGGATGTTTCCGCCGGCGTCGCGCGCGCGGATGCCGCCGGCGTCGGCGACGTAGCCCGTCTTGACGCTGTCAATGCCGAGCCGCTGGCAGAGATCGAGCGCGGCCTCGAGCTGCTCCTCGTAGCGCGCGACGTTGCCCGCATTCTCGTGGTGCCCGACGAGATGGACGCCGCGCTCGCGCGCATAGGCGGCAACGGCCTCGAGGTCGAAGTCCGGGTACGGCGTCGTGAAGTCGAACTCGCTGCCGCTGGCGAACCAGTCGCCGTCCCAGCCGCGGTTCCAGCCCTCGATCAGCACGCCGCGGAAGCTGTTGGCCGCGGCGAAGTCGATGTAGCGCTTCGCGTTCGCTGTGGTTGCGCCGTGGCGCGGACCCGGGGCCCAGGTCTCGGTGTCGAGGTGCAGCGACCACCAGATGCCGACGTACTTGAACGGCCTGAACCAGGACACGTCGCCGAGCTGGTTCGGCTCGTTGAGGTTGAGGACCAGGCTCGATTCATAGAGCCCCGCCGCGTCCGCGGCGATCACGAGCGTCCGCCACGGCGTGGCAAAGGGTACGGGGCGGCTGACGCGCGGCGCGCCGCCGGCGGGCGCCAGCGTCGCCTTGAGTCGCTGACCGTCCACCCGGCGCAGCCACATGGCGGCGTAGTCCACGAGCGCGGCTTCGTGGAACGACACGTGCAGCCCGCCCGCGGTGCGTATCGTCAGCGGCGTATGCCCCTGGCCGACCTCGGCGAGCGGCGTGCGCCGGTACAGGTACTCATAACGATTCCATTCACCGGCCGGAATCCACCAGGCGGTGGCGGGCTCCGCCACGGCGAACTCGGTCAGTTCATCGGCGATCCGCACATCGGTCAATGCCGGCTGTTCCGGAAACTCATAACGGAAACCGATGCCGTCGTCGTAGGCGCGGAACACGAGATCCAGGCGCCGCCCGGGCGGATTCTTCTCGATCAGCCGCGCGCGCAGCTCGCAATAGCGATCCCGGACGAAGCGCCGCTCGCCCCACGGCTGTTCCCAGGTCGAATCGGCGCAGCGCCTGGCGGCCCCGGCCAGCCTGAAGTTGCGTTCGAGCTTTGGCGCATCGGCCAACAGGAACCCCAACCGGGATTCCGCGATGACCGGCTTGCCCAGCCGGGCGACCGCATAACCGGCGCGGCCTTCCTCGTTGAGCGAAAGGGTGACCGTCAGGACCCCGCTGGGCGAGTCCAGGCGGGCCACCTCGGCCGCCCCGGCGGCGCTCCCCGCGGCCCACACGATAGCAGCAAGAATCGCAGAATCAGCCCGGCCCATATCGGCCTCCTACGAGGTATCGCCATGGTGCCGGAATCGGCCGGAAGCGGTCCTGCCGCTGCAAACGATTTCATGCTCTGCAATCGTATGCATTCATTGCGGGCTCCGGCGCGTCCCCACTACGATCGTCGCGTCGACGAGGTCGGCGCCATTCGCTTCACAGGGGGAAGCAAGTCATGATCATGCGCAAGCCCGAAAGCCGGCAACGGCCTGAATCCAGAAGTCTTTCGCGGAATCTGCTGCGCCTGGCGATCGCCGCCGCGTTGCCCGCGGCGGCGGCATTGCCCACAGTCGCTTCGGCGCAAACCGAGCTCGAGGGCGTCGTCGTCACCGGCATCCGCGTCGGCATCGAGACCGCCATCGAAACCAAGCGCGAGTCGAGCAGCATCGTCGAAGCGGTGACTGCCGAGGATATCGGTAAGCTTCCCGACACCAGCATCGCGGAATCGATCTCGCGGCTTCCCGGACTGACCTCGCAGCGCGCGGAGGGACGCGCCTCCGCTATCAGCCTGCGTGGAACCGATCCCGGTTTCACGACCGCGATCATGAACGGCCGCGAGCAGGTGACCACGGGCGACAACCGCAGCCTCGAATTCGACCAGTATCCGTCCGAGCTGCTGAACTCGGTGCTCGTCTACAAGACGCCGGATTCCGGGATTGCAGCCCAGGGTCTGGCCGGCACCGTCGACCTCCGCACGATCCGTCCGCTGGCCTACGGGCGAACGGCGATGGTGCTGAACGTTCGCGGCGAGCAGAACTCGAACAGCAATCTCGGCGCGAACTCGGATGACATGGGTTATCGCGCGAGCTTCTCGTTCATCGACCAGTTCATGGACGGTCGTTTCGGCGTCGCCCTCGGCTACGCGCATCTTGACTCGCCGATGGCGACGCGCGGATTCGGGACCTATGAACCCTGGAACCCCTCGGGCGGCGGCGGGGCGATCAATTGCCCGGGCGGCACGGCCGGCGCCTGCTTGCAAAACCCGGGCGTTGCCCCCGGCCAGTTCGCGACCAATGGCATGAAGGTCCGCGCGGACATGGGCTCGACGGTGCGCGACGGCTTCATGGCGACATTCCAGTTCGATCCGGGCAACAGCTACACCGGTGTCATCGATCTGTACTACTCGACGATGGAGCAGACCGACTATGCGCGCAGCCTTGAGGTGAATCTCGGCGGCTATCCGGCGCCCTGCTGTGTCCCGGGCCCGTTCCCGGACGGTACCGTGTTCGGCTACTCAAACACGACCATCGAGAACGACACGATCGTCGCCGGCACGCTCAACAATGTGACGCCACTCGCCCGCAATTTCCTGTTCACGACCGACGACGAGATCATCGCCGGGGGCTGGCGCAACGACTTCCGGCTGAGCGACGACTGGTCGCTGATGTTCGATGCGGGCTATTCGAAAGCGACGCGCGATCAGCTGCAGCCGGAGATCAACGCACAATTGGGCCCGAACCTGACGTTTGACACGGGCACCTTCGAGCTACGCAGCAACCGCAGCATGCCTTCGCTCTCGTTCCTGCTCGACTACACCAACCCGGCCACGGTGCTCGTGGGCCCGACAATCTACGGCGCCGGATACACGAAGAAGCCCAGCATCGAGGACGAGCTGACCTCCTTCCGCGTCGACCTCGCGCGCGCGGCGGATTGGGGCTGGTTCTCGGGCACGACCTTCGGCGTGAATTACAGCGACCGCACCAAGGACAAGATCTCGCCGGAGTCCGGACTCGGCACCATCGGCGGCGGCGCCGTCCAGGTGGCCAGCGACCTGCTGCTGCAGCCGACGAACCTGAGCTACGCCGACGCGGGACAGGCGCTCGCGGTGGACGTTTACGGCGTGCTCGCGCAGTATTTCAACCCGATCGTCTACGGCGATCCGACCACGCTGCAGTACCTGGCCGGCAAGTACTGGAGCGTCGACGAGAAGGTGTGGACCGGCATTCTGCGCGGCGAACTGGACCGCGAGCTGTCGAGCGGCGTCACCCTGAAGGGCAACATCGGTTTCCAGGTTATCGACACCGAGCAGAGTTCCTCGTCCTTCCGCGTGATACAGAACAGCAGTGGGCCCAATACCGTCGTGCCGGTGGGCGACAGCAGGTCTTACACCGACGTGCTGCCGCAGATCAACCTGGCCTTCCTGCTGGCGAATGACCAGGCCGTGCGGATCGGCCTGGCGAAGGAACAGGCGCGGCCGCGCATGGACGAGCTGAAAGCGACGGAGGAGAGCGGCTATAACGCGGCGACCGGCATACCGGGCGGCAGCGGTGGCAACACGCAGCTGAGCCCCTGGCGTGCCTACGCCCTGGATGTGTCCTACGAAAAGTATCTCTCGCGGGGCAGCTACGTCTCGGTGGCCGGCTTCTACAAGGACCTGCGCAGCTACATCTACCGGCAGACCGACCCGAACCATGATTTCTCGGACTTGCTGGCCTTGCTTCCGCCCGGATACTTCGCGCCGGGCGTGACGCCGCAGACGACCGGCAGTTTCTCGCTGCCGGTCAACGGCCAGGGCGGCTACCTGTGGGGCCTCGAGTTCGCAACCTCCATTCCGTTCGAGCTCTTCTCGGAAGCGCTCGATGGCTTCGGGGCGATCCTGAGCTATTCCTATACCGACAGCGACATCACGATCGCAGGCTCGGTGAGCTCGGTCGCGAACAGCAGCATTCCGCTGCCGGGCCTGTCGCAGGACGTCTGGAACGCGACGCTGTATTACGAGAAGTACGGTTTCGGCGCGCGCATCGCGACGCGCTACCGCTCCGAGTACATCGGCGAAGTCACCAACTTCGCGAACGAGCGAGGCCTGCGGTTCGTGGACGACGACATGATCACCGACGCGCAGCTCAGCTACAGCTTTGACCAGGGCGCGCTGAAGGGGCTGCAGCTGCTGTTCCAGGTGAACAACGTGACGAACGAGCCGTACATCGCGTACTCGGTGAACAAGTCGCGGCTCCTGGACTACCAGGAGTACGGCACGCAGTTCCTGCTGGGGGCGAACTACCGCTTCTGAGCAGGCGGCCGTCCGAGGAGGAACACGAGGGGCACTTCGACGCGCGCCCGCCAGGCGCGCTCGGAGTGCTCCGCTCCATCGTATTTCCCGGTCACCCAGTCGGTCCCCTCGCGATACCCGGCCTTGCGCATGAGTGCGTCGACCCGCCGCTGATAGGGCTCATAGCCCGCGTCCAGCGTCGCCGTGCCGAAATCGAAGTAGAGACGGTGATGTTCCGGGGGCGGCAGCCGGCGGGCCAGGTAATCGACCACGAGGCCGTCGGCGAGCGGCCAGTGGATGGAGACACAGCCGGCGCCGCCGAAGACATCCGGGCGCTCGGCCAGCGCGTAGAACGAGATCAGGCCGCCCATGCTCGATCCCATCACGAAGGTGTCGTCACGGCCGGGCAGCGTGCGATAGGTCGCGTCTATGAAGGGCTTGAGCTCCTCCACCAGGAAACGCAGGTAACCGTCGGCCAGCAGCGGCTGGCTGCGGATCCATGCGAGGTCTGGCCAGTCGTCCGGCAGCTTCGATTCGGTGACGGCCCTCGCGGGCATGTACTCGGCGAAGCGCTTCGGCGTGTTCCACACGGCGACGACGATCGCCGCGCGCACGCGGCGCCCGGCGATGAGCCGCGTCATGGCCTCGTCCACGCCCCAATCGACGCCGATGTAGGAGAGCGCGGGATCGAACAGGTTCTGCCCGTCGTGCATGTAGATGACGGGATATCGCTGCGCCGCATTCGCCGCATAGCCCGGCGGCAGCCAGACGTCCACGCGGCGCGGATCGACGTAGCGCGACTGCACCTTTGCGTAGCTGTCGAAGCTGCCGGTAACACCCGCGGGGACAGGTTCCGTCGACAGCTCCAGGATCGTCGCGCTGCGGGGAGGCAGTACCAGCGTCCCATCGAGCGCAAGTTCGCGCCCGGTGAGCACCTCGCGTGCGCGCCGGGTGCCGGCAAGGGATTCCGCGAAGCGCGCGGTGGCGATGCGGCGCTCCGCAACCGACTTGTTGAGCGCGACCATCACGCGCTGGCGGTCGTCATGGCGGAAATAGACGTACACGCCGTCCGCGGGAGCGTACTGCGTCAGGGCGCCTGACGTGATCGCGCTCGCGCCCTTGCGCCAGTTCAGCAGGCGGCGCAGGTGCTGCTGCATGTCGAGCGCATCAGGGAGCAGGCCGCGGCCGCTCACCGCATCGGCGCCATCGCCCTCCCAGCCGCCGGGAAAATCGCGGCGGATCTCCCCATCCGCCCTGACCGGCGGACTCGACATCAGGATCTCGGAACCGTAGGTGAATTGCGGGATGCCGCGGATGGTGGCGATGAAGGCCATCGCCATCTTCGTGAGGGCGGGGTCCTCGCCGAGCTGCCGATAGATGCGGTTCATGTCGTGATTGTCGGCGAGCACCATTAGCCGGCCGGGATCCGGGTACAGGAAATCGTCCGCGAGCGTCTGGTAGATGCGCAGCAGCCCGCTCTCGGGTCCCTCCGCCTCGGTGAGGCCTTGCACCAGGGCGCTCTGCAGCGGGAAATCCATGAGGCTCGGCGGCGGAATGCGCGGCGCTCCTTCACCGCCCGGCGGCGCCTGCCAGCGCGAGACGATGGCGGGATCCAGGCTCCATTCCTCGCCGACGATAGTGAGGCCGGGATATTCCTCGATCACACGCAGGTACCAGCGCAGCAGGAAATCGCGGTCCGCGTAGGACAGCGTGTCGAGCCGCAGTCCCGAGAGCCCCGCGTATTCGATCCACCAGATCGAGTTCTGGATCAGATAGGTCGCGAGCAGCGGGTGGCGCTGGTTGAGATCTGGCATCGTGGGCACGAACCAGCCGTCGGTGAATGCGGCGCGATCCGCCTGCGAGGCATGCGGGTCGTGGTGCGTCTCGCGCCGGTGGGTCGTGGTGGTGAAAGCCGTGCCGCCGTGGATCCAGTCCGGGTCCGGCAGGTCCTTCATCCACCAATGCTCGTTGCCGCAGTGGTTGAGGACCACGTCCATGATGAGGCCAATGCCGCGCGCCTTGGCTTCGGCGCCGAGCCGGCGGTAGAGCGCGTTGTCGCCGAGCCGGTCGTCGATACGGTAGAAATCCGTGATCGCGTAGCCATGGTACGAGGCGTGCGGCTGGTCGTTCTGCTGCACGGGGTTCAGCCACAGCTGCGTGAAGCCGAGATCGGCAAGGTAATCAAGCCGCGTGATGACGCCCGCCAGGTCGCCGCCGTGGCGCCCGTCCCGGTCGGCGCGATCGGGGCCCTGACGATAGCCCGGGACGCGGTCGTTCGTCGGATCGCCGTTCGCGAAGCGGTCCGGCATCGCGAGGTAAATGGCATCCGCCGCGCTGAACCCACTGCGTTCGGCGGAACCCGGCTCACGCGCCAGCAGCGGGTAGTCGTGGCGCAGCACCGCCCGTTCGCCGCGATGGAACGAGATCGCCAGCGCCCCGGGTGCGGCATCCGCCGACAGCACGAGGTCGAGGAAAAGGTAGTTCGGGTTTGCGGTGCGGGTCACGCGCACGAGCTTCGCGCGCGCATCGGCGACGGCGGGCTCGAGAGCCGAGATGCCTTTGCCGCGGATGAGCAGCTGCAGCCGGCTGTTCTTCATGCCGACCCACCACGACGCGGGCTCGATCCGCTCGATGCGCTCCGCCGCGCCGGCGGCGGCGGCGAGCAGCGCGAGCGCGATGAGCGGCAGCAGGCGGCGCATGCGCTTCAACCCGTGAACACGAGCCAGATCGCGGCGACGATCGCGGCCAGCAGCAGGCTCAGCCAGGTGTCGCGGCGCCGGCGCGCCGGGTCGCCGGGCGGCAGGGCGGGCCCCATCCGGCGCGTTCCGACCGTGATGCCTTCGATCTGGCGCGCATCGGGCGGCGTCGTCGCGAGGCTCACGAGCACCAGCACCACCGAGCAGACCACGAACAGGAACACCGCGAAATGCAGGAAGTTCACGTTCGCGTACCAGGCGAGCGGGCCGCCGCCCAGCAGGTCGCGGTTGAGCTCGAGCACGAGCCGCGCGAGGCCCATGACGAAGCCCGTGCCGAGCGCCGCGACCGCGCCGGCCGAGTTCATGCGCCGCCAGAACAGGCCCAGCAGGAACACTGCGGCGATCGGTGGCGAGATGTAGGCCTGCACGCTCTGCAGGTAATGGTATAGCTGCCCCGAGATCAGCTTCATCATCGGGATCCACAGCAGGCCGAAACCCACCATGGCGAGCGTCGCGAGCTGGCCGACCACGACCAGGCGGCGTTCCGGCGCCTGCGGGCGCAGCTTGCGGTAGACGTCCCATGTGATGAGCGTCGCGCAGGAGTTGAACACCGAGGACAACGAGCTCATCAGCGCGGCGAGCAGCCCGGCGACCACGAGCCCGCGCAGGCCGGTGGGCAGCAGCGTGCCGATCAGCGCCGGCAGCGCCTCGTCTGGCGTGCGCAGCACGAGGTCGCCGCGCGCGGCGAGCACGCCCGCGATCACACCCGGGATGACGAAGATGAACAGCGGCAGCACCTTGAGGAAACCGCCGAAGATCGCGCCGCGCCGGGCGTCGTCGGCGTTGCGCGCGGACAGCACACGCTGCACGATGAACTGGTCCGTGCACCAGTACCAGATGCCGAGAATCGGCGCGCCAAGCACGATGCCGGTCCACGGGAAGTCCGGATCGGACAGCGGCTTCCACAGGCTGAACGCGCCGCTGCCGGCTTCGCTCGCCATCGCCTGCCAGCCGCCGACCGCATCGAGGCCGATGAACAGGACGACGAAGGAGCCGCCGACCATCACGAAGGCCTGCAGCATGTCGGTGTAGAGCACGGCCCGCATCCCGCCGAACACGGTGTAGAGCCCGGTTGAAACAACCACGATCAGCGCGCCGGTCCAGAAATCGAGTCCCATCAGGGCCTCGAACACGACCGCACCGGCGAAGATCGTCACCGAGATCTTGGTCAGCACGTAGCCGACGATCGAGATCACCGCGAGGTACCAGCGCGCGGCCGGCGAGTAGCGCCGCTCCAGAAACTCCGGCATCGTGAACACGCCGCTCTTCAGGTAGAACGGCACGAAGAACCAGGCGAGCAGCAGCAGGATCAGCGACGCCAGGATCTCGAATTGGCCCACGGCGACGCCGCGCGCGGCGCCGGAGCCGGCGAGGCCGACCAGATGCTCGGAACCGATGTTCGAGGCGAACAGCGACGCGCCGACGATGAACCAGCCGGCGTTGCGGCTGCCGAGGAAGTAGCCCGCGGCTGTCGAGCGCGACTTCTCGCGAGTCGAAACGGAGAAGGCGACGACGAACACGACGGCGAAATACGCCGCGATCACCGCCCAGTCGATTGCCGAGAGCCGGTTCACTTTCTGGTCAGTCGCCCGGCCGCCCGTCCAGCACGCCGAAAAAAGCCGAGCGCGCGGCCAAGGTCACCGTGCCGCGGCTGATCTCCGACGGAGCGAAGCCGTGGCCGGCGAGCGGCTCGACGATGCCGGGCGGCGGCACGCGGATCGCGGCCGGCGCGGAGTTGAAGTTGAGGCAGGCGAGCACGGCGCCTTCCGCGTGGTCGCGCTCGATGCACAGGGTGCCCGCCGGCGCATCATGCAGCCGGATGCCGCCCCGGGTCAGCGCGGGAATGCCGCGGCGCCACTGCAGGAAGCGGCGGTAGGCATGTAGTACCGAATCCGGATCCGCTTCCTGGCGATTCACCGCGAGTGGCCGGTGTTCTTGGGGCAGTGGCAGCCAGGGCGCGCCGGTCGTGAACCCGCAGGCGGGTTCGGCGTCGTGCCAGGGCATGGGCGTGCGGCAGCCGTCGCGGCCCTTGAAGGTCGGCCAGAACGCCCGGCCGTAGGGATCCTGCACCAGCGCGTCCGGCACCTCGGCCTGCGTCAGTCCGAGTTCCTCGCCCTGGTAGGTGCAGACGCTGCCGCGCAGCGTGAGCAGGAACGCGTTGAAGAGCTTCGCGGCCCCGGCGGAATCGGTGCCGCCCAGCCAGCGCGAGGCGACCCGCGCGACGTCGTGGTTGCCGATCGCCCAGCAGGGCCAGCAGTCGGGACAGCGCGCGGCGAGCGTCTCGACCACGCCCCGGATGTGGTCAGTCGAGAAATCGTCCACCAGCAGTTCGAAATTGTAGGCCATGTGCAGGCGGCGGCTGCCGGCGGTGTACTGCACGATGGCCTCGACGGCCTCCTCCGCCGAGACCTCGCCGAGCGTGACCGCCGGCGGGTAGCGGTCCATCAGCCGCCGCAGCGCCTCGAGGAAGGCATAGTTCTGCGGCTGCGTGTTGTCGTAGAGGTGCACCTGGTAGGCGTAGGGATTGTCCGTGCGGAAGCCGCGGCCTTTGCGTTGCGACTCGGGTTTCGGCGGGTTGTCCCGCAGCAGCGGGTCGTGGAAGCAGAAGTTGATTGCGTCGAGCCGGAAGCCGTCGACGCCACGGGCCAGCCAGAACTCCGCTTCCTCGAGCATCTGCGCCGCGACCGCCGGGCTGTGGTAGTTGAGATCAGGCTGGCTGACCAGGAAGTTGTGCAGGTAGTACTGGGCGCGGCGCGGTTCCCACTGCCACGCCGAGCCGCCGAAGATCGAGAGCCAGTTGTTGGGTGGCGTGCCGTCCGGCTTCGGGTCCGCCCAGACGTACCAGTCAGCGCGGGGATTGACGCGATCTTGCCGGCTTTCCTGGAACCAGGCGTGCTGGTCCGAGGTGTGGTTCAGGACCTGGTCGATCAACACACGCAATCCGCGGGCGTGCGCGGCGGCGAGGAGCGCGTCGAAGTCCTCGAGCGTGCCGAAGATCGGGTCCACCTGGCGGTAGGCGCTGACGTCGTAGCCGAAGTCCTTCATCGGCGACTTGAAGAACGGCGACAGCCAGATCGCGTCGACGCCGAGGCTCGCGATGTAGTCGAGCCGGGTGGTGACGCCGCGCAGGTCGCCGATGCCGTCACCGTTCGTGTCGGCGAAGCTGCGCGGATAGACCTGGTAGATGACGGCGCCGCGCCACCAGTCCCTGTCGGGCGCGGCCAGCGGCGCCGGTTGTGCGCGTGGCGGCGCGTTTTCCCGCTCCTGCGTCTGCAGCATGGGGTGCCCCCGGTCAGCCTGGCTGCCCCACCGCCAGCCGGCGGGCGGTGGCCGCGATCCATTCTTTTCGATTGGCCGCGCCTGGTCGACTGAATACGATTGCATCTCATTGTGCGGGTCGCGGATCGATTGCGAGACTCGCGGGGCAACGAGGGGGCCACAATGCGTGGAAAGCCGGCGCTAGGGTTCTGGCAGATCTGGAACATGAGTTTCGGATTCCTGGGGATCCAGATCGGCTTCGCGCTGCAGAACGCGAACGTCAGCCGCATCTTCCAGTCCCTCGGCGCCTCGGTCGACGACCTGCCGGTGCTCTGGCTCGCGGCCCCGGTCACCGGTCTGCTGGTGCAGCCGGTGATCGGCTACATGAGCGACCGCACCTGGGGGCGGCTGGGCCGGCGCCGGCCGTACTTCCTCGCCGGCGCAATCGCGGCGACCCTGGCGCTGGTCGCAATGCCCAACAGCCCGGCCCTCTGGATCGCGGCGGGCCTGCTTTGGATGCTGGACGCCTCCATCAACGTCTCGATGGAACCATTCCGCGCGCTGGTCGGCGACATGCTTCCGGACCGGCAACGGTCCTTCGGATTCGCGATGCAGAGCCTGTTCATCGGCATCGGCGCCGTCGCGGCGTCGGCGCTGCCCTGGATGCTCGCCGCGTGGACCGATGTTTCGAACGTGGCACCGGCGGGGCGAATCCCCGACACGGTCAAGTGGGCGTTCTACATCGGCGCTGCCGCCTTCATTGCCGCGGTGAGCTGGACGGTCGTGCGCACGAAGGAATACACGCCCGCGGAACTCGCGGAGTTCAGCGGCGCGCGGGCCGCCGCCGCCGAGCCGGCAGAGTTGAGCCGCAGCGTCTGGCAGTATCGCGCCTGGGGCACCGCGTGGCTGCTCGCCGGGAGCATTTTCAGCGTGGCGGTCGCGGTGTTCGGCTGGGACCGGCAGCTGCACGTGCTGGGCGTCGGCGGTGCGGTCTTCGGTCTGCTTCAGCTCGCTGCCGCCTGGCTGCAGTCGTGGGGCCGCACGGCCGATGCACTCTATTGCATCATGAACGACCTGTTCCGCATGCCGCGCGCGATGCGCCAGTTGGCGGTGGTGCAATTCCTGTCCTGGTTCGGCCTTTTCGCCATGTGGATCTACACGACCCCGGCCGTGACGAGCCGGCATTTCGGGACGACCGACACCGCATCCGCCGCATTCAACGACGGCGCGAACTGGGTGGGCGTGCTGTTCGCGGCCTACAACGGCTTCGCCGCCATCGCCGCCATGGTCATCCCGCTGGTCGCGGCGCGTATCGGGCGCCGTCGCGCGCATCTCGTCAACCTGTGGCTGGGCGGATCCGGCCTGATCGCATTCCTGTTCATCGACGACCCGCGACTGCTGCTCGTGGCGATGGTCGGCGTCGGCGTCGCCTGGGCCTCGATCCTCTCGCTGCCCTACGCGATGCTGTCGGGCGCCGTGCCGCCGGCCAAGATGGGCATCTACATGGGCATCTTCAACTTCTTCATCGTCATTCCGCAGATCATGGCGGCGAGCGTGCTCGGTATCCTGGTGCGCGTGGGATTCGGCGGCGAAAGCATCTACGCGCTTGTGACGGGTGGGACGCTGATGGCCATTGCGGGTCTCGCGACGCTGCGCGTGGACGACCCGGACGACGGTCGATGAGCCGCCGCGCCCCGTCTGCGCTGCGCCTCGCCGCGGCCGCCGCCCTTCTTCTCGCCGGCGCCCGGGACGCCTGCGCGGACTACTACGGCACGACCGAGCCGTTTGCTTCCGAGGCGGTGTACTTCGTCCTGACCGACCGCTTCGTGGACGGCGATCCCGCGAACAACCACGAAGACCAGGGCGGGGAGAACCGCACGTTCGACCGGCCACTGTCGGCGCCGAATGGCAACACGGACAACATTGGCTACCTGGGGGGCGACTTCCGTGGGCTGCTCGAGAACGCCGGCTACATCCGCGGGATGGGCTTCACGGCGGTCTGGATAACGCCGATTGTCGACAACCCCGACGAGGCGTTTACGGGCGGACACGGCGTCGGCGAAGCGTTCTTCGCGGACCGCGGCAAGACCGGCTATCACGGTTACTGGGGCGTGAATTTCTACCGTGTGGACGAGCACCTGGAGTCTGAAGGCCTGACGTTTGCCGATTTCACGCGCCGTATGCGCGAGGAGCACGGCCTCAGGGTCGTGCTCGACATTGTCTGCAACCACGGTTCGCCTTCCTGGAGCATGCCCGTCGACCAGCCGAAGTTCGGCGAGATCTACGACGGCAACGGGCGCCTGCGCGCCGACCACCAGAACCTGCCGCCGGAGCGGCTCGACGCCGGCAACGCGCTGCATCGCTGGTTCCGGCGCGAGCCGGACCTCGCCGAACTCTCCAACCTTGACGACACGAACCCAGGGGTCATGGACTACCTGGTCGGCGCCTACCTGCAGTGGATCGACCAGGGGGCGGGCGCATTCCGGCTCGACACGATACGGCACCTGCCGCACGCGTTCTGGCGTGAATTCACGGCCCGCATCCGTGCGCGGCACCCCGGCTTCTTCATGTTCGGCGAGAGCTTCGACTACGAGGCGGCAAATATCGCGGCACACACCTGGCCGGAAAACGGCGGCGTCAGCGTGCTCGACTTCCCGCTCAAGGCGGCAATGGCCGGGATTTTCGAGCAGCCGGGCAGCGACTACGCCAGGCTGCTCCCGGCGTTGCACCTGGAGGACGGCATGTACCGGAATCCCTACGAGCTGATGACTTTCTACGACAACCACGACATGGCGCGGATGAACGCGCGCGAGGAAGGCTTCGTCGACGCGCACAACTGGCTGTTCACCGTACGCGGGATCCCGGTCGTCTACTACGGGTCCGAGATCGCGTTCATGGCCGGCACCCGGGAGCACGAGGGGAACCGCAATTACTTCGGCACCGGAAACCTTGCCAAGGCGCGCGGGCACCGCATCCGCGAGGCACTCGCGCGCGTTGCGCGGCTGCGGGCGCAGTCGCCGGCACTACAGCGCGGGCTGCAGTTGAATCTCGAGTTCGGCGGCAACCGCGCATCCTTCCTGCGGGTCTACGAGCGGGGTTCCGTGCGCCAGACCGCGCTGGTGCTGCTCAACAAAGGCGATGGTCCCGAACGATTCGTGATCGACCGCTGGCTGAGCCCGGGGACCTGGCGCGATGTGCTGGGTGGCGAGGACCTGGCGCGCGAGGTCGGCGACGGCCCGCTCGCTCTCGTGGTGCCGGCTCACGACGTGCGCGTGCTGCTGTACGACGGGCCGACGGCCGACGCGGCGCTGGCGCGGGAACTCGGGCGGTTGATGGCGGCGCCGGCCGCCGGTTCAGGCGACTGAGCGCGCGCCGCAAGACGAGCGGACGATCAGCTGCGGGGCGATCAGGGACGAGACGACGGGACGCCCCTCGATGAGCCGGATGAGGTTTTCAACCAGCAGCTCGCCCGCCAGGCGTGTGTCCTGCCGCACGGTCGTGAGTGGCGGATTGAAATCGGCGGCGGAGGCGATGTCGTCGAAGCCAACCACCGCGGCGTCGCGCGGCACAGAAAGCCCGCGGTCCTGCAGCGCGTGGATGACGCCCATCGCGATCAGGTCGCTGGCCGCAAACACGGCGTCGAAGGGCGCGCCCGTGTCTAGCAGGCGCCTGCCCGCCTGGTAGCCGTCGACCTCAATGCTGGCCGCGTCCGCCTGCAGGCGCGGATCCGCAGCAAGTCCCGCGTCGGCGAGCGCCTCGCCGAAGCCGCGATGGCGTAGCCGGAACTCGGGGCAGCCCGCCGAGGTGCCGCCCGCGAACGCAATGCGGCGGCGGCCGGTGGCCAGCAGGTGCTCGGTTGCGATCCTGGCGCCGCGCACGTTGTCGCAGCAGAGGTAATGGCCGGGCAGATCCTCGACCACCGGACCCCAGATCACGAAGCGCGAACCGGTCTCGGCCAGATGTCGCAGCCGCCCGGAATAGTTGCGGTAGTCGCCGTAGCCGAGCAGGATCATCCCGTCGGCGCGGTTCGACAGTTCGTAGTCGGTGTGCCAGTCGTCCGACAGCTGCTGGAACGACACCAGTAGGTCGAAACTGCGGCGCGCCGCGGCGCGCGCGATGTGGCCGAGCATCGACAGGAAGAAGGGATTGATCTGCGCCTCTTCTGGCGACTCCTCGAACAGCAGCAGTGCGATCGTGCGGCTACGGCGCGTGCGCAGCCCGGCGGCGCTGCGGTCGGTGCGGTAGCGCAGTTCGCGCGCGATCTCCTGAACGCGCGCGCGCGTCTCCGGCTTGACCAGCGGGCTGTCGCGCAGTGCGCGGGAGACCGTCGCCTGAGAGACGTTGGCGAGCTGCGCGACTTCCAGTGACGTGAGTTTCGGTGTTCTCATCCGAGTAGCGGCCGGCAGCCCGGGATCTGCAGTTTACCGCCGCCCGCGCAACGGTCCAAATGCCGCCGGCGGCACCTGCTTATACTGCGCCAGCGTGAGCGAATACGGCCCCCGGACGCCCCAGCAACCGGTCCCGAACCCCGCGAGTGGCGCGGCGTCGGTGGCGGACACGATCGTCGCCGCGGCGACGCCGCCGGAGCCCTCCCAATCCTGAACCACCAGTCCTCGTCCGGCCTGTCGCGCCGCGGCCCCCATCGCGGCGAGGCGCGCGTCCAGCGAGTCCGTGCCGCGATGGAACAGCGCGGCCAAGGGCGTGCCGGGGGGCGTGAGTTCGGCGGCGATCTCGATCCGCTTGCCCTCGGCCTCGGGCGTATTCGCGACGAGGCCGGTCGCGTTTCCACCGGGTCG
>Ga0209398_1000269_pt1 | contig 34863 bp, 22 predicted proteins | sample AshMeaBigSpring_FD_184125 | JGI IMG/M metagenome (GOLD analysis project Ga0209398, IMG submission 184125) | Groundwater microbial communities from Big Spring, Nevada to study Microbial Dark Matter (Phase II) - Ash Meadows Big Spring (SPAdes)... | ecosystem: Environmental > Aquatic > Deep...
TGAGTTAAAAGGTGAATCTTTGAGAAGAAAATAGAGTTTTAACAATTATATTTGTATCCCATTTTCAGCGTTTTTTACTGGCACCGTTTGCTCCGGAATTAGTGGTACTGTTTCACCGGAATAAACAAAGTCTGAAGTGTCGATGGGGTTGATGTTGTTGCAAAAATAGTCATTTTTTTAATAATTAGCAATTTTGCAGTTATTCATTAACCTAAAAGAGCAATCAAAAGCCCATGCTCTTGCTCTTCGTTGCCATCAACGGAGATTGTTGTCTGAATCAGTATTTGCAGGATTATTGAATTTACAGAATTTGGCTGCGAATTGAGCAGCTCACCCGAAACGGCAATCTGCCTCAAGCAGATGAGTTTGAAGCCGATTAGGTGTGGTGGTTGTGCTGTTTGTGGATATTGAAGTGGGGATGCTTGATCTTCGCAATGACGACGGTAAGCTGTTGCCAAACGACTGCGCTACGGTTTTTGTACGCTACGATCGACTGAGAAATATTTTTGTAGGTTCCGACAACGATATTTTTCCCCGAAGAATTATCGTTGTAAGTTTCGACAACGATCTTTTTCCGCGAAGAATTATCGTTAACAGTTCCGACGACAATCTTTTTCCGCGATGAATTATCGTTAACAGGGGCGATAATTCTCGATCCCTACGCCTTCGGGATATACCGTACAATGACCGATGGTTCCCACCAGCGGAACATCACCTTTCTGCTGCATCATATCCGACGTGACGGGGAAATTAAATCAACAACTTGTCTATTTGGTATTTTGGTCTAATATTTCAAAAAAAATTTCTCTGCTTCTTTGATATAAATCTGCATGCTTTTCAAGTCTAGGATTAGACAAAAAATATTCAATTTTCTTATTAAATCCATCGTCAATATTCTCTCTTAAATCATTCAAGATTGATAAAATTTCCGAATCAATGCCTTCTGTTTTATTTCCGATAAGTGTTAAATATGTTGTTAGATTACCAATTCTGTCTGTAAGAATTACTTTATTCTGTTTATTTTCAATAAAAGTCGAACTTAAAAAATATTTTTTGAAGCACTTATTCATATTAACCTGATTTCCAGTATTTGAAAAAAGTATTCCCATATCATAATAACAGTTTTCATTTCCTTTACTCACACCTTCTTTTAAATAATTCAATGCTATCTGATTGTCTACTCGACATCCTTCGCCATCGATATACATTTGCCCTATACGTGAATATGCTTCAACTCCACCAAGTTTTATTGCATGTTTATAAAGTTTTAATGCTTCCGAGTGATCCTGAAGTGAATCACCAAGTCCATAATATAAATTTTCAGCCTCATCCAAAACATCTATATATACAGGCGTTTGCACAACTTCAAGTTCATTTAAAAATTCATCTTCTAATTCAGCAAAAAAAGCGTTGTTATCTTCTGCATTTGTTTCAGGAGTTTCAACTGTTACTCGGAAGTTGGAAGAGTTTTGTAATTCTATCATTGAACTAATAATTTCCTCCAAAGGTGCATTGAAAAATTCTCTGTTCTGGTTTATTCTGAATCCTTTTACTTGAAGTAAGGAATGTAAGAATATTTCTGCCGAGTCACAGTCTGAAACAAACACTTTAAAAGCAACAATAAATGGTGTAGGAACCCCTGTGTCAGAGGATATTTCTTTTGCTCGAACTTCAGGTTCTTTAACTGTTTTTCCAACTTTCACTAAACCATGTAGTGAAGGATTTATTAATGCATAAATGTAACCTTGTGTCATAGTAGTCGTTTTTAATTTTCTTATTTTTTTGTTTCCCCGTCCCTTCGGAGATGCCGAATAATGACTCTGTTCGTTAGCGGGATTTGCAATCCCGCTTTTTCAACATTATTAGGATCTGCGATCCGACAACTTTATATTCCACTATATATCAATTATATAAAGATATATTTTTGGTAGTCGGGATTGAAAATCCCACCAACAGAACATCACCTTTCTACGGCTTCATATCCAACGTGACGGGGTCATATATTAATCTTTTTGAAATCGTAAATTCTATCAATCAATTGCTCGAGAAAGTTTATCGTATAATATCGACCTTTCAGTCTTACAAATTGCTCTGTTTGTGTTATTAGGCCGTCTTCTTTGGTCCAAATTGGATAGTATTCAGAATCAATCCTTTTTTCAACTCGAATTATTCTTGATAATCGCTCTACTAATTCGTTATAGGTTTTTGTTTCTTCAGTATTAGAATATGAAGTATAGTATCCCCCTCGCCAAAAATAAATTACTGTATTATTGCAAGTGTGGGAAATTGAATATTCTGATTGTGATTCATCAAAAACTCTAATATCTCCATGTTTCAATAATTCAATCATTTCCTTTATTTCCATTTCAATTGTTTTTTTATCGCTATGCGAACTCCATGCTCGCATATATCCGCCTTATGTGTAAATCTGATTTGACTTATCCTGTTAAGAATCAATGCGATATGAAAATAGCAATTTTTAATCGTTGTTCTCATACAGGATTTATTAAAGTTTGGTTATAAATCTCATTTTTTAATATATATCCACGGCAAAGATATAAATTATTTCAAATAAAGTTACTGTTTGGTTTAAATTTTCAAATTACCCAACAGGAATTTAGTCCAATCGAATTCCACTGTTGTATTGTGCGTGCAAATCACTGTAGTTTTACTGATTGCATGTTCGGAAAGATTTTGCGTTTTGTGCAGATGCGGACAGAGGTTTTGGTATTGGTGCCGGGGGATAATTGTTGCGGGGAATTCAGCGAAATAAGTAGTAACCTTGCGTGAGGGATAGTAGCGGATAGCCCGACCCCACGGGGGCACGCCCTGAAAATCGGAAAAGAAATTTCAGAGCGTGCGGGGAGTTATCGTGCGTCGCCGTTCACCGCAAAATAATAGATTTGGCAGGCGGTGCCGGTGCTTTGGGGGTTTTTGTTGGCCGACATGCGCAGGGTGATTTTGTGTTTGCCTGGTTTTAGGGAGGTGGCAAACATGTGTACCCACGGGATGTATAGATTGCCGCTCCAACGGGTGTAGAGGTCGTATGGGGTGAATGGGCTGCCGTCGATGCTGTATTCGACAATGCCGGCATCGGGGCCACATAGGCAATAGATGCCGATGGCGGTGCCGGTGAATGCGAAGGTGAGCTTGTCGCCGGGAGTGAGGGCTTCGAGGTAGTTTTGGTTTTGGTAGCGTGGGCGCACGAAGCCGTTGGTTTGGGGAGTCCAGGGCGATTTGTATTGCCATCCGCAGGTGATTTTGGCGCGGGTGGGGTCGATGAGGTTTCCGCGAAAGTAGCTGAACGGATCGAGCGGCGCAGCTGGCAGGGTGTGGGCTTTGATGCTGTTGGCGGGGTTGCCGGCCGACCACATTTGGGCGAGCAGGGCGTTGATGGTGGCGGCGTAAATGTTGTGTCCGAAGGGTGCGGGGTGTATGCCGCCAAACGTTTGCCAGTCGAACTCGCCATCTTTCATGCGCAGGGAGACCTCTTGCGCCAGATTGATGTTGGGGATGTTGTAGTATTCGGCCACGCGGGCGTGGTTGGCAATGGTGCGGGGCGTTTTGCCGGCCTGAATTTGGGGAATAAAGTCGTCGCAGATGAAGTGCAGCATCACGATATCGAGGTCGGGATTGCTGAGCAGAGCCTGGCGCACTTCGCCCTCCATGCCGCGGATTTGGGCGGTAGAGTCGGGCTCGTTGCCGTTGTCGTTGACCGAGGCATCGATGAAGAGGAGGTCAATTTTTCCGTTTTTGAGCACATCATTTTTGAAACGAAACGCGCCCGGGGTGCTACCGGTAGAGCCGATGCCGGCATCTACAAAGTCGAATTTCGTGTCGGGGAATCGCTTCGTAAGGCTTTGGCAAACAAGGTTGCGCCACCCCTTCATTTCGGTGATAGAGCCACCGAGAAAAGCGACACGTCCTCTTTTCTGATTTTCGAAAATGAGGCGGGAGTTATTGAGCGAGCCGCGCGCGTTGAAGCTCATCCGGCCCGGAGTGGTGGTGGTTTTTGCTGTATCGGCAAACTCTTTTCCGGCAAGGGCTTTGTACACCGTTTTTGCCATGATGAGTTCGCCCGCCTCGTTGGGGTGCACTCTGTCGGGGAAAAGCTCCGGCGAATTTATCAGAGCCTGATGCAGGTCGATGATGTCGATCTTTTTCTTTCGGGCCACCTTATCTATTTGAGGCATAATGACGTGTATCAACACCGAATCGGTGATGCCGAAATTGCCTTTGCCAATGGCCGGAGCCGGGTAGCAAAGATAGACGCGTGGCATAGCGGGCAAAAGGCGGAAGGTGTCGATGAGGTTTGAGAGGTCGGTTTCGAACTGACTCCAAATGTCTTTGTGAACCGGCTTCGAGTCGTTGGAACCGAGTTTGATAATCACAATGTCGGGATTGAAGTTTTTGGCATTCCGGTATTGATCGGTTGTCCAATACGGAAAATTGCCCTTGCGCAGCAGGGTGGCGCCGCTTCTGCCGAAGTTGCGCACCTCGTAGTCGCTGCCCAACATGCGCTGAAGCACGCTCGGATAGGCGTCTCTCGCGGGATTTCGCAATCCGGCACCGTAGGTGATACTGTTGCCCACGCAGGCAATGCGGATGGGTTTTGTTTGGGCGAATGTGCTGATAGCGAAGAGGCATAACAGCAGCAGGGTTAATTGTTTGCGCATGAGTTATGGGTCGATTGAGTGAAATTTGTATTCAATGCCAAATATAGTAAAAATATTGGTTTGTGGGGTGAAAGGCTACATCCCCGGCGGGCAAAATCGTATCTTCAATATAAAAAGACGGAAAAATGAATTGAGTTGAGCGAAAATAGATATACTTTTGTATCGGAAAAATTACGACTGGAAAGCACACTGTTAAATCTTTATATATCAAAATATTACACATACAATTTATCTATTCTATTCAAATGAAAAAAACTTCTTTATTAGTTTTACTTCTGTTGTGGCTGGCGGTGGTTACAGCGCAAAATCAAAATCAGGATCTGGTATTCCGGCTACGGGCCTATTCGCCCAAATCGGTGAAGGCAACGGTTGAAAATCTGACCCGCACTTTCGGGGCATCATTTACCGCCGGAAAAGAGGCCGAGAATGTGGTGGCCGAGCTGGCACAGAAGAGAGAGGATTTGATTAAACGGCTGAAAAACAATGACGAATCCGCCAGGGTCGAATCCGAACAGCTGCTTCGGAAGATTGATGCGATATTGCTCGAAAATCCGCTGATTAAAGGTAAAAAGATATTGGCACTGCGCCGTACTCTGGGCGACAGAGCCCGTTTTGCGATGGGCTCCGAAATAGGTGTGGGTCCGTCGAACTTTCAGAACAACTCGGAGTTTAAAGATCCGACAAAAATATGGACCAACGAGTTTGTGGTGCTGAAGGCAAACGGGGCAAATGTGACTTCGACTTTGCTCTACAAGCCGCTGCCGGGAATGATGATTAACGACCCGGAGCCGCACTACGACGGAAACAGGGTACTTTTTTCATCCATTGGCACATCGAATAGATGGCATCTGTTTGAGCTGGATTGCACAACCGGCAAAACAAAGCAGATGACCCCCGACGCGTACAAAGATTTTGACAGCTTCGACGGCTGTTATACGCCCGACAACCGGATTATTTTCTGTTCGACAGGTACGTTTCTGGGACTTCCGTGTACAAACGGTGGTCACAAGATGTGCGGACTCTTTCAATATGACCCGAAAACGGGCAAAACCCGACAGCTGACCTACGATCAGGACAGCAACTGGGGACCGGTGGTGATGAACAACGGACAGATTCTTTATCAACGTTGGGAGTATGCCGATTTGGCTCACTCCAATTCGCGCATCATGTTTACGATGAATCCCGACGGAACCAGTCAGCAGGCCTACTACGGCAGCAACTCTTATTTCCCGACAGCTTACTTCAATGCACGCCCCATTCCCGGTCATCCATCGGCGATGATTGGAACTGTATCGGGGCACCACAGTGTGGCGCACAGCGGGCGGTTGATGATTATCGACCCGATGAAGGGACGCGAAGAGGCCGACGGTGTAGTGTGCGAAATTCCCTATTCGGGCAAAAAGGTGGAGCCGATAGTGAGAGACCGTCTGCCTGATGGCGTTTGGCCGCACTTTTTGCAACCTTTCCCGTTGAATGAAACCTATACCATTGTGGCAGTAAAACCAACCTGGAATTCGTTGTGGGGGCTCTATCTGGTAGATACAAACGACAATATGACCCTGATTAGTCAGGAAGAGGGTGTTGCCCTGATAGAGCCGGCTCTGCTCGAAGAACGTACTACGCCGGCCGTGATTCCCGACCGCATCAAGCCGGGTTCGAAAACGGCTACTGTGTTTTTGCAGGATGTATATATGGGAGGAGGATTGAAAGGCATTCCCCGCGGTAAGGTGAAGAAACTGAGGATTGGATCATACGATTTCAGTCCGCTCTCGCTGGGTGGTCTTATCGGAACTATCGGAATGGATGGTCCGTGGGATGTGAAGCGCATACTGGGAACCGTAGATGTGGAGGCAGATGGTTCGGCCATGTTTACAGTGCCGGCAAACACACCTATATTTATACAGCCTTTGGATGAAGAGGGCAAGGCTTTGCAGCTGATGCGCAGCTGGTTTACGGCGATGCCGGGCGAAATGGTGTCGTGTATCGGTTGTCACGAGTCGAAAAATACAATACCCATTCCCAAATCGAGTCTGGCCTCGAAGAAGAAGCCACAAAGCATCAGCGAGTGGTATGGCAAAGCCCGTGGATTCAGCTACCGCCACGAGGTGCAGCCGGTGTTGGATGCCTATTGTGTGAGCTGTCACGATGGCTCGAAAAACGACCGTCCTTACCTGAAGGGCGATAAATACATTACCGACTGGTCGTCGAAACAAAGCGGCTCTGCCAATCCCGAGTACGGCGGCCACTTTACGGTTTCGTATGCCAATCTGCACCGCTATGTGCGTCGCCCGGGTATCGAGAGCGACCTGCACATGCTCACGCCGATGGAATTCCATGCCGACCAGACTGAGTTGATGCAAATGCTGATAAAAGGTCACCACAATGTGGTACTTGATAAAAAGTCTCTGGAAAAAATTGCTTGCTGGATTGATATGAACGCACCTTTCCACGGCCGTCGCAGCGACATACCGACCTACGAAAAGGCACTTCGGAGCAAACAACTGCGCGACCTCTATACCGATATGTTTGGCGCGCCTAAAAACGATAACGAGTGGTTGCCCGAAATTGAAAAGGTGAAACCCGTTGCTCCTGTGGCAAAACAGGCGGACAAAGGCGAAACCACGCTGGCCGGCTGGCCTGTTGAGCGGAAAGATGTGCAACAGGCACAGATGAATCTGGGCGATTATCAGAAAACAATAGATTTGGGCAACGGCATTCGTCTGAATATGATTAAGATTCCGGCAGGCGCATTCATTATGGGTAGTGAGCGTCAAAATGACGAAATGCCACAGGCCAAAGTGGAGGTAAAAAAAGCTTACTGGATTGGTCAGCTCGAAATTACGAACGCGCAGTACCGGATGTTTGACCCGCAACACGACAGTCGCGACGAAGACCGCCACGGTTATCAGTTTGGCCGCAAGTGTTACTTTACCAACCACCCCGACCAACCGGCGGTGCGCATATCGTGGCAGGAGGCTATGGAGTATTGCAAATGGCTGAGCAAAAAAACCGGATTCAGCTTCACGCTGCCTACCGAAGCGCAGTGGGAGTGGGCCTGTCGCGCCGGCACAAACACACCCTTCTGGTTTGGCAATCTAAACAGCGACTTCTCGAGATATGCTAATCTGGGCGATATTCGTTTGCGCGACTATGCAGCCAATACGACGGTGAAAAGCTACGAGACTACCGGCCTCATCGGTAATCCCAACAAATACGACGATTGGGTGCCACGCGATACTGTGTACGACGATGGCGGGTTTATTGCCGAGCAGGGCGGTCGCTACATTCAAAATAACTGGGATTTGATGGATATGCACGGAAACGTGGCCGAATGGACGCTTTCTACCTACAAACCCTATCCGTATAAAGAGGATGACGGACGAAATAATCCGCTGCAGACAGATGTGAAAAGAGTGGCCCGCGGCGGCTCGTGGTACGATCGTCCGTTCAGAGGAACCGCCTCTTTCCGTACTCCGTATCGCGACTATCAGAAGGTGTACAATGTCGGTTTCCGGGTGGTCATGACCGAAGAGGAGTAGTTCCTCCCGGATACTCATTTTGTTTATATTTAGATTTTATTAAAAAGAAGTCAGCCCAAACGGAGATTTTGGCTGACTCTTTTTTTTGTAACTTTGCATTCTTATAAATAAGACAATCAGATGATTCGAACATACAGATTTTTATCCACTGCATTTTTATTCCTGTTCCTGGCCCTTCAGGTTGCTGCCGGCGATAAGTTGCTGGTGAGCGGTTGCGGCATCAGAGACCTGAACATCATTGACAAAAAAACAAAAACGATAGAGTGGACACACAAGCTGGTGCCCGGTGAAGAGTGTAACGATGCCGAAATAACCAAAAAAGGCGAGGTGCTCTACGCTTACAAAAAGGGTGCCCGCCTGATTACCTACAAAGAGCAGGCTGTGGTGTGGGATTTCAGAGCACTGCCCGGCGAGGAGGTTTTTACTGCCACGCAGCTCAAAAACGGCAACTACATAGTGGCAGCCTGCGGTCATCCGTCGCGCATTATCGAGCTGAATCGCAAGGGAGATACGGTACGCATCATTCGTTTCAATACCGGAATAAAAGGAGTGCACGGCCAATTTCGCCAGATTTTGCCAACGCCACGCGGCACATTTCTGATTGCACTGATGGCCAAAGGCGAGGTGATAGAGATGGACGATAAAGGTACCGTGCTGAAGCGTGTCGCTGTGGGAGGTTCTCCTTTTTCGGTAAAAATAATCAAAAACGGCAACTGGCTGGTGGGCTGTGGCGATGGACACAACATCAAAGAGGTAGACCCCGTGCAGGAAAAAGTGGTGGCAACCATTGATAAAAGTGTGCTGTCGGGCATTCAGCTACTCTTTGTGGCCGAAGTAAACCGGTTGAAAAATGGCAACACTCTCTTTGCCAACTGGGAGGGTCATACCAACGATACAACACAGTACAAAATCATTGAATTAGACAAAAAAAACAACGTGGTGTGGGGGATAAAAGATTGCAAAATCGCCAACCGTACTGCCACGCTTTTCCCTTTCAAAAAGTAATAGGTCTTATCATTTAAAGAACTGTTTAACCATGAGCCAACCGACTGTTACCCGAACTATTGCCAATTTCTTTTTCGGAAAAATTACCATGCTGGTGCTTCTCTTTTTTTATGGTGGAGCAATGGGTATTGCCACCTTTGTCGAAAGCAAATACAGTACGGCTTTGGCAAGGGAGTATATTTACAACAATGTCTGGTTTTATTTGCTTCAGTTTCTGATGGTGGTCAATTTCGTCGGAATCGTATGGCGCGACAAGATGTTTTTGACCCGAAAAGCGGGAATGATATTGTTGCATCTTGCCTTTGTATTTATGCTGACGGGCGCATTTATCACCCGTCACTTCGGCTACGAGGGTATTCTGCATCTGCGTGAGGGGGAGATGAGCGACAAAATAATGAGTGAGAACAGAACGCAGGTAATTCCCTTTAAGGTTAAACTAAATGATTTTCAGCTGATCCGGTATCCGGGTTCTCATTCGCCGTCGTCGTACCAGAGCGATCTGACTATTTACGACAGAGGCGTAACACGCAACGAAATGCTATCGATGAACAACATAATCTACCAGGGTGCATTTCGCCTCTATCAGATGTCTTACGACTCCGACGAGCAGGGCACTGTGCTCACTGTGAGTTACGATTTGGCCGGAACCGTTGTCTCTTATCTGGGTTATCTGCTTTTGCTGATGGGCTTTTTGGTGGCATTTTTTCAGAAAAATTCCCGTCCACGCACGCTGTTGCGCCGCTTGAAAGAGTTGGCAGACAAACCGGTGATGAGCCTTGTTGCAGTGCTTTTGTTGTCGGCGACTGCCGCCCGGGCGCAAGATCTGAAATTTGTGGTTTCGGCAGCACATGCCGATAGTTTTGGTAGAATAGTGGTGCAGTGCCCTACCGGAAGAATTGAGCCATTGAATACATACAATGCCAAGCTGTTGCGCAAAATCGCCCGAAGCGAAACGTTCAATCAGATAACGGCCGACCAGTTTGTGCTCAGCTACATGGTTTATCCGCAATATTGGAATACAGTCTCCACGATTGCGCTGAAGAACACAGAGCTACACTCCATACTCGGCACGAATGGCACATCGGTTGCTTTCGAAAATCTGTTCGATATGGCCGGAAAATACAAGCTGGAATCGTATGTGGCAAAGGCAAGCGCAAAGCCACAAAAATCGCGTTCGGCCCTCGACAAAGAGGTGCTGAAACTCGATGAGAAAGCCAATATTCTCTATGCTTTGCAGGAGTTTCGGATGTATCCGCTTTTCCCGTTGCCGGCCGATCCCAACCACAAATGGTACTCTCCGGGCGATGATATGTCGCAGTTTAGCGGAAAAGATTCGATGTTTGTTTCGCAAATTTTCAGGTGGTACCTCGACGAAACAGCTAACTCGGTGCAATCGGGCGACTGGAAGGTTCCCAACGAAATTCTCGGGATGATAAGCACCTACCAGCAGGCACGCACTACCCAACCTATCGACAACCAGCGGTTGAAATACGAGATTTTGTACAACAAATACCAGATATTCAGTCAGGCGTCGAAATTATATCTGATGCTTGGATTTTTGTTGGCTTTGGTTGCCCTGTGGCGCATGGTTAGCCGGAAGAAGTGGCTCAATATTCCGGTTTGGATAACCGGAGTTCTGTTGTTTGGCGTATTTCTGCTGCATGGTGGTGGCATCGGCCTGCGGTGGTACATATCGCAGCAGGCGCCGTGGTCCAATGCCTACGAGTCGATGATTTATATTGGCTGGGCTACGCTGCTGGCCGGATTGCTTTTTGCCAAACGCTCTACGCTGACGCTGGCACTTTCGGCTGTGTTTGCCGGGCTGATACTCTTTGTGGCCAATCTCAACTGGATGGACCCGGAGATTACTCCGCTGGTGCCGGTGCTTAAGTCGTACTGGCTAATGATACACGTGGCGGTGATAACCGGTAGCTACGGCTTCTTTGGAGTCTGTTTCCTGATTGGGTTAGTCACTCTTGTGCTGATGAATTTCAGCGAAAGCCGTCACCCGCACCTGGCCGACCGCATCGAAGAGCTGCGCATCATCAACGAACTGTCGATGTATATCGGTTTGGCTCTGCTTTCTATCGGAACTTTCCTCGGAGCTGTGTGGGCCAACGAATCGTGGGGCCGTTACTGGGGCTGGGATCCGAAGGAGACCTGGGCGCTCATCTCGATGATGGTGTATGCCTTTATTCTGCATAGCCGGATGATACCCGCGCTGCGTTCACATTTCTATTTCAGTACAATGTCTGTTTACGGACTGGCTACCATACTGATGACCTATTTTGGTGTCAATTACTACCTTACCGGCATGCACTCGTATGGTGCCGGTGATACTCCGCCGGCATTGGATGCTATTTATATCGGATTTGGGGTGATTACTTTGCTGGTACTGGTTACGGGAGTGAGGCGGTTGCTCACGACGAAATAGTCTTTTATTTCATAGAATTATTTCAGGTATACCTGAAATTGTTTGTGTTTTTAGCAGTTATTTTATGTATACATGAAATAACTGCTATTTTTATCATATAATTCATGTATACCTGAAATAATGGCTATATTTGTATTTTATTTCAGGTATAACCATAAAAATATTGGAGTATGGTGAAGTTTCCAACTGTATTGCATCGTAGAGAAACCTATATTGCCCGCATAAAACCTTTTATGCGTACCCCGATTGTGAAAGTGATGATTGGTCATCGTCGCGTTGGCAAAAGCTATATTCTGTACCAGTTAATCAGCCTGATACAGGAAGAAGATATTGATGCCAATATCATCTATATCAACAAAGAAGATATTGATTTTGTGGATATTGTATCATACAAAGAGCTGCACAAATACATTTCCGACCGTTTGGTTGAGGATAAAAAGAATTACATATTTATAGATGAAATTCAGGAAATAGCCGACTTTAGAATTGCCATCCGTTCACTGGCATTGGACGACAATAATGATATCTACATCACGGGAAGCAATTCTGTTCTTTTTTCGGGCGATTTAGCGAATGAGTTGGGAGGGCGCTATGTGGAGTTCCGGATTTACAGTTTGTCGTATCCGGAGTTCTTAACATTTCATCATCTGTCAAACGATGATGAATCGATGGAGAAATATATTCATTTTGGAGGATTGCCCTATTTGATACACTTGCCGCTGGACGAAGCGGTGGTGATGGAATACATAAAAAGCGTATATTCGACTATCGTTTTGCGGGATGTGGTAGAGCGTAATAAGATTCGGAATACCTCTTTTCTGGAACAATTGATTCGTTTTCTTGCCAATAATATAGGTAGTTTGTTTTCATCCAAGAGCATTAGTGACTTCCTGAAAAGTACCAATGTGAAAATTTCTTCCACATTGGTTGCCGAATATGCTGATACATTGGCAGATGCGTTTATTGTGCATCGTGTAGGCCGCTACGATATAGTTGGAAAGAAGTTTTTTGAGCGTGGAGAGAAGTATTTTTTTGAAAATATGGGTATTCGTAATGCTGTGGCAGGATATAAACATCAGGACAGGGCAAAGCGTTTGGAGAATATTGTTTGCAATCACCTTTTGTTTTGCGGATATGATGTGAAAGTAGGTGCGCTATCTGCCGAAGAGATTGATTTTGTGTGTACGCGTGGAAACGAAACTCTCTATGTGCAGGTAGCCATTGAGTTGTCGAAGGCGGAAACAATAGCCCGTGAGTTTGGCAATCTGCTGAAAATCAAAGATAACTATCCCAAAATTGTTGTGTCGGGAGAGCGCTCTTTTGAGGGTAGTTACGAGGGCATTGAGCATATCTATATCCGTGATTTCTTATCTTCGACAGTAACCTCCAAACTGATGTAATTTACTCACCAATCCCCGCCTTCTTCGCCCTGAGCATCTGGCGTTTTCCCGGAGGGCCGGGAATTCGCTCCACCCCGAACCCGGCGGCGATAAGTGCCCGGCGCACAGTACCCTTGGCGCAATAGGTGGTGAGGATGGCTCCGGGATTGCAATGCGAAAATATCTGTTCGAAGTGCGCCGGATTCCACATTTCGGGTTGCTTGTCGGGCGCAAATGCATCGAAATAGACCAAATCGAAGTTTTGTTCGAAAGTGTATTGGCACAAATCGGCTTTTACCTTGTAGAGTGTGAAATTGGGCGTGATTTGTACCTCTTCGTTCCAGTTGGCCCGGTGCAGCCTTTCGAACCAGTGGGCGTGCTGTTCCGAAATCAGTTTTCCGTAGTTGAGCTGACTGATAATCTCCGGCTCCAGAGGATAGAGTTCGAGCGAGGTATAGTGTACAAACCGGCCACTCTCTGCCGCCTCAATCATCGTAAGAAACGCATTGAGTCCGGTGCCGAAACCCACCTCAAGCAGAGATAGTTCTGAGAGCGGCAACTGTCGCAATCCGGCTTCGATAAATACATGCACCGACTCCTGCCGGGCACCATTCACAGAGTGGTAATGCTCATTCATTTCCGGCACAAAAAGGGTGTGGGAGCCATCGGCAGTGGTTTCAATTACAGGCATGGTTGGTGAGTTTATATGTCGTTTGAGTGCGCAAAAGTACCGTTTTTTTGAGTTTTATTACAAAATATCGGACAAAAAAAGAGATAAAGGAGTGCAGCACCGGTTGAGTGCAAATTATTATGCTTAAATTTGTTGGAAATAAACGGATAAATGAACCCGATATGAGAAGAATATATCTGCTGAAAATGGCTTGTCTGGCCGCAATTTTTACCCTTTTTTCGTGCAACGAAAAGAGAGATAACAGGCCGGTGATAACTGTATCTATATTGCCACAACAATATTTTGCCGAAAAGATTGCCGGAGATAAAATGGAGATTTCGTGTATGGTGCCTGCCGGTTCCAACCCCGAATCGTACGATCCCACACCCGGGCAGCTGGTGAGTCTGAGCCGCAGCAAAGCCTATCTGGCAGTGGGAAATCTGGGATTCGAAACAGCCTGGCTCGATAAGCTGAAAAAGAATCATCCGCAACTCGAAATCATCAACACCTCGGCGGGCATTGCCCTTATTCACTCAGAGTGCGATGGCAACCACGATGATCCGCATCATGCCCATTCGGGTGTGGACCCGCACACGTGGAGTTCGCCCAAAACCGCCCGCCTGATGGCCCGGAATATTCTTGATGCTATTGTGAAATCTGATACCGCCCACCGCGCTTTCTACCAAAAGAACTTCAGCCTGCTGCTGCACGAGATAGACCAGACAGACTCGTTGGTGTCTGCCGTTATCGCCAAAGCCAAAAACCGCACCTTTCTGATTTACCACCCATCGCTCACCTATCTGGCACGCGATTACGGGTTGAGGCAATTCAGCGTGGAGCTAAACGGCAAGGAGCCGACCCCGCAATACCTGAAATCGCTGATAGAGATTGCCAAAAAGGAGCAGGCGCGAACTATTTTTGTGCAAAAAGAGTTTGATACAAAGAATGCCCGCATACTGGCAGAGGAGTCGGGCTGCACAATCAAGGTAATCAACCCGATTGCCTACGACTGGAAAAACGAAATGTTGAACATCGCCAAAGCCTTATCGGATGAGTAAAATAGCTGTTATAGAGGATCTGACGGTACAATACGACAAAAATATTGTGCTCGAACGGGTGAATCTGACCATCGAACACGACGACTTTATCGGCATAATCGGGCCCAATGGCGGAGGGAAAACCACGTTGCTCAAAGCTATCCTGGGGCTGATTCCGCACAAGAGTGGCAAAATCTGTTTCTACAACAGAACAGGAGAGGAGATACCCTCTTTGCAGATTGGCTACATGCCCCAAAACAACAGCATCGACCGCTCTTTTCCCATTAGTGTGCAGGAGGTTGTGTTGTCGGGTCTGGGCGGGCAAAACGGTCTGTTTGGCCGACCCTCTAAGGCTCAGCGGGAGGCCACGGATGAGATGCTGGAGCTGCTCGATTTGCAGGCGCTTCGCAAGCGCCCCATCAGTCAGCTCTCCGGCGGACAGTTGCAGCGCACATTTCTGGGGCGGGCATTGGTCACAAAACCACAATTGCTGATACTCGACGAGCCCAATTCGTACCTCGACAAAGAGTCGGAGGGAAAGCTTTTCGATCTGATGCAGGAGTTGAAGCTCAACGCGGCCATTCTGCTGGTGTCGCACAATATTGCCTCGGTGAGAGCCATTGCCAAAAGTCTGGCCTGCGTAAACGGCACCCTGCACTACCACACCAACACCAACATTCCGACCGAATGTTTCTACGAATTTTATTAGACCCGCTTTACTGCTTTGAGTCGCCCGTTTTTTCGTTGTAATCTTCGGGAAAGCGCGAGGGCGAACAGCCAAACTGAGCCTTGAAGCACTTGCTGAAATAGAAGGGGTCGTTAATCCCCACCTTGTACGAAACTTCCGATACGTTGAGTTGTTTGCTTATCAGTAGTTTGGCTGCCAGATTCATGCGGCGCACGCGAATAAACTCATTGGGCGAGTATCCGGTAAGATTTTTTATCTTTTTGAAGAAAAGCGTGCGACCTGTTCCGGCAAGCTGAGCAAATTCGTCAACCGAAAAGTCTGCATCGCTCAGTCTCTCATCCAGTATTTTCTCCACTTTCTGAATAAACAATTTATCGATATCCGGTATCAGCATTGTTTCATTCTCTTCGGTTGCCTGCTGTGCCGTTTCTTTTTCGGGAGCTACAGAATAGTGGCGTTGCACGGCCTCTCTCTTTTCGAGCAGTTTGTTTATTTGCAACATCAGGTGTTTGAGGCTGAATGGCTTGCTGATATACGCATCGGCCCCCGACTGTACACCCTCTGTATTGTGCTCGTCAGACATGTAGGCGGTGAGCAGAATAATCGGTATGTGACAGGTTTCGAAATTCGATTTCAGCTTTGACGTCAGTTCAAAACCATTCATGCCGGGCATCATCACATCGCAAATTATCAGGTCGGGATCCTCTTCCTCGCCCCGTTTAATGCCCGCAATTCCATCTTCAGCCGTTATAATCTGAAAATAGGGCTCCAGTTTTTCCTGCAGAAAGTCCCGTATATCGAGGTTGTCGTCAATCACCAGAATCTTATATTTCGTATCTGCCGGCGAAACCGGGATAACATTCCAGTCGAACGAACTTTCGGAGTCTTCGATAAACTCTGATAAAAGATGCAGCGAGCTCTCTTCGTGCTTGGGTTTCACAATACGATCTACCACAAATTCGTCGGGGCTGTACACCTTTTCACTCAGCGGAATATCGACTGTGAACACAGAGCCGCCCAGTTCGTTTTCGACAAAGCTTGCCCTACCTTTGTGCAGCAGCGAAAATTCGTTGACCAGCGAAAGACCGATGCCGGTGCCCGATGCCGAGAAATTGATCTGCATAAACCGGCTGAAAAGCAGCGCCTGTTTCTCTTTGGGAATGCCAATGCCATTATCAGCCACCGAAATAGAAAGCCAGTTTTGAGTCTGGTCGATAAAGGCAGACAGGGTGATTTTTCCGCCTCGTGGCGTAAATTTAAAGGCGTTGGAGAGCAGATTGAAGACAATTTTATCCAGCTTATTGCGGTCGATATAGATAAACAACTCTTCGGGCGAGCAAAGGAATCGGTAGTCGATATTGGTTTTGCGCGCCACTTCGCCGAAGCTTTCGTGGATGTCTCTCAGAAACGCGATGACCTCTACCCGTTGCAGGTTGAGTTTCTGCTTGTTGTTTTGCAGTTTGCGGAATTCAAGCAATTGGTCGATCAGGCGCATCAGGTGGGTCGTATTCTTGTCCAGACCTCTGATAATAGGCCGAATAGGCTGAGGCAGTCGTTCAATCAACTCGTTGAGCGAATCTACCGAACCCTTTATCAGTGCGAGAGGTGTGCGAAATTCGTGCGATATATTGGTAAAGAACCGCAGTTTATATTCGGTAAGCTGATGCTCCACCTGCACCGCCTGATTGAGTCGGTTAAATTTCGATATAAGTCGGAAAGCCACATAGATAATCCCAATCAACAGCAGAAAATAGAGGACAAAAGCATACCACGTGAGCCAAAACGGAGGATGCACAACGATGCGGACGGAGGTCACCTCCTGCGGGTTATGGCCATCGGCATCTATCGATTTCACCCGGAAAGTATACTCCCCCGGTGGCACATTCCGGTAGGTAGCCACGTTGTACGAGCCGGACGCATTCCACCGTTTTTCGAAGTTTTCGAGAATGTAGAGATATTGATCAGAACCCCCGTTTTTGAAATTGAGGGAAGCAAAACCGATGTGAAACACATTGTCGTGCGCTTGCAAATCAATCCGGTTGGCAAAAGAGATTGCTGTTTTGAGCGGCGCATCTTCTTCGGCTACCCGTGCCGGCTCATCGAAGATAGAGAGAGAGGTAAGTACCACCCGATTGTCGTTGGAGCTTTTGGCCGATAGTGCATCAGGCGCAAAAACATTAAATCCGTCGAGAGTACCCCACATCAACCGGCCATCTTTCAGTTTCAGCGATGCTGCTTCGGAATAGATATTACCGGCCAGTTGGTCCGACAACGAGTAATTCCTGAAAATCCCTGTTTGGGTATTGAATTTCGACAGACCACTCTCTGTCGCAATCCACAAAAGTCCCTGATTATCCTGAAGCAAAGAGACCGGATTGTCGTTGGCCAGCCCCTGAGCCGTGGTAAATGCCCGGTATTTCCCTTTTCCATCGGCCGTTTCGCCATCAAATCTGTTGAGGCCACCACCCGCCATCGCCAGCCAGATTGTGCCCGATTTATCCTGAAAAACAAACCTGACTTCCGGTGCCGAGAGGCTGTTTTTGTTTTCGAGATCAAACAAATCGCATTTGTATTGGCGGTTGTCTTTGAGCAGAGCATCGGGATTGAAGCGAATCACACCGTTGTTGGTTGCCGCCCATATTTGGCCCGATTTATCCTGCATCAGGTGTCGCACATGCTTGTTCCACTCTTTTATTTGGGCAAAAGAGCGAAATCCATTGGGCGTAAGCAGTTGAATACCACCTCCGAAAGAGGCTGCCCAGATGCGTTTCCTGCTGTCTTCTAAAATCGAATAGATGTGGTTACTACCTTGTGGTCCTGTGGCCGATTGCACCGATACCACCACCGGTTTGCGGGTGTAGTCTCCCTGTGCAAAAAAGAGCAGTCCACTCCCTTTAGTGCCGGCCCACACATCCCCGCGGCTGTCCTGCATCAGGCAATATACGTTGTATCCATTCTGAAAAACCACTTTCTGCTTTTCGAAACTGCGGTCGTAAATGTAGAGACTACCGGCTTTGGTGGCCACCCATATATTTTTGTTTTTATCTTCGAGAAACGCTTTTACCAGATTGTTGTTCCCCTCGGTGGTTTGGGGGTCGGGAAAATAGGTTTTCACCTGCCTGTTGGGAAACGATAAATTGTTGAGCCCTTTGCTTTCGGAGCCTACCCAGATATTGCCCGATTTGTCTTCTGTCAGAGAGAGCAGATAGTTGCCCGACAGGCTGTTTGTGTTGTTTTTTTCGTAGCCGAAATGAGTAAGTTCGCCCGTGGCAGGGTCGAGGCAGAAGAGCCCGTTGCCATAAGTGGTTATCCAAATCAGTCCGCGGCAATCGGTCAGAAACTGATACCTCTCTTCGTCGATAAAATGCAGAACCGAAGCCGGAATCAGGTTCAACCGGAAGGATTTCCCGGTTTTCAGGTGAAAGATGGAGACCCAGCCGGTGGCGTTGTAGAACAGCAGATTGCCCGATGGGTCTGTTTTTACCGAAACACGCCCCTCTGGTTGTTCGCCCAAAACTGTTTGAGCCGGAGAAACGGATTTTGATGCAGGGTCGAAAAAGAGCATTTGTCCCGGATTTGAGATGATTATCAGCCCCTTATTGCCCATTTTGCATACATCACCTACATTCAAAAGTGGTGGGGAGTTGGTCTCCGAAAACTGCTTTGTGGCTAAATCGTATCCCACAATCAGCCCCGTTTTTTCGATGCAAAATACCTGATTATTGAGCTCAGCGACCCGGATGAATGAAGCCCGCTTATTGCCCTTGCGGGGATAAGAAACAACCCCTTTGTCCGAAACCAAAACAATACCTTTGGCGGTCAGAATCCAGCTATTTCCGCGCGAATCGGTGAGAATATCCCGAACATCGTCTGAGGGCAGCGATACCTCTTGCCTGATTCCGTAGGCTGTGGAAACGGCCTTTCCATCACTTATTTTTACAGAGAGACAACCGTTTTTCCCGTAAAGCCATACCCGACCATCCCTGCCTTCGGAGAGGGCGGAGTAGGTGCGTTTGAGATTGTCTTTTTTACTGCTGAATGCCACAAACTGATCGATCTTTGGGCAGTAACAATGGTAAATATCGTTGAATGTTCTGACCCAGATGTAGCCCGATTTGTCTTCGTATAAATCCTTGACTTTTGCGTTCGAAAGCGACAAAGGATTACCCGGTTCCGGCCGGAAACTTTTTACATTTACCCCGTCGTATCTATCCAGTCCATTGAGTGTGGCAGCCCACATAAAGCCTGTCTTGTCCTGTAAAAGAGTACGAATGGTGTTGTGTGATAGTCCGTTTATAGTAGTGATATGTTCGATATTGGGGCGGATAGATTGAGCTGCCGAAAAACGGAGCAAAACCGAAATGAGGCACAAAAACCGAACAGAAAGTCCTGATATACGCATGTTCTTTGGATGAATAATTAAGGGTAAATGATTGCAAATATACTTTATTTATCCGACAGAATCCTCTTTTGGAATTGATTTGCGCCTCTTTTTTGATGTACCCGCGCACAAGCATGTAATATTGTCCCAAAATATACGAGGTTTGTGTCTGGTGAATGATTATTCAGATGAATGTACATTTTTCCATTTTGTATATGAATAGTTTGTACTTCCTTTGCATCTGAAAAACAACCTCTTTATCAATTTTCAAGTACTAAAATGCGAAAAAAACTTATTCTGTTCGTTTATCTGTTTGTGGTATCTGCTATTCATCTGTTGGCTTTTACGGGGAAAACTATTGACCTGAGAGGCGAATGGGGCTTTGCTATTGACCGCTCTGATGTGGGGATTACCGAAAAGTGGTTCAACAGAAAATCAGAAGAAACAATCTTTCTTCCGGGTTCGATGACTGAAAACCGGAAAGGCGATGATATAACTCTCCAAACAAAATTCACCGGCAGCATCTACGACAGCTCGTGGTACTTCAATCCGCGCATGGCCAAATACCGTGTGGAGGGAAATCTGAAGATGCCCTTCTGGCTGACTCAACTCAAACATTATGTGGGGCTGGCCTGGTACCGCAAAGAGGTGGTGGTGCCTGCTTCGTGGAAGGGAATGCAGATTAGCCTTTTCCTCGAAAGACCTCACTTTATCACCCGGGTTTGGGTCGATGGCAAAGAGGTGGGCACAGAGAACTCGCTTTGCACTCCGCACATTTTTCAACTCAACGGACTGAAACCGGGCAAGCACCTGATTGCTGTGCGCATTGACAACCGCATGAAGGATGTGGATGTGGGACAAAATTCACACAGTGTAACCGACCACACGCAGGGCAACTGGAACGGAATGGTGGGCGATTTGCAACTTCGCGCCACTTCGCTGGTGTCGCTGGGCGATATTCAGATTTATCCCGACCTGAAAGGGAAAAAAGCCAGAGTAAAAATTCAAATCATAAGCTCCAACGGAAAACCGGCTTCGGGCACGGTAACGCTATCGGCCAAAAGTTTCAACGGCGAAAAACAGCACATCGTGGCTCCGCTTGTTGTTCCTTTCAAAACAGACGGTAAAGAGCAATTTGTCGAAACCGAACTGCCGATGGGAGAGGGGATGCTTTTGTGGGATGAGTTTAATCCCAATCTCTACCGCTTGCAGGCATCGCTGAAAGCAAACAAACAGAGCGACATGCGCGAAGTGCAGTTTGGCATGCGCGAAATGTCCATTCAGGGAAAATATATTTGTGTAAATGGAGTAAAAACCGTGATGCGTGGCACAGTAGAGAATTGCCAGTTTCCGCTCACCGGTTATCCGGCTATGGACGAGGCGGCGTGGCAACGCATTTTCCGCATCTGCAAATCGTATGGTCTCAACCACATGCGATTCCACTCTTACTGTCCGCCCGAAGCTGCATTTATCGCAGCCGACAAAGTGGGCTTCTACCTCCAGCCCGAAGGCCCGAGCTGGCCAAACCACTCTACCCGTCTGGGTATGGGATTGCCTATCGACAACTACCTGATGGAGGAGACCAAACGAATTACCCGCGCTTACGGAAATTTTGCCTCGTTCACATTCCTCTCTGCCGGTAATGAACCGAGTGGCCGCTGGGTGCCGTGGGTGAGCAAATTTGTGGATTACTGGAAGGCGACCGACAACCGCCGACTCTATACCGGAGCCTCTGTGGGCAACGGCTGGGCCTGGCAGCCCAAAAATCAGTACCACGTAAAAGCCGGTGCACGTGGGTTGAGCTGGAACAATGGCCGCCCTGAGTCGATGGCCGACTACCGCTCACGCATTGATACGGTAAAAGAGCCGTACATCTCGCACGAGACCGGTCAGTGGTGCGCATTTCCCGATTTCGATGAAATAAAGAAATATACCGGCGTTACCCGGGCCAAAAACTTTGAGCTCTTCAAAGAGGATTTGGCAGACAGCGATATGGCTGATCTGAGCCACGAGTTTTTGATCGCTTCGGGCAAATTGCAGCTCCTGTGCTACAAACACGAAATTGAGAAAACGCTGCGTACACCCGATTATGCCGGTTTTCAATTGCTTTGTCTGAATGACTTTTCGGGTCAGGGAACCGCGCTGGTGGGCGTGCTCAACAGTTTCTGGCAGGAGAAGGGTTATGTGACCGCGCCTGAGTTCCGTCGCTTTTGCAATTCCACGGTTTTATTGGCACGTATTCCTAAATTTGTTTACCACAACAACGAACCACTGAATGCCAAAGTTGAGGTGGCGCATTGGGGCAAAACGCCGCTGAGCCGGGCCAAAACGATCTGGCGTATTCGCGATGCCTACGGACTGACACTGGCTAAAGGCGAGCTTTCGACCAAAGATATTCCGGTAGGGAACAACTTCAACCTGGGAGAAGTCAATATCGACCTGACCCGTTTTGATGCCCCCACCAAACTCAATTTCGAAGTTGCCATAGAGGGCACAGAGATCGCCAACGATTGGAATTTCTGGGTCTATCCGCAAATGCGTCAGCCTATCGACACCTCCGATATCTACATCTGCCGGGGCAATCTCGACGCCAAGGCGGTGAAGACATTAAGTGCGGGGGGCAAAGTGTTGGTGTTGGCTGCCGGAAAAATCACTTACGGCAAAGATGTGGCGCAACATTATCAGCCGGCTTTCTGGAACACATCGTGGTTCAAAATGCGTCCGCCTCATACCACCGGTGTGTTTATCCGTCAGAATCACCCGGTTTTCGAAAATTTTGTCACCGATTCGTGGGGCGATATGCAGTGGTGGGAGCTGATTAACCGATCTCAGGTGATGTTGCTGACCGACTTTCCCAAAGGATTTCAGCCCATTGTGCAGCCCATTGATACCTGGTTTATCAACCGAAAAATCGGTATGTTGATAGAGGCTTGTGTGGGCAACGGAAAGCTGATGATGACCAGCGCCGATTTATCGACTGATTTAGCCGGACGACCGGTGGCCGAAAGCCTTTACAACTCCATCGTAAAATATATGCAGTCTGATAAATTCAGACCCGAATATAAGGTGGACGAAAAAGTAATTCGCGATTTGTTTGAAAAAACAGCAGCACCTATCAATATGTACAGCAAAAGTAATCCCGACGAACTGAAAAAAGGGGTGAAATAATTTATCTTTCGGTTTCCATTTCAAGAATAACGACGTAAATAAAATATGGAATTAAAAAATATAGTGTGTGTTGTAGTGTGTACTTTGGTAGGGCTTTCTTCTTTTTTGTCCGCAAAAGAGAAGAGCCCTATCCAAAGTATTTTCCCTCAAATCAATTGGATAGATGAGGTGGGCGCTACTCCCTCGCAATCTTCCGGTTATGTGGTCAATGCAGTTGATTTCGGAGCTGTGGGAGATGGCGCGACCCTGAATACAAAAGCGATTCAGTCTGCCATAGATGCCTGTGGCGCTCAGGGGGGTGGCCGGGTTCTTTTCACCCCGGGCAAATATCTGACCGGTTCGCTCTATCTTCGCAGCAATGTAGAGCTGCACATCGACAAGAATGTGACTCTTTTGGGAAGCCAAAACATCAAAGATTATCCTGAAACATTTACCCGTATTGCCGGCATTGAGATGAGGTGGCCTGCCGCACTGATCAATGCCAACGGCGTACAGCACGCTTCTGTTTCCGGAGAAGGAACTATTCACGGTCAGGGAAAAGTTTACTGGGAGAAATACTGGAGTATGCGCAAGGAATATGAGCTTAAGGGTTTGCGCTGGGTGGTCGATTACGACTGCAAACGTCCGCGTACCATTCTTGTTTCCGAATCAGATAATATTACCGTAAAAGATATAACCATAAAGCAATCAGGCTTTTGGTCGATGCAGATTCTTTACTCCGACCGTTGCACGGTAGATGGTGTGACTATCCGGAACAATATCGACGGGCATGGCCCGAGCACCGATGGTGTGGATATCGACTCGTCTACCCGCATATTGGTGCAAAATTGCGATGTGGACTGCAACGACGACAACTTCTGTCTCAAGGCTGGGCGAGATGCCGATGGATTACGGGTAAACAAACCTACGGAGTACATCATCATCCGCGATTGTATTTCGCGCGCCGGCGGCGGACTGTTTACCTGTGGAAGCGAAACCTCTGGCGGCATTCGCAATGTGTTGGCATACAATCTGAAAGCGGCAGGCACAGGTGTTGGTATCCGTTTCAAATCGGCCATGACCCGTGGCGGAACCATCGAAAATATCTACATCAACAACATTCAGATGCAAAATGTGGGTGTCGCTATAGAGACTACTCTAAACTGGTATCCGGCCTACAGCTACTCGTCTTTACCGGCCGAGTACGAAGGCAAATCGGTACCCGAACACTGGAATACTTTGCTGCGAAAGGTTTGTCCCGATTCGTTGGGCGTTCCCCGTTTCCGGAATATTTTTCTTTCGGATGTGAATATAAAACATGCCAAACAGGCGCTGTCTGCATCGGGAGCCGAAAATTCGATGCTCGAAAATTTCTTTCTGAACAATATTCGTATTTCCACAGAGAAAGCAGGCTCCATCGAGTATGCGCACAACTGGTCTATCGTGAATCTTGTTTTTCCCGAAATAAAAGCCTCTGAATTGTTGGTCAAAAATAGTATTAACGTCCTTCAGAAATAAACTGATAATAGTAGATTCAATTGCCATGAAAAAAAAAATAATTTCTCTTTCACTCTTTGCTCTTTCGTTATCCGTTGCCGCTCAGCTGAAAAACGATACGTTGCAAAAGTTTCCTGCCGGCACCAAAGTGGTAGGTTCATCGTTGCAGAGCCGCATTACAGGCGATGAATTGTTGGGCATCAAATCGGGAGCAGATCCCGCCAAAGCAAATCCCGGTTTTGCAGGTGCTACCCGCAAAAAAGGTCGCCCGGTGCTCTTTACCATTGGCGATTCGACGGTGAAGAATGGAAAAGGCGACGGCAGCAACGGCCAATGGGGCTGGGGGAATTTCCTCTATCAGTTTTTCGACACGACTAAGGTTTCTATCGAAAACCACGCGTTGGGCGGTCGCAGCAGCCGTACATTCCTGACGGAAGGATTGTTTGATAAGGTGCTTGCTGCTGTGAAGCCCGGCGATTTTGTTCTCATTCAGTTTGGACACAACGACAACGGTGCACCCAACACCGGACGCGCCCGCGCATCGCTCAAAGGAATCAGCGATTCGTCAAAAATATTTGTGATGGAAACCACCGGTAGGGAGGCTTCTGTACACACCTTTGGCTGGTATTTGCGCCAGTATTGTATCGACCTCAAACTCAAAAAGGCTACCCCGATTCTGGTCTCTCTTATTCCCCGAAACAATTGGGTGACAAAAGATAGTCTGAATATTGTTCGCAACGATCAGACTTACGCTTTGTGGACTCGCCAGATTGCCGAACAGGAGAAAGTTCCCTTTATCGATCTCAATGATGTGGTAGCCACCAAATACGAAAAACTGGGTAAAGATGCTGTGCAAAAACTCTTTCATGGCGATCACACCCATACCTCGCGCGAAGGGGCTATCCTGAACGCCAAAACCGTGGCCGAAGAGGTGAAGAAACTCAGGAAGTGTAAACTGAGCAAGGCGGTGAAAAAGAAACTATAATCTTTTCAGCATTCTACCTATGAAGAAATATTGTTTGCTTTTCTCTCTGGCTCTGCTGATGGCTGCTGTGGTAGTGGCCAAGCCGCCTGTAAGCTCTTCTCTGATTACCCTGAATACCAAAAATCCGGAATCCCGGATTATCACTTCGCAAAATCCGCAGTTTTCGTTCCTCTTTCCCGAACTGGGAGGCACACTCCTATTCGGACTCATCACCGGAAATCAAAGCAAATGGCTCGAAGAGGCCGGAAGTGTCTTCTCTACCGGCGAAAAGGGTGCTCTCATTTTCGAACTCAAAGATGAATTGCTGGGCAAAGGGAAACTGAGCATCAAAGCCGTTCCCCTCAAAACAACCGATGGCCTGATTCTCGAAATTTGCGCTACCGGATTGAAACCCGCAGTAGAGCTTTTCTGGGCATACGGCGGTGCCACAGGTTGGCCGGTTGAACCCCGCAAAGCCTCGCTGAAACCCGAATTTTGCAAAAACAACGTCTTCGTGGTGGAGCGCAACGACATGACGGTTTTCTACAAAGAGACGGTTGATTTGAAGGTGATGAACCTGCTTTTTCCGGTCGAAACCGAAAGTGCATTGTGCGATGCCCGACAACAGTCTTCGCCTTTGGCCCTTTTTCTTTCGGGCAAAAAAACGGATTCGCCGCTCTTGTCCGGAAAATTCAAGCTAAGCGAAGGAAAAAAATACTACATTTGCATCTACCGTCAAAATAAGGAGGCCGATTACAACTATTCGCATTTGCCGCAGTTGTTTGAAAAAAGCCGACAATAACCATTTTTGCAAATAGTCCATGAAAAGCAGATATATACTCATTTTACTTCTACTTGCGTTCGCGCCTCTCCGGGCTGCGGACTATTTTAATGTAAAAACATTCGGGGCCAAAGGCGATGGCAAAACCATCGACTCGCCGGCCATCAACCGCGCCATAGATGCAGCGGCCAAAGCGGGTGGCGGTACAGTCTTTCTGCCTGCCGGAAGCTATGCCTGCTATTCCATCCGCCTGCAAAGCAATATTACCCTGATGCTCGATGCGGGGGCGACTATTGTGGCCGAATTTCCAACGGAGAATGAGGGTTACGATGCGGCCGAACCGAATTCGTTTGATCAGTATCAGGACTTTGGCCACAGCCATTGGAAAAACAGCCTGATCTGGGGCATCAATATCGAAAATGTCACTTTGTGTGGTCAGGGCACCATTTATGGCAAAGGATTGAGTCGCGGCGAAAGTCGCCTGCCGGGCGTGGGCAACAAAGCCGTCAGCCTCAAATTGTGCCGAAACGTAATCCTGCGCGACCTCAAAATGCTGCACTGCGGCCATTTTGCCCTGCTGGCTACGGGCGTGGACAACCTCACCATCGATAATCTGCTGATTGACACCAACCGCGACGGCCTCGACATCGACTGCTGCCGCAATGTGCGGGTGTCGAACTGCACGGTCAACTCGCCGTGGGACGATGCCATTGTGCTGAAAGCGAGCTACGGTCTTGGCTTCTTTCGGGATACTGAAAATGTGACCATCACCAATTGCCTCGTGAGCGGCTACGACAAAGGCAGCGTGGTAAACGGCACTTTCGAACGCTTCGAACCTCAGGCGCCCGATCAGGCCTTCACCACCGGCCGCATCAAGCTGGGCACCGAGTCGAGTGGCGGTTTCCGCAATATTACCATTTCCAACTGCGTGTTCGACCGATGCCGCGGACTGGCTCTCGAAACCGTGGATGGCGGCATTCTCGAAGATATCACGATTTCAAATATCTCGATGCGCGACATTGTCAACTCGCCCATCTTCCTGCGACTTGGCGCCCGAATGCGTTCACCACAGGGCACGCCGGTGGGCAAACTGCGTCGCGTGAGCATCGACAATGTGAATGTGTATAACGCCAATTCAGACTATCCATGCCTCATCAGCGGAATACCCGGCGGCTATATCGAAGATGTTTCGGTAAACAACATGCGTATAGTCTATAAAGGTGGAGGCACCCGCGAGCAGGCTCAGCTCATCCCCGGCGAATTCGAAAAAAGATACCCCGAGCCGCTCATGTTCGGCATTTTGCCTGCTTCGGCATTTTATATTCGCCATGCGCGTAATGTTTCGCTGAGCAACATTCAGGTCAGCTTCCTCAGTCCCGACTTCCGTCCTTCGGTTCAGATGGATGATGTGAAAGGGGCGACATTCAGCGAAGTGCGCATTAATCAGCCCGATGCACCGAATTTCCTGAAACAGACAAACTGCGAAAAAATTGAGACCTTCCGCTGCGGCGGCATCAAAGATAGTTACATCGAAAAATCAGTATCGACTCATGAAAAATAGTTTTTTCTCAAAGAAAATCACCACGTTTGCCGTGGCCGCCTTGGCCTGTACCCTGTTGAAAGCGCAAAGCACAGACGATGAAACCATTGTCCGCCGCATTGCTGATAATATCCTGCAACAGCCCGTCACCCAATTCGTAGGGGCAAAGGATGGCAAAACCTACAACTCGACCGCCGAAATTCCCGAAGGCACCGAAGTGAAATTTGCCACCCCGCTGTCGGAATGGCACTATTCCAACGGGGTCATCAATATGGCGATGATCGAGCTGGGTAATTTGCTCAACAAGCCCAAATACATCGGTTACGCCAAAAACCACGTCGCGTTTGGTTTTGCCAATGCTGATTATTTCAAAAAACGTTTTAAAGGCGACCGCAAGCACTGGCACTGGCCATTCGGACAGCTTTGGAACTTTAAGGAGCTCGACGACTGCGGCTCGATGGGTGCGAGTGTGATTGATGTCTATCGCTTCGACCCCAAACCGGAGTACAAAACTTATATCGAAAACAGTGCCAACCACATTCTCAAAGGTCAGGACCGCCTGGCCGACGGAACTTTGTGCCGCAAAACGCCTCGTCAGATGACCGTCTGGGCCGACGATGTGTACATGAGCGTTTCGTTCCTGTCGCGCATGGGCAAAATGTCGGGAGATGTAAAGTATTTCGACGATGCAGCCCGTCAGATTATTCAGATTTCCGATTTGCTCTGGGATCCGTCAAAACAGATTTATTACCACTGCTACTATACCGATTTAAAACGTAACGGCGTGGCCTACTGGGGTCGTGCCAATGGCTGGATTGCCGTTTCGACAGTGCAACTGCTCGAAGTACTACCCGCCAATCACCCCAAACGGGCGCAACTGATTAGCTATCTGGAGCGTCAGATTGTCGGCTTCTCGCGCTATCAGGATGCCAACGGCATGTGGCATCAGCTGCTCGACAAAAACGATTCGTATGCCGAATCGTCTGTCACCACCATGTACGTTTACACCATTGCCAAAGCCATCAACAACAAATGGATCGACCCGGCTTACCGCTCAGTGGCGATGCGTGGTTGGGAGGCCTTGAAGAAAAATCAGATTACCCCGGATGGCAAATTTCAGAATGTCTGCGTGGGAACGGGCATTGCCGACGATCAGGTGTTTTACTACAATCGTCCGGTGGGCGACAACGAAAAGCATGGCCTCGGACTGGTGCTGCACACCGGTGTAGAGATGATTAAACTGAAAAAGAACAAATAATAAGTAATTGATAATTCATAATGCACAATTCATAATTAAACAAGAGGCTGATTATTTTGCTTTTTTTGTGCAAATGAGTTCTCTATCTTAACCCCAAAATCTACAGACTTACTGTTTCTGCGAATAAAAATCCTGTAAGGATTTACTTTGCATAACCCCCGGATTCATCCGGGGGCGTTTGAAACAAAAGCGGAACAGAACCCCGTAGTGGGTTCACCAATAAACAGCAGATTTTCCGGAATGTTGCGGTTTAATCCGTTTCCATTTATCGAAAAATAATTTCTGAATCCGTTGAATAATTATCAACGGATATCAGAATAATCAGTTAAATTCGCATTCCCGTTTTTTAGCAAAAATGCAAGCTGAATATTGTAACAGTCTGATTCAATTATGCATTTAGAATTGTAAATTATGAATTAATTTAAATACATCATGAAAAATAACCGTTTATCTCTGCTCTTTCTTTTGGCGTGCAGCCTCGTACTCACTGCCCGCGCCGAAGTCAAACCCGCCGCTCTCTTTCAGGAGCATGTTGTTTTGCAGCGCAACATCTCTATTCCCGTGTGGGGAACAGCGACTCCGGGCGAAAAGGTGACCGTAACCTTCAAAAACTCAACCCAAACTGTCGTGGCCGATGCCTCGGGAAAATGGATGGTTCGTCTGAAAAAACAAAAAGCGGGCGGCCCGTTTGTCCTGAATATTAAGGGAAATAATGAAATCAAAATCAACGATGTCTATGTGGGCGAAGTCTGGCTCTGCTCGGGTCAGTCCAACATGGACATGACCGTGGCCAAAGAAGACCGCTACTGGTGTGGCGTGCTCAACGAAGCCGAAGAGGTAGCCAACGCCAACTACCCGCAAATCCGCGTTTTCGATGTGGACTTCCGTCCCAATCACCACATTCAACCCGATGTAGTGGGCAAATGGGAGGTCTGTTCACCCCAAACGGTCGGACATTTCTCTGCCGTGGCTTACTTTTTCGCCCGCGAAATACAGAAAAAGCTCAACATCCCCATCGGCCTGATTACCTCTGCCTACGGTGCAAGCGCGGCCGAAACATGGATCAGCAAAAAATCGCTCGACGAACGGCCCAACCTCAAACCGGTAATGGATGGTTACGCTAAACGAATGGACGATTTCGTAGCCGATAGTGCCAACCTGATGAGCAAATACCGCGAAGAGATAGCCAAATATCAGGGAGATTTGGCAGCGGCCGCCGCGGCTGCCGGCGATGTGTCGGCCAAAAAGCCCCGCGCGCCCCGTCACCCCAATCCGATGCTTGATCAGCACAACCCGTTTGTTTGCTACAACGGTATGATATATGGTCTTATCCCCTACGCCATTCGTGGTGCGCTCTGGTATCAGGGCGAATCCAACGGACCGACTGCCGGTGTGTATCGCGAAATCATGGAGACCCTCGTGGCCGACTGGCGCAAATCCTTTGGTGTGGGCGAATTTCCTTTCCTCTATGTGCAACTGGCCAATCTGGGAAAACCAATGGCAGAGCCTGCCAAAGAGGACAAAATGATGGTCGTTCGCGAAGCGCAACTGCTCAACCTCTCTATCCCCAACACGGCTATGGCTGTGGCGATTGAGAATGCGGGCGATGAGCCAACCAACGTTCACCCCAAAAACAAGCAGGAAATCGGTCGTCGTCTGGCACTGGCCGCAAGAGCTAAGGTTTATGGTGAGAAAATCGAATTTTCCGGTCCTATTTGCAAAAGCCACAAAGTGGAAGGCAATACCATTCGCCTCTTCTTCGACCACGTTGGCGATGGACTGGTAGCCAAAGACGGCAAACTCACCGGCTTTGCCATTTGTGGCGAAGACAAACGCTTCGTATGGGCCGATGCCCGTATCGACGGAAACACCGTAGTCGTTTCGAGTCCCGAAATTCAGAATCCCGTACATGTCCGCTACTGCTGGGGCACCAATCCCCCCGCAAGCCTGCTCAACAAAAACGGACTCTGGACTCCGCACTTCCGCACTGATGGACCAAATAGATAAAAGAACCAAGGCGTTAGAACCAAGACAATAGAATAAAGATGAAAGATATAAGAAAATTTCAGGCCGACGCCTTCATTGCTCTTCAGTCTTTCATCTTTGCTCTTTAATCTTTTGTCAAAAATTCTGACGATTCAGTCTTTTGTCTTTGTTCTTTTGTCTTTTATCTATTGTCTTTGTTCTCACCTCTGAACAACTTAAAACTTAATACTTAAAACCTATAACTCAAAAAAACATGAAACGCGCCGCATTCAAAATGTTCCTAAAACCCGGCTGTGAGGCCGAATACGAAAAACGCCACAACGCCATCTGGCCCGAACTGGCACAGTTGCTCAAAGAGAGCGGAGTATATGACTATTCCATCTTTTGGGACAAAGAGACCAACATCCTCTTTGCCGTACAAAAGTCAGGTGGAGAGGGTGGCTCGCAGGATCTCGGCACCAATCCTATCGTGAAACGCTGGTGGGATTATATGGCCGACATCATGGAGGTCAACCCCGACAATTCGCCGGTCTCGATTCCTCTGCCCGAGGTGTTTTACATGGAGTAGTGCACTGCTCCGCCGTTCTTCGGCTTTGAGAAACTGAATTTACTTTGCAATTTCAAAAACAGAACAGCTCTTATCTCCTCTCCCTGGAAGGTAAGGGCTATAACTTTTTTAATAATGAAACGTTTACTGACACTCACACTGCTGTTGTCCTTCCTGTGGGGCGCAAGAGCACAAACGACCGGCGATTTCAAGACCGGCGACAAAACTTTCCTGCTCAACAATCAGCCCTACGTCATCCGGGCCGGCGAGATTCATTTCCCCCGCATTCCCCGCGAATACTGGGAGCACCGCATTCAGATGTGTAAGGCAATGGGAATGAACACCATCTGCATCTACCTCTTCTGGAATTTCCACGAAGAGCAACAAGGCGTTTTCGACTTCAAAGGTCAGAAAGATGTGGCCGAATTTGTCCGTCTGGTGCAGAAAAACGGCATGTATTGCATCGTTCGCCCCGGCCCCTACGCCTGTGCCGAGTGGGATATGGGCGGCCTGCCCTGGTGGTTGCTCAAAAAGAAAGACATCAAAGTCCGCACCAAAAACGACCCCTTCTTCATGGAGCGGGCGCAGATTTACCTCAAAGAGGTGAGCAAACAGCTTGCCCCGCTGCAAATTCAGAAAGGTGGAAACATCATCATGGTGCAGGTCGAAAACGAATACGGCGTGTGGGGCAGCGACTCCATCTACATGGGCCAGATTCGCGACATCCTGCGCAGTTCGGGCTTCGACAAGGTGCAGCTCTTCCGTTGCGACTGGAGCTCCAATTTCTACAAATACCGCGTGCCCGGCATTGCCACCGCGCTCAATTTTGGCGCGGGCTCCAACATCGACAGCCAGTTTGCCCGCTTCAAAGAGGTCTATCCCGATTCGCCCCTCATGTGCAGCGAGTACTGGACAGGCTGGTTCGACCACTGGGGGCGTCCGCACGAAACGCGCTCTGTCAGCAGCTTTATCGGTAGCCTCAAAGATATGATGGACCGCAAAATCTCCTTCAGCCTCTACATGGCACATGGCGGAACCTCTTTTGGTCAGTGGGGCGGAGCCAACTCACCCGCCTACTCCTGCATGGCCACCTCTTACGACTACAACGCCCCGATTAACGAGGCCGGCCAGCCCACCGAAAAATTCTACGCCGTGCGCGACCTGCTCAAAAACTACCTGCAACCGGGTGAGTCGATTCCCGAACCACCGGCCAACAACCCCGAAATCACCATTCCGGCCATCACGCTCAATCAGGTGGCACCGCTTTTCAGCAACCTGCCCAAACCCAAAACATCTGTCGATATTCAGCCCATGGAGATGTTCGACCAGGGCTGGGGACGCATCCTCTACCGCGCTACGTTGCCGCTTTCGGCCTCTGCCGCCAAACTCAAAATCACCGAGGTGCACGACTGGGCAGTGGTCTATGTCGACGGTAAATTCGTTGGCCGTCTCGATCGCCGCAAGGGCGACCACACAATCTCTCTGCCGGCTCTCACTAAGCCCGCGCAACTCGATATTCTGGTGGAGGCCACCGGTCGCGTCAACTACGGCGGCGCCATCATCGACCGCAAGGGAATTACCGAAAAGGTGGAGCTGATTTCCGGCAAAGAGACCGTTTCGCTCAAAAACTGGCTGGTCTACAACTTCCCCGTCGATTACGCTTTTCAGGCCAAAAACCGTTTCACCGCCACAAAAGCCGACGGCCCTGCCTGGTACCGCGGCGCCTTCACGCTCACCAAAACGGGCGATGCCTACCTCGACATGACCACCTGGGGCAAAGGTATGGTGTGGGTAAACGGCCACAACCTGGGTCGTTTCTGGAAAATCGGTCCGCAGCAAACGCTCTATCTGCCCGGCTGCTGGCTCAAAAAAGGCCGCAACGAAATCATCGTGCTCGACCTCGAAGTGCCGAAATCAAACACCATCGCCGGCGTAGCTAAGCCGATTCTCGACAAAATCATCCCCGACGAATCGTTGCTCAACCGCAAAAAAGGCCAAAACCTCGACCTCTCCAACGAAACACCCGCGCTCACCAGCTCATTCCCCGATGGTCAGGGCTGGAAAGAGGTATCTCTGCCCGCCGTGGCCGAAGGACGATACCTCTGCCTCGAAGCCCTCAGCGCGCAGCGTCCCACCGATAAGTTCACCTCCGTGGCCGAGCTCGAAGTGATTGGCGAAGAGGGCACCGTGCTCTCGCGCAACAAGTGGAAAATCCTCTACGCCGACAGCGAAGAGATTACCGCCGGCAACCACTCGGCCGATAAGGTCTTCGACATGCAGGAGTCCACCATCTGGCAGACCGAATGGGCCTCTGCACGCCCTTCGCACCCGCACCAGATTGTTATCGACATGGGCGAAAACGTCAAAATCAAGACACTCCGTTACCTCCCCCGCTCCGACAAAAAGGTGGACGGCAACATCAAAGATTTCCGCCTCTTCATCCAAAAAGCACCGTTCAAATACTAATCCGCCAACCGGATTTTTCATACCCGCCTCATCCCTGTTTTCGGGGGATGGGGCGGGTGTTTTTTTGTTAAATACATCTGAACTAATAGTAAATATACTATCTTTGCGCAGGCTTCAATGCGTTTTGCACGTGTAACAGTAAATGGCAAACCAAGTGATACTTTGGATGATTTCTTAGTAAACAGTATATTCAAACAAGCTGGCTGGAAATGATTGTCCGCTATATTTTTAATCGTTCAATTAATAATTGCCTAAATATCAAAACAATATGGAAACTATCGTAGTGACAGTTAGTTGGTTAGACAACTATGGCGCGTATTGTGATCAATTTCCCGGCTGTGTAGCCACCCACAAATCCCTCGAAGAGGTAGAAGCTGCCTTCAAAACAGCCTTTAAACTTCATATCGAAGGTATGCTGGAAGATGGAGATTCAATTTCCGAAGATATTAAAAACGGAAATTACGATTTCAGGTTTGAGCTCAATGCGAGAGCACTCTTTCATCACTATGATAAAATTATTACCCGGTCTGCCCTTTCCCGAATTACCGGAATCAACGAAAGACAATTAGGACATTATGCCACCGGAAGAAGCAATCCAAGACCAAAACAAAGGGAAAAAATAGTGAATGGGTTACACAAAATTGGGTTGGAATTTCTTCAACTGACCTAGCCTTATTCACTTCGATTTATTTGGATAAAAAATAAAACGCCATTCAAAGTGTTGATTGTCAATAAAAAAAAGTAAGCCACCGATAAACTACACCTCTTGGCCGTCAAAAAGCATATTCTCGACCAATTAATCTATAAATTGAAGAATCAGAAATTATTAGACTATTGTTAGACTATTATTAGACTATTGCTGGACTTT
>Ga0209398_1000270_pt1 | contig 34848 bp, 24 predicted proteins | sample AshMeaBigSpring_FD_184125 | JGI IMG/M metagenome (GOLD analysis project Ga0209398, IMG submission 184125) | Groundwater microbial communities from Big Spring, Nevada to study Microbial Dark Matter (Phase II) - Ash Meadows Big Spring (SPAdes)... | ecosystem: Environmental > Aquatic > Deep...
CACGGCCGCGCCCGGCAGGGCTACTTCTTGCTCTTGCGGCGGGAGGGCTTCTCCCGGCTGTCCGCCGCCGTGGGGGAAGCAGGCTTCGATTCCGCCGGCTTTTCGCTGCTGGCCGGTTTCTCCGAACCGCCCGATTCCTTCTCGGCCTTGGCCTTTGACTTGTACGACTCGCTGCGGTAGTCGGTCTGGTAAAAGCCGCTGCCCTTGAACACCACGGCGGCCCCGGTGCCGATCAACCGACGGAGCTTCAACTGTTGACACTCCGGGCACTTGCGTTTGACCGCCTCGCGAATCGATTGGAACAGCTCAAACTCGTGACCGCAGGCGTCACACTGGTAATCGTAGGTTGGCATGGCGTGAACCTCTGGGGTATGGGACAGCGGCCCGTCGGCTGCCGGTCAGGGCGCCTCGTTGGCGACGGCGGAATCCTCGACCCGCCTCGAGACGATTACCTGGGACGGTCGGATAACGCGATCGTGCAGCTGGTATCCCGCCTGGGCCACCCGCAGGACGGTTCCCGGCGGGTGCTCGCGGCTGGGCTGTTCGAGGATCGCCTCGTGCCGGGTCGGGTCGAACGGCCGTCCCACGGCGTGGATGCGGGGGCAGTGGTGCTTTTCCAGCACCGCGTCGAGCTGTGCGACGACGATCCGAACGCCTTCCAGCAGTCCTGCGGAACCCTCGCTCCTTTCCGCGGCCTCGACGGCCCGCTGCAGGTTATCGACGACGGGCAGCAGGTCGGTCAACAGTGGTTGGGTGGAGAAGCGGCGTTCTTCCTCGGAATCCCGCCGCACGCGGCGGCGGAAGTTTTCCAGCTCGGCCTGGCTGCGGAGCACCCGGTCCTGGGCCTGCCGCAATTCTTCCGCCAGCCGCTGCACCTCGGCCTGCAGATCACCCGGCGCTGCCGCATCGGGTGCCCCCGGCCCCGGCTCGGGGGTACAGGACTTCGGCGCCGTCGGGGACGACGCGAGATCGTTGTCGGGTTGGGGGCGGTCGTCTGCCGACATGGCGTTTAACCCTCCTTATGCTCGGGCGCTGTGAAGTACGCGCGCAACTTGTCCAGGAACGACTTGCGCTCGGCCGTCACGTGGACATGCTCCAGTTCGGCCAACTCGCGCAGCAACTGCTCCTGGCGGGCGTCCAATTTGCGCGGCACCTCGACGTGCGTCTGCACGAGCAGGTCGCCGCGGCTGCCGCTCCGCGGATCAGGCATGCCTCGGCGAGGGATGCGGTAGATCTCGCCGGACTGTGTCCCGGCGTTGATCTGCAACTGCTGCGGTCCGTCGATCGTCGGAATCTGCACCTCCGCCCCCAGGGCCGCCTGGGTATAGGTGATCGGGAACTGGAGGAAGAGGTTCGAGCCTTCGCGTTTGAACAGCGGATGGGGGCGAATCTGGATGAAGCAGTAGCAGTCGCCGGGCGGTCCCCCATCGGGGCTGGGTTCGCCCTCGCCGGACAGGCGGATGCGCATGCCTGAGTCGACCCCCTTGGGAATCGAAACCTCCAGTTCGACGCGCCGCCCGACGTATCCATGGCCCTGGCACTTGGCGCAGGGGTCGCTGATGACCGAGCCCGCGCCGCGGCAACTGGGACAGGTCGTCTGGACGCGGAGGATTCCCGCGGACTGGACCACCTGGCCGTGCCCGCCGCAGCGCCGGCAGGTTTGAGGCGAGGAGCCCGGCTTGCTGCCACTACCCCGGCACGTGTCGCAGACCACGCTCCGCTCGAAGGCGACCGTTTGCGTGACACCGCGGGCCGCCTCTTCCAGGTCGAGCACAACCTCAACCTTCAGGTCGGCGCCCTGTCGAACTCGCCGACCGTGCCGCCGGCCGCCGGCGAAGATGTCACCGAAAAAGCCGCCGCCGAGAATGTCGCCGAACGCCTCGAAGATATCCCCGACGTCGGCGAAGTGTCCGGCGCTGCCCTCCACGCCGGCGTGGCCGTAACGGTCATAGCGGGCTCGCTTCTCGGGGTCCGACAGGACCTCGTACGCCTCGGCCGCCTCCTTGAACAGCCCGATCGCCGCCTCGTCCCCCGGATGGCTGTCCGGGTGGTACTTGATGGCCAGCTGGCGATAGGCGCGAGCGACCTCCTTCTCGGACGCGCTGCGCTGGACGCCGAGAACTTCGTAGTAGTCCCTTTTTGCGGCCATCTGCGCCATGGCGGGATGCAACTGCCGGGGGATGGACTGCGCCGAGTAGCCCTGGGTACGCCGGCCGCGGAAGACGTCCCTGCTACCCCTTGTCCCCTGCCGTGCCTGGGAAATTCTAGCTTAGGCGCTGTTAAACAATAGGTTACCGAAATCACTCATCAGCCGCCGGGCGCTAGCCCACGGTTGGAGCACGAAAACCGCGGGCTAGCGCCCGGCGGCTGATCCACAAAACCGGTAGGTAATTGTCTTGCAGCGCCTCAGGATGGGAGTCCGCAACGGCGAAACCAACCTCCCCGCGGGTGGACGAACCGGCCCGCAGTTCTCGGCCTCTGGCCCCTCTCTCAGCGTGGATCAGCCTGACCTGGCGTGCGTGAGCAGCGGAGGGCGCGGCGCCCGCCGACCCGCCCCGAGGTCAGGGCAGGGGCTTCACGCACCCAAGATCCTGCAACTCCGAAGGGCCGCCGGCCCCGCCGAACCAGGGACAAAGAGGCCTGACCGCCTTCCGGCCACCAGCGCGGACGTGCGGCTCCGCACGCACGCCCCGCGGTTCAGTACCGACAACTGCTGCCATCCCGGGTGCCCGCTCCGCGGGCGCCCGACAACTCCCCTGGCCCGTGCCCGGCGCTTAGGCGCTGTTCAACAATAAGTTACCGAAATCACTCATCAGCCGCCGGGCGCTAGCCCGCGGTTCATCCGAGAAAGACCGCGGGCTAGCGCCCCGCGGCTGATCCACAAAACCGGTACGTAATTGCGGTGCAGCGCCTTAGCGGACGACCCCCTCCACGCGGCGCTTGTCCTTGTCGTCCTTGTCCAGGTTGGTCACCATCGCTTCGGTGGTCAGCAGCAAGGCGGCGATACTGGCCGCGTTACTGAGTGCCGTCCGCACCACCTTCACCGGATCGATGATCCCCGCCTTGAGCATGTCGACATACTTGCCCGAATTGGCGTCGTAGCCGGTATTGGTCGGCTTGTCGCTGATCTCGTCGACCACTACGGCGCCGTCGATCCCGCAGTTGTCGACGATCTGCCTCAGCGGTGCGCTCAGTGCGTGCAGCACGATATCGACGCCGATCTTCTCGTCGCCCTTGGCGGCGGCCCGCGCCTTGCTGACCGCGTCGTGACAGCGGACCAGGGCCACACCGCCGCCGGGCAGGATGCCCTCCTCGACCGCGGCCCGCGTGGCGTGCAGGGCGTCCTCGACGCGGGCCTTTTTCTGCTTCATGTCGGCTTCGGTGTCGGCCCCCACGGAGATGATGGCCACGCCGCCCGTCAGCTTGGCCAGTCGCTCCTGGAGTTTCTCCCGGTCGTACTCGCTGTCGGTCTGCTCAATCTGGTTCTTCAGCTGGGCAATCCGCTTCTGGATGTCCGGCGTCTTGCCGGCGCCCTGCACGATCGTGGTATCGCTCTTGTCCACCGTGATCCGCTTGGCGCGGCCCAGCTGCTCCCGGGAGAGGTTCTCCAGCTGGATTCCCAGGTCCTCGCTGATCAGCGTCCCGCCCGTCAGCACGGCGATATCCCCCAGCATCGCCTTGCGGCGGTCGCCGAAGCCGGGGGCCTTGACGGCGCAGATGTTCAGCACGCCGCGGAGCTTGTTGACGACCAGCGTGGTGAGCGCCTCGCCCTCGACATCCTCGGCGATGATCAGCAGCGGCTTGCCGGTCTGGCTGATCTTCTCCAGCAGCGGAATCAGCTCGCGGAGATTCGTGATCTTCTTCTCGTGGATCAGGATGTAGGCGTCCTCCAGCTCGCAGGTCATCTCCGCCGGGTTGTTGATGAAGTAGGGCGAGATGAACCCCTTGTCGAACTGCATGCCTTCCACGAGCTCCAGCGTCGTCTCGGCCTTCTTCCCTTCCTCGACAGTGATCACGCCGTCCTTGCCGACCTTCTCGAGGGCATCGGCCAGCAGTTCGCCGATCGCCAGGTCGTTGTTGGCGCTGATCGCGCCGACGTTCTTGATCTCTTCCTTGTCCGAGACAGGCCTGGCCATTCCCAGCAGATGGGCCTCGGCCGCCTCCACGGCCCGTTCGATGCCGCGGCGAATGGCCGCCGGATTGCTGCCCGCCACGATGTTCCGCATCCCTTCCCTGAGGATCGCCCGCGCCAGCACGGTGGCGGTGGTCGTCCCGTCTCCCGCCACGTCGGATGTCTTGGAGGCCACCTCGTTCACGAGCTTGGCCCCCATGTTCTCGAACCGGTCCTCCAGCTCGATCTCCTTGGCGACCGTTACTCCGTCCTTCGTCACGGTGGGTCCGCCAAAGGACTTGTCAATGATCACGTTGCGCCCGGTCGGGCCCATTGTCACCGCGACGGCATCGGCCAGCTTGTCGACGCCGCTGAGCATTTTGGCCCGGGCATGGTCTTCAAAGAGCAGTTGTTTGGCCACGCGAATCAATCCTTATGGTTGGGTGTGCTTCAGGAAGGGCATCCATTCAGCGACGGCGCGGTGCGTGCCGGCGCCCGATCGCGACGTCAACTTACGACCTTCGCCAGGATGTCGCTTTCCCGCAGAATCTTGACTTCGTCGCCGTCGATCTCGATATCGGAGCCGCCGTACTTGCCGTAGATTACCTCGTCGCCCACGGCCACCGACAACTCAGCGCGACTGCCGTTATCCAGCAGCTTGCCGGGGCCCACGGCGATCACCGTGCCCCGCTGCGGCTTCTCCTTGGCTGTGTCGGGCAACACGATGCCACCCGCCGTCCTTTCCTCCGCCTCGGTCGGCTCCACAACAACGCGGTCGTCCAGGGGACGAATCTTGATTTTCTTGGCCATCTGGAATTCCTTCTGACTACCTTTCGGTGAACGGATACCTCGATCGATCAACAGCGAGGGCCGGACAAACCTGGGGCCCTACATCATGCCGCCCATGCCTCCCATGCCACCCATATCACCCATGCCGCCCATGCCGTGATCGTGGTGATCTCCCCCCGCTTCCTCCTCCTCCTTGGGGATCTCGGTGACGAGTGAGGAGGTGGTCAGCAGGAGCGCGGCAACGCTCGCGGCATTCTGCAAGGCGGTGCGAACGACCTTGGCGGGATCGATGATGCCGGCCTCGAACAGGTCGCAGTAGACGCCCTTGTCGGCGTCATAGCCCTCGGTTTTGGCGGACATCCGGCGGACCCGGTTGACGACGACGGCCCCCTCGGCCCCGGCGTTATTGGCGATCGCCCGCAAGGGGTAATCGAGCACGTTGCGGATGATCTGGACGCCGAGTTTTTCATCGCCCGCCAGATTCAGCTTGTCCAGGGCCTTCTCGCAGCGGATCAGGGCCACGCCCCCGCCGGGGACGATGCCTTCTTCCAGGGCCGCCTGCACAGCCGACTTGGCGTCCTCCAGCAGGGCCTTACGCTCCTTCATCTCGGTTTCGGTCGCCGCACCGCAGTTGATCTGAGCGACGCCGCCGGCCAGCTTGGCCAGCCGTTCCTGGAGTTTTTCCCGATCGTAGTCGCTGTCGGTCGACTCGATCTCATGGCGAATCTGTTGCGCGCGGCCCTCAATCTCGTCCTTCTTGCCGGCCCCGCCGATGATCGTCGTCTCTTCGGACGTGATTTTCACTTTCTTGGCCCGTCCCAGGTCGGACAGCTTGACGCTCTCCAGGTCGATCCCCAGGTCCTTGAAGACCGGGGTGGCGCCGGTGAGCACGCCGATGTCCCCCAGCATCGCCTTGCGGCGGTCCCCGTAGCCGGGGGCCTTGACGGCGGCACAATTGAGAATCGCCCGCATCTTGTTCACGACCAGGGTCGCCAGGGCCTCGCCCTCGACGTCCTCGGCGATGATCAACAAGGGGCGATTCGCCTTGCTGACCGCTTCCAGCAGCGGCACCAGCTTCTTGACGCTGGAGATCTTCTCTTCGTACAGCAGGATCGAGCAGTTCTCCAGTTCGACGACCTGTTCGTCCGGGTTCGTGACGAAGTGGGGTGAGAGGAAACCGCGGTCAAACTGCATCCCCTCGACCACTTCGACCGTCGTCTCGCTGCTGCGCCCTTCCTCGACCGTGATCACCCCGTCCTTGCCGACCTTCATGAAGGCATCCGAAAGGACGCTCCCGATGGACGGGTCATTGTTGCCGGCGATCGTGGCGATCTGCTGCAATTCCTTCTTGTTCTTCTCGCTGATCGATGTGGCGAGATTGCGAATCGCCTCGACGACCTTTTCCGCTGCCTGGTGGATGCCGCGACCCAGGGCCATCGGGTCGGCTCCCGCGGCAATCATCCTCAGCCCTTCGCGATAGATGCCCTCGGCCAGCACGGTGGCGGTCGTCGTACCGTCTCCGGCGACGTCGTTGGTCTTGCTGGCCGCCTCCTTGACCAGCTGCGCCCCCAGGTTCTCGTTGGGATCCTCCAGCTCGATCTCCTCCGCCACGGTCACGCCGTCCTTGGTGATCTTGGGCGAGCCCCAACCCTTGTCGAGCACGGCATTCCGACCGCGAGGTCCGAGCGTGCTGCGCACGGCGCGGGCCAGTTTCGAGACGCCCGCCAACAGCGGCTGCCGAGCCTCTTCCTCGAATACCATTTGCTTTGCCACGTCCGAATCTCCTCCTGTAGGCGACGGATTTCTTGGGTCTGCGTGCTGAAGTCGAACAGGTCCAGGCGCGGTGCGACTGCTTTTGGCAGCCCACGCCCAATTCGATCCCCTCCCTTTGCAAGCCGTGTGCCAACAAGCTGCGTCGTGCCGTAAGTTGTTTATGTCACAAATCTTGCGAACATGATTCGCTTGGTGCCCGACCGGCCGCGAAAGGCGGATCCGGGCAGGTATTTGCCAAATTGGCAGTCGGGCGGGTGCCGCGCGGGGCCGCTCGGACCACGGGGGACGCCCTAGTGGTCTGTCCATTTCCAAAGTTCGGGTTCGGCAAATCAGCCGCAGGGCGCTAGCCCCCGGTTTGTCCCGGATGGACCGCGGGCTAGCGCCCGGCGGCTGATCCGAAAACTTAACTTGGACAAGGCCCTAGCCGCCCGTTGAGAAAATCGACTACCAGCACGAAGCGCGAGCGCGTGTGCCGGAATCACCGGGACTTCTTTTGTCGGTCTACCCACTCGCTTGCGCGTCGTGCTCGTTTTTCAACGGGCGGCTACGGCGTGAAATCGTCGGCGCCCGTCAGCCCGCAGACAAAGGCGGCCAGCAGGTCTGCGGCCCGGTCGATATCGTCCAGCGAGATCGTTTCCACGGCGCTGTGCATGTAGCGGTTGGGGATGCTCACCAGGCCCGTGGCGACCCCTCCCCGGTTGATCTGGATCGGGTTGGCGTCGTTGGGCGTGGCCCGGCCGATGGCCGACAACTGGTAGGGGAGGGCCCCGGCCTGGGCCGTGGCGATCAGGCGCTCGGTGACGACCGGGTTCATGTTCGGCCCGCGGTAGATGACCGGCCCGCTTCCCAGGGCGACCTCGCCCTCCTGCCGCTTGTCGATCGTGGGGCAGTCGGTGGCGTGGGTCACGTCGACGGCGATGCCCACTTGCGGATCGATGCCGAAGGCACTGGTACGGGCCCCGCGGAGCCCGATTTCTTCCTGCACGGTGGAAACCGCATAAACGCTGCAGGGGACCCCTTGTTGTCGCGCGCGGCGCAGGGACTCGATCACCACCCACACGCCGGCGCGGTTGTCCATGCCCGGGGCCGTGGCCCGCCCATTGAGCAGTTCCTGGTAGCCCAGCTGCAGGGTGACCGGGTCGCCAATCCGAACCACTTCGGCGGCCTGCGGCTTGTCTTTCGCACCGATATCCAGCCAGAGGTCCTTTTCCTTGACGACCTGTTTCCGCTCCTCCTCCGTCAGCAGATGGATCGGCTTACGCGAAATGACGGCCGGCACAGGTCCACCCGATGTCCAGACCGTCATCCGCAGGCCGATCAACTGTTGCGGGTCCCAGCCCCCGATTGTTTGCGCGTACAGGTAGCCCTCGGCATCGATATGCGTGACCAACAAGCCGATCTGGTCGCAGTGTCCGGCCAGCATCACGCGCGGCGTGGCCTGGGGGTTCACGCAGGCGATGACGTTGCCGTGCAGGTCGGTCGAGATCTTCTGGGCGAAATCGCCGGCGTACTGGCGGACAACGTCCTGGATCGGTCGTTCGTAGCCCGACGGCCCGGGGGCATTCAACAAGCGCCGGAGAAACTGGTGGGCGGACGGTTCCATGGTCGGTGCCGGGGCGGAAGGAAGCCTGGCCGGCGCTTGCACGGCACAGGGAGATGTTCCGCCGCCTGGCGTACGACGTGCGCGCCCCCGACGCAAGCAAGGGGCGGAGACGGCCGTCATCTCCTGCGTATCCGCACGCCGCGCGGCTGGGAGGATTCTACCGGATTCGACCTGCTTCAGGTAGGGACCGGACCGGTACTCGGTCGGACGCGCGCCGATCGGAAGTTCTTCGAGCATGGTCTTGCGCGCGGTGGCGGGGCACGTCGGCCTTGCCCGCCCGACCTGTGCGGCGCCGTGCCGCTTGACGATGTTTTGACGGCGGCGCTACGATGGGGGCGTGTGGGGAACCTCCCAGCCGACAAGCGTCACGGCGGCGGTCCGAGGATTCCCGACCGCGGGAGCGGGGGCGGCGGGTGTTCATGGGCGATGCGGGGCGGGTGGAGATGGATGCCGTCAGAGTAGGCATTGTGGGGATGGGCACGGTGGGCACCGGCGTGGCCCGCATTCTGCTGGAGCACGGGCCGCGCCTGGCGCGGCACGCAGGCAAGCGGTTGGAACTGGCCCGGGTCGTCGTGCGCGATCGGCGGCGGGCCCGGGACTGCCCGCTGCCGCCAGACATCCTCTCGGATGATCTGGCTCAGATCACGGGCGATCCGGCGATTCAGGTGGTCGCGCACCTGGTGGGCGGATTGGAGCCGGCGCGCAGCATCATGCTCCGCTTGCTGGAGAGCGGCAAGGATGTCGTGACCGCGAACAAGGCCCTGCTGGCCGAGCACGGGCCGGAGTTGTTCGACCGGGCCCGCCAGCTGGGACGGTCGATCGCCTTCGAGGCGTCGGTGGCGGGCGGCATTCCGATTATCGCCAACATCAGCCAGTGCCTCTCCGCCAACCAGATTTTGTCGCTGAGCGGCATCCTGAACGGGACCAGCAACTTTATCGTGTCACAGATGGAGGAGCAGGGTACGGCCTACGCCGAGGCGGTGGCGGAGGCCCAGCGGCGGGGCTACGCCGAGTCCGACCCGGCGATGGATGTCGACGGCAGCGATGCAGCTCAGAAACTGGCGATCCTGGCTCATCTGGCCTTCGGTGCCCGCGTGCGCTGGTCGGCGATTCCCCGCACCGGCATCGATACGCTGCAGCTGGCCGATCTGCGCTGTGCCCGCGAATTGGGCTACCGCATCAAGCTGCTGGCCGTCGCCCACTTGATCGACGGCCGGCTGGAGGTGCACGTGTCGCCGACCCTGGTGCGGATCGGCACGCCGCTGGCCGAGGTCCGCGGCGCGTACAACGCGATCAGCGTGGTCGGCGACCTGGTGGGACGGGTTTTCTTTCACGGTCTGGGCGCCGGCCAGCTGCCGACGGCGTCGGCCGTGGTCGCCGACCTGATCGATACGGCGGTGGGCCGCGCCGGGATCACATTCCGTCTGCTCGAGCTGTGGTCGCAGCGCGAGGCCCGAGTCGCGCTCCGCGACCACGCCCGGGTGGAGTCGCGTTTTTACCTGCGGTTCGTCGTCGAGGACCATCCGGGTGTGTTGGCCGAGATCGCCGGCGCCCTGGGGCGGCAGGACATTTCGATCGCCTCGGTCATCCAGCATGAGGTGGATCCGGAGGGGGAAAACCAGGACGTGTCGCTGGTGATCATGACCCATCGGGCAAGCGAGGGTGCCGCGGCACGGGCCGTGGCCGATATCGATCGGCTGCCGTCCGTGCGCCCGGGCAGCGTCCGGATGCGCGTGCTGGATTGAACCGCGGGCCGCGGCGGGAGCGGACGGATGAAATACGCGATCGTGATTCCGGATGGATGCGCGGACGAGCCGCAGGAGACGCTGGGCGGCCGGACGCCGCTCCAGGCCGCGCGGACGCCGGCCATGGACGCCATCGCCCGGCGGGGGGTGGTGGGGCGGTCGGCGAACGTCCCGGCCCACCTGCCCGCGGGCTCCGATGTGGCGAACCTCAGCCTGCTCGGGTACGACCCGTGCCAGTATTTCACCGGGCGGGCCCCCTTGGAGGCGGCGGCGCAGGGCATCCCGCTGGGACCCGACGACTGGGCCATCCGCTGCAACCTGGTCACCGTGGAGGACCAGGTGATGCGGGACTTCACGGCGGGGCACATCTCCACGGCCGAGGCCCGGCAGCTGCTCGCCACCGCCCAGGACCAGTTGGGCAGTCGTGGGCTCGAATTTGTCCCCGGCGTCAGCTATCGCAATCTGCTGGTCTTCCGCGGCGGGGCGGAGCCCGCGCCGTTCACGTGCGACACGCGGACCACGCCGCCGCACGATCTGACCGACAAATCGGTGGCGGACGACTTTCCGCGCGGTCCCGGGAGCGATGTGTTGAACCACCTGATGAGCCGCAGCGTCGCGCTGTTCGAGATGCACGCGGTAAACCTCCGGCGGCGGCAGGAGGGCCAGCTGCCGGCCACCAATATCTGGCTGTGGGGGCTGGGGAAGGTTCCCGAGCTGCCGCGCTTCGACCAGCTGTACGGCAAGCGGGGTGCCATGATCACGGCCGTCGATCTGCTGCGAGGGCTGGCGGCGTTGATCGGTTGGGAGCGGATCGAGGTGCCGGGCGCCACCGGCTACACGGATACGGACTACGTCGCCAAAGGACGGTACGCCGTCCAAGCGATGGCCGGAACAGACATTATTTGTGTGCACGTGGAGGCGACCGACGAGGCCTCGCACGAGGGAGACGTCAGGGCCAAGGTTGCCGCGCTGGAGGAGATCGACCGGCATATCGTGGCCCCTCTGTGGGAATCCCTCCAGGCGCACGGCCCGGGCCGCATGCTCATCTCGCCCGATCACCCGACTCCCCTCCGCACCAAGACCCATAGCCACGGGCACGTGCCCTTTGCGATCGCCGGCACCGGGATCCGCCCGGACGGAGCCGGGGAGTACGACGAAGCGACGGCGGGCGAGTCGCCGCTGGTATTCGAGCAGGGTTGGCGGCTGATGCCGTACTTTCTCCAGTAGCCGGTCGTCGGCCGCTCTTGGCCGGTCCGCCCCCCGTGGCGTATCATCCCCGGCTTGCCAGCGTCCGGCGGACACAGGTCGGGGTCTGGTCGATTTTTCTGCCGCCCGGCGCGACGCCGCCCTGGGAACGGTTACCCGCCGATGAGTGAACCGGTTGCCATGCCCCTGATCGTCCAGAAATTCGGCGGCACCAGTGTCGCGGACTGTGAGAAGATTTTGGCCGCGGCGCGCAAGGCGATTCGAGCGCAAAAGGCCGGCCACCAGGTCGTGATGGTGGTCAGCGCGATGGGCAAGAATACCGACGTGCTGGTCGAACTGGCTCGGCAGATCAATCCGCGGCCGCCGGCCCGCGAGATGGACATGCTGCTGTCGACGGGTGAGCAGGTGAGCGTGGCCCTGATGGCGATGGCGATCGACGCCCTCGACAGCCGGGCGGTGAGCCTGACGGGCGGGCAGATCGGCATCCGGACCGACAGCACGCACACCAAGGCCCGCATCCGTTCGATCTCCACGGATCGCATGCGGCGGTTGTTGGATGAGGGCCACATCGTGATCGCTGCCGGCTTTCAGGGGATCGACGAGGACTACAACATCACCACGCTGGGGCGCGGGGGCAGCGATACCACGGCGGTCGCCCTGGCGGCGGTGTTGGCCGCCGAGAGCTGCGAGATCTACACCGACGTCGACGGCGTCTATACGACGGATCCGCGGATCGTGCCCGAGGCCCGGCGGGTGGGTCGCATCAGCTACGACGAAATGTTGGAGCTGGCCAGCCTGGGGGCCGGGGTGATGCATAGCCGGTCGATCGAGTTTGCCAAGAAATTCTCCGTACCAATCCACGTGCGGAGCAGCTTCAGCGACCTGCCCGGGACGATGATCGAGGCCGAGCCCGAAACGCTGGACCGGCCGGTCGGCGGCGTGGCGCTCACCCGCGACGAGGCACGGGTCACGGTCGCCGACGTGCCGGACGTGCCCGGCAGCATCCTGGAGGTCTTCTCGCGAATTGCCAGCCGCAACGTCACCGTCGATATGATCGTGCAGAACATTGGGCGGCAGGGCAAGGCGGACATTTCGTTCACGGTTCCGTCGGCCGAGCTGCCGGCCGTGCTGGAAGCCGCCGAGGAGGCGACGGCGGCCCTGGGAGACCTGGAGATCACGCACGACGACCAGGTGTCCAAGGTGTCGGCGGTCGGGCTGGGAATGGCGACGCAGACCGGCGTGGCCCATCGCATGTTCCGCGCGCTGGCCGAGGTGGGGACGAATATCCAGATGATCACGACCAGCGAGATCAAGATCTCCGCCCTCGTGGACCGCGACGAGGCGGCCACGGCCCTCCGCGCCGTGCATCGCGCGTTCGACCTGCAGCAGGAACCGTCGCCTGAGCCCGCAGCACCGCCGCTGCCGGCGGCCGCGGCTCCGCGTCGGATGCTCAGCCCGGCCGGCGCGGCGGAGGTCGTGTCCCAGCTGCAGGGCGTGGAACTCGAGGAGCTGCTGATCGAGGAGATCACCCTGGATGAAAGCCAGGGGCGCGTGACCGTGGAGGGCGTTCCCGACCGGCCGGGGATTGCGGCCGAGGTCTTCGAACAGGTGGCCGCCACGGGCATCTTCGTGGACATGATCGTGCAGAGCAGCGGGCGGGAAGGCCGCGCCAGCCTGAGCTTCACCGTGCCCCGGGAGCAGGTCGCGGCCAGCGTGGCCGTGGCCCGCCGGCTAGCGCAAGAACTGCGGCTGGGCGACGTCACCAGCAGTCCCCAGGTGGCCAAGCTGTCGGTATCCGGGATCGGTCTGCGCAGCCATACGGGCGTGGCGATCCGCATGTTTCGCGCCCTGGCAGCCGAGGACATCAACGTCCAGATGATCAATACCAGCGAGGTGCGGGTGAACGTCGTCGTGGATGGTTCGAGCGGCACCCGGGGTCTGAATAGTCTGCAGGCGGCCTTCGCCGATGTCAGCCGCTGAGCCGTACCGGACCCTCCCCAAGGTCCGGTCCCGTTTTCGGCGGGCAGTCGCCGCCAACTAACTCAAGCGGCACGATTAAGGGCGAGGCTTCCGGGAGGCGGGCGACGGGCGCATCCTGGCTACCTTTACGCGTGCTCAAGCGGCACGATTAAGGGCGAGGCTTCCGGGAGGGCGAGGCTCCTGCCGAGCCGGGTTGACCATCACCCGGCGGCCTCGTCCTCCTTGAGGACACCTCCGCCCGGCAGGTGCCGCGTTGCCACGGCCGTCTCGGCGTGTACCCGTGGCACGCGGCTCGGCGGGAGCCTCGCCCTCCCGGAATTACGCGACCCTGTGTTGGAACTCTTGCAGATTCTCAACCAGTGTGGAAAACGTAACGGTCAGGCCGGCGCGGTTCCGGGTCGCGGCGAGAAGCGCGCGGCGGTGAGCGTGAACAGTAACCTTCCCAGCGACGTCGATCTTCCGCCGCGGCCAACTCGCCTGGGCGTGGCCGGTTGGTCGGCCCTGGAAGTAGCCCTGATCGTGCTGGTCTTCTTCCTCTATGCGGGCGGCCCGCCGCCGGATGTCAACGAGGCCCACTACCTGGCTAAGGCACGGCACTTCTGGGATCGCGCCTGGTGCGCGGGCGACCTGTTCCTGCAATCGGCCGATGCGCATCCCGCGTTCTACCTGGTCACGGGCTGGCTGACGCGACTGAGTTCGCTGGCCGCGGCCGCCTGGATCACGCGGCTGGCAACCTGGACGCTGCTGGGACTGGCCTGGCAGCGGCTAAGCGCGGCGCTTGTTCCACGGCGCTGGTACAGCGTGCTCTCCGCCGCGTTGTTTGTTGTGCTGGCCGATCGCTGTCACATCTCCGGCGAGTGGGTGGTGGGGGGGGCGGAGGCGAAGGGGCTGGCCTACGTCCTGGTGCTGCTGGGGCTGGAGGCCCTCGTCCGGGGCCGCTGGGGGCGCGCCTGGGTGTGGTTTGGCGGGGCGGCGGCGATGCACGTGGTGGTGGGCGGCTGGGCCGTCGTGGCGGCGGGTGTGGCCTGGACGCTGCAGCCTTCGGCCGCGCGGCCGCGCGGGGCGGCCATGTGGCCGGGGCTCGTGCTGGGCGGCCTCGTGTCGCTGGTGGGACTCCTGCCCGTCCTGCGCATGTCGTGGGGCGTGGACCCGGAGATCATCCGCCAGGCGAACCAGATTTACGTCTTCTACCGGCTGCCCCATCATCTGGTGGCCCATGCCTTTCCCGGGCCGATGCTGGCCGCGCACCTCGCGCTGTTTGCCGGTTGGTGGGGGCTGGGGCGGCTCGTGCCGACGACACCCGAGGCGCGGCGGTTACGGGGGTTCGTCTGGGGCGCGGTGGGCCTGGCACTGGCCGGGGCCGTGATCGATCAGGCGCTGCTGGGGCAGCCGGACCTGGCGGCGCGCCTGCTGCGCTTCTATTGGTTCCGCTTGTCCGACGCGCTGCTGCCGGCGGGCGCAGCCCTGGCGTGCGTGGCCCTGCTGGACCACTACCGCGTGCAGCGCCCGGCAGCCGCGTCGTGGGTGCTGCTGGGGGCCGTCGCCTGCTGCACGCTCAGCCTGCTGGTCACCGTCCAGCAGCGCTGGGCGGACTTTCGACCCGGGGCGGATGTGCAGTCGCTGCCGCGCGACGCGGCCCGCCCGCAGAAGACAGCCCAGGTCTACGAGGACTGGCGCGGCATCTGTCGCTGGATTGCCCACAACACGCCGGACGATGCGGTCTTTCTCACGCCCTCCCGCCAGCAGACGTTCAAGTGGTACGCGGGCCGCGCCGAGGTCGTGAACTTCAAGGACGTGCCCCAAGATCCGGCCAGCGTGGTGCAGTGGCACGAGCGCTGGCGGGACGGTGCGGCGCTCGATCGCGCCGCCGACGGCCCACCGCCCTTGCCGAGGGCCTGGTTTCAACTGGCGGAGCGCTACGACTTCCAGTACGTTGTCGTCGACCGCACGATTCATCCGTGGGAGATCGTCTGTCCGCTGATCTACGCCAACGATACCTATGCGCTGTACTTTCTCCCGCGTCACCGGAAGTCGTCCGGCGAGGCCCCGCCGTGACCTGGGTTCCGAGCCAGATCAAGATAGGGTTTCGTGATTCCGGGACGGCGAGGCTCCTGCCGAGCCCGGAACCCGGAACCCGCTCCACGCGCCGGCCTGGCAGGCGCCTCGCCCGGCCAGGAAACCATGCAACGGTGGTTCGTACGTGCTGTTCTCCCGGGATCGCGCAAGGATTTCTGAATAGAATTTCGTGATTCCGGGAGGTTGAGGCTCCTGCCGAGCCAAGAACCCGGAACCCGCTCCACGCGCCGGCCTGGCAGGCGCCGCGCCCGGCCAGGAAACCATGCAACGGTGGTTCGTACGTGCTGTTCTCCCGGGATCGCGCAAGGATTTCTGAATAGAATTTCGTGATTCCGGGAGGTTGAGGCTCCTGCCGAGCCAAGAACCCGCTCCACGCGCCGGCCTGGCAAGCGCCTCGCCCACCCAGTAGCGTGCAATTCTGGTTTGCTCGTCCCGTACCTCCCAGGATCACGCAAGACCATTTGCTTCCGCTCCGCTGCCATGTTACCGGAAGACCTGCCGCAGCTCCTGGCTGAGCGGCTTGCGCAGCCGCTGCCCGGTCAACGTGCGCAGTCGCGATTGGCGCCCGACCTGAGTTATGGTCGGCAGTATGGCCCGGCTGCGTTGGATGCCCGGCCGGCTGCCGTGGCGGTACTCCTTTTTCCGCGTGACGGCCGTTGGTGGTTGCCGTTGACGTTGCGTCCCGAACATCTGCTGGACCACGCCGGCCAGATCAGCTTGCCGGGCGGCACGGTGGAAGGCGACGAGGGCCACCTGGCGGCGGCGCTCCGCGAACTGGAGGAGGAGCTGGGGGTGCCGCGTGATGCGCCGCAGATGCTGGGAAGTCTCACGCCCCTGTACCTGTTTGTGAGCAACTTCCTGGTCCTGCCCTGGCTGGCCTGGCTGCCCGAGGCGCCCAGGCTGGTGCCGAATCCGGCGGAGGTCTCGGCGGTGCTCGAGCTGCCGCTGGATGTGCTGCTGGATGCCGGCCACTACGGACGGCACTGGATCACGCGGCGGGCGGTACGCTTTGCGGCGCCGCACATCCGCTGGCAGACGCACCAGATCTGGGGCGTGACCGGCATGATTCTGGCCGAACTGGCGGCGTTGTTGGGCGCCGTGCGGCGGGACGGCCCGGCGGCAGCTGATAGGGTTGCGTGATTCTGGGAGGGCGAGGCTCCCGCCGAGCCGAAGGCCCGCTCAGAGCACCGGCTCGGCGGGAGCCTCGCCCTCCCAAAAATGTGTAGCAACAGTTAACGGGAGCGCACCCCAAGGGGTCAGGCACATATTCCTGCTTGTGCGTGTCCGCATGCAGACAGGTCGGCAGCAACCCCCACGACGCCGAGCCGGCTTTCCGCCGAAAAATGAGCCAGACCCGGGCCTGTGAACGGTTACCATGACGCACAGTCGCGTCCGCTCAAGAGAGGTGCCGACGGCCGATGCCGGGGCCCCTTGGCCTGACTACGAGCGCGGGGCTATAAATGGTCAGCGATCGTCGGCGGGGTCTTCGTAGCGAGATATGGCAGCCATGGTGCGTGTGGGCATACTTGGGGCGACCGGCTACACCGCCCTGGAACTGATCAAGATTCTCCTGCGGCATCCGGAGGCCCAGATTGCGGTGCTGACCAGCCGCCAGGAGGGAAGTCCGCACGTGGCGGCGGTCCACCCGCAGCTGGCGGGGCGGATCGACCTGTGCCTGGAGGATGCCAGCCCCGTGTCGGTCGCGGCTCGGACCGATTGCATCTTCAGCTGCCTGCCGCACGCGGCCTCGGCCGCCTCGGTCGCCCAGGCCCTGGGGGCGGGCGCGCGGGTGATCGACTTCAGCGCGGATTACCGCCTGGACAGCGTCGAGTTGTACACCCGCTGGTACGGGGAGAAGCACCCCGATCCGCAGCGCGTGGGTCACGTGCCGTACGGGTTGCCCGAGTGGTTCGGCGATCAGATCGCGCCCGCCCCGCTGGTGGCCAACCCGGGTTGCTACCCCACGTCGGCCATCCTCGCCTTGGCCCCGCTGCTGAAGGAGAAGCTGGTCGAACCCGAAGATATCATCATCGACTCTAAGAGCGGAGTCAGCGGGGCGGGACGCACGCCGAAGCTGACCACCCACTACCCGGAGTGCAACGAGAGCATTTCCGCGTACAACGTGGGGCGGCACCGGCACACCCCGGAGATCGAGCAGGTGCTGAGCCGTGCGGCGGGCCGCCCGATCGAGGTGGTCTTCACGCCGCACCTGGTGCCGATGGACCGCGGCATTCTGACCACGGCGTACTCCCTCCCGGCCGGCACCGCCAGCGAGGAAGGGCTGTTGGATGCCCTGCGGCAGTTCTACCGTGGCAAGCCGTTTGTCCGCGTGGTGGATCACCTGCCAGGGACGAAGGACAGCGTGGGCACAAACTTCTGCGACGTCACCGTGCGGCTGGTGCGGGGCCGCGTCCTGACGATCAGCTGCCTGGACAATCTGATCAAGGGGGCCGCCGGGGCCGCAGTGCAGAACTTCAACCTGATGTTTGGCTTCCCCGAAACCCTGGCGCTCTGAAGGGGGCTCGTGTTTCGGGGAGAACGGGGCTCCCGCCCAGCCGACAACCCGCTCGACGCACCGGCTCGGCAGGAGCCTCGCCCTCCCAAGATCGTGCAACCTTGGTCAGCGCGTGCCGCTCGGACGATTTTCCGTAACCGTTCACCGGTCGGGGTCTGGTCCATTTTTCGGCCGATCAACTCGATCTCGCGGATACGCGCTGGTCGAAAACATGGAACTGACCCCCTGGAAACACGTCAGTGTGTGATGAGAACCTGGGCTGCGGCTCCGCCGCGCAGGGGTTCCCCGGACCAGAAAGGCTACAGCATGACGACACGCGTTCCTCGAGGTTTTCGCCTGGCCGCCGTGCATTGCGGGCTGAAGAGCGACCCCGCGCGGTCCGACCTCACGCTGATCGCGTGCGACCGGGACGCCACGGCCGCGGGCGTCTATACGCAGAACCGCTTCTGCGCCGCCCCGGTGCTGCTGGACCGCGGTCGGACGCCCTCTGCCAAGATCCGCGCCGTGGTGGCCAACTCGGGCAATGCCAACGCCTGCACCGGCGAGCAGGGACTGCGAGATGCCCGCGAAATGGCGCGGCTGACTGCCCAGGCGTGCGGTGTCGAGGAGGCCCAGGTCCTCGTGCTTTCGACGGGCGTGATCGGCGAGCCTCTCCCGATGCTCAAGATCTCCGCCGGCATCGCGGCTGCCGCGGCCCAGTTGGACGCGGACGATCCGGCCCTCGTGGCCGCGGCGCGGGGGCTGATGACGACGGACGCCTATCACAAGCTGGCCGCCCGCCAGCTGCGGCTGGCGGGGCAAGACGTCAGCCTGGCCGGCCTGGCCAAGGGGGCGGGGATGATCGGACCGAACCTGGCCACGATGCTGGCGGTCCTCCTGACCGATGCCGCCCTGACCCCCGAGGATGCCCAGCGGCTGCTCAGCACCGTCGTGGATGAGACGTTCAATTGCATCAGCGTCGAGGGGCATACCAGCACGAACGACACGGTGCTGCTGCTGGCCAGCGGAGCCGCGCACCAGCGCACGCTGGACGGCCCGAACCTGGCGGCGTTCGAAGGAGCCCTGCAGGGTGTCTGCGGCGAGTTGGCCCGGGCCATTCCCAACGACGGCGAGGGGGCGACACACCTGATCCAGATTGAAGTCCGCGGCTGCGCCCGGCGCGAGGACGCCCGCCGCATTGCCCGGGAGATTGCCAACAGTCCGCTCGTCAAGACGGCCGTGGCGGGCGGGGATCCCAACTGGGGTCGGATCGTCTCGGCCGCCGGGAATGCGGGCGTCGAGTTTCAGCCGGGCCGGGTCGATCTCTCGGTCAACGGCTGCCGGCTCTTTCAACAGGGAGCACCGGCGGCGTTCGATGCGGCCGCCATATCGGCGTCGATCCGCGCCAATCGCCAGACGGACATCGTCGTCCAGCTGGCCGAGGGCGACTGCCAAGCGCGGTTCTGGACCAGTGATCTGACCGCCGAGTACGTGCGGATCAACAGCGATTACCACACGTGAGCGAGCGCCGGCGCCGGAAGTGACAGACGCCCAGCGCCGTCAGTCCCAGCATGGTCCAGACGAGCAGACTCGAGGGCTCGGGCGTGACGACGATCGCAAACCCCTCGAAACCCAGCAAGCTGCCGTCCGGGATGGTCGCGATCACTGAGGCGGCTCCGGTTGCCTTGTCGATCAGGAAAATGTGCCCGGACGTCTCGTCCAGGCCGTACAGATCGGTTCCCGCGTGCGCCAGACCACCCGACTCGAAGTCGGGCGAAATCCCGAGCGGTCCGACCACCGACAGGGCCCCGGAGACCTTATCAATGGTCACGAGCGCCGCGGGTGGTCCCTCGCTCAGGCCGTACAAGATGCCTTGCGCGTCCGCCAGCCCGCTCACCATCTGCGGCAACGTGGAGACCTCCGTGAATAGTCCGGTGATCGGGTTCACGCTGTAGAACTTGTAGGGCGAGACGGCCGACGTGCTCGCGAAGAGCCGCCCCTGCCGGTCGAATGCCAGACCCACGTCGGTCTGGCCAAACGGTAAACCGGAATTGCCGTTGCCGCCGCTGACCGAGGCACCGACACCCGTCTTGGTGTTGATCGTGATGAGTGTCTTGGTGGCGTCGTCGAAACCATACAGGGCACCTGTGAGGGGATGGAACGCCAGTCCTTCCACGTCAGCATACCCTCCTACGCCCGTACCGATGGGCTCCGCGCTGCCCGTCTGCACATCGATCAAGTGGAGCGTGTCCGTGGGTGAATCAACCGAGTAACCGGCGATCAGCGGACCGCCCTGCACCGTCGTACTTAAACTGCACACCACGGCCAGTCCGAGCGTAAAAGTCAAGGCGCGCCACCGCATGAAAATTCTCCGTTGCTGGTCAAAGCTGATCGGGCGCTGAACGCGTCGCGCCGATCAGGACGTGGTCTCAGGTTCTCGGGCCCTGATGCATCTGGCTGGCAGTCGCGAACCGACGCATACCCTACTAACCGGCCGCAGCCTTGTCAAACAAATTCTGGCCCAGGAAAACCGGGCCGAGACACCTGCCCCACCGGCGGGTGGTCCTGGAGCGGCAGCGATACCCCCCCCCGAGGAGGAAATGTCGGCCGTCCATCGAAATGGCCTTGCGTGACCCTGGGCGATGCGGGATGAGTCCAGCAGAGGTAACCGATCTCGGGCCGGGGTCTGGTCCATTTTTCGGCCTATAAACTCGACCTCGCAGATTGCGCGCTGGCCGAAAACATGGACCTGACCCCCTGGAATCAGGCAAAATCCTCCACTGGGCTGTGAACGGTTACCAGCCGAGTTACTCGACCGCGCGAGGGCGAGGTTCCTGCCGAGCCGGCGCGTGGAGCGAATTCTCGGCTCGGCGGGAGCCTCGCCCTCCCGGAATCACGCAACCCTACTTGAGGGCCGCCGTCAGATCACCGGGTACCGGCCCCGCAACGGCGTCCGCCGGATTGCGGGCTCAGCGCCGCGTCCAGTAGTCGACCACCAGGACCTTCTCCAGGCGGGGCTTGGCCAACGCCACGAACTGCTGGTGCATCGGATGGGGCAGATAGGCGTCGCGATCCTCCGCGCTGCGGAACGTCACCAGGAAGCAGTGTGTGAAGCCCTCCGCCCGCTGCTCGGTACTGATATCGGTTCCCCATTCGAACTCGTGGATCACGTCGATCTTCTGCGGCAGCGTCCGGAACGCGTCGACCACTTCCTGGACCTGGGGCTCACTGACGTTGTCCTGGAACTTGAACAGCACCACGTGCCGCAGCAGTCGCGAGCCATCACTGCGGTCCGCCGCGACGGGCCTCAGCACGCGCAGCACCTGGTCGGCGACGAACCGGTTTCCCGCCTTGTTCAGGTGGACCCCGTCCGTCGTCAGGTGTCCGCGTTCCTCCTGGTTCGGATTTTGCTGCGTGAGAAAACCGAGGAATTCGTGTCTTAGATCCAGCAGTCCGGCGCCCGAATCGGCGGCCACCTTGCGGCTGACCTGGGCGTACTCGTCCAGCATCATGTCCAGGCGGTTCGAGCCGTCGGTTTTCTCGCCAATCACGCTGGGCGTGCACATCAGTACACGGGCGCCGGACTGCTGGACGGCGGCCACCAGCTTGCGCAGGCCGGCTTCGTACTCGTCCTTGGGTGTGCCGCGTCCGCTGAGCGAGTGCCAGACGTCGTTGATGCCGATGTAGACCACGACCAGGGACGGCTTCTGGGCGAGCACGTCGCGCTCCAGGCGGTCCAGCAGATTGGGGACACGGTTTCCGCTGATCCCCGCCCCGATCACCTCCACATCCGGGACACCCTCGGGGCCGCTCAGGGCCTGGCGCACCAGCGTGACGTACCCCTCCGGTCCCGCCCCCTGTTGCGTGATGGAGTCACCGAGAAACACCACGCGGTCGCCTGGCTTGACCTGTACGTCGTCGGCAGCTGGGAGCACGTTGTTTGCCGCAAGGATCAGGGCGGCAACCAGCAGCGGCAGCCAGCCCGCGGCCCGCGAGCAGTACGGAGCGAGATTGCGCCAGGCGGTGTGATCGTGCGACATGCGGAGGGCCTTTCTCGAATGACAGGGGGATGGTCGACGGACGGGTGATCGTTCACGGGTCGGGGTCTGGTCCATTTTTCGGCCGACAAACTCGACCTCGCAGATACGCGCTGGCCGTAAACATAAACCTGACCCCCTGGAATCAGGCAAAATCCTCCACCGGGCTGTGAACGGTTACACGGACGGGCGACCGAGCCGCTCAAAAGCAAACAGGTCGTGTTGGGCATCCTACGGCAAGCGTCGGAGCATGTGCCAGACCCGAGGTGGAGAGGCAATCCGCCGCCGGGCCGCGACCCGGTCGGCCCGACCGTCTGGTGCGCGCGGTGCGGCGGGGGGAGCCTGGCATGGTGCCCGTATCCGTCCACCACGGCTGCTGACCGCCCACGCTGGTGTGCGGCCGGGCAACCGGCCGGCGCGCGCCGCACCCCTCAGGCCGCTCCTGTTCGTGGCCGGCGGACCTGTAACCGTTCACACCCCGGGTGGGCGATTCCAGGGGGTCAGGTCCATGTTTTCGGCCAGCGCGTTTGGGTCTGGCAGAGCTTTACAGCCGAAAAATGGACCAGACCCCGCCCTGTGGATTCCAGGGGGTCAGGTCCATGTTTTCGGCCAGCGCGTTTGGGTCTGGCAGAGCTTTACAGCCGAAAAATGGACCAGACCCCGCCCTGTGAACGGTTATGGCGGACCTTGGCGGGGGGCGACAGCCGGCCGGACCCGTCCCAGCATTCGCCGTACCTGTTGCCCTGCGGCAACACGCGGTGGTGATCGAGCGCCCGGGACGGGTTCGCTCCGCGCCGGCCCGGCCTTGGGCGTTCGTGGCTAAGGTGTTTTGTGAGTGGAAGTTGCGCTTTATCGGCTGCCTGGTGCTCTGCGGCTGGCATACGCCTTGCCATGTTGGCCCGTCGACGATCAAAGGTCAACCGCCGCGTGGCGGCCAAGGTTCCGCTTCCGTCGAGCTACGAGGGATTCCCCCCATGACCGTCAGATCCACACCGTCGGCCATTGCCGCTTGTCGCCGCAGTTCCTGTCAGCGCCGCGAGCGCAAGGGAGCCATCGTGCTGCTCGCCGCGGTCCTGATGTCGGTCCTGCTGGGCGTGCTGGCCTTGTCGATCGACGTCGGCTACATCCTGACGGCCGAGACGGAGCTGCAGCGGTCGGTCGATGCCGGCGCGCTGGCGGGAGCCGGCTTGTTGGGCAGCGGTCCTGCATCGGTGACGGCGGCGGCCGGGCAGTATGTCGCGCTGAACCCGGCCGGCGGTGCCGCCATCGCGTCCGCGGACGTCGAGGTCCAGCTGGGGGCCTGGAACGAGCTGACACGTTCGTTTCTGGCCGATGCGGAGGGGGCAACGGCCGTCCGCGTGTCGGCCGTGCAGAAAAACCGGCCGCTGTTCTTCGGGCGCGTCTTCGGCCGCCACCAGTTCGAGGTGTCCGCGGAGGCCATCGCGACCTACCGCCCGCGCGACATCATGGTCGTGCTTGATTTCTCAGCCTCGATGAACGACGACAGCGAGCTGAAGAGCATCCCCCAGCTGGGCCGCGCGGCTGTCGAGTCGAACCTGCTGGAAATCTACCGCGAACTGGGCTCGCCCCGTTTCGGCGTCATGCAGTGGCAGGGCGTCTATCTCAGCTCGACCGATGCCCGCGTACTCCGCCAGCAATTGGGATTGGAAGGCGTGCCGTACCCTTATCCCTCCGGCAGTTGGGACGACTACTTCCGCTACGTCCAGACCAGCAGCAGCGTCAGCAGCGCGGGCTACAACAAGCGCTACGGCTACCTGACGCTGGTCAACTACTGGCTCGAGCGGCAACCGATGTACAGCCAGACACCGGACCTTTGGCAGGTAAGCGCCCAGCCCGTGACGGCCGTCAAGGACGCGGTATCCCTGTTCCTGGCCTACCTGTCCCAGGCGGAAGCCGACGACCGGGTAGGGCTGGTCGTGTACACGTCCGCCGACGGCGCGGCCCGGCTGGAGAGCAGTCTGACGACCGACTTCGGACAGATCGAGCAGATCACCCGCCAGCGCCAAGCAGGCCACTACGACCCGTACACGAATATCGGGGCGGGAATGCAGGTGGCACGTACGGAACTTCAGCGGCAAGGCCGCCCCGGGGCCTTGAAAATGATCGTGCTGATGACCGACGGCATCGCCAATCGGCCGGTCAGCACGTCGGTGGCTCGCCAGCTGGTCCAGGACGAGGCCCGTCGCGCGGCGGAGCAGCGTTTTCCGATCATCAGCATCAGCCTGGGCGCTGCCGCCGACCAGGCCCTGATGCAGGGCGTGGCCGACACGACCGCCGGCGTTCATTTCAACATCCCGGGCGGCCAGAGCGTGGCAGCGTACGAAGCCGACCTGAAGGACGTCTTTCGCCGGATCGCCGACGATCGCCCGCTGAAGCTCGTCAAGTAGATGTTGCATCTCCACATCGTCACTACGGCACGCGACTCCCTCGTCACCGCAGCATGCAAAGGATTCTGATGAACGACATCCCGACCACGCACGCCGACTCGAACCGCCCCACCGTCCAGCGAATCATGCATCGTGCCCACTCCTTGCCACCCCAGTCGGTCGCGGACGTCGGCCGACCGTCGGCCGGCCTCGTGGGTCATCACCTGCCCGTGCGGCCCTTCGTGCCCACGGCTCCGCTGTCCCTGGAGGAACTGGGGCTCGGTCCGCGGCAGGTGGAGTCGCTGGTCCTGAAGTTCCTGCTGTCCACCGGCGAGGCAACGGGCCGGGACATTGCCGCTCAGTTGGCGCTTCCGTTCGGCATCGTCGAGGGGCTGCTCCGCCAGATGAAGGTCGACCAATGGGTGGTGCTTTCCGCGGGGACCCCGGTGGGCGATTATGTGTACCAGTTGACCGAGGCCGGCACGCTGCGGGCCCGGGCCGACGTGCAGCAGTGTTCCTACCACGGTTCGGCCCCGGTCCCGCTGGAGGAATATCTGCACGCCGTCCGCCGGCAGTCCGTGCGGAAACACGCGTTGGGCTTGGCGGAGGTGCAGCGCGCCTTCGCCGACCTGGTGCTCAGCGACCAGCAGCTGGACCGAATCGGCGAGGCGCTCAGCGCCGGCCAGGCATTCTTCGTGTACGGGGCCCCGGGCAACGGGAAGACCAGTCTTGCCCAGCGCGTCTCGAGCGTGCTGGGCGATGCCCTGTGGATTCCCCGAGCCATCCAACTGGGCGACCAGATCGTCCGCTTGTTCGATCCCAGCTGCCATCAGGAGCTGCCCCTGTCGCCCGATGAGCACAACGACGCGGAACCCGGCGTGGACCGGCGCTGGGTGCGAATCCGCCGCCCCACCCTTGTTGCCGGCAGCGAACTGACGCTCGACCGCCTGGAGGTCGCGTTCAATCCGCGAACCGGCGTGTGTGAAGCACCGATTCAGTTGAAAAGCAACGGCGGCACGCTGGTGATCGACGACCTCGGACGGCAGCGATTCCAACCCGACGAACTCTTCAACCGCTGGATCACGCCGCTGGAGCAAGGGGTAGACATCTTGAACGTGCCCGGTGGGCGCAGCTTCGTTGTGCCGTTCGATCCGCTGCTGGTCTTCGTGACGCGACAGGATCCAGCCCAGTTGGTGGACGAATCGTTCCTGCGACGGGTGTCGTACAAAATACGTGTGGAAGATCCGAGCGACGCCCAGTTCCGGGAGCTCTTTGCGCGAGCGGCCGGCCAGCTGGGCATTGATTACGACCAGGACACCCTGGAGTACCTGCTCGAGGTCCACTTCCGCGGACCGGGGCGGCCGGTCCGGTTCTGCCACCCGGGGAATTTGCTCCAGCACGTGCGGAACTACTGCCGATTTCGCCAGCTGCCGCTGGCCCTAACCCGCCAGGCGGTCGACGCGGCGGCCGGCAGCTACTTCACGGCGGCGGCTGACGTTGCCGCGAGCGGTGCGGGGGGCCACCGAGGATGACCTGCTCCAGCGCGGCTGAAGCGGTTGGCCGTTTGTCCGGCGCGGACTAGCTCGCCACCAGCTGGACTCGCCACCGACCACGGCGCCCGACAGGGCGAACTGCACCTTGGTCCCGAGAGGGCGAATATCCGCTAACCCGGAGTATTCATCAACCTGACGGGTAAAGTTGCAAGGTGAAGCAAAGAAACAGGTTGAGGCCATCTTCCCAAGAACGCCGCGCAGATCAGCCGGCACGCGCGAGCGTCCGGTTCTCCCCAACTCCACCAGGACCGGACGCGAGCGCGCTTGCGGCTCATGAGTAATCCGGGCTCAGCGGTGCGGCCGCCAAATGTGTCGGCTGCCAGGGGAACACGCCCAGATTGTGAAAAAATACTGCCCTCAGATTCCCGCCGTCCGCCATCCTGCCCCGTCGGGGTGGAGGTCGGCCACCGCCCAGCGTGATTCCAGGGGGTCAGGTCCATGTTTTCGGCCAGCGCGTATCTGCGAGGTCGAGTTTGTCGGCCGAAAAATGGACCAGACCCCGAGGCGTGAACGGTTACCGGCGCGGCGCTGGAGGCAGTCCCGGACAGGCCTGAACGTCCCCAGCGCGTGGAATTCTGCCCGTACGTCGCCCGGTGGGGGTACGTCCTGGGGCGCGGTCCATCCCTCTGGGGGGAGACCCTGCGGATCTGTTGATTGACTTTGGGGGAGCATTCACCATAATCATCCTCCAAAGGGGATTGGTTCACCATGCGGCCGGAGACCGTACCAGGTCGCACCCGTACGGGGGCAGGGACGACTTCCGCACAACACCAAGGAGCACAGATGCTACACAACCAAGACAAGGTGCGAAGCGATGTCAGCGACCTCGGAGGTTCAACACGAGCCGATTGTTCTGGAAGCGCGATCCCATCTGTGGCAGGGCGTGTGCCTGCTCCTGCAGGGCTTTGACTACGCCCGCGAGTTGAATCGCGACGTGTGGGACTTCGCGGTTGAACTGTCCACGCTCCGCGCGGCGGGAATGACCCGCAACGACGTCCGCTGGATGATCTACCAGGGGTTCGTCGAACACGCACGGGAGGTGTCCCTGCCGGGGGAGATTCACCGCGATTTTCATCACGGCGGGCAGATCGTCTTTCGCCGCGACACCTGCCTCGCTCTGACGCCGCGGGGTGCCGTCGCGCTGCGGTCGCTATCGAGCGGGCCGGCGGAGCGGGTGGGAGGCCAGAACGGCGAGGTGTCGGCGGCGGCCGCGCCGGAGCCGGTCGCGAGGCGGGTCGTGGCGGCCGAGCATGCGTCATCCGAGGTCGTTCCCCAATGGGATGCGATGCGCCTCGAGTTGCGTTTCGGCGATCTGCTGGTGAAGCAGTTCAAGCTGCCATCGCCCAACCAGGAGACGATCTTGATGGCCTTCCAGGAGGAGCGTTGGCCGCCCCGGATTGACGATCCCTTGCCGCCGCGCGCCGACGTCGACCCGAAGCGGCGGCTGAACGACACGATCAAGAGCCTGAATCGAAACCAGAAGGATCGCTGCGTGCGGTTCATGGGCGATGGGACGGGGCGGGGCATCCGCTGGGAACAGGCCTGAGCGCGTGGGATCGCGGCTCTCGGATCCGCTTCGGCGCCCGCCCAGACTAGCGCGCATGGCTGGGCCCCTCCCATGATCACGTCGGGGGTCAAGGGCTGCGCGAGAATGTTCTTCAGAGCGGGCAGCCCTCTTCTGCCGGCTCGACCGGATGGCGGACCGGTGTGAGGCCGCGCTTGAGTTCGGCCTCCTGCCCGCCGCACGCCGTGAGCGCGGCCGTCAACTGCCGGGACGCGGGGACACACCGGCCGGGCGACGCTGGGCAGACGCCGCTTCCGGTGTCTGACCGGGCGGGGGGCGAAGGCTGTGTGTGTGGAAAAATGCCCCGCCCGACGCTCCGGGAATCACGCACGTCAGATCCTCTTTGTCGTTGCTGGTTAGCTCGTCGCGCACCTCTAAGCAGCCTGGCGTGATCCTGGGAGGCGCGTGACGAGCTAACAGGCGTTGCACGGTTTTGGGAGGGCGAGGCTCCCGCCGAGCCGGCGCGTCGAGCGGGTTGTCGGCTCGGCGGGAGCCTCGCCCTCCCGGGATCACCAAGCCCTCTATCGCTTCGTCCCAGGCGGCGGGTTCTCGGCTCGGCGGGAGCCTCGCCCTCCCGGGCACGCGCAACCGGCGGCTCGGCGGGAGCCTCGCCCTCCCGGGATCACCAAGCCCTCTATCGCTTCGTCCCAGGCGGCGGGTTCTCGGCTCGGCTTTCTCGCGCCCAGGGGGCGGTCCGCGGCCACCCGCCGCACCGATCGCCTGGAGTTCTGCCCGGGCGCGGGGCGTCTCTCAGGAACAGGGAGCTGCTGTTCGACGGTTTTCACGCCGTAATCTTCCCGTACTCCGCCCTGCGGTTTCCTGCGACCCTGAAAGGGCACCGTCCGGGCGTATTGGCAAAGCCCATGCCTCCCGCCGACCGCCGACGGTCACAAGGTGCGCGGCCTCCGGGAGGTAACGAGCACGCTGATGCGTGCGGAGCGAGGCCGACCCAGGGCGGGGAGCCACTGCAGGTGGAGAGTTATGAGTCTGTTCCGGCCGCGTGGGCTGGGCTGGCACGAAGACCTGCCCGATTTCCGCGATTACACACCCCAACACCCGCTCGTCTCGGGATGGCTCGGCGGGCTCCGATCGGCTGGCCAGCCCGACCCGGAGTCGGTCGACCTGCGTGAATTTTTCGGCCCCGCGCGGGACCAGGCTGGGTGGCCCACGTCGGCGGCGCACGCCTGCGTGGCCCTGGTCGAGTACTTTCAGCGTCGATCGTTCGGCATGCTGACGGAACTCTCCCCGCTGTTTCTCGGCCAGACGGCAGCTCATGGTGGGCGAGCCGCCGGGTTGCCGGGCGTTGATCTCCGCACGAACATGAAGTGGATGGTGCGGTGCGGCGTTCCGCCGGAGCATTATTGGGCCTATTGCCCCGAGAACGTTCGGTCTGAGCCAGGCCCGCACCTGTACCGCTTCACCACCCCCTTCGGGCAGATCCGCTACCTGCGGCTTGACCGCCGCAACACGACGGGCGGCGAGACGTTGGCGGTCGTCAAGGCGTTCCTGGCCGCGGGCTTTCCCTCGGTATTTGGATTTGCCGTGCCGGATTCGCTCACGACCGATGGCGAGATACCGTGCCGGCCCGCCTTCGACGGCCTTGCCGGCGGGCAAGCGGCGGTGGTTGTCGGTTACGACGACCGTCGCCTGCATCGGACGCGCGGTGCGCTACTGATCCGCTGTTCCTGGGGTCCCGAGTGGGGAGAGCAGGGTTACGGATGGTTGCCGTATACCAGCGTCGAGCAGCAGATGGCCCGCTGCTTTTGGACCCTCGCGCACGAGGACTGGCTGGCGACGGGCGAGTTCCATCGTCCCGGCCGAGCGACGGATGGGGCCTGACCGCCCTGGAGCTTCCGTAGAGCTTCCGTTGTTGAGTTGGCGTCTTGGAGTGAAATAAGAGGGTTGGGGCGTCGAACGATCTGGCCCGCAGGTGTTTCCGACGATGATCGGACAGCTGCGTCTGGCGAGTCTGTCCGAAGGGGTTCTTCGTGCTCTCCTTCGGCGGCGCGGGACCTTTCGGGGGGTGGGTACAGGGTGTCGGGTGTGCCGCTTTTGTAGGGGGTGAGTCATGGACCACAGGAAGGTTGACGTTTCGTATCGCGATGTCTGGTCCGTGCTGCTGCGACACCGGCGGAAATCCCTGATTTTCGCCGGCGCCACGCTGGCCGTGGCCGCGGCCTACCTGGTGGTTACCCCGAAGCGGTACGAGTCCGATGCGAAGCTGTTTCTCCGCGTCGGCCGCGAATCGGTGTCGCTGGATCCGACGGCCACCACGAGCAACACCTTTTCGGTCAGCGTGTCGCGCCAGCAGGAGGTGAATTCGGCCCTGGAAGCGATCGACAGCCGGGCCGTGTATGCCAAGGTGGTGGACGCGATCGGTGCCGAGGAGATTCTGGCGGTGCCGTCGCAGGCCCCCTGGGTGCTCGCCCTAAGGAACCGCGTGCAGCAGTGGAAGGGGCTGGTACGGGCGCAGGTATCCCGGCTGAAGGCGAGTACACCCGTTGCCGCCGAAGTCGACGAAAAGCAGGAGGTTCGCCGCGCGGCGATCGAGGCGTTGGGGCGCAATCTGACGTTCCATGTGCCGAAGGACACCTCGGTGATCAAGGTCAGCGGCACGGCCGCGTCGCCGGAGTTGGCGCAGAAGATCGTGGACACGGTGGTCGCGGTTTACATCGACGAGCACATGCGCCTGAATCGCACCGAGGGCTCGGAGACGTTTTTCGCCGAGCAGACGCGGCTGCTGGAGCAGAAGTTGTCCGACGCGACCGCGCGCCTGAACGAACTGAAGAACGACAAGGCGATCGTTTCCGCCGCCGGCGAACTGCGGTTGCTGGAGACCCAGAAGTTGGACATCGAGGGGCAGGCCCTGGTCACCGAGCGCGACCTGGCGGTGGCGGACGCCCGCTGCCGCTCCTTGCGGACCTCGGTGGGGCAGTTGGACGAGATGGTGCTCGAGCAGCGCACCGAGGGGATTTCCAACGAGGCGGCGGATGGGATGCGGCAGCAACTTTATGACCTGGAGATCCGGGAGCGGGAACTGCTCGCCAAGTACGATGCGGAGCATCCACTCGTGCGGGCTGTGCGCCGCCAGGTGGAGACCGTGCGGGCGGTCCTGGAGGCGGAGAAGGGTGCGCGGGCGCATTCGACGTTCGCCGTCAATCCCACCTGGCGGACCCTGCAGCTGGAACTGCTCAACGAGGAATCCCGCCTGGCCTCCCTGATCGGTGCCCACGAGGCGCTGCTGCACCAGCGGACGGAATTGGCGCAGCGGATCACGCAGCTGAACGGCTACGCGGCGCAGCTGGCCACGCTGCAGGCGGACGTCGATTTGTTGCAGGAGAATTACCGGTCGTATGCGGTCAAGTTCGAGCAGGCGCGGATTGACTCGGCGATCGAGCGGGACCGGATCAGCAATGTGAACGTGATCCAGCAAGCGTCGTTTGTGCCAGATGCCGCCGGTCCCCGCACGACCCGGACGGCCGCCATGGGGCTGCTGGTGGCAGTCTTCGGCGGCGTGGTGCTGGCCTTCGCCTGCGAGGCGGTCGACCCGCGGCTGAAATCGGCGGCGGAGGTCGAACGCGTACTGGAGTTGCCCGTGCTGGTGTCGTTGCCGCGCCAGGCGCGGCAACGGGTGGTGGTCTGACGAACATGGCACGGTCCTGGGCAGGCGACGCGCCGGCCGAACCCTCGCCGCGGCGGGCGCCGCACCCTCCCGGAACCCCGCAACCCGCTTGATTCTCGTACGCAGGTCCCCAGGTCTTAAGGTCCAAGAACATGGCAAGTGCCAAGACAGGCGCCGCGAGTCCTCCCGGATTGTCCCCGCGCCCGGCGCTGGTGAGTGAGCATTACCACGCCCTGCTGCGCTGTCTGCAGGCGAGCGACGATGGCATCGGCGGCGAGGTTCCGCGCGCGATTGGTGTGACCAGCTGCCACGCGGGGGAGGGGGTCACGACGGTGGCGACCAACATGGCCCTGGCCGCGGCCAGCGCCGGCCGCGGGCCGGTGCTGCTGGTCGACGCCAACTCGCGGAAACCGCGCATCCACCGCCTGTTTCGCCTGCCGCCGACGGACGGGTTCAGCGATGCCGTCACCGGACGCGCCGGTGTGTTTGATTGCGTCGTGCCCTCCCCCATTCAACACCTTTCGCTGCTGCTGGCCGGGAATGCCTGGAAAGCGCAGACGCCAGCCTGTGATCCGGGAGCGGTCGAAGAGGTGCTGGACAGTGTCAAACACGTCTTCCCGCTGACGATTGTGGACCTGCCCCCGGCGACGGAAATGACCTCGTGCTTCACGATTGCGGGAAAACTGGATGGAATCGTGCTGGTGATCTCTCAGGATCGCGTCGACCCGGCGACCGCGTTACGTACCAAGTCCCGCCTGCAGCAGGTGCGTGCGCGTCTGCTGGGCGTTGTCTACAACAGGCGGCGATGAAGTGCGGTTGAGGGAGTCTTGCGGACAAGACACAGGGAGTCCGTCCCGGCGGTGAGCCCGGGGAACTGTCACGACGGCGTAGATCCTTCCGATCCGCAGGCTGCGGTCGGCACCCCCCCGCAAGGGACTGCCCACGGACGGTGCCTCGGCACCTCACGGGAACGGAGTGCGCGCCGAGCAGGCCGAGCAGATCGGGCGAGGGAAGATGGGACAGGTGAAGCAGCAGGCGAAGGACGCTCTTCTCACGCACGGTGGCGCGGTGCAGCTCGGTTCCCGGGGGGGGACCGGGGCGCTGCATCCCGTCGCGACCCTTGAGTTCCTGCTGGAGCGCGAGCGGGCCCTGGCCGACCGGCACGGGCACGGATTTTCACTGCTGGTGTACGACATCCCCCGGGCGGCGGCCCCGCAGGAGGTGGTGCACCACCTGACCCGCGCGGCCGCCGCGCGGATCCGCACGACCGATGTGGCGGGCTGGTTGGAGGACGGTCGGATCGGAATTCTCTTACCGTTCACTGCGGAGGCGGGGGCCCGGAAGCTGGCGGCCGACCTGGCGACGCGAATGCCTGAGAACGCCCCCCGCGCGGAATTCCTGATCTACACCTATCCGGAAGGTCCGGAGGGGGAACCGGGCCGGCGGGAGATTTCCGCCCGCGACGAGGCGGCGGGCTCCGCGCTCGCCAGCGGGACGGAGTTGCCCTGCCAGCGCCAGGCAGTCCTGCACCGGGACGGGCCCGCGGGCGGGGAGCCGGCTGGCGGGCGCGGCACCCGGGGAGATGTGCTGCCGCTGGCGGAACTCCTGGTCCGTCCCACTCCGCGCTGGAAGCGCACGCTGGACGTGCTGGGGGCCACGCTGGGTATCCTGCTGCTCACACCACTTTGGCTGGCGGTGATCCTGATCATCCGGACCACGAGCCGCGGGCCGGCGTTCTTCCGCCAGCAGCGGGCCGGGTTCCTGGGGCGTCCGTTCACCATGTGGAAGTTCCGCACGATGAAGACCAATGCCGACCCCCGCCAGCACCAGCGGTACGTGTCGGACCTGGTCGGTACGGATCAGGCGCTGCAGAAATTGAACCTGGATGCGCACCTGATTCCGTGCGGCGGGTGGCTGCGGCGGTTGTGTATCGACGAACTGCCGCAGTTGATCAATGTGCTCCAGGGGACGATGAGCCTGGTGGGTCCGCGGCCGGACGTCGTACCGATTGCTCAGTACCGCCCGTGGCACAAGCGCCGGTTCGACGTGGTCCCCGGCATGACGGGGCTCTGGCAGGTCAGCGGCAAGAATCGCACGACCTTCCACGAAATGATCCGGCTGGACATCGCCTACGCGCGGCGGCGGTCCCCGGGGCTGGACATGAAAATCTTGTTTTGGACATTGCCGGCGATGCTCCGGCAGCTGGGGGAAGAGTAGAGGCTGGCAGGCGTGGCGTGCCGGATGGCCGGCCGCACTCCTGAGCGGGGAGGATCACCGCGTCGGTGACGGGCGTGACGGGGCACGCAGCCCAGGAAATGGCGTGCCGGGCAGGGCCAGCCGAGACTTGCGTAGGGGGCAATATGACATTGAGAATCGGAGTGATTGGACTGGGGTATTGGGGACCGAATCTGAGCCGGGTCTTGCAGGGTCAGACGGATTGTGAGGTGACCGCGATTTGCGATCGCAGCCCGCAGCGACTGGCGCACTGCGCCCGCCAGTTTCCCCGCGCATTGGCCACGACCCAGGACGCGGAGGTGCTCCGCCGGGAGGTCATCGACGCGGTGGTGATTGCGACCCCCACGCGGACGCACTATTCGCTGGCCCGCAAGGCGCTGGAGCAGGAAATCCACACCTTCGTGGAGAAGCCGCTGGCCACGAGCAGCGAGGAATGCGAGCACCTGATCGAACTGGCCGAGGAGCGCGGCCTGACGTTGTTCGTGGGACACGTGTTCCTCTACTCGGCCCCGGTCGCCAAGCTCAAGGACCTCGTCGCCACGGGAGATCTGGGGGATCTCTACTACATCAGTTCGACGCGGCTCAATCTGGGCCCCGTGCGGCATGACGTGAATGCCCTCTGGGACCTGGCGCCCCACGATATTTCGATCATGCTGGAGCTGATGGGCGACAGCCCGGTGTCGGTCAGCTGCGCCGGTCTGGCGTACCTGAACGAGCAGGTTCACGATGTCTGCTCGCTGGCCCTGCATTTCACCAACAAGCGGATGGGCATCGTGCACGTGAGCTGGCTGGATCCGCACAAGAAGCGGGTCATGACGGTCGTGGGCAGCCGGAAGATGGCCGTGTACGACGATATTGAGCCGCTGGAAAAGATCAAGGTCTACGACCATGGGATCGAGACCCCGGCCTACAGCGATTCCTATGGTGAATTCCAGTTCAGTTACCGGTATGGCGACACCTACAGCCCGCGGCTGAACGAGGTCGAACCGCTGAAGGCCGAATGCCGCAGCTTCATTGATTGCGTCCTCCAGGCGGCCCGTCCCAGGACCGACGGCCGCAACGGGCTGGAGGTAGTGCGGGTCATCGAGGCCGCCAATCTCTCGCTCCTGAATGGAAACGGCCGGGTGGAATTGCCGCACACGGCATCCCCGCGGGTCAATGCCCGCGCGTCGTGTGTGGCCATCTGATGGGCTCGTTTCGATGCCGCGGGCCCCGAGCCGGCGGCTGCAAGGAGGCGGCAGATGCTCCGGGGGTCCCGGAGGGAGCCGGCCGTTCGGGTCGCCCCAGGCGAGCGCCCGGCGCGCTGGGGCTGCCGCCAAGGGCAGGGCAAGGGCCCCTGGCCCGAACCGCACATGGCCGGCGGCGCTTCTCAACGGCCTGCGGCGAGCCCCAGCGTCGGCCCGTAACCGTTCACGGGGCGGACGCCAGATCGGCTGCACCCCAAGGGGTCAGGCATGCACCCCAAGGGGTCAGGCACATTTTTCGGCGGGACCGTGCCACGACGCCGAGCGATCCTCCCGCCGAAAAACGAGCCAGACTCCACCCCGTGAACGGCTCCGGGCCGACGCTGGTTCCAGCCCAGGTCCTGAGGGTTAGGCGCTGTTCAACAATAAGTTACCGAAATCACTCATCAGCCGCCGGGCGCTAGCCCGCGGTTCATCCGCGAAAGACCG
>Ga0209398_1000272_pt1 | contig 34795 bp, 31 predicted proteins | sample AshMeaBigSpring_FD_184125 | JGI IMG/M metagenome (GOLD analysis project Ga0209398, IMG submission 184125) | Groundwater microbial communities from Big Spring, Nevada to study Microbial Dark Matter (Phase II) - Ash Meadows Big Spring (SPAdes)... | ecosystem: Environmental > Aquatic > Deep...
TCGCGCGGGGCGCGGGCGGCCCGGTTCGTCGCGCGCCTCAACCGTAAGCGCATGCTACGCTTTTCGGCGCGCTCCTGCCGGTTCCGCTCCGCCCCGCGCGATGCCGATCCGCGAGCCTGTGAGAAGGACGGGCTTGAGGCTTGGCAGCCGGCGGTCGGCGTGGGAGATAAGGGCCTTCCGGCGGAGCCCACCATGTCGTCCGAAGCCAAGCTGCGCGAGCTGATCTGCACCACTGGCGCCTCGCTCTTCAATCGCGGCCTGACCCACGGCTCTACCGGCAACATTTCGGTCAGGCTCGCGAGCGGGAGCTGGCTGATGACGCCGACGGGCACGTCGCTCGGCGCGCTCGATCCGGCGCGCCTTTCCAAGATCAGCGCCGGCGGCAAGCTCATCTCGGGCGATGCGCCGACGAAGGAGGCGTTCCTGCACACGTGCATGTACGCCGAGCGGCCGAGTGCCGGCGCGGTCGTGCACCTGCATTCGACGCACTCCGTCGCGGTGAGCTGCCTCGACGGCATCGATGCCTCGAGCTGCCTGCCGCCGATCACCGCTTACTTCGCCATGCGGGTCGGCACCCTTCCGCTGGTCCCCTACTTTCCGCCGGGCGATCCGGCCCTCGCCGAGGCCGTCGCCAGGCACGCCGGCAAGCATCACGCCGTGCTGCTCGCCAATCACGGGCCGGTCGTCGCCGGCTCGACGCTCGCCGCGGCCACCGACGCCATCGAGGAGCTCGAGGAGACCGCGCGGCTCTACCTTCTGCTGAAGGACCGCAAGGCAAAGGCCCTGACCGCCGCGCAGGTCGCCGACCTGCGGCGGCGCTTCCCGACGGGCTGAGGCCGGCGGCGAAACCACATCCGCACTCGACATGGAGAACTGAGCCACATGGCGAACAACATCGACCTCAAAGGCCGCATCGCGGTCGTCACCGGCGGCGCGCAGGGCTTCGGCCGTGCCATCACCGAGCGCTTCATCGCCTCCGGTGCGAAGGTCGCGATCTGGGACAATGACATCAAGCTCGCCGAGAAAACGGCGAAGCAGGTCGGCGCGGGCACCATCGCGCTGGCGGTCGACGTGGCCGATCTCGCGGTCGTGGAAAAGGCGGCGGCGGCGACGCTCCAGGCCTTCGGGCGGATCGACATCCTGATCAACAATGCCGGCATCGCGGGCGCCAACGCCAAGACCTGGGAGACCACGGTCGAGGAATGGCGCAAGGTCATGCGCATCAACCTCGACGGGCCGTTCATCTGCTCGAAGGCGGTGGCCCCGGTGATGATCAAGCAGGGCTACGGGCGGATCGTGAACATTGCCTCGATCGCCGGCAAGGAAGGCAATCCCAACGCGGCGCACTATTCCGCCTCGAAGGCCGGCGTGATCGCGCTCACCAAATCGCTCGGCAAGGAGCTCGCCGCCTACGACATCGCCGTCAACGCCGTGACGCCGGCAGCGGCCAAGACCGCGATCTTCGACCAGATCACGCAGCAGCACATCGACTTCATGCTCTCGAAGATCCCGCGCAACCGCTTCGTCAAGGTCGAGGAGCTGGCGGCGCTCGTCGCCTGGATCGCGTCGGAGGACAACTCGTTCACGACCGGCGCCGTATTCGACATCTCGGGCGGCCGCGCGACGTACTGATGCTGCGGGCGCCAAGGCGGGTCGGCATCAGAGCTTCCAGCCGGAGTGGATCGCGGCGACCCCGCCGGTGAGATTGCGATAGGTGACATTGCCGAAGCCGGCGGCGCGGATCATCGCCGCGAACGCCTCCTGCTTCGGGAACCGCCGAATGCTCTCGACCAGATAGCGGTAGCTCTCGGCATCGCCCGCCACCAGCCGGCCGAGCCGCGGGATCACCTCGAAGGAATGGAAGTCGTAGGCCCGGTCGAGCATCGGCACCTGGCATTCGGAGAACTCGAGGCATAGAAACCGCCCGCCGATCCGCAGCACGCGATGCGCCTCTCCAAGCGCGCGGTCGATGTGGGTGACGTTGCGGATGCCGAATGCGATCGTGTAGGCGTCGAACGCGGCATCCGGGAACGGCAGCTGCTCGGCGTTGCCCTCGACGAGCTCGATCGCGCCCGAGCGGCCCGCCGCCTCGATCCTGCGCCGCCCGACCGCCAGCATCTCGGGGCTGATGTCGCAGACGACGGCGGTCGAGCCCGCTCCGCCCGTCTCGGCAAACCGCAGCGCCACGTCGCCGGTGCCGCCCGCCACATCGAGCAGGTGGAAGGGCTGGCCCCCTCGCGGCGGATTGAGCGCGGTGATGAGATCCGATTTCCAGAGGCGGTGCAGGCCTCCCGACATCAGGTCGTTCATCAGGTCATAGCGCTCGGCGACCGAGGCGAAGACCTCGTTGACCATACCCTGGCGCACGTCCGGCGCCACGTCCCGGAAGCCGAACGTGCCGGCGGTGGACCCCGAAGGTGGCTTGCCTGCGCCGCTCATGCCGACGCCCACGCGGCAAGCCTGCGCATGAACGCCATGCACTTGTCGAGCTCGGCCGCCGCGATCCACTCGTTCGCGGTGTGCGCCTGAGCGATATCGCCGGGTCCGCACACCACTGCGGGCGCGCCGTCGACGTGGAACAGGCTCGCCTCCGTCGCGTAGGAGACCGCAAACGTCTCGTTGCTCGAGGTGAGCTTCAAGGCGAGCGTGACGACCTCGGAGCCGGGATCGGCGGCGAAGGCCGGCACCTCGTTCGTGCGGGCGATGGTGATCGCCGCCTCGGGTGCGACCGCGCGCATCTCGGGCAGGCAGCGGCGCTCGGCGAAGGCGATCAGCCGCTGCTCGATCGATCGCGGGTCGCAGCCGGGCAGCCCGCGGATCTCGAAGCCGAACCAGCAGGCATTCGGCACGATGTTGTTCGCCGTGCCCGCCTCGATGCGCGTCACCTGCAGCGTGGTCCACGGCGGATCGAAGCGCGGGCTCGGCGGCAGCGCCTGCAGCTCCTGCTCGATGCGGTCGAGCTCGCCGAGCAGACGGCCGGCATGGGTGATGGTGTTGACGCCGAGCGGGGCGAGGCTCGAGTGCGCTGCGCGGCCGGCGAGGTCGACGCGCCAGCGCACCGGCCCCTTGTGGGCGTCGACCACCTGCATCGTCGTCGGCTCGCCGACGAAAACCATCCGCGGCTTCGGCAACGAGCGGCCGAATTCCGCGATCATCGGGCGCACGCCCGTGCAACCGACCTCCTCGTCGTAGGAGAATACGATGTGGATCGGCACGGCGAGCTTCGCAGCGACGAGGTCGGGGACGGCGGCGAGCACGCAGGCGAGATAACCCTTCATGTCGCAGGCGCCGCGGCCATGGAGGCGGCCGTCCCTGGCGCTCAGCGTGAAGGGGTCGGTGTCCCACGCCTGGCCTGCGACGGGCACGACGTCCGTGTGACCAGAAAGGCCGACCCCCGCAATGCCCTGAGGGCCGATCGTGGCGAAGAGGTTCGCTTTCTCGCCGCTCGCGTCGGGAATGAGCGTGCACGCGACGCCGTGACCGGCGAGGTATTCGCGCACGAAGTCGACCAGCGGCAGGTTGGTCTTGTGGCTGGTCGTATCGAAGGCGACGAGCCTCGCGAGCAGGGCTTCGGCGGACATCACGGCGCCAGGCATGGGGCTCTGCTCGCTTGCGTTCCGCTGCTCAGGTCGCGCGGCGGCGGCCGACGCGCTTCACCGGGGCGCCGCCCTCGACGAGCGTGCGCGCGGAGCCGGTCAGCGGGCCGATGCGCGCGATCACGTCCTCGATGGTCGGGCAACGGCCCTTCGGCGTCTGCTCCAGCGCCTTGCGCATGATCGCGACGTGGTGCGGCGTTGTCCCGCAGCAGCCGCCGATGATGCGGGCGCCGGCATCGCGTGCCATCACCGCATAGCCCGCCATCAGCTCCGGCGTGCCGTTGTAGCAGACCTGGTCGTTGACGAACTCGGGGAGGCCGCAGTTGGCCTTGGCGACGACCACCTCGCCTTGGGTCAGCATGCCGCTGATCGAGATCAGGCCGCACAGCAGATCGGGCGCGCCGGTGCCGCAGTTGCCGCCGAACGCGACGAGCCGCTCGGGCATCGCGCGGGTGAGCTTGACGAAATCGGCCGGCGAGAGCCCCATCATCGTGCGCCCGCTGGTGTCGAACGAGAGCGTCACGACGGCGGGCAGTCCGACTTTCGCCGCAGCCTCGACCGCGGCCGCGATCTCGGGCTCGGAGAACATCGTCTCAATCCAGGCGACGTCGGCGCCGCCGTCCTTGAGGCCCTGCATCTGCTCGGCGAAGGCGGCGACGCCTTGAACATGGCTCATCTCGCCGAGCGGCTGAAACAGCTCACCCGTCGGCCCGATCGAGCCCGCCGCCACGATCGCCCGCCCGGAGCGCCTGATCTCCTCGACGAGCAACACGGTGGACGCCCTGTTGATCTCGGCGACCCGATGCTCGGCCTTGTGCAGCTTCAGCCGGCACGACGTGCCGCCGAACGTGTTGGTCAGCACGATGTCGCTGCCAGCCTCGATGAATGAGCGATAGTGCTGGCGGATCTTGTCGGGGTGCTCGACGTTCCAGAGCTCCGGCGGGTAGCCATGCGACAGCCCCATGCCCATCAGATTGGTGCCGGTGGCGCCGTCGGTCAGCAGCCAGTCGCGCGTGGCGAGCAAGTCGGCGAGCAGGTTGGGCATCGATAGATCCGTGCATCCGGTTCGAGCGGACACTATGGGGCCGGCCACGGCCGGTCAACGCCGCGAAGAGCCGGCTAACGATCCGAGGTGACGATCGCGTGCAGGTCGGTGGCTGTGCCCTGGACCACGCTGGAGGCGGCCTTGACCGCGGTCGCCGGCACCTCGGCGATGGCCGTAGCCGTCGCCGCGGGCGGTTTGGCGGGGGCGGCCACACGCTCGAATGCCGACAGGCGCGGCGGCTCCTTCATCCACGGCTTACCCGATTTGCCGATCTCGTAGCCGACGCGGAACAGCTCCTTCATCTTGGCCTTGTTGAAATCGAGCGCATCGTTGGACGGCACCACATTGTCGGGAATGGCGATCAGGTTGTAGTCGGTGCCGGAGTTCCGGGCGAGCACGTAGCCCTGATAGAGCGCCTGGTCGAGCGTCGTACGCAGAAGCTCGGTGATCGACTTGCGCCCGATGTCCTTGACGTTGGCCTCGACGGCCTTGGCCGAATTGAAGCGGCTGAGCGGCCCGTTGACCACGACGTAGAGATTGCGCTGCTTGGCCGGCTGCTCGAGCATGAAGCCGCGCACCAGCACCGGCGCCTTGACACCACCGTCGACGTGGGCCTGGCGCAGCTCTATACCGCGCTGCGGCTTGAGGTAGACCGGCGGGAAGAACGCTGGCACCGCGGCCGAGGCGCGCAACACTTTTTGTACAGTGAGTAGCGGGTCGGCGCGGGTGCCCGTCGCGAGCAACCCGAGGTCCCAGACCACGAGCTCGCCGGCATCGAGATTGGTCGTTGCGACGTAAAGGCGCCGGCCGGCGTTGTGCTGGGCGGCGAGGTCGGCGAGGAATGCCTTGGTGACGATCTTCTCGATCTGCTTGCGCAGCGGCGCGTCGTCGTAAAGGCTTTCGGTCGCGAGCCCGGCGGCGCCCTTGTCGACGAAGATGTCGGAGGCGGAGACGTTGGTGTAGAGCTCGCGCAGCTTGCCGTCGTACTTCGGCCCGGCGAACAGCAGCGCCGCCATGAAGCTGCCGGTCGACACGCCGGTGATGATGTCGAAGCTCGGCCGCTTGCCCGTTTCGCCCCAGCCGACCAGCAGGCCGGCACCGAACGCGCCGTCCGCGCCGCCGCCGGAGAACGCGATGATGTCCTGCCTCGCGACCGGAGCGGCAGGCTTACCTGATGCGGGCTGCACGCCTGCGCCCGTGACGCGAGGCTTGCCGCTCGCGTCGGCGGCGATATGCGAAACCGCCTCGCTCGGCAGCTCGGTCCGCAGCTGCGGGCTCTCGACCGGACGGCTCGAGCAGGCGGTCAGCGCCACCAGAGCGGCGCATGCCGCTCCGCGCACCGCGGCGCCGCGCCATCGAGAAGACGAGACAGGCATGAAGATCAGTCCCGGAAAGTACCGCCGGGGCCGATGATGTTGGCACTTTGAACGCGTTTCAAGCGAATTCGCAATTCGATGATAACGAACGATATTCCGTTACTGCAAGTCCACAGACGGCGGCCCGACGCGCGAAAATTGGCCGCGCCCGATCAGGAATCGAGCGCGCGCACGAAGCCCTCGAGCCAGCGCGCCGTCCGGAGCAGGCGGCCGTCGTCGCGGCGCAGCCCGACGAGCTGCACACCGAGCGGCATGCCGTCGACCTCGAGCAGGGGCAGCGTCACGCACGGCACGCCGAGATAGGTCCACGGCGCGTTGAAGACGGGGTTGCCGGTCGAGCCGAGGCCCTCGGGCGCGGGGCCCGCGGCGGCCGGCGTCAGGATCGCCGTGTAGTTCGTGAGAACCTCCTCGATCACGGCGTAAGCGGTCTCGCGACCGCGGATCGCGCCGATGTAGCTCAGCGCATCGATGGACCTGGCGGCATTGAGGCGGTCGGTCAGGCCCTTGCTGATCTTGGCGGGCGCCTGCTCGAGCAGCGGACCGTAGTAGGCGAGGTTCTCCGCGCCCTGTACGATCCTGGCCCATGCCGTGGCGCGTTCGAGGCTGGCAATCGGGATCTCCTCCACCTGCTTGCCGAGTGCTTCGACGAGCTCGGCGAAGGCGGCGTGCATGCGCTTGTCGCCGTGCTCCTCCCAGGCCGGAGTCTTCACGTACGCGAACAGGGGTGGCACCGGCACATCGCTCATGGTGATCGGGCGGTGGTCGGGGCGGCTGCGCGGGTAGCTCACGGGATCCGACGCATCCTGTGCGGAGAGCGCATCGACCGCGAGTGCCAGGTCCTCGACCGACCGGCCATAGACTCCGATGGTGTCGAGCGTGTGCGACTGCAGCAGCACGCCCGAGCGCGAGATGAGCCCGAACGTCGGCTTGATGCCGCAGATGCCGCAGAACGACGCCGGCCGGATCACCGATCCCCCCGTCTGCGTCGCGAGCGCCAGCGGAAAGAAGCCGGCCGCCAGACCCGCCGCCGAGCCGGACGAGGAGCCGCCGGGGGTGTGGCGCGGATTGTGCGGGTTGCGCGTCTTGCCGGGCGTGAGCGTTGCGAGCTCGGTCGTCACCGTCTTGCCGAGGATGATCGCGCCGGCATCGCGGAGCGCCGTCACGCACTGCGCATCCTTCGCCGGCCGGCGGCCCGCGAAGACCGGCGAGCCGTGCTCGGTCGGCATGTCGGCAGTGTCGATGATGTCCTTGATGGCGACCGGCACGCCGTGCAGCGGCCCGACACCTTTGCCCTCCCGGCGCACGGCGTCGGCACGGCGCGCCTCGACCAGCGCACGGTCCGCATCGATGAATGTGAACGCCTGAACCTCGCCTTCACGCTCGGCGATGCGTGCGAGGCAGGCGCGCATCAGCTCCTCGGCGCCGATCTCGCCTGTGGCGATGTGGGCTGCCGCCTCGGTCGCGGCGAGATCGCAAAGCGCCGTCATCGCAGCCTCCTATTTCGGTCCGTAGAGGTAGTTCGGCAGCCAGAGGCCGATGCCGGGGAAGATGTAGAACAGGGCCATCGAAAACATGACGATTGCCAGGAACGGATAAACGCCATTGAAGATCTCGTCGATCGTAACCTGCTTTGGAGCGACGCCCTTGAGATAGAACGGCGCCATGGCGACGGGCGGCGACAGGAACGACGTCTGCAGGTTGAGCGCAACCAGCACGCCGAAGAAGATCGGATCGACGCCGAAATCGTCGAGCAGCGGCAGGAAGATCGGCAGGAAGATGATGATGATCTCGGTCCACTCGAGCGGCCAGCCGAGCAGGAAGATGATCGCCTGCGTCATCACCAGAAAGCCGGTCGGCGAGAGTTTCAGCGCCAGCACGAAGTCCTCGACGACCTTCTGCCCGCCGAGATAGGCGAATACCGCCGAGAACACCGCCGAGCCGACGAACAGCCAGCACACCATGGCCGAGGCGCGGGCGGTGAGGAACACCGATTCCTGCAGCTTGGCGAACGAGAAGTTGCGGTAGGCGAGCGCCAGCATGACCGCGCCGAGCGCGCCGATGGCGGCCGCCTCGGCCGGCGTCGCGAGCCCGAACATGATGGCACCGAGCACGCCGAGGATGAGCAGGGCCAGCGGGAAGAACGACGTCGCAAGCTCCCACACGATCTTCGCAATCGAGGCCGAGCGTTGCTCGGGCGGCAACCTGGGGGCGACCTGCGGCCGCACCATCGCGAGCACGATGACGTAGAGCATGTAGAGGCCCGCCAGCATGATCCCCGGAAAGAATGCGGCCGCGTAGAGCTTGACGACCGAAACGCCGGCCGTCGCGCCATAGAGGATGAGCATCACGCTCGGCGGGATCAGAATGCCGAGGCAGCCGCCCGCGCACACGACGCCGGCGGCGAGGCGCGTGTCGTAACCGGCCCGCAGCATCGCCGGAAACGCGAGCAGCCCCATCAGCGTGACGACGGCGCCGACGATGCCGGTTGCGGTCGCGAACAGCGCACAGGTCGCGAGCGTCGCGACTGCGAGCGAGCCCGGCAGCCAGCCCATGGCGAGCTGGATCGAGCGATACAGCCGGTCGAGAATGTTCGCGCGCTCGACCACGTAGCCCATGAACAGAAAGAGTGGGATCGACAGCAGCACGTCGTTCGCCATCACCGAGTAGGTGCGCTGGACGAACAGCTGGAAAATGTTGGGCCCCATCGCGTAGTAGCCAAAGCCCAGACCCATCGCCATCAGCGTGAACGCGATCGGGAAGCCGAGCATCAGGAAGACGAGGAAGAGGACGAGCATCAGCACGCCCATCGCGGCATCCGAGATGAACGGAAAGCTCAGGTAGCCGAGGATCGCGGTCAGCATCAGGCCTTTTCCCCCTTGGCCTGCTGCGCCTGCTCGAGGATCAGCTTCTCCATCTCCTCGACGTCATGCTGGCGCTGCGGCCATTCCCCGGTCCGGATGCACTGCACGCAGCGGATCGACTCGGCGATGCCCTGCAGCAGCATGAACACGCCGGTGATCGGAATGACCGCCTTGAACGGCCAGATGACCGGGCCGTTCGGCGAGGCCGACGACTTCTCGTTCAGCAGCCAGGCGAGCTTGAAGTAATCCCAGCCCGAGTAGATCAACGCGATGATACCGGGGAAGAAGAAGAGGACGTAGAGCGCGAGGTCCATGCGCGCCTGCCGTCGCGGTGCCCAGCTCCGGTAGACGAAGTCGCCGCGCACATGGCCGTTGCGGGCGAGCGTGTAGGCGCCGGCCATCATGAACAACGTGCCGTAGAGCATGTAGCTCAAGTCGAAGGCCCAGTCGGTCGGCGCGCCGAGCACGTAGCGGCAGAACACTTCGTAGGAGATCGCGAGCGTCAGCAGCACGATCGACCAGGCGAAGAACTTGCCGATGAACGTGCTCGTCTCGTCGACGGCACGCAGGAAGCCGCCGCGGACGACCGCGACGACGAAATAACCGATCGCCAGCGCCGTTCCGGCCGCGAGCCCGATGATGAAGAGCTGGCCGATAAGGTCGGAGTCGAACTTGAACTTGCCCACGCCGAGAGCCCCCTGGGCGGTGCCCGCCGTCATTCCCCGCTCGCGTAGGCGCGCGAACGCCGCCGGACATCCCTCCACGCCGGCGGCGTCGCGCTCACTGTCAGCCGAAGAAGTGCTTGTAGGCCATCGCGCCAGAAACGTTGTTCGCCTCGATGTAGGCCTGCGTGCGCTTCACCCACGCCTTCTGGCTGGCGATGACCTTGGCGAAGAAGGCGCCGGTCTTCGCGTCCTTGGACTGGGCCTCGATCACGCCGTCCCATGCCTTGAGCTGGGCCCGCAGCACGTTGTCGGGCGTACGGACGACGTTGACGCCCTTGCTCTTCAGGAGCTCGAGGTCCTTCGAGTAGCGGTCGTGCGCCTTGGCGAACTGGTCGGCGGTCGCCGCCTGCGTCGCGTACTTCACGATCGCCTTGAGCTCACTCGGCAGCGCGTTGAACTTCGCCTTGTTGAAGATGATCTCGAAACTCTCCGCCGCCTGGTGATAGCTCTGCAGCATGTAGAACTTCGACACGTCCTGGAAGCCGAGCAGGCTGTCGGAGGAGGGGTTGTTGAACTCGGCGGCGTCGAGCAGGCCGCGGTCCATGGCCGGCACGATCTCGCCGCCGGGCAGGATCGTCACCGCCGAGCCGAGCGCCTTGAAGAGGTCGGCAGAGAGGCCGACGGTGCGGTACTTGATGTTCTTGAGGTCGTCGGGCGACTTCACTTCCTTCTTGAACCAGCCGAGCGGCTGCGTCGGCATGGGGAAGTAGAGGAAGCCGACGAGGTTCAGCTTGAGCACGTCGTTGACGAGCTCGTTGTAGAGCGCCTCGCCGCCGCCGTAGTAGAACCAGGCGAGGAAGCTGTGCGCATCCCAGCCGAAGCCCGGCGGCGTGCCGAACAGGGAGAACGCCTTGTGCTTGCCGTACCAGTAGGCGCACACGCCGTGGCCGCCGTCGAGGATGCCGGTGTTGACCGCGTCCTGCAGCTGGAAGGCCGGGACGACGGCACCCGCCGCGAGCACCTCGAGCTTCAGCCGGCCGCCCGACATCTCGTTGACCTTGTTGGCGTAGTCGACCGCGAACTCGTGGAAGATGTCCTTGGTCGGCCAGGTCGACTGGTACTTCCAGGTCACCGTCTGCGCGCGGCTGACGTTCGGCATGGCGAGGCCGCCGGCGGCGGTGGCGCCGGCTGCCAACGCAGTGGTCTTCAGGAACCGGCGCCGCGATACGGACTTGACTTCGGTCTTGTCGTTCATCGTTCAATCCTCCCAGGGGGCGTCTACCCGATGCTGCCTCAGCCCGGCAACCGGCCAAGCAAAAAGGCGCAATCGAGCGATTGCGCCTTCTAGCTTACCGGAGTTGCGCTGGAAAGTCAGTTCGCCGTGACGCCGGCGGCCTTGAGCACGGGGGTCCAGCGGGCGACCTCGCTCTCGACGAGCTTCTGCAGCGCGGCGGGGCTGCGACCGTCCTTGTCCGGAATGACACTACCGAGAGCGAGCAGGCGCTTGCGCGTGTTCTCGTCGTCGAGCGCCTTGACCATTGCATCGTTGAGCTTGGCGACGACGTCCTTCGGCGTGCCCTTCGGCGCGAACAGCGCGTTCCAGGCCGAGACCTGGAACTCGGGAAGCCCGGCCTCCTTGGTCGTCGGCACATCCTTGAGTGCGGGTGAGCGCTCTGCCGTGGCGATCGCCAACGCCTTGATCGTGCCGGACTGGATCTGCGGGACCAGATTGACGATCTGGTCGCAACCGAAGTCGACCTGGCCGGCGACGAGGTCGTTGAGGGCCGGTCCGGTGCCGCGATAGGCGACGCGGGCGGTCTTGGAGCCCATCACGGAGGAGAGCAGCGTGCAGGTCGTGTGTGACACCGAGCCGACGCCGGCATGGGCCTCCGTCACCTTGTCGCCGTTCTGTTTCACGTAGGCGGCGAACTCCTTGAGGTTGTTCGCCGGCAGCGCCTTCTTGGCGACAATGAGGATCGGCGTGCCGGCGACGAGGCCGATCGGCTCGAAGCTCTTGGCCGGATCGTACTTGAGGTTCGGGTAGAGAGCGGGCGCGGCGCCGTGCGTGCCCATATGGCCCATCATGATCGTGTAGCCGTCGGGCGCCGATGTCGCGCCGCGCGTGATGCCTGTCGTGCCGCCGGCGCCGGCGACGTTCTCGACCACGAACGTCTTGCCGAGCGTACGGCCCATGTGCTCGGCGGCGATGCGGGCGATGGTATCGGTCGGGCCGCCTGCGGCGAACGGCACGATGAGCGTGATCGGCTTGTCGGGATACTGGGCGCTCGCACCGGAGGCGAGGCCGGCGAGGGCAGCGAGGGCGACCGCGACGGCGGTCGAGTGCTTGATCATGGGGTGGATGCTCCTGGACGAGAACGGCAGAACGGGAATTGCGGGCGCAGCTTCTCCGTGGCGAAAGCGTCCGCGGCAAGGCGGCATTCTGCATTCGGCCAATTGGTCGCAGCCCGACTCGGCTCACTCCGTGAAGACCGTATCGCGGCTTTTGCGGACCGACGGCAGCACCGCAACGACGACGATGATGAGCGCCAGGAAGAGCAGAAACGCCGACAACGGCCGCTCGAGGAACGTCACGAAGCTGCCGCGCGAGATGACAAGTGCCTGGCGCAGCTTCTCCTCCATCAGCCGGCCGAGTACGAATCCGAGCAGCAGTGGCGCCGGCTCGAAGCCGAACTTGAGCAGCATGTAGCCGAAGAGCCCGAAGCCCGCGACCATGAACACGTCGATCGGTGCGTTGTTCACCGAGTAGATGCCGATGCAGCAGAACAGAACGATCGCCGGGAACATGAGCCCGTAGGGCACCTTGAGCAAGCGGACCCACAGCCCGATCAGTGGCAGGTTGATGATCAGCAGCATCAGATTGCCGATCCACATCGACGCGATCATGCCCCAGAACAGTTGCGGCTGCTTGGAGATGATCTGCGGGCCGGGGATGATGCCGTGGATGGTCATGGCGCCAACCATCAGCGCCATCACCGCGTTCGGCGGAATGCCGAGGGTAAGCAGCGGAATGAACGCCGTCTGTGCGCCGGCATTGTTGGCCGACTCGGGGCCGGCGACGCCCTCGACCGCGCCCTTGCCGAACCGGCTCGGATCCTTCGCCAGCTTCTTCTCGATCGTGTAGGAGGCGAACGGCCCGAGCACCGCGCCGTTGCCCGGCAGGAGCCCGAGAAACGAGCCGAGCAACGTGCCGCGCGCGATGGGCGCCGCCGCCTGGCGCATGTCATTCAAGCTTGGCAGAAGCCGTCCGATCGCGCCCTTGACGACGTCGCGGTTCTCCTTGTTCTCGAGGTTCTTCATGATCTCGGCGAAGCCGAACATGCCCATCGCGATGACGGCAAAGTCGATGCCGTCCGAGATCTCGGACCAGCCGAAGGTCAGCCGCTCCTCGCCGGTCTCGAGGTCGGTGCCGACGGTCGAGAGCAGGATGCCGACGAGGATCATGGCGATAGCCTTCGGAATCGAGCCGCGCGCCAGCACGACCGCGAACATCAGGCCGAGCACCATCAGCGCGAAGTAGTCGGCGGGTCCGAACAACAGCGCGAGCTTGGTCAGCGGCGCGCCGAGAGCGGCGATGATGATGGTGGCAACCGTGCCCGCGATGAACGAGCCGATCGCCGCCAGGCCGAGCGCGACGCCGGCGCGACCCTGCCGCGCCATCTGGTGGCCGTCGAGCACGGTGACGACGCTCGTCGCCTCGCCCGGGATGTTGACCAGGATCGCGGTCGTCGAGCCGCCGTACTGGGCGCCGTAGTAGATGCCCGCTAGCATGATCAGCGCGCCGACCGGCGGCAGGCCGAACGTGATCGGCAGCAGCATCGCGATCGTCGCGATCGGGCCGACGCCCGGCAGCACGCCGATCAGTGTTCCGATCAGGCAGCCGAGCAGGCAGAGGCCGAGGTTCTGCAGCGACAGCGCAACCGACATGCCGAGGGTCAGATTTGAGACGAGATCGAACATGTCGGCCTACCCGCGCCCGATAATGGTGAATAGCAGGCCTTTCAGCGTCGACTTGAGTGCAGCGTAGGGGCCGTGCAGCGGCTTGAGCAGGTCGAGGCTGTCGAACGGGATCGGCAGGTTGAGCGCCTCCTTGAAGAGGAGCCCGCAGAAGATCGTCATGACCAGCGCAAAGATCAGCGTCGAGCGCAACTTGTGCTCGGCGTCTGCGAACGATGAGATGATGACGGCGAGTGGCCCGGCGATGACAAGGCCGAGCGGTCGGATGGTCGCGGCGAACACCAGCGCCGCGCCGAGGACGAACACCATGCCGCGCAGTGACCAGGCCGCGAGCCTCGAGCCGCGCGAGAGGAGCGACTCGACCACCAGCAGCACCCCGAAAGCGCCGATGATGATCGCGACGACCTTCGGCAGCATGCCTGGACCGACCGTCGAGAGCTTGCCCATCGACAGATTGAACGCACCGAAGATCCCGATGAGCGCGAGCACGATCAGGAAGATGCCGGCTGCGAAATCCTGCGGTGACTTGATAGGGCCGCGCGGCGGGAGCTCGCCCGCGTTCTGCGGTGACGACATATCTGCTCCTCCCTGGCCGCGGTGACCGCCCTCGATTGAGCCAGCCGCGTTGTTCATGAAACCTTCCGCTGTCGCGCGGCATTCGGCGGCTACGCTAGCGGCGAGCGCAATCCCCGTCCACTGTTGTTGCGGGTCGAGGTCAATTGCGCCCGCGGGTGTGGCGGGCCTGCGTTCAGCCGCTCTCGAGCAGTCGAGCCAGGTCGCACTTCAACTCGTCCTTGGCCGGCCCGGCGGCAGCGAAGATCTCGCGGTACTTGAGGAAGTCCAGCGTCCCGAATTCGCCGACCAGCGGTCGGACGAGGAGCGTTGGCGCGGCCGACTTGAGCTTCTCTCTCGTGACCGAATGAAACAGGATCTGAGTGGCCCCGATCCAGGCCTCGACCGGGCTCGGCAGTGCCCCTTCGGGATCGCGATGGGTCGTGCCGGTTACATCGACGGCGACGACCACCGGCGCCGCGTCGGCCACCGCGTCCCAGGGCGTCGGGTTGACGAAGCCGCCGTCGAGCAGCACGCGGCTGGCGAGCGTGACCGGGCGGAACAGGGAGGGCAGGCAGCAGCTCGCAGCAAGCGCGGGGATCACCGGACCATGCGTGAGACGCACCTCGGACATCGCGTGGAAATCGGTGGCGATGGCGGTGAACGGGATCTTCAGGCTCTGGAAGTCGCAGCGCATCACCGGCGGCAGCAGCAGCTCGAACAACGTCACTCCGTCGACGACCGACGGCGAGCGCGGGCTCCACAGGCTGATCAGGCCCTCGAACGATCCGGCGATACGGCGGAAGATCTCGCTCCGGCGCGACAGCATCTCCTCGGCGTAGGCACGGATCGCCTTGGCGTCGAGGCCGGCTGCGTAGAGGCCGCCGACGACCGAGCCGATCGACGTGCCGGAGATCGCGGCCGGCTTGATGCCGAGCTCGTCGAACGCCTCGAGCATCGGAATGTGCGCGAGGCCACGCGCCGATCCACCGCCGAGCGCGAGCGCGACCCGTTTGCCGGCGGTCATGCGCGCTCCCGGCGGCTGAAGAGGCGTCGTCGCGGCTTCTCGGCTGGCGAAGCAGTGGGGAGCGTCATGCCTTCGGCCTCCGCCGGCACGCTCGCCAGCATGCGGGTCATCTGCGAACGCAACGCCTGCTTGGCCGGCTCGGCGGCGGCAAGGATCTCGGCCGGCCGATAGAACTCGAGCACGTGGAACCGGTCGAGCTCGACCTCGACATAGATGTCGGGCTTGCGGTACTTGAGCTTCTCGCGCGTGATCGATTTCTCGAGGATGTTGATCGAGGTCATCATGACCCCGATCGCCGACGAGGCCGGACCCGCATCCGCCTGTCCCGCTGCGCCGCCGACATCGATCGCGACGGTGATGTCGGCCTCCCCGTCGATGAGGTCATAAGGCAGCGGGTTGATGAGCGCGCCGTCGACCAGCGTGCGCCCGCCGATCACCACCGGCGAGAACACGACCGGTATAGCGATCGAGGCGGCGATCGCCGGCGCCAGGTCTCCCTCGCTCAGCACCACCGTCGCGCGCGCGCCGAGGTCGGTCGCGACCACGCGCAGCGGGATGTCGAGACCCTTGAACGTCTTCGGCATGCGCGAGGGCAGCAGCATCTCGATCACCGCCTCGGGATTGAGGAAGGCCGTGCGGAGCGGCAGCAGGTTGAGCAGCTTCTGCACCGGATGGGAGCGCGCCGCGAAGAGCTGGCGGAGCAGGTCGTAACGCGCGCCGAGCGTCTCCTCGGCCATGGCGCGGATCTGCTTGGCCGACATGCCGGCAGCGTAAGCCGCCCCGAACAGCGCGCCGATCGAGGTGCCGGCGATCACCTTGGGCCTGACGCCGAGCTCGTCGAGCACCTCTAGCATGACGATATGCGCGAGCCCGCGCGCCCCGCCGCCGCCGAGTGCGAGGGCGACCGTCGGCTTGTGGGCCGGGAGCGAGACCTTGCGGGCGGCAATCGATTTGCGCATGGCGGAACTACCTGACGCGTGACGTGGGTACGCCTGCTCCGGCACGCAAGAACGGCATCAGCGCCGCAAGGCTGGCATCCGGGTTTTCCTCCGCGAGGAAGTGACCCGAAACGATCTCCTGACCCGTCACATTCGGGCACCAGGCACGCCACACGTCGAGGACTTTGGCGGTGCCCTTGCCGATATAATCGGAGCCCCACAGCACGAGGGTCGGGCAGGCGATGATGCGGCCGGCCTTGCGGTCGGCATCGTCCGCCGCGCGGTCGCAGGTCGCGCCGGCCCGGTAGTCCTCGCAGACGGCGTGGACGCGCTCGGGCGCTTTCAACAGCGCGCGGTAGTGCGCGAGCGCACGCGGATCGAAGCAGCCGAGCGTGCGGTCACGCGTCCAGCTCGCAAGCGTGTGGTCAAGGTAGTACTCGGGCGCGCCGTTGATCAACGTCTCCGGCAGCGGCACTGGCTGGGCGAGGAACGGCCAGTGATAGGCCTTGAGCGTGCTCTCCGCGGTCGTGCGCGCCCAGACCTCGCTCGTCGGCAGGATGTCGAGCGGGACGAGCCTGGTGACACACGCCGGATGATCCAGTGCGAGACGATACGCGACGCGGGCGCCGCGGTCGTGACCCATCACCATGAATCGCTCGTGGCCGAGCGCCGCCATCGCCTCGCGCGCGTCCTCGGCCATGGCGCGCTTGGAGTAGACCTTGTGCTCAGGGTCTCCCGACGGTGCCGCGCTCCAGCCGTAGCCGCGCAGGTCCATGGCGACGACGGTGAACTCTCTCGCCAGCGACGGCGCGATGCGGTGCCAGCAGACGTGCGTCTGCGGGTAGCCGTGCAGGCAGAGCAGCGGCGGCCCTGCGCCGCCGATGCGCAGGAAGATCTCGGCGCCGGCGGTCTGGATGCGCCGCGCCTCAAACCCGGGGAAGAGGTCGGCGAGCTCGGTCATGACGGCTTGCCTTTCTGCTCCCGTGCGATCGCCCGCCAGCCGATGTCACGCCGGCAGAAGCCCCCCGGCCAGTCGATCCGGTCGATGGCGGTATAGGCCCGCCGCTGCGCCTCGCCGACCGTCGCCCCGCGTGCGACCACATTGAGCACGCGGCCGCCGTTGGCAAGGATGCGGTCGCCCTCGCGCACGGTGCCCGCGTGGAAAATCTCGACACCGTCGGCGCTGGCCGCAGCATCGAGGCCCTTGATCTCGGTGCCTGTGCGCGGCGTACCGGGATAGCCTTCGGCCGCCATCACGACAGCGAGCGCGGGCTCATCACGCCACCTGAGGTCGAAAGTGCCGAGCACGCCGTCCGCCGTCGCGAGCAGCGCGGCGAGCAGATCGGACTTGAGCCGCAGCATGAGGACCTGGCACTCGGGATCCCCGAAGCGGCAGTTGTACTCGTAGATCCTCGGGCCACTCGCGGTGACCATGATGCCGGCAAAGAGCACGCCCTGGAACGGCGTGCCGCGGGCCGCCATCGCTGCGACCGTCGGGCGGATGATCTCCGCCATGATGCGCGCCTCGATGGCGGGTGTCGTGACCGGCGCCGGCGAGTAGGCGCCCATGCCGCCGGTGTTCGGTCCCTTGTCGCCGTCGTGGACGCGCTTGTGATCCTGGGCGGTTGCGAGCGGCAGCACGCTTTTCCCGTCGCAGAGTGCGAAGAAGCTCACCTCCTCGCCGTCGAGGAATTCCTCGATGACGACCTCGGCACCGGCGGCGCCGAACGCGCCCGAGAAGCAGGCCGTGAGCGCCGCCTCGGCTTCCTCCCACGTCGTCGCAACGACAACGCCCTTGCCGGCGGCGAGGCCGTCGGCCTTGACGACGATCGGGATGGATTGACGGGCGAGATAGGACTTGGCCGCCGCGAGGTCCCTGAACCGGCCATAGGCACCCGTCGGCACGCCGGCCTCGGCAAGGAGATCCTTGGTGAACCCTTTCGAGCCTTCGAGCTGCGCCGCCGCTTTGCCCGGCCCGAACGTCTTGATGCCGGCCGCGCGCAGGTCGTCGGCGATCCCGGCGACGAGCGGTGCCTCCGGCCCGACCACGACGAGGTCGATCCGGTGCTCCCGGCAGAACTCGATGACGCTCGTGTGGTCGGCGATTTCGAGCGGCTGGCATGTCGCGACCTTTGCGATGCCGGCATTGCCCGGCGCGCACCAGAGCCTGGTCAGCAATGGGCTCGCGCTCATCGCCCAGGCGAGGGCGTGTTCGCGACCGCCGGAACCGAGTAGAAGGACGTTCATCGCGTCGTCACCTCAGAAAAGCCGGGAAAGCCCTGCTCCAGGGAGTGCCATGCGGCGCATCGACTGATGTAACATCCGGGCGAGCGTTGACAAAGACGAGCGCAATCGTGGCCGAGACTGGCAGCACCCGCACCGCCGGCGCCAACGTCGCCGAGTTCTCGGTGTCCGAGTTGTCGGCTGCCGTCAAGCGCACGCTCGAAGGAGCGTTCGGCCATGTGCGGCTGCGCGGCGAGATCAGCGGCTATCGCGGCCCGCACGCCTCCGGCCACTGCTATTTTGCGCTGAAGGACGACAAGGCGCGGATCGAGGCGGTGATCTGGCGCGGAGTCTTCTCGGCGCTCCGCTTCAAGCCGGCCGAGGGGCTCGAGGTCGTGGCGACCGGCAGGGTGTCGTCGTTCCCCGGCTCGTCCAAGTACCAGATCGTCATCGAGACGCTGGAACCGGCCGGCGTCGGCGCGCTGATGGCGCTGCTGGAAGAGCGCAAGCGCAAGCTCGCCGCCGAGGGCATGTTTGATGAGGCCCGCAAGAAGCCGCGGCCGTTCCTGCCGCGCGTCGTCGGCATCGTCACCTCGCCGACGGGCGCCGTGATCCGCGACATGCTGGCGGGCTTCGCCGAGCGCTTTCCGGTGCGGGTCATCGTCTGGCCGGTGCGGGTGCAGGGCGAGACGAGCGCGGGCGAGGTCGCGGCCGCGATCCGCGGCTTCAATGCGTTCGCACCCGGCGGCACCATGCCGCGGCCGGACGTGCTGATCGTCGCGCGCGGTGGCGGCAGCCTCGAGGATCTGTGGGGCTTCAACGAGGAAATCGTCGCGCGCGCCGCCGCAGAGAGCCGCATCCCGCTCATCTCCGCGGTCGGCCACGAGACCGACTGGACGCTGATCGACCTCGTCGCCGATGCCCGCGCGCCGACGCCGACCAAGGCGGCCGAGTGGGCGGTGCCGAAACTCACCGAGCTGGTCGAGCAGGTGGACAGTGCCGGCGCGCGGGCCCGCACGTCCACCCGGCGTCTGCTCGAAGGCCTGCGCACCCACCTCAAGGCGGCCACCCGCGGCCTGCCGCGCGCGGAGGACCTCGTCGCACTGCCGCGCCAGCGCTTCGATGCGGTCGAGAAGCGCCTCGGTCGCGCGCTCGTCGCCAACAGCCGCGTGCATGCCATGCGGCATGCGCGTATTGCGGCGCGGCTCCATCCGCGCCTGCTCGGACAGCGAATCGCGCGCGCGAGCGATCGCATCGAGACGCTCGGCCGTCGCTCGGGCGAGGCGCTCGGCCGCATCGCCGGCCAGCGGCGCGCGCGACTCGAGCGGGTTTCGGGACGGCTGCAGCCGCAGGTGCTTGCAAACCGGCTCACGCGCTGGCGGCTCGCCCTCGACGGCCACGTCAAGATGATGGCCTCGCTCAGCTACCAGGCGGTCCTGCACCGGGGCTACGCGCTGGTGCGGGACGGCGCAGGGCGCACGATCCGCTCTGCCGGTGTTGCCACACCTGGCATGCGCCTCGACATCGAGCTCGCCGATGGGCGCATCGCGGCGGACGTGACGACGGGCACCGATCCGGTCCCGGAGGAGACACTGCGACCGCGCGCTGCCGCACCGCGGCCTGCCGCAAAAGTGCGCGGATCGCCGGGTGGCGGCCAAGGGTCGCTCTTCTGAGGAAGGCATGCATCCGGCTTGACGGCGCGCCCGACATTGGCAAAGTCATGCCGCCCGCGTGCTCGGACGGGGCCGGTCGAAAGGCACGGAATGAATCGGGTCGACAAGCTGTTCGGTCTCAAGGGCGAGGCGCGGGTGCGGTTCATGGACGGCGAGTTCCAGGTGCTGGCGCCCGGTGATTTCGTTCGCTGCGCGGTGACGGGCGAGCTGATCCTGCTCACCGACCTGCGCTACTGGAGCGTCGAGCTGCAGGAGGCCTACGCCAGCGCCGAAATCTCGCTCGAGCGTTATCGTCAGCGCCGCAATCGCCGGCTCTGAGCGCGGCTCCCGGCCCGTCTCCGCCCGGATTGTGTCGCCATCGCCACTTGCCAATCCACAGGCCCACATGCGACGTGGGAACAGACCGTGCTGCGTCGCGAATCGCCGGCCGAAACGCGTGCGCCGGGCTCGAGCCCGCTGCCGCCGGCCTGCCATTGGAGCGGAGCAAGCTGCATGGCGCAGTCCCAACGCGACCTGTTCGCAAGGCTCGAGCACGAAATGACCGACAAGTCGCGCGCCCGCAAAGCTGCCGACAGCTCCGACAACTACACCGCTGCCGACATCGAGGTGCTCGAGGGGCTCGAGCCCGTGCGCCGGCGGCCCGGCATGTACGTCGGCGGCACCGACGAGAAGGCGCTGCATCACCTCTTCGCCGAGGTGATCGACAACGCGATGGACGAGGCGGTCGCCGGCCACGCGACGTTCATCGAGGTGCAACTCGATGCCGAGGGCTTCCTGTCGGTCGCCGACAATGGCCGCGGTATCCCGGTCGACCCGCACCCGAAGTTCAAGAACAAGTCCGCGCTCGAAGTGATCATGTGCACGCTGCACTCGGGCGGCAAGTTCGACGGCAAGGCCTACAACACGTCGGGCGGACTGCACGGTGTCGGCGTCTCGGTCGTCAATGCGCTCTCGGAGCGGCTCGAGGTCGAGGTCGCGCGCGGCCAGCAGCTCTACCGGATGGTGTTCTCGCGCGGCGAGCCGCAGACGCGGCTCGAGAAGCTTGGCTCCATCATGAACCGGCGCGGCACCAAGGTGCGGTTCCACCCGGACCAGAAGATCTTCGGCAAGGGCTGCGCGTTCAAGCCGGCGCGCCTTCTCAAGATGGCGCGTTCGAAGGCCTATCTCTTCGGCGGGGTCGAGATCCGCTGGTCTTGCGATCCCTCGCTGATCAAGGACGAGACTCCGGCCGAGGCGGTGTTCCACTTCCCGGGCGGGCTCAAGGAATATCTGCACTCGACCATCGAGGGGCAGACGCTGGTCACCAAGGACGCGTTCGCCGGTCGGGTCGAGAAGAGCGGCGGTCACGGCTCGGTCGAGTGGGCGGTCGCCTGGGTCGCCGACGAGGACGGCTTCTGCAATTCCTACTGCAACACCATCCCGACGGCCGACGGCGGCACCCACGAGAATGGACTGCGCTCGGCGCTGTCGAAATCGCTGCGCGCCTACGGCGAGCTGACCGGCAACAAGAAGTCGGCCCTGATCACCGCCGACGACGTGATGGGCACCGCGGCGGCGATGCTGTCGGTGTTCATCCGCGAGCCCGAGTTCCAGGGCCAGACCAAGGACAAGCTCGCGACGCAGGAGGCGACCCGCATCGTCGAGAGCGTGATCAAGGACGCTTTCGACCACTGGCTCGCCGACTCACCCCAGCAAGCGACGCGGCTGCTCGAGTGGTCGATCGACCAGGCCGATGAGCGCTTGAAGCGCAAGCGCGAGAAGGAGATCGGCCGCCAGACCGCGACGCGCAAGCTCAGGCTTCCCGGCAAGCTAGTCGACTGCTCGATCCAGTCGGCGGCCGGCACCGAGATCTTCATCGTCGAAGGCGACAGCGCCGGCGGCTCGGCCAAGCAGGCGCGCGATCCCAAGACCCAGGCCGTGCTGCCCTTGCGCGGCAAGATCCTCAACGTCGCGAATGCCTCCTCCGCCAAGCTCAGCCAGAACCAGATGCTGTCCGATCTCATCCAGTCGCTCGGCGTTGCGACCGGCGTGCGCTACCGCGACGAGGACCTGCGCTACGAGCGCGTCATCATCATGACCGACGCCGACGTCGACGGCGCCCACATCGCCTCGCTGCTGATCACGTTTTTCTACCAGGAGATGCCGGAGCTGATCGAGAACGGCCACCTGCACCTCGCGGTGCCGCCGCTGTTCAAGCTGTCGCACAAGGGCGAGACTCACTACGCGCGCGACGAGCGCCACCGCGCGGAGCTGCTGGAGACCAGGTTCAAGGGCCGCAAGCCCGACGTGACGCGCTTCAAGGGCCTCGGCGAGATGGACTTCAAGGATCTCAAGACGACGACCATGGATCCGCGCAACCGCGTCATGCTGCGCGTCGAGGTCGGCGACGGCGACAAGTCGGCCCTCTCGGAGGCGGTGAGCGCGCTGATGGGCTCGAAGCCGGAGGCACGCTTCCGTTTCATCCAGGACCGCGCCGCGTTCGCGAAGGACCTGGACATCTGAGCGGCACGTTGCGGCTTCAGTGCACGCAACGGCAATAAAAACCCCCGCGGGGCCGAGCCCGGCGGAGGTTTTTCGTCGAGCGCGTCCGGCGACGGTCAGACCGCTTCCTTGAGGTCCTTGGAGGCGCGGAACGCGACCTTCTTGCTCGCCTTGATCTTGATCGCCTCGCCCGTCGCCGGGTTGCGGCCCATGCGCGCGGCGCGCTTGCGCACCTGCAGCACGCCGAGCCCGCCGATGCGAATGCGCGAGCCCTTCTTGAGGTGCTTGGTGATCATGCCCACCATGTCCTCGAGCACGGCCTGCGCCTGCTTCTTCGGCATCTCGTGGGACTCGGCGATCGCGTTGCCGAGGTGACGGAGCGTCACGGTTTCGACTTTAACCTTCGCTGTGGCCATGTGTTTTACCCTGCTTGAATCGGAGTTGAGACGACGGCTTCTAGCACGAATCCTCAGGAAAACACGCAGAATCCGCGCTGTCCGCACGCTCTTGTTGATAGAGGCGCGCGAGATTGGGGAATGCGGCAGGGCGCCGCCATCGTGCATGAAGGTGTCGGCACGCACGACGCCGGCACGGGCGTACGGTGCGCTGCATCATCGATTGGCGGCCTAAGCGTGGGTGATCTGAGGTAGAATTGCAACGCCGCGATTGATTCGGTGGGGCGCGCGCAAGCGCAATATGGTCGCGCCGGTCGATGCGAGGCGAACGGGGAATCGGATCCGGGGGATACTTCCATGAACTCACGCGCACTCGCCGCAGAGGCGATCGGAACATTCATGCTGGTGGCGTCGGTGTTGGGTGCGGGCCTGTTCGGGACTGCCGCGCCGTCAGTCGCGCTCGGCGTCGCGCTGTCGATCGGCCTCACGGTCATGGCGCTCGCCTATGCGATCGGGCCCGTCTCCGGCGGCCATTTCAATCCGGCGGTGACGCTCGGGCTCGTCGCGGGTGGCCGGTTCGAGCAGGCCAAGGCGATCAGCTATATCCTGGCGCAGTGCGCCGGCGGCATCCTTGCGGCATTCGCGTTCGTCTACCTCTTCGGCATGGGCAAGGCGACGAACCTCGCCGGGGTGTCGAATGGCTACGACGCACTCTCGGCGTCGCGGTCGAGCATGCTTTCGGTGTTCCTTATCGAGTTCGTGCTCACCGCCTTCTTCCTTATCGTGATCATGGGCGCGACCGGACGCAAGGCGCCGGCCGGCTTCGCACCGATCGCGATCGGCCTTGCGCTGACAGCGATCCACCTGATGGCGATTCCGATCTCGAACGCCTCGGTCAATCCCGCGCGCAGCCTCGCGACCGCGATCTGGGGCGGGCCGCTGGCGCTGCCGCAAGTCTGGATGTTCTGGCTTGCGCCGATCCTCGGCGGCATGGCCGGCGGCATCGTCGGGCGCTGGCTGCTCGAGGATTGAGGCCGGCCACAGCGAACCGGCGCTGAATGATACCGCCGAGCGGAACGTTCGACCGCCGGCCGCTGCCGCTACCGCTCGGCGAGCGGCCAAAGGCCGCCGGCGCGAGCGCCGAGACGCAAAAGTTCAGACCCCACTTGGGTCGGAACTTTTGCGCGCAGGTAAGAGCTGAGGGCGGCCGGCATCCATATGCCGGCCGCCCTCGATTCGCCTCATCAACCCGCGAGCCATTCCAGAAAGAGGGCGTTCACCGCCTCCGGCCGCTCGAGCGTCGTCAGGTGGCCGCAGTCGGGGATGACCTCGAGCCGGCTGCCGGCGATGCCGGCATGCATCTCCTCCGCGACCTTGACCGGCGTCAGCGCATCCTCGTTGCCGACGATGATCAGCGCCGGACACCGGATCGAGGCGAGGAATGGCCGGTTGTCCGGTCGGCCCATGATCGCCGCCTGCTGGCGCTCGAACGCCGGCTGGCCGAAGCGGTCGGCCATGCCGAGCACCGTGTCGACGAGCGCGCGGTCGCCGAGCCGGCCCGGATGCACCAGAAACTTCAGCAGCGCCGCCTGGACCGCGCGCACGCCGAGCGCGCGCCCCAAGCCGATCAGCAGATGGCGCTGCTTGATCTGCTCGGGTCGATCGGCGCGCGCGTTGGTGTCGAGCAGCGCGAGCCGGGTGACGCGCTCCGGCGCCTGCCGCAGGATCTCGAAGGCAACGTACCCGCCCATCGACAGGCCGGCGAGCGCGAAGCGGTCCGGCGCGGCGGCAAGGATCTGGCGTGCGATGGTCGGGAAATCGCCGGCGCGTGTTGCGTCGGCGACCGCGACATCGGCCGCATCGGCGAGCCCGGCGACCTGCGGCGCAAACAGCGCCGGCGAGCAGAGCAGGCCCGGCACGAGCTGCAGGCTCGGCTTTCTTGCGGCCATTCGCGTTGTTCCTCCCCTAGTACCCGGAATCACAAATGGCTGGCACGCCTGATCGCGGAGCCGCGAGGCGAACCGCCAGGAGCGTGCCGCAGCAGGTAGCCTGGGCTACCTGCAAGGCGCCTGGGCTACCTGCAAGGCGCGCGACGGAGCGGGCGCCCGCGAGCCGCGACCCTGCGGGCGACCGAGGACGGCCGCCGGCGGCGTCGCGACACTCGTCCGATGCGACGGCATCGGCCGTCGCGCCGCTCCTGGCCGGCGATTGTCCTCGATCGTCATGCGTACCAGCCATTTGTGATTCCGGGTACTAGCCTCGCGCGTGCGCCGGGGCGGCGACAAGCCGGCCCCCCGGTCATAGCGGATCACGCGCAGCCGATCCGTGCCCGATTCCGCCGCCCATGCCTCGCCCTTGCGGCCGAGCATCTGGCGCACGTTGGAGGCGGGCCGGTCGCTCGGGAAGCTGTCGAACCTCTCGGTCACCGGATCGAACCGGACGACCGCGTTGGCGCTCGTCGCCCAGTCGGTAAGCCAGACCTTGTCGTCGGGATCGACCCACACCGAGTAGGTGCGCGGCTTCTCGCCCGGCAGCTTCCACTGCTTCCAGGTCTTGGCGGCCGGATCGTACATGCTGACGTTGCCGGAGTTCCACTCGCTGATCCAGAGGCGGCCCTTGCTGTCCGACCACACGCGCCGCGCACCCTGGTCCTTGGTCGGCGGCTCGTAGATGGTGGCTGCTCCGGTCTCGAGGTCGACGTTGGCGAGGTAGTTGCCGGCGAGCGATACGTACCAGATGCCGCCATTGGGCGTGCCGGTGATGCCATAGGGTCCGCGGCCCCTGGGTGCATCCCAAACCTTCATGTCGCCGCTCTTGGGATCGAGCCGGCCGTAGATGCCGTTCTGGCCGGTGAACCAGATGCGGCCCCGGCCGTCGAAGGCGGCGGTGTTGAGGTTGGTGTAGGGCATGCGTTCGGGCGGCAGCGGCCACACCTTGACGGTGAGGCTCACCGGGTCGACGCGAACGATCGCGTTCTGCCCGCCGTCGGTGAACCACGGCGCGCCGTCGGGGCCGATGATCACGCCGTGCGGCGCCGACTTCCCGCCGAGCGGCACGCGGGTGATCTTGCCGGTCTTCGGGTCGAGGCGACCGCCGATGCCGAGCTTCTGGCCGGCGTACCAGGCAATCCCGTCGTCGGTGACGGCGACATCGTGGGGAAAGTCGCCTTTCGGCAGCTCGAAATACTGCGAGGAGAACGCGTGCACGACGCCGGGCGCCATCAGCGCGAGGATGGCAACCGGTGCAACGAGGCGACGCATGGGGAACCTCATGGGTAGCTTCGGGACGCTCCTCTCCGAGCGCCATCATAGCAGCGTGTGCAACTAGCGACCAACCTTGGCCAGCACATCAGCCCTGAGAAATCGTTCAATCACCAGCATGAACAGCACGGAAGGCACCAGGAGTATCAGCGCGGTGATCGAGGCAATCTGGTAGTTGCCGCCCATTGAGGCGTTGTAGAGCAGAAGGGGGAGCGTCGAGACCTGCGGCACGCCGACGAAGAACGTGCCGGTGAACTCGTCGAGACTTTCGAGGAACACGAAGATCGCGCTCGCCATGATGCCGGGCGCGGCGAGCGGCAGCGTCACGGTCCGGAACGCGTGCCAGGGCGTGGCGCCGATGCTGCGCGCGGCGAGCTCGAAGTCGCGGTCGACCGCCGCGAAGGCCGCGCTCGTGATCCACACCGAGTAGACGAGCGCGTGGGCGGCGTGCACCAGCACCACCCCGGCGATCGTGCCGGTGAGGCCGAGCCCGTAGAACACGCGCGCCACGTTGATGTAGATGGCGATCGAGGGGAACGCCTGCGGCAGCAGGAACGCGATCATGATCAGCGTGCGGGCGGGAAGCCTCAATCGCGCGAGCGCGTAGCCGGCGGGGACCGAGACCGCGAGCGCGACGACGACCACGAGGCAGGCGATGGCGACGCTGGTCGAGAGCGCGCTCATGGCGTCGCCGGTCGGGCGGAACACGACCTCCCAGTAGCGCGTGCCATAGGTGACCGGCAGCTTGTAGGGCGTGTACCAGCGCTCGGCCACCGACCAGAGCACGAGATTGGCGAGCGGCCCGATCAGGGCGAAGGCGAACAGCGCGATGGCCGCGGCCTTTGCGGCTGTGCCGGCGAGGCGCCTCATGGCTGCCCGCGCTCCTGGCCGAGGCTGTGGCGCAGGTACACCCAGGCGGCAAGCGCGGTGAAGAGATACGAGATCACGCCGAGCGCATTGGCGACCGGATAGTCGCTGTAGGAGTTGATGCGGAACGCCATGTCGACGGTCATCATGGTCGGCTGCGAGCCCGCGACCATCAACGGCACCGACAGCACCGACAGCATGGTCACGAACGACAGCACGAGACCGACCAGCAGCGTCGGCGCCACCTGCGGCAGCACGATCTCGATGAGCGAGCGCAGCCGCGAGGCGCCGAGGTTGCGCGCCGCCTCGATGGTCGCGCGGTCGAGCGAGGCCATGGCGCCGGCGAGCAGCAGTGCGACGAACGGCGTCTGCTTCCAGGCGAAGGTGATGACGATGCCGCGCCAGTCGAGGAAGCTCTGGGTTGAATCGGGATCGAGCACGCCGAGGGTCACGAAGGAGTTGTTCATCAGCCCGTTCTTGGCGAGGAAGGTGCGCATGCACTGGGCGGCGACGATGAACGGGATGAAGAGGGGCCAGCGGTAGAGCCAGGCGAGCGCGGTGACGAGCCACGGCGTCTCGGAGAGCGTCAGCGTCCCGGCGATGGCGATCGAGGCGAGCGCGATGAGGACCGTCGAGAGGCCGACGATCAGCAGCGTGAAGGCGATGTCGCCCGAGTAGAGCTCGAACGCTTTGGCGAAGTTGGCGAGCGTCGGCGCTCCGGCCGGCGAGGAGAACGCGGAGACGACCGAGAGCACGAACGGAAACACGAACATCGCCGCGACCATGGCGAGGGCGGGCGCGACGAGGAGGAGGCCAGAGAGTGGGAACCGGCGGGAAGTCATGGCGCGCCTCTCCCTCTCCTCGCGCCGGCCGTTTCGGCGGGGTCAGACCCACAGGGTCTGACCCCCTCGCGAGCTCAGTTCGCCACCTTCTTCTCGTAGCTCTCGAGGATCTCGTTGAAGTACTGGCCGAGCGGGAACGGCTGGCCCTTCTTGGCGAGGTCGTCGGGCGAGATGTCGGTGAAGAGCTTCTTCCACGCCGCCGGATCGAGCTTGCCCTCGAGGTGCTTGGCGTCGATGCCGGGATACCAATTGAACTTCTTGACGATGCCCTCGGCCTGCACCTCGGGGCTCGTCGCGAGCGCGACGAACTTCTCGGCGAGCGAGCCGTTCGCCGCCTTGGCGGGGATCGCATAGTACATCGGCTGGCCGGGCATGCCGGGCGCGACGAGCTTCAGTTTCATGGTGGGCGGCAGCTTGCCGTCCGCCATCCAGGTGTAGAACATGTCGACCCAGACGGGCCCCATGGTGATCTCGCCGCGGTTCAACATGTCGAGCGTGCCGGCATTGCCGGGCGTGATGACGACGTTCCTGTTGAACTCCTTCAGGTCGGCGAGAGACTTGTCCCAGGCGGCCTTGGTCGCTCCATCATAAGGACCGCTCATCAGCTTGGCCGCATCGCCGCCGAAGGCGTAGACCCAGCCGGTGACGAAGGCGACGCCGGACATGCCGCCCTTGATGCCGTTGTAGCCGAACTTTTTCGGGTTCTTCTTGGTCCACTCGACGAGCTCGGCGTAGCTGTTGGGCACGTCCTTGACCATCGCCGGGTTATAGGCAAGCGCGGTTTGCGAGTGGAACATCGGGATGACGAAGCCCGAGACGTTGGCGCCGAGGGCGTTCTTTGATGTATCGCGGGTCGCCATGGCGCCGGTCGCGATTTTCTTGGTATAGTCGGCGAGCAGCTTCTCGCCGACCATCTGGCCGGCCATCTTCTGGTGCACGACGATGACATCGAAGTCCCACTTGTCGGCGCCGGCCTTCATCTGCGCGGACAGCTTCTCGTAGATCTTCTGCGAGCCGCCGTCGCCGGGGCCGGTGCCGACGGCAACGACCTTGGCGCCCGGATTGGCTTTCTCGAACATCGGCCCGAGGAAGTCCTTGACGTAGTCGACCATGTTCTGGTCGCCGGCGGTCGCGACATTGATCGTCTGGGCACCGGCCGGCGTCAGCCAGAGCGCGGGGAGGATCGCAGCAGTCGTCAGCAGCTTTCGCATGGGCTTGTCCTCTCTGGTTCGGTCTCGTCGAGTGCAAACAAATGGATGTCCTTGAGCGGCAGTGCGAGGCCGATCGCCGTGTCGGTCTCGCGGAAGGCCGGGTCCTTGACCGAGAACTGGCGGGCGCCGACCGCGAGGCCGTAGCGGTAGTGCCCGCCCGGGTAGGCGCGGGAGGTGATCCGGCCCGGCAGCACGATCATGTCGGGGCTCGACGAGGCGGCCGTCACGAGGCGTGCCGCGTCGTCGCGGAAGTAGGCGCGCACGCGGCCCGTCGGACCGTGGCCCGGCCAGGCGACCGGCACCGTCGCGCCGTCGATGCGCAGCTCCGTCCCGCCCGCGGTGTGCGCGATCTCGAGGTCGATCGTATTGTCGGCGCCCATGAACGAGGCGATGAACGCGCTCGCCGGCCGGTCGTAGACCTCCTCCGGCCGGCCCTGCTGCACGATCCGCCCCTGGTCCATGACGACGATGCGGTCGGCCATGGTCATCGCCTCCTCGCGGTCGTGGGTGACGTGGATCGCGGCGAAGCCGAGCTTGCGTTGGAGAGCCTTGATCTCGCCGCGGAGCTGCAGGCGCACCTTGGCGTCGAGGTTGGAGAGCGGCTCGTCGAGCAGCAGGATCTTCGGCTCGACGGCGAGCGCGCGCCCGAGTGCGACGCGCTGGCGCTGGCCGCCCGAGAGGTCGGTGACCTTGCGCTCGGCGAGGCCGGAAAGATTGAGCATCGCGAGCACGGCCTCGACGCGGCGGCGGATCTCTTCGCGCCCGACGCCGCGCAGCTTGAGTCCATAGCCGATGTTGCCGAGCACCGTCATGTGCGGCCACAGCGCGTAGGACTGGAACACCATGGCGAGGCCGCGCTTCTCGGGCGGCGCCTCGGCGACGTCGGCGCCGAAGAGGCGGATCGCGCCGCCGAGCGCCGTCTGGAAGCCGGCGATAGTGCGCAGCAGCGTGGTCTTGCCGCAACCCGAGGAGCCGAGGATGGCGACGAACTCGCCGGGCGCGACCGCGAGGTCGACATCGTGCAGCACGGCGTTGCCGCCATAGCCGGCGCTCAGCCGCTGAACCTCGATCGCGGGGGCTCGGCCGTTGACCATCACGCTCATTCATTCCTCGTCAGCAATGGCACGAGTCTAGACCGGTTAGGTCGGCACCGAAAGTCGCTGGTGGAGGCCCAGGTCTGCATCCGAGGTTTGCCGCGCCGCAGCGAGGCTCACCCCTCCCGCAGCTCCACGATCAGCGGCTGGTGGTCGGAGGCGCGGCTCGCCTCGACCGGCGCGTGTGCTCAAGTAGCGACCGCTGGCGACGTGCTCTTGTCAAGCAGGTTCGGCTCAGCTCACCGCATTGCCGTGGATCGCGACGCGCGCGGTCTCAGTCGTCGTTGTGGCGAGGTCGGGGCCGTAGGGAGCGTGCCGGATCATGGCGCGGATCGCGCCGTCGCGGGCGCCCGAGATCATGTTTGCGGTGACGAGCACGCTGCCCGCGCTGGGGTCGCCCGTCACCGCGACGCCGATGCGGGCCTGGCGGATCAGGTTTGAGGTGACGACGACCTCGCGCATCCACCTGGTCCAGCCGACGACGATGCCGGCGGTCGGAGCATTCTCGACGACATTGGCGCTGACCACCGCATCCGCCTCGACGGCGATGCCTTCGCCGCGCTTGTCCTCGGGCTCGTGCTCGCGCCGCGCGAGGTTGCGCACGATGTTGCCTTGCACGATCGCCAGGCGGCCGCCCTCGTTGAAGTTGGTCACCGAGATGCCGGCGGCGGCGGTGTCGACGAGGTTGCTCGCGATCAGCGCGCCCTCGAAGCCGAACTCGGCATAGAGTGCCACCTCGCCGAGCCGCGCGCAGCTGTTGGCGACCATCTGGATGTTGGAGGCGGCGTTGCCGCGGATTGCGGTAAAGGCGCAGTCCTCGATGCGGTTCTGGGTGACGAGCACGCCGCCGGCGCGGAACACGTTGATGCCGTTGCCGTTCTGCCCCGATCCGCCGGCCGCCGCCGCAATGCGAGCGATCCGGTTGCCGGAGACGATGGTTCCGTCATCGCCGGCTTTCTCCCGCCACACGAGGATGGCGTTGTTGGCGCAGTCGGTGACGGTGTTGGCGGCGATCTCGAGCCCGGCGGAGTCGAGTGCGAAGATGCCGGACTGGCCGGCGTGGTGGAAGTTGCTCATGTGCAGGCGGCCCGCCGAGCGCACGAGCGAGACGGCGTGGCCGACCGTGTTGCGCACCGTGAGATCACGCAGCGTAAGGCGCGAACAATCCCTGAGCGCGATGAGGCCGCGGCGGTTGAAGTCGGGATAGGCGTGCAGATCACCGTCGAGCACGAGGCCTTCGAGCCAGATGTCGTCGGCGCCTACCCCGGTGATGCCCGTGCCGCCCGCCATCGCACGCAGCACGCTCACTCCCGGCACTCCCACGATGCGGGCCGCGGGCGGCAGCGTCAGCGAGCGGAAGTAGTACGTGCCCGGTGCGATCCAGAGCGGCGATCCGGCCGGCGCGGTCGCATCGATCGCCGCCTGCAGGCGCTGGGTCTGGTCGTGCGACGCATTCGGCTCGAGGCCGAAGTCGGTCGCCGGAACTCCAACGCCGAGCGAGACTGCAGCGGTCCGTACCGGGCTCGCCGCCGATGCCGCTCCGGTCGTCCAGGGTGCGAGGCCGAGCCCGAGGCCCGCGGTCAGTGCCGTTCGCCGTCCGATGTCCATGGCCTGCCTCCGCGTGCGCCTGGCGCACGGGAAGCAGAGGGCGTGCCATTAACCTTGCGCCTCGCCCCCACAGGCGCGCGGCCGAGGCAGGCGGCGATGATCTCCAGGCTGCCGTCGATCGCCTGATCCCAGCCGAGCGGGCAGCCAGGGCGGGATCGCGCGATGCCGCGCCGCTCGTCGACGAGTGTCGCGGGCAGATGCACGAAGCCCGTGCGCATCGCCCGCCCGCCCGTGACGGCGAGCGTGCATGAGCGATAGAGCACCGCGTTGCACAGGTACGTCCCGGCATCGCGCGAGAGCATGGCGGGGAGCGCGCGGGCGCGCAGCCGCTCGACGATCAGTCGCGCCGGCAATCCAACCGCGAGCTCCGCGTCGCCGTGCGGCATCAGGCACGGCTGGCCGGGCGAGGCGCCGCAGGCGTCGGGCATGTCCGCGGTCCGGTTGACCGCGCGCGTCTCGATGACAAAGCCGCGGGCGCGCCTCGAGACGCCGAAGTGGATGGCCAGCACCGGCACGAGACTTCGAACGAGGCGCTCGGCGTGATCGGGTGCCGCCTGCCACTCGGTCGCGAGCACGGCGGCGTGGAACCGGTAGCCCGGGAATGCCGACCGGGCGAGCGCCGCGAGGGTCGGCACCAGCAGCGCGGTCGCGTTGGCCGCGACAGTCGGAAACGGTCCGAAGCCAGTCAGCAGCACGGCGGCGCGCGCGCCTCGATCGGATGCGGATGCCTTGCGCGCCATCGTGGGCTCAATCCTGGGCAGCATCGGCCGGCGCGAGGGCCAGCATCGTGAGCACCTCGCCGACTGCGCGCGTCGGCAGCAGCGTACCGGCCGCGACCGCCGCCTCGAGGCGGGGCAGCTCGCGGGCGATGCGGGGGTCGCCCGACACTGTTGCCAGGAGCCGCTCGGCGAGCATCTCGCGCATCCAGCCGACGGATTGCGCCCGGCGCCGCGCCTCGAGCTCGCCGGTCGCGGCCAATCGCGCACGGTGCTCGGTGATCTGGCTCCAGAGCAGATCGAGGCCGACGTTGTCGCGCCCGGAGATCGTGAGGACGGGTGCCTGCCACGTGCTCGAGCCGGGTGTGAGAATGCCGAGCGCGCTCCGGTATTCGGCGGCGGCGCGGGTGGCGCGGGCGATGTTGTCGCCGTCGGCCTTGTTGACCGCGATCATGTCGGCGATCTCGATGATGCCCTTCTTGAGGCCCTGCAACTCGTCGCCGCCGCCGGCGAGCAGCAGGACGAGGAAGAAGTCGACCATGTCGGCGACCGCTGTCTCCGACTGGCCGACGCCGACCGTCTCGACGATGACCACATCGTAGCCCGCGGCCTCGACCAGCACCATGGTCTCGCGCGTACGCCGCGCGACGCCGCCGAGCGTGCCGGCCGTCGGCGAGGGGCGGATGAACGCACTCGGGCTCTGGGCGAGGCGCGCCATCCGCGTCTTGTCGCCGAGGATCGAGCCGCCGGAGCGCTTGGAGGTCGGGTCGACAGCCAGCACGGCGATGCGGCGGCCGGCGGCAATCAGGTTCATTCCGAGCTGGTCGATGGCCGTCGACTTGCCGACCCCCGGGACGCCGGTGACGCCGATGCGGTGCGCGCGGCCAGAGTCCGGCAGCAGGGACTGCAGCACGTCCTGCGCGAGCGCGCGGTGCTCCGCCCGCGTGCTCTCGACGAGCGTGATCGCGCGCGCGAGCATGGCGCGATCGCCCGCGCGCACGCCGGCGACATAATCGTCGCGGCTGAAGCAGGCGCGGGGCGGTTGCAGGTCAGTCATCGGCGAGGCAGCGGATCATGGCGCGGCGGAGCATGCGAGTGAATCGCGCCCGGCGCAAGGCGGGCCGCGTTGCCACTCACACCGCATTACCGATATTGTTCGCCCAGGGCCCAACAGGCAGGGCCGTCCAGGGGAGGATCACATATATCGTCGTCACGTCATTGCCGGCGTGTTGACCACCGCCGTTGTCGCGCTCGGCGCCGGAACTGTCGCACCGGCGACAGCGCAGGGCTTCACCAAGCCGGTTCGCATCATCGTGCCGTTCGCGCCGGGCGGCACGTCGGACATCCTCGCCAGGCTGGTCGGGCCGAAGCTGCAGGAGGCGATCGGCCAGCCGGTCGTGGTCGAGAACAAGCCGGGCGCCGGCGGCAACATCGGCGCCGACCTCGTCGCCAAGGCCGGCAAGGACGGCCACACGCTGCTGCTCATCGATGCCTCCACGCTCGCCATTTCGCCGTCGCTGATGCCGACGATGACCTACAGCCCGACCAAGGACCTCGCGCCGGTCGGCATGATCCTGTTCGCGCCCTACGTGCTTGCCGCCCACCCGAGCCTGCCGGTGAAGTCGGTCGACGATCTCGTCGCTCATGCCAAGGCCAATCCGGGCAAGGTGATCTTCGCCAATGCCGGCATCGGCGTCGCCAACCACATCGCCGCCCTCCAGCTCACCAAGTCGTGGGGCGTCGACATGAAGCACGTGCCCTACAAGGGCGGTGCCGAGGCCATCAAGGCCACGATCGCCGGCGAAGGCCAGCTCATCCTCAATGGCGCGACCGCGACCGCCGGCTTCGTGGCGCAGGGCCAGCTCAAGGGCCTCGCGGTCTCCGGCGACACGCGCGTCGAGCAGGTGAAGGAGCTGCCGACGTTCAAGGAGTTGAAGCTCGCTGCGACCGACAGCGGCACCTGGCAGGCGCTGCTCACGACCGCCGGCACGCCGCCGGCTACCGTTCAGCGCCTCAACGCCGAGCTGAACAAGGCGCTCGCCGCGCCCGACGTCGCCAAGCGCATCCAGGACATCGGCGGGCAGATTAAGGCTGGCGCGCCTGCGGACGTCGTGAAGTGGCTCGAAGGCAGCACGGCCGCCTACGCCACGATCATCAAGGAGGCCGGAATCAAGCTGCAGTAGCGACGTGCCAGCGGCACGAGGAGGAGGCGAGGCCATGCCCGGCTGAACCGGCCCGAACTCGCGTTCGGCCTGTTCCTGCTCGGTGTCGGGGGGCTGGTGCTCTTCGCCGGCGCGGACCTCGCATCGGGATCAGCCGCCGACATGGGGCCGGGCTGGGTGCCGCGCGCGCTCGCCTGCGCGATCCTCGCGGCCGGTATGGTCCAGCTC
>Ga0209398_1000273_pt1 | contig 34727 bp, 37 predicted proteins | sample AshMeaBigSpring_FD_184125 | JGI IMG/M metagenome (GOLD analysis project Ga0209398, IMG submission 184125) | Groundwater microbial communities from Big Spring, Nevada to study Microbial Dark Matter (Phase II) - Ash Meadows Big Spring (SPAdes)... | ecosystem: Environmental > Aquatic > Deep...
TCAGCCACCCGATCGACATCGAAGCGGACAGCCGGCTGGCGCGCGCGCTGGGGCAAATCCACGAAGTCAACTCGATGCACCACCAGGGGCTGGATCGCATCGGCTACGGGCTGCGCGTGGTCGCCCGCGCCGACGACGGGCTGCCCGAAGCGGTCGAAGCGCCGGCGCTCCCCTACGTCGTCGGCGTGCAATGGCATCCTGAAGAACTGGCCAAGACCGATCAGATGAGCGCCAACCTTTTCTACGACTTCGTGCGCGCTGCAGCCGGGCCGTGGCGCAGCCAGGCGCCGGAAGGATGGGCGCAGCAGTTTCGGGTGGGGTGCGCGGCGGTGGTGAATGGGAACGGGCATCAGCCGGTTGGCAACGCCATCAGCAATGGCGAACTGCAACGCGCATTGATACGTGCTAACTGAGCGGCTTGTGCTTATGGTAGAATGAAAAAACAAGGAAAGCGAGCACGCAAAGAATAGCTCTGCCAGCGACTACCACCATTGTCCTGTTTGCAGATGACGCACCGTCCAAAGTGAAGATGCAAGATGTTGACCCGGCTTAAAGTCTCTGGATTCAAGAACCTTGTCGACGTGGATGTGCGCTTTGGTCGCTTCACTTGCGTGGCTGGGGCGAACGGCACCGGCAAGTCGAACCTGTTCGACGCGATCCAGTTTCTGAGCCGGCTGGCTGATGATACGCTGCTCAACGCTGCGCTTGCCGTGCGCGCCGAAAGCGGACGATCCACCGATTTGCGCCATCTCTTCCGGCGCTATGGTGATCGCTTCGACGATCGGATGACCTTCGAGGTCGAGATGATCGTGCCGCCAGCCGGTATCGATGACCTGGGACAACCCGCCGAGGCATCGATCACCTTCCTGCGCTATCAACTTATCCTGGGCTATCGGGCAGAAGGTCATCTGCCCAATCTCGGTGGTCTGGAGATTCTCCACGAGGAGTTGTCGCACATCAATGTGAGCGATGCTGCCAAAAGCTTGCACTTTCCCCACAAAGTGGCGTGGCGCCGTTCGGTAATCAAGGGACGCCGCGTTGGTGAGTTCATCTCCACGGTTGAGAAAGAGGGGAAACGCATCGTCAAACTGCACCAAGATGGCACCGCAGGACGCCCGCGCGAATACCTGGCCGCAACGTTGCCGCGCACCGTACTCTCATCAGCCAACGCCATCGAAAGCCCGACGACGTTGCTTGCCCGCCGTGAGCTACAGTCCTGGCGTCTGCTGCAACTGGAACCATCCGCCTTGCGCAAGCCAGATGAATTCACAGCCCCGCCGCGCCTCGGCGTCGATGGATCACACATGCCCGCGACACTGAACTACCTGGCGCATACACACCAAAATGGCGCCCCAGCAGCAGACCCCTTGACGGCAAACAGTAGTGCAGTGGACGGAACGACCGCGCCTGTGCTGGACGAGCTGGCGGCGCGTCTCTCCGAGCTTGTCGAGCAGGTGCAAAAAGTACGTGTCGATCGTGATGTTCAGCGACAGTTACTCACGCTGGAACTGACTGATCTGAGCGGCACGCCTTTACCCGCGCGTTCTCTCTCTGACGGCACGCTGCGTTTCCTGGCCCTGGTTGTGCTTTCGCTCGATCCACGCGAAGAGGGTCTCATCTGCTTGGAGGAACCGGAGAATGGCATTCACCCAGAGCGCATTCCGGTCATCCTTCACCTGCTGCAAGAGATTGCTGTCGATGTCGAGAGCGAAGTCGGGACAGATAATCCGCTGCGCCAGGTGATCATCAACACGCACTCGCCCAGCGTCGTCAGCCAGGTTGCCGATGACGCCATCCTGGTCTCGGAATTGCAAGAAGTGATCGTCGATAAACAGCGCGGCCGTGCGGCGCGTTTTCGCTGGCTGCCGGACACCTGGCGCTGTGAGGCGGATCCGATGGCCCCCCCCGTTGCACGCGGCAAGCTGCTTGCATACCTCAATCCAACGGGTGTACATACCTTTGGACAAGACACGGCCAGCGACGCCATGGGCGGTCGCAAGCCGCGCCGCCTGATGGACAGACCTGATTTTCAACCCTATCTGCCGGGCTTTCAGCAACCAGCATGAAGGAATTGACCTTCACACTGGTGACGGATGGCAGCTCAGATGTCGTACTGTTGCCCATGCTTACCTGGCTGCTGCGGGTCAATGGTGTGACGATGGCGCTGCAGCCCGTCTGGGCAGACACACGTCAGGCGCATCTGCCGCACCCGACCACCCTGACCGACAGATTGCGGGTCGCCCTCGATCTTTATCCTTGTGACCTGCTCTTTGTACATCGCGATGCAGAACGCGAGCCGCGCTCACACCGCGTCGCCGAAATCCAACGGGCGTTGGAATTGCTGCCTGCTGCCACGCCACCACCGCAGGCAGTCTGCGTTGTGCCGGTGCGCATGCAGGAAGCATGGCTGCTCTTCGACGAGATGGCGATCAAGTATGCGGCTGGCAATGGTGCGTTTCGCGACAGCCTGGACCTGCCGCCACTCAAGGAGTTGGAGTCGCTGTCCGATCCCAAGACGACGCTCCATAACTCTCTCCGTCGTGCCAGCAACTTGCGCGGACGGCGACTACGCACATTCCCTGTCGGCCAGCGCGCCCGCCGCGTCGCCGAGTTAATCGAGGACTTCTCACCCCTGCGCGCCCTGTCCGCGTTCAGCGCACTGGAGCGCGACGTGCAGGATGTCGTGGTGAAGGCGCGCTGGACAGCTTGAGTGCATCGCTGGTTCAGTACGCAATCAACAGCTGCACGCATAGCTAGAGAAGTCAGTTTCCCTGCACATTTGTTCCATACCCAAGTTGGGATAAACGCGCTGGATCGAGTATAATCATTCAGCTAACGTTGATGGATTTCTCAGGTGCAGGAGCCGTTGGATGGATGACAATTTGGGTTTCCCCCGCGATGAAAATCCTGGCGACGACGCCGACCGCCAGTTGAATGAAACACCCGCGCAACCCGCTGCTTTTGCAGAGGGCAACGGCGCCGAGCTGAACGCTGGCCTGGTGCGCAACGTCCTCATCGAGCAGGAGATGCGCGCCGCGTATCTCGACTACGCCATGAGCGTGATTGTGGCGCGCGCGCTGCCCGACGCCCGCGACGGGCTGAAGCCGGTGCATCGCCGCATCCTCTACGCCATGCACGACATGGGGCTATCCGCCTCCAGTTCCTACAAAAAGAGTGCGCGTATCGTCGGCGAGGTGCTGGGTAAGTATCACCCGCACGGCGACTCGGCCGTCTACGACGCGATGGCGCGCATGGCGCAAGATTTTAGCTTGCGCTACTGCCTGGTCGACGGGCAGGGCAACTTTGGCTCGGTGGACGGCGACAGCCCGGCGGCCATGCGTTACACCGAAGCCCGCCTCTCACGCATCGCCGAGACCATGCTCCAAGACATCGAGATGGATACGGTGGATTGGGGCATGAACTTCGACGATAGCCTGGAGGAGCCGACCGTGCTCCCCGGGATGCTGCCCAACCTGCTTGTCAACGGCACCAGCGGCATCGCCGTCGGCATGGCGACCAACATCCCGCCGCACAACCTGAGCGAGATTGCTGACGCTGTCGTCTTTGTGATCGACAACTGGGAGCACCGTAACGAGATCGGCCTGGAAGAGCTGATGCACTTTGTCAAAGGGCCGGACTTCCCTACCGGCGGCATCATCCTGGGCACGGAGGGCATTAAGCAGGCCTTTGCCACCGGGCGCGGTAAAGTGCTCGTGCGCGCCCAGACCAGCATCGAGGAAATCCGCGGCGGACGCTTTGCCATCATCGTCACCGAGATTCCGTACCAGGTCAACAAATCCACGCTGATCGAACGTATGGCCGAGCTGGTGCGCGAAGACAAGCTCGACATGATCAGTGACATCCGCGACGAGTCCGACCGCACGGGCATGCGCATCGTCATCGAGTTGAAGCGCAACGCGGCGCCCAAGAAGGCGCGCAACCGGCTCTTCAAGCACACGCAGCTCCAGACCTCCTTTGGCGTCAACACGCTGGCGTTGGTCGGCGGCGAGCCGGTGACGCTAGGGCTGCGCCGCGCCCTGGTCGTCTACATCGAACATCGCTTCGAGGTGCTGACGCGGCGCACGCAATTCCAGCTTGCCAAAGCGCGCGAGCGCGCCCACATCCTGGAAGGGCTGCGCATCGCACTGGAATTCCTCGACGAAGTGATCGCCGTGATTCGCCACAGCGAGAGCGCCGAGGCCGCCCGCACTTCGCTGATGGAGCGCTTCGGGCTGTCGCAGGTGCAGGCGCAGGCGATCCTGGATTTGCAGTTGCGCCGCCTGGCTGCGCTCGAACGCCAGAAGATCGAGGATGAGTACCAGGAAATCCTGGCGCGCATCAGCTATTACCTGGAGCTACTCGGCAACCCCGACAAACTGCGCGGGTTGATCCGCGCCGACATCATCATGCTCAAGGAAAAGTATGGCGACCCGCGACGCACGATGATCGTCGGTGAGGCCAGCGGCGACTTCAGCGAGGAAGACCTGATCGCCCAGGACAACGTGCTGATCAGCTACAGCGCCGGCGCCTACATCAAGCGCATGAGCAGCGATGTCTTCCGCGCGCAGAATCGCGGCGGGCGCGGCATCAAAGGCATGAGCACACGCAGCGAGGATGAGGTCGCCGACCTGCTCTTTGCGCGCACGCTCGACTACATCCTTTTCTTCACGAACAAGGGGCGCGTCTACGCCAGCCGCGTCTACGAACTGCCCGAAGGCAGTCGCACCGCACGCGGAATGCACATTGCCAACGTGCTCAACCTGCAGCCCGACGAGACAGTGACAACGATGCTCGTCGTGCCCGACTTCGAGCATGCCGACTACATCACGCTCCTCACGCGCCAGGGGCGCATCAAACGCATGGAACTGAACGTCTTCGCCAACATCCGCTCGATCGGGCTGAATGCGATGAACCTGGACGAGGGCGACTCGCTCGACTGGGCGCGACTCACGCGCGGCAATGAAGATTTCATCGTTGTGACGCGACGGGGGCGGGCGCTGCGCTTTAGCGAGGACGACGTGCGCCCGATGGGGCGCGCCGCCGCCGGCGTGATGGCGGTCCGGCTGCACGGAGCCGACGACGAGGTGGTCGGCTTTGATGTCGTCAAGCCGCACGCCGAGCTGCTGGTCGTGCATGTACACGGTTACGGCAAACGCACGCCGCTGGCCGAGTACACGGCGCACAGCCGCTTCACACAAGGCAACTGGGCCACCGACCACACGCGGCTGGAGGAAGTCGGGCCGATTGTGGCGGCGCGCGTCGTCGAGCCAGACGACCAGATCACGGTGATGACCGCCAACGGCATTGTGCTGCGCACCAAAGTTGACGGCATCCGCACGGCAGGGCGCATGACGCGCGGCGTGCGCGTGGTGAACCTGGGCGAAGGCGACAGCGTGGCCGCGGTGGCGGTGATGACACACGCTGACCTGAATCGCGGCGTCGATGACGGCGGCGAAACCGGCGCTGACCTGGCGCTCAACGGCGGCGGCGTTGGCAACGCCGAAAGCGGCGCTAACGACCACGACCTCGAGGATGATTCCGGTGCGTCCGAGTTTGAGGAAGTCGTCTTGACGGAGACTGAAAGTTAATCACCCGATTGGGCAGTTGTGAGCGGCGCGCGTACGTATTCGCCCCTCGCAACTCGCCCCACGCCACACTCACCTATGCCAACCACCCTTTCCGGTCTGCAAAAACCCGGCTACCAGTGGGCTTACATTGCCGACAGCGAACCGGCGGCCATCGCCGAGACGCTGGTCGCGTTTGCCAACAGTGACGGCGGCTGGCTGGTGTTGGGCGTCGATGGCGAGGGTGTGTTGGGCGCGCTGCGCACCGACGATGAAATGGCTGACGCCGTGCGCGCTGCCGAACGCCTGTGCCGCCCGCCCGTGCGCACGGTTGATTGGCAGCAGCGCGAAGTGAGCGGCGGCGCAGTGGCGGTGATTCGCGTCGAACGCAGCGGCGATCTACACACCCTGGAAGATGGCCGCGTCCTCCTCCGTAGAGGCGTCGAAAATACGCCGGCGGCGGGCGACGAGATTGAGCGGCTGCTGGCAAGCCGGCCCGTCGGTGACTTCGAGTTGCAGCCCGTGCCTGGCGCCACGCGTGAAGACCTCGACGAGGACATCATCGACGAATACCTGGAGCGCCGTCAGAAACGCAACCCCCGTCAGAGCATCCTGCCCAAAGACAAGCTTTTGCAGCAGATTGGCGCGCTGACAGATGACCGCATGCCGACGGTGACGGGTTTGCTGCTCTTTGGCAAGGAGCCGCAGTTGTTCATGCCCCAAAGCCGAACAGTCTTTGTAAAGTTTGCCGACACGCAGCCGCGCGGTCCTGAGGGGGCGTTGGGATACGGACGCCGCGAGGAGTTCACCGGCGCGCTGCCGCTGATCATCGATCGGGCGTGGCGCGTGATCTGGGAAGAGATGGACAAGCAGGCGGTGGTCAAAGGCTTGCAACGTCAGGAGCAGACCGAGTATCCCTCGACTGCCGTGCGCGAAGCGCTGGTTAACGCTGTTGCGCATCGCGACTATCGCATCACCGGGCGCGGCATCGAGATTCGCATGTACAGTGACCGTATGGAGATCACAAGTCCAGGCGGGCTGCCGGCGCACATCACACTGGAAAACCTAGTCGAGGAGCACTACAGCCGCAACCCGCGCCTGGTCAATGGTCTTTACCAGTGGGGCTACATCGAGGAGTTGGGGCTGGGCATTGACCGTATGCTCGAGGATATGGGCAAGGCTGGCCACCCGCCACCCAAATTTGAGTGCCCCGGTCATCGCTTCACGGTGATTTTATACAACCTGCGCAACCAGGCGCGCCCCCTGCAGCCCTGGGAAAATAGCATGAATGAGCGTCAGCACAAGGCGCTTCAGTTTGTGCAGGAGCACGGCGGCATCACCAACGGCGACTATCGCCAACTCTGCCCGCACGTCGGCGCCGAGACGCTGCGTCTCGACCTGGCCGACATGGTCACGCGCGGCATTTTGCTCAAAATCGGCGACAAGCGCGGCACGCGCTATATCCTGAAATAATCCCAACTTATCCCAATTGGGAAATTTTGGAATAGCCAAATCCGGGTGAAGATGCACCCGGATTTGGGATATTGGGGATACGGCTTGGGATAATTGGGAAAAGGTTGGGATTGCTAGAAAGCAAGTTTCTTGGCGGCGCGTTCGGGCAATGCTATAATTCGTTCGTTGTGCGGCTGGCGAGTGTTCTGCCAATAAGCACATTACGATTTTAGCATAGGCGCCTGTTTTGAAAAGACTAAGTGTGGGTAATGCATGACTGAATCGACCAAACCGGCTGAGGATATCTATTCGCTACAACCCGATGCCACAGCAGCAGAATCGCTGCGCCTGGAGAGCGCCGAGGCGGAAGCCGAAGCGGCGATCAAACCCCAAGAGCCAGCCTACGGGTGGGTCATGGTGCGCGAACTGGCCGAGACGGTCGTGCTGTCGCTGGTCATCTTTCTGTTGATCCGGCAAGTGGTGCAGAACTATCGCATCGAAAATCATTCGATGGAGCCGAACTTTTATGAAGGTCAGTTCGTGCTCGTCAACAAGGTGGCCTACTGGCTGGGGGAACCCACGCGCGGCGATGTCGTCGTCTTTCACAACCCGCGCAATACGAATGAGGATTACATCAAGCGCATCGTCGGTGTTCCGGGCGACACGGTCGAAGTGCGCGACCAGACGGTTTTCATCAACGGCCAGCCGTTGCCGGAGGATTTCCCGCACAATCCTATGCCGCCGGGTGAGTATATTGGGCCAATCGTCGTGGGCGATAATCAGCTTTTCGTGATGGGCGACAATCGCCCTAACTCCAGTGACAGCCGCGTCTTTGGGCCAATCGAACAAGACCTGGTTGTTGGGCAGGCGTGGCTGCGCATCTGGCCGCTCACGGAGTTTGGCATCGTACAGCATGAAGATCTGGCGCCGGCCGGCGTCTTGAGCGAGTGACGGCGAAAGGAAGGGCACCCATGACACTTGAGGAACGAATTGCGGCAGCCTGGGCGCGGGTGCAGGTCGAAGCACCAATTGTGGAGATTGCGCCAGCCGCGCTGACAGCAGAACAACTGGCGGCGCTCATCGATCACACCTTGCTGAAACCCGAAGCGGGCGAAGAACAGATTCGTACACACATTGCGGAAGCAATCGAGTTTGGCTTTGCGGCGGTCTGCGTCAACCCAATCTGGACGCCACTCTGCGCCGAGCTGCTGGCAGAGAGTAAGGTCAAGACATGCACCGTCGTCGGCTTCCCGCTGGGCGCCACGCTGCCGTTGATCAAGGTCTACGAAGTCGAGGCGGTGGCGGCGCTGGGCGCCGACGAGGTGGACATGGTGTTGGCAGTCGGACGGCTGCGCGACGGCGACTATCATCTCGTCTATCGTGATATTGCCGAGGTCGCCGACGCCGCGCACGAGCACGACTTGATCCTCAAGGTCATCCTGGAGACCGGGCTGCTGACCGACGAGCAGAAAGTGGCTGCGTGTGTGATTGCGCAGGAAGCCGGCGCTGATTTTGTCAAGACCGCCACCGGCTTCAGCGGCGGTGGCGCCACCGTCGCCGACATTGCGCTGATGCGGCGCACGGTTGGGCCGGTGATGGGCGTCAAGGCCGCTGGGGGCGTACGCACGGCTAGCGATGCGTTGAAGATGGTGGCGGCTGGCGCTACGCGCATCGGCACCAGCGGTGGAGTGGGCATCCTGCGCGATCTGCGTGGCGCTGGACACTCGACGACGGTGCAGAGCGAGGGCTATTGATGTCCGAGCGCGTTTCGGATTTTGCGTTGATCATCGGGCACGTGTGGCGCTGCACTAGCTGTCGTGACGCGTTGCTGGAGAACCCTGCTGCGGTGTGGGTTGGCTACAAGCTGACGGAAACGCAGCGTGAGTGCTTCACCAACCTGAGCGCGGACGACTTTCACACCATGATGCATCTTGCCGAAGTCACGGGATTGACCACGCGCGAGATCGACGCCGCCATCGACCACCCGCGCGCCCGCTTGCGCCATCTGGGCAGCGTCAAGGGTGAACTGCGATCTGGCCTGAGCTGGTAGGCGATGGGGGTGAAGTAAGGTGAACCAGATTATCCCTGGCTTGTGGGCAATCGATGAGATCGGCGGCATCGTCAACTGCTTTCTCTGGGAGTGGAGCGGCGGCTTGACGCTGATCGATACAGGGATGCCAGCATCGGCGCACACGATCCTCGATGCGCTGGCGGCGAAGGGTCACGCGCTCCACAATGTGCGGCGCATCATCGTCACGCACGGTGATGTGGATCATGCCGGGAGCGCCGCCAAGCTCAAGCGCGCAACAGGGGCGGTGGTGGGGTGTCACTCGGTGGAGAAGGTGCTGCTGGAACACCCAGATAAGCGCGTGCCGGCCGCGTTGCTCTATCGTCCCATCTTTGCCTTGCTCCGCCTATTGCCGCAGTTCACCGTACTCCCTGTTACGCCAGACGAACTGTATGTGGATGGTCAGCAGACCCCCGAAGGCTTCATTGTCGTCCATACGCCAGGGCACACACCCGGCCACATCTCGCTGCTGCACCGTGAGAAGCGCGTGCTCATCGTGGGTGACGCGCTCAACAATCGGGGGGGGAAACTCCAGTTGCCACCGCCGATCTTCACGCCAGATATGACCAATGCACAGCGCAGCGCCTGGAAGCTGGCGAAGAAGTATGGTGAGGATTTCGACGTGATGGTGTTTGGACACGGTGCGCCGATCCTGCAAAATGGGGGGCGTAAGGTACAGTCGTTAGTGACGCAGCTTTTCGCTACTGCAGTGTGAGGGGTGGCCCCAACAACAGCACGGCTTTGCGGTGTAGGTAACACACAATGCCTTCATCGCAGTGTCAACCGGTTGCGGCGGTTTGACGAACACGCGCTGCGCCAGCATAATGTGTTTGTCCAGTAATGTAGATAACAAAATTCGCTCTGTTGGTTTGCGGCGACCTGACCTTCTGCCGGGTCTGTACATAGTTCAAAGGGTGGTTGGCGTGATTAATATTCTCGCTGTCGATGACGGTGGCGTGCTCGACGCGGCTATCCTCGCCAGGTTTAGCCCGGAGTCCTTTCACTGGGACTTTGTTGCAGATGTAGCCGTGGTGCAGCATGTGCTTCAATCGGTCAGATTTGACCTTCTACTGCTTTCAACCCATCTGGATCATCGCGATTTCTGTCGAAGATTGCGCGCCGATCCACTGACAGCGACGCTGCCGATCGTGACGCTTAGCCGGTGCGACGACCTGGAGGAGAAGTTGCGTTACTATCAGATGGGTACAGACGATTTCCTGACGCTTCCATTTGATGGCAGAGAACTTGTTGCGCGTATCCATGCCGTGTTGCGACGCGCCCAACGCCGGAGCCAATTACCTGCCGTCCTATCTGCTGCTGGCGGGTTGCTCGAACTGGATATTCAGCGAAAAACGGTAAATATCAATTCTGTCGAAGTGCATTTGACGCGTCTTGAATACTTGCTGCTCCATCACCTGATCCGGTTGGCAGGCAATTATGTCTCTACCGAGGAACTACTTGAGGCGGTCTGGGGATACACGGGAGGAACCGGCGATCCTGCGCTGGTGCGCGCGCAAATCAAAAACTTGCGACGGAAACTCCAGACGGTCGATCACACGATGCAGTGGCTGCGATCAATGCCTGGGCTGGGTTACCAGATCGCGGCGTAGCGCTGTCGATGTCATTGCAGGGCAAGGGAGGTTGGTGTGGTCTCGCCATTTTCCAAAGGTGATTTCGAGCGGCTGTTTGCCGGTCTTTTTAACACAACGCGCGCCTCCGTGCTGATCATCGATCGCCGTCTGCATGTTCTGGCGGCGAATCGCAATTTCCTGGTCAAAAGCCGACGTGTGGAGGAGGATACTGTCGGCGCGCGCCTTGAAGACGTCTTCCCCTCCGTGCTGCTGAACTATATTGGTCTGGCGGAAAAGGTGCGGACAGCGTTCAAAGACCCGACCTTCTCAAGCGAAGGTCAGATGACCTATCGCGCGCCGAGTGTGCCGCTGCGCATCTACTACTATCTCCTGGCGCCGATCAGTGATCAGTATGGGGTCACGACGTATGTGATGTTGCTCATGTACGACATCACCGAAGAACAGCGTTTGAGCGGTGAGGTGCAGCGCGCCGAGCGACACCTTGCAAGCGTGGTGCAAAGCGCAGGTGATTTGGTGGTTTCGCTCGATCCCGACGAACGTATTCTTAGTTGGAATCCGGCGGCGGAGCGCATTTCACACTACGCCTGGGACGAGATCATCCATCGCCCCTTGAGCAGCCTGTGCAGCGAAGATGGTCAGGAGACGATGCGACGCGCCGTTAGCTGGCTGGCGCGCGGCGGCACGCCAGAGAACCTCGAAGCCGATCTGATCACAAAGAACGGTCAACGGGTGCCGGTGCAGTGGGCGCTTTCGGGAATGCAGGGGGAGGGAGGCGCCGTCGCCGCTATCGTGGGCGTCGGGCGCGACCTGACACTGCGGCGCCAGCTTGAGGCGCAGTTGATTCAATCCGCCAAGATGACATCGCTTGGTGTGATGGCGGGCGGCATTGCGCATGAAATTCGGAACCCGCTTGGCATCTGCTCCGCCGCAGCGCAGCTGATGCTGGAGGTGCCGGATGATCGCGATCTGCAGCACGAGTGTGCGCACCGTATCCACGAGAACATCAAACGCGCGGCGCTTGTCATCGAAAATTTGCTCAAGTTCGCCCGCCCGCCCGAAGAACAGTACTTGCCTGTCGACCTGAATCACATCCTCGAGGAATCGCTGGCATTGATTGCCAATCAGGCGCGTAACCAACACATTCGGCTGCATTTCAACCCGAACCTCCACGCGCCCAGTGTCATGGCGAATAGTAGCCTGCTGCAACAGGTCTTCACAAACCTGCTGCTGAATGCCTGTCACGCCATGCCAGACGGGGGGGAGTTGGAAGTTAAGCTGACACTGAATGGAGACTGGATGGTGGTCAGGTTTAGCGACACGGGTCACGGCATCAAATCCGAAGACCTCACCAAGATTTTTGACCCATTTTTTACTACGCGCCCTGTCGGTCAGGGTACAGGGTTGGGGTTGCCAGTCAGCTACAGCATCATTCAACAGCATGGTGGAAGGATCGATGTGGAGAGCATGGCTGGAAAGGGCAGCACGTTTATCGTGCATTTACCGGTCCGTCAATCTGGAGTAATGCATGACTTCCTCCAAACAAATCATCATAATTGATGACGAAACCGATATGTGTTGGGTGCTAGATCGCTTGCTGCGTCATCGAGGCTATGAAGTTGCGACTGCCACGACCGGTGAATGCGGTCTGGCATTACTGCAACACCGTTCTGCACAGCTTGCCATCATTGATTGCAAGCTCCCTGACACTGACGGTCTGGATGTCGCCGACGAGGTGATCAAACTGTATCCCGGTATGTCGCTGATTCTAATCTCGGGTTTTCCATTTGCAGAAGAAAGCGAACTGCGGGAGCGCGTCCTGAGCCTCAATGCCCATTTCCTCGCCAAACCGTTTGAAGTTGCTGACCTCGGCGCCCTGGTCGAGCAAATTATGTCAGCGCAGTCCAGTGGTGCGTACACAACCTGATGCGAGTAATTCAGCCATGAACACTAAGATCCATCTGGTTGACGATGAACCCGTACTACTATGGATCGTGAAGGAATATCTTGAGGCGCATGGCTTCACCGTTGCCACCGACACCGACCCACACGCAGCAATCCTGCATATGCAGCGAACCGTGCCTGACCTGGCTGTGCTGGATGTGCTGATGCCCGGCATGGATGGGTTCAGCCTGTTTGAGCGAATGCGTGAGGTTCCGACACTGGCGCAAATTCCAGTTATTTTCTTGACCGCTTTTAGCGGACTTCCAGCCCGGCTGAAAGGATTTCAGATCGGTGCTGAAGATTACGTATGTAAACCCTTCGAGGTGAGTGAACTGGAAGCACGCATTAAGGCAATCCTGTGGCGTACTGCCAGCACTGACCCTGCTGGCGCACCATTTCTGGACAAGGTGCGGAATACGCTTGTTGTAGGAGGGGCTGAAGTCTACCTCACACAAACTGAAGCATCTCTGGTTGCGTATTTTCTTGCAAGGCAGAATACGCTGATCACGACAGAAGAACTGCTGCATCACGCATTGGGGTATGCCGACAACACAGGCAGCCCTGCAACCATTCGCTATCACATTCGCAACCTGCGCAAAAAGTTGATGCAGGCGAATCTGAAGCCATTTCGCCTGGAAACAATTGGTAGGTCTGGCTATCTTCTCGCCATTTCCCCGCTTGGCTGAGGGTAAACTCCGCACGTTGCAAGCCTCTGGACGAACGCGTTGTCACTGAGGTGTGATCCGCCTTTGCGACATAGACATCTGACTAAACCATGCGGCAATTGACCTAGGTCGCTTACGACAGCGTTTGTCTTTTTTTACGCATCCTTTACGTTGTATTCACTCATTGTCAGGTTACTCCGTGATAAACTGAACAGCGACTGATCCGGATTAACTCTGTAACCAGCTGGTATACGAATTCTCACAAGCTATCTATCAGTTCGAAAGGGAGGCAACGAATGGCAGTCGAAAAGGCGATTGGCTCGACCAGCCTGGCCGAAGTTATTGATCGCATCTTGGACAAGGGCATTGTGGTGGACGCATGGGTGCGTGTGAGTTTGGTTGGTATCGAGATTCTGGCGTTGGAAGCCCGTGCTGTCGTGGCGTCTGTGGAAACCTATCTGAAGTATGCCGAGGCGATTGGCCTCACGGCGACCGCGGCTGCGCCGGCATAAGTGTTGGGGCCGATGAGCGCCGAGCGACTCGCAGGTGTAGACTTGCAGCCCCGGCTATCGTTCTCGGTCTGAAGCACACCCAGAACCACCTCGAAAGGAGGTGAATGCGGATGGATCGTGTTGAAGAAATGCGTGCCTTTGTGGCCGAACTGACGACCAATCACGATAATCGCAGCCAGTCGCTGCATGATTTGTCGGCGGAAGTGCAGACAACCCTTCAGACTTTCCAGGCCAACCGTAAAGCTACCGCTGCCGAGACGCAAGCGATGCTAGATAAGGCTCGCAATGAGCGTTCTGATGCAGTGGCGTCGATTCAAGCGCAGACCCAGGCGTTCATCATCGATGTGAACAATGCCCGCCAAGCAATGTCGGCTGAGATGTTTGACTCCCTGCGGGTCGCGCATGATCAGTTGTCGGGTAGTGTCGCTGAGATGCTTGCGCAGTTTGGAACTGATCGCAAGGCGATGTCGGAGGCGCAGCAGGCGGCGCTTGCTGCGGCAAGAGCAGAACGTCAAGCGCAAGTTACCGCTATCCAGGCCGACGCCCAGGCGACTATGCAGCGCATCGCTAATGAACGTGAAGCGATGGCAGTGGCGCTGAATCAAGACTTGGCTGAGAGCCGGGCGCAACGCGAAGCTACCGTAACAAGCATTCTTGCGGATTTTCAGGCGATGCTCGAACACATTGCCATGAACAATCGCAATGCGGCTGAAGAATTGCGGAGTTTCCTTAGCAAAGACAGCGCCGAACGGCATCAAGCAGTTGCGGACATGATGGAGGGTATCGCCGCGGATCGGCAGGCAATGTCGCAAGCTCAGGCGGCGCGCTTGAATGATTTCAAGGCCGCAATGACCGCTGAGGTAAATGCCACCATCGGTGGTTTTGCTAAGGAGCGGATTGCACTGAATGAGAGTCTGCGTGAGATGGGCGACATATGGCGTGAATTTGCTGTTGCCATGCGCAGCACACCTCAGCCACAATCAGTTGCTACGACCGAACCCGTTGTTGAGGCCGAAGAAGCAGAGGACTCTGACAGCAGTGACATCGAGCATGAGATCCTGGAGTACCTTACCACAAAGCCAGAGGGCGCTAAGTTGGTGGAAATGGAGCCGGTGTTTGGTCTCTCCCGACCAGTAATTGGGCGTCATTTGCGTATGTTGGTGGATGTTGGCAAGGTGATCAAGGACCCAGATACTCTGGTGTATAAGTTAGCCTAGTAGTTCATCAATGCGTTTTATTGTTTTTTCACAGTTTAAGCCTAGAGGAGGCAAATACTATGGCAGTCGAGAAAGCCATTGGCTCAACCAGCCTTGCGGAAGTCATTGATCGCATCCTGGACAAGGGTATTGTGGTCGATGCGTGGGTTCGCGTCTCTGTGGTCGGTATCGAGATCCTGGCGTTGGAAGCCCGCGCCGTGGTCGCCTCGGTTGAGACCTACTTGAAGTATGCTGAGGCCATCGGCCTGACGGCAACCGCTGCCGCCCCGGCATAAGCTAACGTCAGGCAGCAATGGCAACCCGCAGCGAACCCATCAGGCATGACTTAGTAGCCTTGGTGATTCGGTGACAGGTTGTAAACGCTAATGGATGTGGGCGCCTTCCTCCAGGCGCCTGCATCTCCACACTCTTTCAGGCACAAAAATTGACCGGCGAGCGTCTCAACAATTTTTGTTCTAGTTTGTATCTGCTAGATTTTCTTACAGGATATCAGGGTTTTGGGTACATCCAGCGATTGCTACAAGTACTGAACCATGCAAATCGGAATTCGTCGCGTACGGTCAGCTGGTCGCGCAAGCGGCAGCATCGAAATCACACTTCCACCTGAGTTGACTCCGCTGGAAGGTATTGTGTGCTCGATCATGATTCGCGATGGCGCCCGCCCAGAGATCGTATTGAAACCGGAACTGTCGCCGTCAGTGCTGCTCTTTACGCGTGTCTGGAGCCGCCTGCGCGCTCTGTTGGCAACGGCAGGCGAGATCGGCGACTTTCCCGCCGCCGAGGTCGATGTGAGCTTGTTGCCGCCCGTCTCTGCTGGCACCAATGGGGGCAGCGGGCGCCCAATATTGGTTTATGCCTACGCACTGCTGGTTGGGCAGGCGCTCATTGTACGGTGGCCGATTTCATCAGCAGAGTTTATTGTGCAATTCCCACCAGATAGCCTTGCTGACTCTGTACAAAGGGCGCTTGTGGGCATGGTGTATCCACTTGCCACTGTTGCCGGTTTGCGTCTTGGTCTGGTCGGCGAAGTCGCTGGGTTGTTTGGACATGTGATTGCATTGTTGACGTTGCCATCTGCCCCAGACTCAGCCGGCGTCGATATGCTAGACGGCGTTGCTCCCGCTGTGGATGGACGGTTTGCGCTGGCATGGTCGCAGCATATTTGGCTAGAGAGTAGTGGTCACAGCACCTTCCCCTTGAACGTTTTTTCCGCACAAGCAAACGACGTGCAGAGCCAGGCGGCGTTGCTGCGAATTGTCAGTCAATTTCGGGATTGGCAGGAACATCCTGAGCGCAGACAGGCTGCGCGCATCGCATGGCTTGATCAGATTCCTGATTGGTTTTCGGGCGTCTCACGCCCGCTATCGAGGCTTTAATTGTTCAATCAGATTTTGGAGGCAATATTGCTATGACGCAACAGGCACCTACCGCACCCCCCCAAATTTTGCGACCGCAGGCCACCACCACCTTTGTTGAGACCCCCTTTGTTCGTGAGTTGACCGAGCGGTCGCTGGCGTACATCAGTGCCGGGTTTCCCGTGCATTTCCGTGGCCCAGCCGGTAGCGGCAAGACGACGCTTGCTTTACATGTCGCCAGTCAGCTTGGCCGCCCGCTGATGCTGATGACAGGTGATGACGAGTTCAACACCTCGGACCTCGTCGGCAAGGAGCGCGGCTTTCGACGCCGGCGCGTCGTCGATAATTTTGTGCATTCTGTGTTGAAGACCGAGGAAAACATGACGCAGCAGTGGGTCAGCAACCGGCTCACAGTGGCGTGTCAGGAAGGTTTCACCCTGGTCTACGACGAGTTTACACGCTCCCGCCCTGAAGCCAACAACGTACTGCTGTCAGTGCTGGAGGAGCGTCTACTCGTATTGCCTTCGACGCCCAACAAGAATGGCTATGTGCGCGTGCATTCCGACTTCCGCGCCATCTTCACCAGCAACCCCGAGGACTATGTCGGCGTACACAAGAGCCAGGACGCTCTACTCGACCGCATGATCACTATAGACCTGGAGTATTTTGACCGTGACACCGAGGTGGCGATCACCTCCGCACGCTCGCGTCTGCCCTTTGCCTATGCCTCGCGCATTGTTGACCTGGTGCGTGGCTTCCGCGCCTCTGGGCAATATGAGATTAAGCCCACTGTGCGCAAGTGTCTCATGATCGGCAAGGTGATGTCGATTCGTGGCGCGCTCCCCGCTGCCAATGACCCAATTTTCCGCCAGATTTGTCTGGATGTGTTGGGCACCGAACCGATGTTTAGTGACGACCCCGCCGTGCGCAGCAGCCAGCAGCGCCGCACAATCGAGTCGCTTATCGAGGAATTCTGCGTCCCAGAGACCCTGCCCAGCCCTGAGGAGATCATTGCCGAAGACGAGGTCGAGAGCACCCTTGTCGCCGATGGCGTGGTCAACCCAGAGATCACCGTCACCGAGACGCTTGGCGATGTGCAGGTGATGGGCGATCTGCGCCTGGTCGAGAGCCTCAACGGAGCATGACCGATGCTGTTCACACTTGAAGGAGAGACAACATGACGAAAGCGCCACGTCCAAAGAGTATGCGGAATGCGCGCGGGATGCGCGATGTTTCCGCCGCCACCGCTGGCCCCGCCGATGAGCAAACCCTCCACATCGAGATGCATCGCCTGCTGACTGAGAAGGCGCGGCTGGAGCGCGAATTGCAAATGTGGATGGCAAACGTCGATCGCATCAAGACGCGCATGGCGGAACTGGATTCGCAGTTGACCCAGGTGCGATCTGCGGCGAATGAGATGGCAGCGCGCGCCACTGCGGACGCAAAGTCCAAGGGCGCCGACTGGGATGAGGTGCCCTTCACTTACGGCGGCAGTTGACATCGCGCCGCAGCTTATTGTGTGACTACACAAGACTACACAGAGAATCGTGACCATCATTTAACGGTGAGGAATTAACCATGGCTGAGGAAAAGAAAGACAAACCCGCCTTTGAGGGCAGCATCAACATCGATCTGGGCTTTGGCAATCTGTTCAAAGGGCTGGGCAACTTCCTGGACGTTGTGTCCGAGCTAGTCGAAAAAGCTGAGGAAGTCCAGGAACGCACCGGCGAGTTCACGGCCGGGACCACCGCCAAGGGCGAACCGATGCGCGGCGTCTACGGCATCCGCGTCAGCACGCTTGCCAAAGGCGGTGCGCCGAAGGTGGACACCTTTGGCAACATCCGCACTACGGAGAAAGGCCCCATCGTCGACGAGCGCCGCGAGCCGATCGTTGACATCTTCGACGAGGACGGCGCTGTGCTTCTCGTGGCGGAACTGCCCGGCGTTGCAGATGGCGACATCGAAATCACCGTCGAGGGCGACATCTTGACGTTGACTACGACCGGCAAACGGCGCTACGCCAAGGAGATTCTGCTGCCTGCGGCTGTGGATGCTGCCACGCTCCAGAAAGCCTACGCTAACGGCATTCTAGAGGTGCGCGCCCAAAAGGCATAGGCCATGAGCCAGTTTGAGGAAGCAGTCGCCCACACCATCAAACATTTTGCGCTGCATCGAAGCGATGGGCTGGAGTGGCGCGTTATCTCTGATGTCGAGGGCGGTGTCATCGCGCTCACGGCTGTGGAGGAGGCGGTGCTCCAGCGCTTTGTAGCGCTGCCCGGCTGGCCGCACACCGTAGTCACCTTCTTCGTGCTGCAAGATTTGTCTGCACTCCAGCGACAGCTTGCGGCGCGTGCGGCTGGCGCGATGAACTTGCCGCCCGGCGGCATCACTGGGCTTGGTCAACGCCCGGTTATCAATCTCTATGATCTTGCGAATCCGGAGGCGTGCCACATCTTTGTCAACTTCACTGCGATGCAGCAGGCTGGTTACTGGGGTGACGCCCTGGCCGAGACCGCGCTACTGGCGCACGAACACGCCCACCCGCTGGCCGAAAACGCAACTGTACAGTCATCTCGACAGGTGACGCTGACCACCACACTGACCAGTCAATCCCCGCTCAGTACACAGGCGAATGCAAGCTGGCTGGCGCGCCTTCAGGCAGTAGTGCAAGGTATCTGCGAACGCCTGTGCAGCTACGCCCCGCGCGAGTTATTCACCAACAGCTGCGTCATCACGGCGGGCTTTGCCGAGGCGCTCTGCCACCTCAATCACGTTACCATTGCGCGGGCGGCGCTGGCCTTACCGGGGCGGCAGGCGCTGGTGGCTGGTCTACGCGCTGAAGACACGCTGACCCCTGCCGGCGCCAACGCATTTTTAGTGTTGGCCGACTTGCAGGCACAGTTGGAAATGGCCTTCGAGGTGGCGGCGTTCCAGCGCACCGGCGCGACGACCTGCGCCGCCGAGTTGGAGCAGCTACTACAGACGCAGGTGTTTCCCGGCTTGTCGGCAGAGGTCGGGCAGCACTTCCCGGCGTTGACCCAAGCCTACGCCACAGTATCGGCTGATCTGTCCCCCACACAGTTCATTCACTTTGCACATTCGATTCTAGATATCATCGCCGCAGCGCTTGCCCCCTCTGGCATTTTCCTACACGGCGACATCTCCCTGGCAACAGGGAAGGAAGGGTAACCGGTTTCTACCGATGACAGTACGCGAACCTGTAGTGACCGAGATTACGCTGCGCGTCGCTGAGGCGCTTTCCAAAGATGTTGGGCGCGGTCTGGCGCGCATTGATCCCGCCGACCTCGAACGTCTCGGCGTGACGATCGGCGACATCGTCGAAGTGCGCGGCAAACGCAGCACCGCCGCGCGCATCATGCCCGCGTTCATGGATCAGCGCGGCAAAAGTCTCGTTCAGGTCGACGGCATCGTGCGTGAAAACGCTCAGGCCGGCCTCGATGAAACGGTTGTGCTGCGCAAACTAGCGGCGCCGCCGGCGCGCACTGTTGCCCTGGCGCCGTTGGGCCGCGTGGCGACGCGCACCGGCGCCGGCCATGCCGACTACATCGCGCGCCTGCTGGAGGGGCGCCCCATCACCGTCGGTGACCGCGTGCGCATCGACCTACTCGGCACCCAGGCGCAGGAATACCAGATCGCCGACACCCAGCCGCAGGGCGTTGTTGTGGTGCAGCCGGCGACGCAAGTGCGGATTCAGGGCGCACCGGGCAGCCAGAAACCAGTCGACCGCATGGCGATCTCCTACGAGGACATCGGCGGGCTGGAACGCGAGATTCAGCGTATCCGTGAGATGATTGAGTTACCGCTGCGTTACCCCGAAGTCTTTGAACGGCTGGGCATCGAGGCGCCCAAGGGTGTGCTGCTCTACGGTCCGCCCGGCACCGGCAAGACACTCATCGCCCGCGCCGTCGCCTACGAGACCAACGCCAACTTTGTCCACGTCAACGGCCCAGAGGTCATCCACAAATTCTACGGCGAATCCGAACAACATCTGCGCGCCATTTTTGAGCAAGCGGGCAAGAAGGCGCCCAGCATCATCTTCCTCGACGAACTGGACGCCATCGCTCCTAAGCGCGAGAACACACAGGGCGAGGTCGAGAAGCGTGTCGTGGCGCAGTTGTTGGCGCTGATGGACGGCCTCAAGGATCGCGGTCAGGTGATCGTGATCGGCGCCACCAACATCCCGAACACGCTCGACCCCGCGCTGCGCCGCCCTGGCCGCTTCGATCGCGAGATTCCCATCGGCATTCCCGACCGCAACGGGCGCCTGTCGATTCTGGACATCCACACGCGCGGGATGCCCCTGGCCGAGGATGTCGATCTGCCGCACCTGGCGGACATCACCCACGGTTTTGTCGGCGCCGACCTGGAGGCGCTCTGTCGCGAGGCGGCGATGATCACGCTGCGCCAGATTATCCCGAACATCGACTTTGCGCAGGCCAAAATTCCCTACGAGCAGTTGTTGTCGCTGACCGTCTACCAGCGCGCATTCCTCGAAGCCATGAACGAAGTCGAACCAAGCGCCATCCGTGAGGTCTTCACCGAAGTGCCCGACGTCAGTTGGGAGGATGTGGGCGGGCTGGAGGAGATCAAGCGCACACTGCGTGAGGCGGTCGAGTGGCCGCTCAAGTATGCGCGGCTTTTCCAGCGCGCTGACACACAGCCGCCCAAGGGCATCCTGCTCTACGGGCCGCCAGGCTGTGGCAAGACACTGGTGGCGAAGGCCGTCGCCAAGGAGAGCGGCGTCAACTTCATCTCGATCAAAGGCCCGGCGCTGTTGAGCAAGTGGGTGGGCGAAAGCGAGCGCGGCGTGCGTGAGGTCTTCAAGAAGGCGCGCATGGCGAGTCCGTGCATCCTCTTCCTTGACGAGATCGACGCCCTGGCGCCGACGCGCGGCGGGGGCGGTGATTCGCACGTCGCCGAGCGCGTGGTCAGCCAGTTGCTGACCGAGATGGACGGCATTGAGGAACTGCACGGCGTGATGGTGCTGGCCGCCACCAACCGGCCCGACATCGTCGACCCGGCGTTGCGTCGTCCCGGGCGCTTTGACCTGCTGGTCGAGTTGCCCCGCCCCGATGAGGCCACGCGCACGCAGATCGTGCAGGTGCATACCCGGCGCAAGCCCCTTGCCGACGATGTCGCACTGGAACGGTTGGTCGAGCTGACGCAGGGCGCCGTGGGCGCCGAGATCGAGGGCGTCTGCCAACAGGCGGCGCTGCTGGCAATTCGTGAATTCCTGGAAGCGCACCCGGCCGGCGACGAGCCAGAGCAACTGGTGATCGCCATGCGGCACTTCGACGCCGCCATTGCCGCTGCGCTGCCTTTTGGCGACAAACGCACCCTGCTTTAGCACGGCAGAAAGATCAGGGAGGAGACTCAGCAATGAAATATGTGTACGGCATTGTGCCGCTGAACGGTGCAACCTATGACTATGACGACCTGGCATTTGCCGCGCCGGACGGTCGCTTTCAACTCGTGCGGAATGGCGAGTTGGCGGCGGTGGTCAGCGACTCCACCTTCAGCACACTCAACGAGCTGACGCGCGGCGACTTGATGCGCTGTCTACACGCCACCAAGAGGCCATCGAGGAGATGATGGACTTCTCGACGGTGTTGCCGGTGAAGTTCGGCACACTGCTCGAAACCGAAGCGCAGGTGCAGATGCTGCTGCGTCTTGGCCACGACGAATTCATGCGCACCACCCGCGCCATCGGCGCCTGCGTCGAGTTTGATGTGGCTGTAACCTGGAATCCTGCCGATGTCTTTGCCCAGATCGCAGCCACGCCCCAGATTGCAGCGCTCAAGACGCAGGTCGAGGCATTGCCTGCAGAGGAGCGGGTGCGCGCCAGCGTCGGCGTTGGGCAGGTGGTCAAACAGGTCTTCGATGCGCAGCGCAACGCCACCCGCGACGCGCTTGTGCAGGAGCTTGGCAAGGTTGTCAAGCGCTGGCAGCTCAACCCATTGATGGATGACAGCATGGTGATGAATGTGGCGTGTCTGGTCGCCGATGAGCAGTTGTCGCCGCTGGAAGCCGCCGTGATGACGCTCGACCAACAGCACGAAGACCGACTTCAGTTTCGGCTGATCGGCCCGCTGCCGCCCTATAGTTTTGCCACCGTCGAGGCGCGCGTCGTACACGACGCACATCTTGTCGAAGCGTGTCGTGTGCTGGCCTTGCCGGACGCCACCTGCACGCCGGAGCAGGTCAAGCACGCCTTTTACCAGAAAGCGCGGACGATGCACCCGGACGCCGCCGGCAATGACCCGGAAGCGCAAGCTGCCTTTGTGCGCCTGACCGAAGCCTATCGTCTGATGACGGATGTCGCCCAACAGACGCCGGCGATTCCGTTCGATGGTGGCGTCGCGCCGCGCATCCTGGTGCGTGTGGGGGGGACTAACTAATGAGAAACGAACCCGGTCGCTACATCTACGGCATTATCCGGCGCCCGCCCGTGCTGGGCTTCAACTTCACAGGCATCGACGAGAAGCCGGTCAAGGTTGTGCCCTTTGAGAATCTGGCGGCGATCGTCAGCGAGTCGCCGGTGCGCCGCTACGAAGTGGATCGTGATCACACCCTCAAACACGAGTGGGTGATCGAGCAGGTGATGGAGTATTACACGGTGCTGCCCGTGCGCTATGGCACCGTCGCCGCCAGCGAGGACGACATCCGTCTCAAGCTGCTGCGTCGGCAGTTCGGCTCGCTGCATGGGATGCTCAAACGCATGGACAACAAGATCGAGCTTGGCGTCAAAGCGTCGTATAATCGAGAGCGTATCTTTGCCAGATTGCTGGAAGACGACCCAGAGTTGCGTCTGCTGCGCAACACGCTGTCCAGTCGCAGCGAAGCTGAGACGCGCTACGAACGCATCCAACTTGGACAGATGGTGGAGCAGGCGTTGGCGGCGCGGCGTGCGCTGGACGCCAAGCAGGTGATCGAGGTCCTACGCCCGTTGGCGGTCGAGGCACGCGAAAACCCGATACAAGGCGACATGATGGTGAGCAACGCCGCCTTCCTGGTGGACAAACGCCGCGAGTCAGTCTTTGATGCCCGCGTGCAATCGCTCGATGAGGAATATGGCGGTCTGCTGGATTTCCGTTATGTTGGTCCGCTGCCGCCCTTCAACTTTGTTACCCTGGTGGTGAACTGGGACGACAACGAACCAGCATCCGACGCACCCGACTGGGAGGTGCTTGCAGAACGGGGGAAAGATCATGAGTGACGCCACACGCGACTGGTGTAAAGTGACGTGCGCATACTGCAATGGCAGCGGGCACGACCGCTGGGATTTGATGTCGCCGCTCTCGACGTGCAGCGCGTGCAGCGGACGCGGCTACCATCTGATCGAGGCGCCCTATCAGCGGTGCGCTCACTGCAGTGGCACTGGTGTGCATCCGCATCTGCGGGTAACCTGCACCACCTGCGGCGGCGCTGGCAGCGTACATGTGCCCGCCCACGCTGTCGTCTGTCCGCAGTGCAGCGGGACCGGGCGCCAACCCAAGAACGAGCTTGACCTGAACTGCACCAAATGCGGCGGCGTCGGTTTGGTGGTGCTGGAGCCGGCGCCCGAGGAGGCAGTATGAGCACCGACAGCACAACTATCGTCGGTCGCTATATTTACTGCGTGACGCGCTCCGACGCGGCGGCTGGGCTGGTCGCCACGGGCATCGACGACCTGCCCGTTAGCTATGTCGCCGTCAATGGCCTGGCGGCGGTCGTCAGTCCGTCAGAGGTCAAACGCTATCGCCTGAACCGACAATACACCGTTGCACACGAGACCGTGATCGAAAAAACCATGGTGCTTGGCACGGTGCTGCCGGTGCGCTTTGGCACCGTCGCCGAAAATGAGAATCTCATCCGGCGCAAGCTGTTGACCCAACGCGCCGCCGACCTGACGCAGAATCTGCAGGAGATGGATGGCAAGGTGGAGATGGGCGTCAAGGTGCTCTGGAACACCGAACGCATCTACGCGGATATTCTGGAGCGAGACAGCGCTATTCACAACCTGCGCGACCGCCTGGCGGGGTTGCCGCCGGAAGAAACGCACTACGACCGCATCCAACTTGGCAAGATGGTCGAGGACGCACTGGCGGCGCGCAAGGTGGACGATGCCGACTGGATCATGGAGCGTCTCGCCCCCTATGCGCTGGACGTGCGGCGCAACGATGTCTACGGCGACACGATGGTGCTCAACGCTTCGCTGCTGATCGAAGCTGCCCGCGAAGCGGAGCTAGACGCCGCCTTGCAGTCGGTCGATCAAGCGCTGACCGGTTTCGTCACGATCAAGTATGTAGGGCCGTTGCCGCCCTTCAATTTTGTCAATCTTGTCATTAGCTGGTTGTGATCAATGAGGTGAATCATGCGTATTGTAAAAATCCGGCGCGGTGTCCGTCCCATTCACACCCATCAGCAGCGCGCCCAGGCTGTCAAGGCGCCGGGCAGCCACAGCAGCCTGCGCACGGTCAAGGGCATGGATGAACTCAAGGGGATGCGCAGCGTTCCTCGCCAAGGGCGCGACGCCTGGGAGCCAGAAGCTGAGGCGCATCGCACATTGCTGGCGTACAATCGCCGTATGCGCCGGCGCGATGTCAAGCGCGGCGAAAGCGTGGAGCAGTAGCGGCATGGGTCTCATCTTCGACATCCTGGCTGCACCGGTAACGCTACCCACACGTGGGCTGACCTTCATCTTCAACAAGATCGTCGAGCAAGTCAACAACGAGATGCTTGACGACGGCAGGGTGCGTATGCAACTGCTGGAACTGCAAACGCTGCTCGACACCGGCCAGATCAGCCAGGAAGAGTTCTACGAAGCCGAGGAAGAACTGCTCGACCGCCTGGATGCAATCCTGGCCTTTAAGGAAGGCGAGCGGCTGACGGAGGAGGACGACGAAGATGATGAAGATGAAGATGAAGATGAAGATGAAGATGAAGATGAAGATGAAGATGAAGATGACACAGACGACGAAGACGCAGAAGCAGCCGCAGACTACACTGACGACGATGAAGCAGCCGATGCTGTTGAGGATGCTATGCTGCACATCCACTCCGGCAGTGAAACGCAGCGGCTGTGATTAACCAGGCAAGTAAGCACGTGATGACCTTTTGCGCCGTAACGCGACTACCATGACCACACCGTTCCATCCGCCAGCCGCCGCAACGCCTGCCGCCAACCGGCTGACCGCAGTCGTGCAGGCGATTGTTGCCGACCGGCTGGCGCGCGACCCGCAGCGTTTTGAGCGCATCCTGGCTGAAGCGGAGGCCGCCGCCTGGGCCGAGGTGACGACCGCCATCAAGGATGCCATGAAGACGGCGATCCTGGCGCAGTTGGAGGCCAACGGCGCCGGGTTGACATTGGCGCCGGCGCCCGTGCCTGACCCCAAGCCAGCGGCGTTTTGCGCCGTCTCGGCGGAACTGACCTACGCTGACGCCCCGGCGCCAGCCCATGCCCTGGCGCCTGACGCTACCGAGACGACCACCGCCGACACCGCCCACACCGCCCCTGCCGCCGATGGCGTCGGCATCTACGTTTACGGCGTCATTGCCCACGGCGCGGCGACGCTGCCGGTGATCGCCGGCGTGGCGGACGACACGACCGTACGCCTGCACCCGGTCGGTACACTCGCCGCTATCGTCAGTGACGTCCCGCTCGCTGAGTTCGGGCAGGGCGCACTCGAGGCGCATCTCAGCGACCTGGCCTGGCTCGAACGCAGCGTGCGCCGCCATCAGGCCGTGCAGAATCAAGTGTTGGCGCTGGCGGCGTTGGCGCCGACCAAGTTTGCGACCATCTACCTGACCAGCGCCGGTCTGGAGGCATGGCTGGCGGAGCAACAGACCACCCTGACTGTGCTGTTGGCTGCACTGCGCAATCGCCAGGAGTGGGGACTGAAAGTGCTGGTCGACCGCACCGTTCTGGCCGAACACGTGGCGACCTACAGCGCCGACGTGCGCGAGCTACGCGCCCAAATGGAAGGCAAGACAAAGGGCGCTGCCTACTTCCTGATCCGTCGCATCCAGGAAGTGACCGCCGAAGAGGTGGAGCGGGTCAGCTTCGACGTTGCCGACGCGGTGCATCGGACGCTGGAGCAGTTGAGCGTGGTCGCCGTGCTGAACGCCCTGCCCTCGGAAGATATCGAATCCGGCGTGCAGATCGTGCTCAACAGCGCCTACCTGGTGCCCGATGCACAGGTTGCCGATGTGCAGGCAGCCGTCGAAGCCGCCGCTGCCGAGCATGGTGCTAACGGCTTCACCCTGCAACTGAGCGGCCCCTGGCCTGCCTATAATTTTGTGGGGATGGCGGCGCTTGTCGAGGAGGTCGGCAATGGCGAGTGAGCCGCGACGCACCTCCCAGGCGATGCGTGAACGCGATGTGTCGCTGCTGGAACTGCTCGACCGGATTCTGGACAAGGGCGTTGTCATTGCTGGGGATGTCGTGATCTCGGTTGCCGATATAGACCTGATCTATTTGGGCGTCAAGGTCATCCTGACCTCGGTGGACACGCTCGAAAAGCACAAAGCGCGCTACGCGCTGGGCATGACCACCGTAGTCGCGCCTGACGCCGATGTGCAGCGGGCGCGAGAGTAGACGATGAACACACGTCCCGCGCGGGTGTATCTGTACGCAATCGTGGACAGCGACTTTGTGCTGCGCGCACCAGTCGCAGGCTTTGCTGAAACGCCGGTGACGCTGCTGCCCGTGCAGACGCTGGCGGCCGTTGTTAGCCCGATTGCGCTGGAGCAACTGAAAGATACCGCAGCGGCGGCGCTGGTGCATGAGCGTGTCGTCGAAACGTTGATGGCTGAACGTCGAGTGTTGCCCGTGCGCTTTGGCGCCATTTTTTCCAGCACCGCCACCTTGACTGCCGCGCTGGAAGACCGTCACGCCACGTTGCGCGCCGACCTGGAGCGGCTCGACGGGCTGGTGGAGATCGGTGTGCGCGTGCTGTGGGATGGCGCCGCCCGTCGCGCCGCCGTTACCACGGTGACGCCAGCGGACGCCCACGACGGCCCCGGCGCACAGTACATGCGGGCGCGCATGGCGGAGATGACGACCGATCGACAGTTGAAAGCTGACGCCACTGCCTTGAGTGCGGCCTGGGCAGAGTACCTGGCGCCGCACGTCGTTGGGCTGCGCGAACAGGTGCTGGTGACGGCGGAGATGCCGGTAAACCTTGCCTGTCTGGTGGCGCAGGCAGGCGTCCAGCGTCTCGTTGACGCCATTGCACAGTATCCGAATCAGGCAGCGGATACGCGGGTCGTTTGCACTGGCCCGTGGCCGCCTTATCATTTTGTGACCGATGCACAAGGAGCATGAACATGGTCGATACAATCAACGCCGGCATCGATGTTGCCGCCGTGCAGCGTGCGTCGATGCTGCGCATGGGGGAGAACTGGCAGAAACTGGGCAAGCTCAACCAGGCCATCGACACCTATCTACGCATCGTGGCGGATAACCCTGGCACGCCAGAGCGCGAGTCCGCCAAAGCCGCCCTGGTGTCGATTGCCACTGGCTTTGAGCAGGAAGGTCGCTACCATCTCGCCATCAGTATCTATGATCGGCTGAATGCGAGCCTGGCATGAACGCGCCGGACGCGCCCAGCCGCATCTTGACGCCCGTCCAGGGCGACGATGACGACGACCTGCTGGCGAGTCTCGACCGCGCTGCGGAGGAACTGCGCACGCTGGAGCCGGCGCTGCCACGCCGCATCGACGCCAACCCGGAAGAGGTCGAGCGCGGTCTCGCCAAACTGGTGTTGACGGTCATCGAATTGTTGCGCCGGCTGCTGGAAAAACAGGCCATCCGGCGCATCGACTCTGGCAACCTGACCGATGAGGAGATCGAGCGGCTGGGCGTCACCTTTCTGCGCCTCAATCAGCGCATGAAGGAGTTGCAGGGCGCCTTCAACTTGACTGACGAAGATATGAATTTGAATCTGGGGCCGCTGGGCGACCTCATGTGAAGCAAGCTGGCAATTGCAGCGTTGGTGGACAGCGGCGAAGTCATCCATGACCATTGCCCACACCGGCGAAAGAGAGATGAAATCATGGCACAATCGGAACGCGTCACCCATGCAGTACAGACCTCCAGCCTCGCCGACATTCTGGAGCGGGTGCTGGATAAGGGCATCGTCATCGCCGGCGATATCAAAATCTCGCTAGCGGACATCGAATTGCTAAACATCAAAATCCGGCTGCTGGTGGCGTCGGTGGACAAAGCCAAAGAAATGGGTATCGACTGGTGGCAGTCCGACCCGGCGTTGTCGTCGCAAGCGTCACAGTTGCAACAGGAAAACCGACTGCTGTTGGAGCGGCTCGAACGGCTGGAGTCGCAGATTGCAGCGCAGTAACGGTGTGCGCAAGAACGAGCAATAGACGGGAGCGGGTGGCATGAACTACGCCACCCGCTCCCGTTTGTTGCTGGCGTGCCGCCACACTGGCACGCCAGCGTGCCTCACACCGCCCGGTAGACCACCTCGCCGTCGAAGACCGTCAGCGTCACTGCGGCGGCCGCCACCGCCCCGGCCTGCACTTCCTCTGCTGTCAGCGCAAACAAATCTCGATCCAGCACGATCAAGTCGGCGCGCTTGCCCGGCGTGATGCTGCCGATGGTCTGCTCCCAGCCCGCCGCCCGCGCTGCGCCCAGCGTGTAGGCGTAGATCGCCTGCTCCAGTGTGATGCATTCGTCAGGATACCAGGACGGCGCTGGCAACCGTTCCACACGCTGACGCACGAGCGCGGCGTGAATCCCGACAAAGGGATTGGCATCCGCCACCGGCGCATCGCTGCCAAAGGCGACCAGCGCACCGCTTGCCAGCAGCGAGCGGAAGTTGTAGAGCTGCGCCGCGCGTTTGCCCAGGAACAGGTCGGCGGTGTCCATGTCGTCGATGGCGTGGATCGGCTGCACGCTGGCGGTGATGCCAAGCCGCACCAGCCGTGGCAGGTCGGCGGGGTCGATAATCTGCACGTGCTCGATGCGGTGGGGCACGGCGGGCGCCGGTACACTGTCCGCCAGTTCCTCGAAAATGTCCAGCACGACGCGGTTGGCACGGTCGCCGATGGCGTGGATGCTGATGGGGAAGCCTAACTCCGCCGCCTGCCGGAACTCGACGGCCATCTGCGCCGGCGGGGTGACACAGACGCCCGTGTTGTCGCCTTCCTCCGGGCTGAGCTTGACAAAGGGCGCCAGCAGCCAGGCCGTGCGACTGCCCAGGCTGCCATCGGCAAAGACTTTGACATGGCCCAGGCGCAGGTAATCATCGCCAAAGCCGGCGCGGAGCCCCAGTCCGGCCAGGTATACCATCTCGTGTGCGGCAACGTTGCACGCCACGCGCACCTGCAACTGTCCCGCCGCCCGCAAGCGCAGCAGACTCGCCCACTCACGTGGGCCGTCGTCGCCGTCCTTGATGCGTTGGGCATGCACCGCCGTGATCCCCAGCCGGTGCAGGGCGGCCATGCCCGCCCTCAGCGCCGCGTCGTGCTCGGCGGCGGTGGGCAGCGGCACGTGCCGGGCAACGAGGTCGATCGCCAGTTCGCGCAGAAAGCCGGTGGGCTGCCCGGTTGCATCACGGTCGATGACGCCGCCAGGTGGGCTGGCGGTCGTTGCGGTGACGCCCGCCAGCCGCAGCGCCGCGGAGTTCACCACGGCGCTATGCATGTCGCTGCGATAGAAGATGGCGGGTGTATTTGGCCCTGTGGCGGTGTCGATCTCGGCGGCGGTGGGGAAGTCCGTGTCGCCCCACCAGCTTTCGTTCCAGCCCTGCCCGACGATCCACATGCCGGGCGCCGTGTGCGCCGCCGCTTCCCGAATGTGATCTAGCATCTCTTGCCGTGAGCGTGTTGCCGCCAGCCGCACATCGCGCAGCCCCAACGCATAGTGCGATAGGTGGATGTGCGCATCGCAGAAGCTTGGCAGCATCAGCTTGCCGCCCAGGTCGATGCATGTGGTGTCGGCGCCAGCCAGCGCCAGGACTTCGGCGTCAGCGCCGACGGCCTGGATGCGCCCATCACCGAGCGCCACCGCCTGCGCCCACGGTTGCGCGGCGTCCTGGGTGTAGATGCGGGCGTTGTGGAAAATCAGTGTGGGTGTACAGGAAATCTGCTGCATGACGCGACCGCCTTTGTGTGGTGTGCTTCTGCGCGCGCTCCCATAGTGGGGCGCTGATTCAACTACGTTGGTTGAAGTATAGTCGAGGCGTGAGATGAGGACAACCAATGTTACAGGGTCATGCCAATGGCGACAGGTGAGATGTGATCAGAAGAAGGGCAAAAAATCCCCGTTTGCTGTCCCCTGAAGGCCGGATTGGGGCCGGTCACAGCAAACGGGTAAGAGTGGGTGTACAACATTTACGCCACAGCGCAAATTTGGATTCGCGTCGATCGTGCTTACTTCATCCCCTCGCGACTACTGCGGCGGGAAGACCAACACGCGCTCCGGACGAATCTCGAAGATAATGCGCTGCTCCGTGCCTTTGGCTTCCGCCGGCGCCACACCGCCGTAATACTCATCCACACCCGCGTAGAGTTTAGCGTGGGCGTTGATGTTAGCGTACTCCGGGTCAGGCACGATGCTCTCGACCTCACCACGCACATCGATCCAGCGGAAGGCATTCTGCGGGTCGATTACGGTCAATGCCACCTTTGGGTTGTTGCGCACGTTGTTGGGCTTGCGTCGCCCATCCGCCGTGTTGACCAGGACGTGCTCGCCATCCCACGAACACCAGACGACGGTGTTTTCGGGCTGGCCGTTTGGCGCCATCGTCGTCAGGATTGCATAGTATGGCCCCTCAAGCAGATCAACATGCGTTGCAGGAACTTTGTCACTCATACTGTTTCTCCCCTCTTGAAAAATGATTAAACATTAAATCATTCTTTGAGTATCACGCATTGTCGTTAGCTACACTGTAATGTTGATCCCGTCCTTCAGGTGTATTTGAAAGTTGATATTGGAGAACGACGAGTGTTACCGTGATGCTCCGCCGGTTGTCAGATCGACGTCTAGGTAGCGGTCGATGATGCGGCGTTTCCAGGTTAGCTGTAGGACGAACATCCAGACAAGTGCGGCGCTGCCGAGCAACAATGCATCAACCGGGCTACGCAGTGGTTCAAGCCCAAAGAAACCGCGCAGAATCGGGATGTAGGGGCTGATCATCATGACGATCAACAAGCCCGTTGCCAGCAGCGTTGGGCGCCAGTCGCCGGCAAGACGGTCGCCGCCTGCCCAGAATTCCGTCGGCGGCTGCACGAAGATGACGAGCAGCAGGCCCATCGCAATCGACGTATAGGTCAGCGCAATCTGTGTGTAGGCCCAGTCCTGCGTCATGCCCATGAAAACGAGATAGACGCCGATGGCGAAGACCGATGTGACGACGGTCGCAGGCAGCACAAAATTGAGCAGCTTGCGCACCAACGCACCGTGCGGCACCGCACCTGCGGGCGCCCACAGCGCCAGGAAGAAGGCGGGGATGGTCAGACTGAAGATTGAGATCACCGAGTTCTGTGCGGGCGTGTAGGGAAACCCAGCCCCCAGCATGGCAATCGTCGCAATCAGGATTGCTAACGTAAAGATGCGCGTCAGATAGAGACGCAGCGTGTCCTCCATGCCGTGCATGATGCGCTGACCTTCCATCAACGCCTCGGGGAGCGCTGCGAACGAGTCCTGCATCAACACGATGTCGGCGACGTTGCGCGTGGCCGGTGTGCCGCTTTGCATGGCAATGCCAAGATTGGCCTGTTTGAGCGCCAAAACATCGTTGACGCCGTCGCCCGTCATGCCGACATAGCGACCCTGGTCGCGCAGCGTACGCACGATGCGCTGTTTTTGCTCTGGCGTGATGCGGCCGAAGATGTCGGTTCTGACGACCGTAGCGGCGAAAGCTGTGTCGTCCATTGCGGCGAGCATTGGCCCCGTGGCGAGCCGCAGCGGCGCGCCGTCGGCGGCTAGTCCGGCCTGTCGCGCCAACGCTGCCACCGTCTGTGGGTTGTCGCCAGAGATGATTTTGACTTCCACACCAGCCTTGCGAAAGCCTTCCAGCGTCTGCTGCGCGTTCGGCCTCAATTCGTCTGTAAAAGTGAGCAGTGCGATCGGCGTGAGTAGCCCAGGCAGGACAGCCTCTTGTCCATTTTGCACGGAGAGGCTGTCGGCGGGCGCAGTCGCAAAGAGCAGAATGCGGTGACCAGCGTCTGCCCAGATGCGCGCCTCCTCCTCCCAACTGATGTCGCCGCCAAGTGCCTGTTGAAGCATTTCCGGTGCGCCAAGCAAATAGGCGCCGGTCATCGGATGCGTGTCGAATGCCAGCGCGCTCCACTTGCGCGCCGACGAGAAAGGCACACTCCTACACGGCTTGAGCGCATCGCCTGTACACGCTGCGGTGATCGCGTCGGAGGTTGCGTTGCCAGCGGGCGCACTGCGCGCATAGATGCCGAGTAGACGGCGCACATCTTCTTCCGCATACCCGTTCAGCGCCGTCACCCGCTCGAGCTTGATGCGGTTTGTCGTCAGTGTGCCGGTCTTGTCCAGACAGAGTACGTCAACGTGGCACAGCGATTCGATGGCGTTGGATTGCTGCACCAACGCACCTTTATCCGCGATGCGCACGGCGCCCATCGCATATGCCACGACGATCATCAGGAAGAGGCTCGACGGCGCCAGCCCGAAGACGACAGAGGCGCTCTGCACGCTTTGGAGCAGCGTGCCGCCATGTGCGGAGAAGTAATTGAGCGTGATCAGCGCGCCAAAATAGAGCACGAGCAGCAGCAGGATGCGCACGAAAAGATTGACTTCGCGTTGCAGCGGCGTGAGCTGGCGTGAGAACTGGCGCGCGCTGGCGGCAAGCTTGTTGGCGAAGCTCTCTGCCCCGACCTTCTGCGCCGCGTACATCACCTTGCCAGAGATGACGAAACTGCCCGACAGCACCGGGTCGCCAGCGCGCTTGGGGATGGCATCCGCTTCGCCGGTCAGCAGCGATTCGTCTACGTCACCGGCGCCCTCGCCCACGACCAAGCCATCGACGAGCACCTGGTCTCCGGGGCCGGCCACCAGGATGTCGCCGACCACGATCTCCGCCGGGTCGATCACGCGTTCGGCGCCGCTGCGGATCACGGTGGCGCGCGGCCGCGTCAGCAGGGCGATCGCGTCGAGCTTGTGCTTGGCGCGAACCTCCTGAAACGTGGCGATCACGGCGTTGAGCAGCGCAATTGCGCCGGTGAAGAGCGCATCGCGCGGGCTGCCTAGCAATAGCAGGATCGCTGCCAACGAAAAGAGCACGATATTGAAGAAGGTTAGGACGTTGTCGCGCACGATCTGGCTGTAAGTGCGACCGGTCTTGACCTGCACGTCGTTGCCTAGCCCCTGGCTGCGCCGGCGCCGCGCCTCGTCTTCGCTGAGTTCTATGATGGGTAGTGTGGTTGGTTCTGTCATCATTGAATGGAGGTTGAGAGACTGGAAAATATCAAGTGGATTAGGGCTTACGCAAACTGAAGAAGCAGCGCGTGTAAGCTGCGCTGGAAGATCGAGCAGTTTCATCGCGAAACCAAGCAACTCATGGGACTGGAAAGCTGCCAATGTCGCAAAGCACGGATCGTCCGCAAACACATCGCCTGCGCCATCCTGGTCTGGGTCCGCCGCAAACAGGTTGCCTCGGTAACTGGGCAATCCATCTACATGGTCAAAAAGGCCTTCTGTCCGACTATATGCGTCAGCAATTGAGATCACCCACGGTCACTACGGTGCTTGCGTAAGTCCTATACAATTTGCTGTGGCATGGTATTCTCTACTTTTCATTGTTCGTGATTGGCGAACAAAACCACTTTCTTCACGGGCCACCCTGCTCGTTTACGCACAAATTTTGTGTTGTAGTCCTAATCTCTACTCTCCAATTTCTACTCTCCAATCTCTACTCTCCAATCTCTACTCTCCAATCTCTACTCTCCAATCTCTACTCTCTCCCTTTTTACTCCACTGGTTCGAGCAACGTTAACTGGCTGGTGTTGGCGGGCGTCCAGCCAATCACGCCGTTAGCGGTTTCGACGTACCACCAGACGATGGTGTCGCTGTCGCCGAGCAGCCAGGTCGGCCCACCGACGATGGTGGCGGTGGCGCCATTTTCGAGGAAGCCAACCTCAACACCAACTTCTGGCCCCGGTTCAGACCGTACAAACGACTTCAATTCCGGGCGGATCCGCACCTGCATTCCGATTGCCAGCGAGGCGTCAGCGTTGACACTGGGGGGCAGGCCGTTGGTGTTAGGTTGGGACGGATCGACCGTGTTTGCTGTGGTTGCATCGCTGGCGACCGGGGCGTCAGCGGACACTGGCGCCTCGCGCTGAGCGACTGCCACCATCGCGTCGCCCG